>Ga0209417_1007606_pt1 | contig 10334 bp, 7 predicted proteins | sample RifGroF2_FD_184002 | JGI IMG/M metagenome (GOLD analysis project Ga0209417, IMG submission 184002) | Groundwater microbial communities from Rifle, Colorado, USA - Groundwater F2 (SPAdes) (version 2) | ecosystem: Environmental > Aquatic > Deep subsurface > Groundwater | place: Rifle, Colorado... | reverse complement strand
AAATTTACTTGCTGATTTGATCCGAATGAAAATTGATAAACGGTTGGTCAAAGGGCTTATAAATTGAAAAGAATTCGTATATCTGTTTTCGATTTTATTCTCTTATTATTGCTGATGACGGCAATTATTCGAGCGTCATTATTGGCTAAAACAGGCATGCTCTTTATTTCATGTCTAACGCTTCTGGCAACAGATTTTAATAAAGCAGTTGCACAATTTTCATTTGATATGGCAGATTACTTTTGTTCTCTTTTTTTGTTGATAGTAATTCCGACCGTGTTGATATTTAAAAGAAAAAGACTAAACCGGCATAAAAATTTTTCTTTTTCACACTATGCGGCAGTGGTGATTCTCTTTGTTTTTCTTTTTGCGCCAATGATAACAAACAACCATTACGATTTTCAAAAGGATATTTCGGTTACGCGGCTTCTTCCACCATTTAGTTGGGTGAATGTTTTGCATCTTAAGCCTAACGGTGAAGTTGATGGACGACTAGAAAAATTTCTTTCTTATAAAAAAGAGGTTGTAAAAAATTCATTTGATGAAGAAATCATTTTTGTTGACAGTTTTTATGTAGCCGAAACCGGCGTGAGCTATTTTCAAAGCGGATTGAAAAATCACTTACCTCTTTCTTCATTTGAATTTTCGGGTGGACGACCAAAAACAAGCTCCAAACTATTTCTTCTTGGCAGCGATGAACTTGGAAGAGATATTTTTTCAAGGATCATTTATGGCACGCGCATCTCAATTTCAGTTGGGCTTTGCGCGGTTATGCTTTCTTTAATTATCGGTGTTGCGCTTGGATTCTTAGCCGGATTATCCGGCGGCATTGTTGATCTTCTACTCAGCCGGTTAAATGATATGTTCTTAACTTTTCCGGTAATATTTTTCATCATTTTTATCCTTGCGTTTTTTGGTAATTCATTTATTTCCGTAATTGTGGTTTTGGGATTTTCCGGTTGGATGAGTTTGTTCCGCATAGTTAAAGGAGAGCTTGTTTCACTGAAAAATAAAGACTATTTTATATCCGCTCAACAGCTTGGACTTTCCGGCACCAAACTTTTATTAAAAGAAGTTTTGCCGGTGATAGCGACTCCGGTGATTGTAAATACGATTTTTCAATTTGGGAACGTTGTCCTTTCGGAATCGGCTTTAAGCTTTTTAGGATTAGGAATTGGAAACGAATATCCGTCATGGGGTGCGATGATAAATTCCGGGCAAGCGTATCTTTCGCAAGCCTGGTGGATGATTTTCTTTCCCGGTATGGCAATTGTTTTAACCTTGGTAACCATAAATGATTTTGGTAAAAAATTAGCGCGTTATTTTAATCCCCGTTTACACCAATGATCAACAAAAGATTTAGTATCATCAAATTACTTGGCGAGGGGCGGAGCAAAGTATTTCTTTGTGAAGATAAGCTCTTTCCTTCACAAAAATTTGCAATTAAAATTCTTCCATCGCAAACGAGTGAAGAAGAAGTCAAAACTTTTTTCGATGAATACCATCTTCTGAAAAAATTCTCGCATCGGAATATAATAAAGGCTTATGAATCCGGAACAATATTAGATATTACAAAAAAAGAAATTGCTCACGGGATTGAAAAAGGGAATCTCTTTTTTATCATTGAATATGTTGATGGAAAATCTCTTTTAGAGATTGATTTCAGATCACAACCCATGTTACTATACGAAATCATCGGTCAACTTAGTTCGTTCTTAAGTTATCTCCATTTCGCGAAATATATTTACTTCGATTTGAAATTTGAGAACATCATTTGCTGTGAAAATGGAGAGAGTATCGGCATAAAGATTATTGATTTCGGATTAACAAAAAGAGTTGACCCCCCTTCTCAAATTACTAATCGCGGAACCGCTTTTTATATTTCTCCCGAAATATTACAATACAAAAAAGTTGATTCCCGCACAGACTTGTATTCACTGGGAATTCTCCTTTATCGTCTTGTATTCGGGAAATATCCTTTTGCAACAACTGATGAATTAGAAATCTATCGCTCTCATCTTGAAGATGAATTTTCGTTTTCCGAAACTACTTCATTTACTCCGGTTGAAATTAAAGTCATTGAACAACTTCTCAAAAAAAATCCCTCAGAAAGAATTCAATCCTCTTTACAGTTGTTCTTTTTACTAGATATTCCTATCGAAAATTACTATCTGAATTTTATATCGGCTGCACAATTTATTGGACGTAAAAAGGAGCTTGCCGATATTGTTGAATACCTTGAAAACAAAGAACGAAACGAGGTTCTTGTGTTGCAAGGAATTCATGGCAGTGGAAAAAGTATTTTAGCGGATAAAATTGCCGATGTATGCCGGGATGTTGTTTTTATTGAACGACTTCCAGTGCAGAATCCCGAATTAATTCTTCAGAACATTTTATCAAGGATTATCTTCAGCCCTTTTATGTATGCTGCCGCTAACGGAAAAGTTATTGAGTTAGCGAAAGTGTTCGAAACAAATATTTATCAGAATACCGAAGCCTTGATCACTTTATTTTCCGAACTAAGTAAAACAAAAAATTTCACGCTTATTCTTGACGACTATCATTTGTTGGATGAGGTAGTGAAAGAAGTTCTGTTGAGAATCATTCCGATTCTCCAGGTAAACGGGTGTAAAGTTATTTTGCTTGAAGACCATAACGGAATTTCGTCTGTTGTAGAGTTGCCGAATAAAATCGAACGGCAGATTAGTCCGTTATTGACAAAAGAAATCCCAAGTTTTATAAAAGAAAATTTCATAGGAAATTTTCCGCAAAAAACGTTAACCGATCTTATTAAAAAATTTGCTGATCTGTATCCCGGGAATATTTTGCTTTTTATAAATGAACTTATCGCAAACAAAGTTCTTATTTTCACCCAAAACGGAATTCTTCTTGATGAAGATAAAGCGAAAAAGTTTTCAGGAGTATCGCAAAGCGTCGCTTTCAAAAAAAGAATTGCAGACTTGTCAAATAAAGAAAAAGAAACGCTTTCAGTTCTTTCATCGTTTGATGTTGATTTAACAATTGAGGAATCAAAAATATTTTTCAGCATATTCAATGGGGACACGCATGAAAATCTGCTGAATCTGCAAAAGAAAAATCTGATTCACCTTCAGTCTTCGGATTCATTTGTCAGGTTTAGCTCAATCGGTTTAAGGAATTTTGTCTATTCGTTAATTGAGAATAAGGTTGAGATTCACAAAAACATCGCCGCGATTATTGCGGAAATTCCAAATTTTTCTCATAAAGAAATATCACACCACTTTGAAAGGGCAGAAAAATATGATGACGCTTATCTCTGCATGAAAGAGGAAATACAGCGGGCTTCCGAACTCTTGGCTTTCAATTATGTTACAAGAATCTACACGAGACTTCTGCAACTTCAACTAACTGAAAAGTTCGCCGTGGAGGTAAGAAAAGATTTTTTACAAATATTGCAAAAAACGGGTGACAGTGAACTTGCCCTCCGGATTATAAATGAATTGGAGAACGTTTATAATATTAAAACGGAAACAGACGTATTGATTAAAAAAGGAATTTTCCTCATCGCCACCGGAGAAGTTGAGTCCGGCAAAAAAATATTACTTGCTGAAGTTGATAAGATAACGGACAATATTGAGCAAACAGAAATTATGATTGAGATTGCCAACGCTAATCTGAATACGAATCACTTTCGTGAAGCTCAAACCGTGCTAAACCGGCTTCTTAAATCAAAAAATGTTACAAGCGAACAATTGGGAAAGGTTTACAATCTTATCGGCTTGTTGGAATTATTCAAAAACAATAATACCGAAAAAGCTTTTTCTTCTTTTACCTCCGCGTTAGATGAATTTGCAAAAACGGGATTAAAACAACGCACAGCGCGGATAAAAGTAAATCTTGGAAACATTTGCAGTATGAAAGGTCAATACGCGCAAGCTGAAGAATATTGGGGAAGCTCACTTTCCATCAATAACTCTATTGGCGATTTAGATCAAGAAGCGCTGCTCCGGATGAATTATGGAATTTATCTTTTTGATTTAGCAAAGTATGAACCGGCAGCCGAATCATATAAAAACGCAAAGAAAATTTTTCAAACGATTGGGAAAAAAAACGGTTTAGGATTAGCGTTACACAATTCAGCCGAAACACATTTAATGATCTGCGAATATTCTGCTGCTATTGAAGAACTTTTAGAAGCGTTAGATATTTTCCGTTTAACGGAAAATAAGGAAGAAGAAGCTTCTGCATGCTATTTGCTCGCCAAGACTTTTACCGTTATCGGGAGTACTAAAGATGCAAAATATTATACTGGGCAATATCAAAAATTTATTTCCTCCGGGCATTTGAGCGGGAAACATCTGCTTCAGTTGAAATTTATTAATACTCTTTCACACTATTATTCCCGGGACGAAGCATTTGATCCCGATGGAGACGAACTACTCTCTCTTTGTAATGATTTGCTGGAGACAGATAATAAACACGACACCGTTTTAGCCTCGCTGATCTATGTTGATTTCTGTCTTCATAAAAAAGATTTTCAACCGGCGTATGAATTTTTACAAAATAAAAAATTTACCGGACTCTGTTCTGCAAATGAAATTTACCGCGCGGTTCATCTCTATCTATTTGGGAAGCTAGCGCAGCATTTCCGGTTTGGAGAAACATCGTATATCGATTACTTAAACGAAGCGTATGAAATAATTAAGGGGCAAAGTATAACCGAATTTACAAGACTTATTCTTAGTTTATTGTGTAATATTTATTTTGAAAGAAATCTTTTTATTAAAGTGAAAGAATTTTTTAATTTAACGGAAAGTTTAATCGTCTTTTTGTCAAATAATATCTCTGACGATTCTTTAAAAAAAGCATATCTTACCCAAAAAGAAAGAAGCGAAGATTTACAATTTATTAGGAATTCTGTATCCTCTATATCATGAAAGAAAAAAAAGTCACAGTTCATTTATTTTCAGAAAAAAAAGATGTATCGAAAATAGCTTCTCAGTTAGTCGGGCTGTCGGTAAGTTACTATAATCTTTCTTCCGGAAAACAAAGCGAAGCCGAATTGCATAAAAATGATGTCGCTTTATTTTATATAACTTCTTTTAGTTCGGTGATGTTTGATGAGGTAATGGATATTCAGAAGCGGAAGAATATTGCTCAAATCTTTCTTATTGAAAATAAAAATCCGGTTGTTACGAGCAGGCTTGCCAAACTGGGGTTTAACGAAATTTACATTCTTCCCGACGAACTTTTTAAATTCGGCGATTATCTAAAAGAAAAGATTGAAAGTATTTCGGAACCGCAGGTAAAAGTTACATCCGTTACTCCATACGAACGAGATTCAGTCTTCCGGTCTATTCTGGGCGATTCCCCCGAAGTTGAAAAATTAATAATAGCAGCGAGAACAGCGGCTGAAAATGCTTCCGTAAACGTACTGATTCTTGGTGAGACCGGAACCGGCAAGGGAATGCTTGCTGATGCCATCCATAATTATGGAAATAAAAAAGAGGCTCCTTTTGTAGAAGTTACTTGTTCGGCTATCCCTGAACATTTGCTGGAGTCAGAACTTTTTGGACACGAAAAAGGGGCTTTCACTGATGCGAAAGTAAGAAAACTTGGACTGTTCGAACTGGCAGACAGTGGAACAATTTTTCTAGATGAAATCGGTGAGTTAAGTTTGAACTTGCAGGTTAAACTTTTACGCGTACTCGAAAAAAAAATTATCAGAAGAGTAGGCGGAATGCAGGACATTCCAATCAACGCCAGGATAATTACCGCTACACACCGAGACTTAAACCAGTTGATAAAAGAAAATCTTTTTAGAACCGATCTCTATTACCGTTTGAACGTGATGACCATTGAACTTGCTTCTTTACGCAACAGACGTGATTTCATTCTCACCCTTATTCATCTTTTTACTAAAGAGTTTTGCGAAAGCTACAATAAAACGATTAAACGGGTTGATGATGAAACGCTTAGTTTTCTTCTGTCATATAACTGGCCCGGGAACATAAGAGAGTTACGTAACGCTTTTGAGAGAGCGGTGCTTTTATGTGACGGCGGGGTTTTAACCATCAAACATTTTGAAAATATCATTAACCGCGAATCGGAGGAAATTTTCCCACCCGAAAAGAAACCTTTACCCGTTCCGGATAAAGTTGATCCAAATATCATTCGGATAGATGTTCCCTATTCAACAACGGCTCTTCAACAGGTCTCTTCGCTTTACATCCATGAAGTTCTGAAAAAAGTTGATGGACGCAAATCCCTGGCGGCAAAACTCTTGGGTATCTCCCGCCCGACGTTAGATCGTTTGCTTGTCGAAGAGATAAACGACTGATCACCGGTAATAATTTTAAGCGATGTAACCGCTGTGGAAATACACAATGATTTACTGCGATAAAACATTGAATGATTCTTGATTTATAAGTATGGAACCGGTTGTTGTTCTATTCCCGAAAGGTTGGAAGAATTAAGCTGTTTTGAAAATATTTCCGCCTTTCTTCCGCTTATATTCCTTTCCCTTCTCTGCTTAGTTTGAATTCATCTCATTTCAAGTTATTTTTGAATTGCAATTTTTAAACGAAAAACGGAGCTACCATGATTAACAAAATTCAAGAACTACTTGGCAAAGAAGCCGATTCCCTTTTATCCTATTCAGCTAAAGTGCCTAAGGAAAAATTACATTTACCCGGACCAGATTTTGTGGACAGAATTTTTAGTCCGAGTGACAGAAACATCAACGTTATTAAAAATCTTCAATGGATCGTAAGTTCAGGCAGACTTGCCGGAACCGGTTACGTTTCCATATTACCGGTGGATCAAGGAATTGAACATTCAGCCGGAGCTTCCTTCGCTAAAAATCCAGACTTTTTCGATCCAGAAAACATTGTTAAGTTAGCTATTGAAGGCGGTTGTAACGCCGTAGCTTCAACGCTGGGAGTGCTTGGAATGGTTTCCAGAAAATACGCACACAAAATTCCTTTCATTGTAAAAATTAATCATAACGAACTTCTTACCTATCCTAATAAATTTGATCAAGTTATGTTTGCAGGCGTTGAACAAGCGTATGATATGGGCGCAGCGGCAGTTGGCGCAACAATTTATTTTGGTTCCGACGAAAGCACAAGACAAATTATGGAAGTTAGCGAAGCGTTCCAGTATGCGCATGAATTAGGCTTGGCGACAATTCTCTGGTGTTACTTGCGTAATCCAAAATTCAAGAGCGATAAAGACTATCACGTTTCTGCCGATCTTACCGGGCAGGCAAATCATCTCGGCGTTACCATTCAAGCCGATATCATCAAACAAAAACTTCCTGAAAACAACGGAGGCTACACAGCATTAAATACAGGCGGAGTTTCCTACGGAAAAATTGATAAACGTGTTTATTCTGAATTGACGACCGATAATCCTATCGATTTAACCCGCTACCAGGTAATGAACAATTACATGGGCAGAGCAGGATTGATCAATAGCGGCGGCGCTTCCGGTGAAAATGATTTTGCCGAAGCTTGCAAAACTGCGGTTATTAATAAACGTGCAGGCGGCATGGGCTTGATCCTTGGAAGAAAAGCATTCCAACGCCCGATGGCTGAAGGAATAAAGATCGTGAACTTAGTTCAAGATGTTTATCTTACAAAAGAAGTTACCATCGCGTAATCTTTTTCTTGGTTTCAGAAACAAAAGCCGCGGAGCAATCTGCGGCTTTTTGTTTTTATGGGTGATAATATCCTTTCTCTTTCCTCGTAAAAAAAATTTTTTTCTTTTGGCAACATTTCCTCTTTTAAAGCATCTTTACAGAAAAGAAAAACAATTTTTGAGTGAAGTAACAAAAAATATCGTTGAGTTTACGCTGATCTACAATCAGCATAAAACCAAGCTCTATAACTACGCCCGTAAAATGCTCGGCGATACAATGATGTGCGAAGATATCATTCAAAATGTTTTTGAGAAGTTTTTTGAAAACATGAACAGCATACGGAACTCCGAACGTGTTGATGTTTGGCTCTATACTACAACGCGCAACGCGATCTACACTTATTACAGAACGAAAAAAATACGTGTGGATCAATTCAATGTGCTGGATACGGATGAAATTGAGATTGATTCTTCGCTAAACATTGAGGAAGAATTAGAATTGAAAGAACTTCACGTGCTGATTATGAGCGAACTTGATAAATTAGAAGTTGAACAGCGGGATGTTTTTCTTTTAAAAGAATACGGAAATCTTTCGTATAAGGAAATTTCCGTTGTAATGAAAATTGATGAGAATCTTGTCAAAAGCAGATTATACAAAACACGACAGAGGTTAATTACTAAATTATCCAAAGTCATTTTGAATGAGAGATGAAAATGAATAGAAAAGAAATAGAATCGATGATCGAGCTTTACCTTGATGGGGAGCTTCCGAAGGGAAAAGAGCCAATCTTATTTACGTTGCTTTCACAAGATATAGAGGGACGCGAATACTTCAAAAAGTTGAATGCACTTAAAAGCAGTATTGTCGATACAATGGAAGAGTTTCCACGTAATCTTGACGAAAAAATTCTTCGCTCTATCGGGAAGTTAAATGAAAGACAAACAATAACCTTTATAAATAGAAAAGTTTTTAATGCGGTTACTTACGCATTTACCACAATACTTTTGATTTTGACAATCTTTTTCTACTCAAGGTCTGAAGATTACAAAACACAGTTTGCCGACTTAACGCGCGAAGTCAAGCAACAGAACGAAAAGCTCGAACTTCTTATGAATGCTTTACCGACGGTAGAAGTTACGGGCGCTTATTTAAGAACAAAACAAATTATAGTTAAATCAACTATGTGAGGTTAAAAATGAAAATGAAATTAGTTCTATCGCTCATGCTCATCGCTTTTCTCGGCTTGATTGCTCAGCAAAAAGAAGGTGCAAAATTACAAAAGCCGGATGAATCCGGTTTCATAGAAGTGGATAAAGCGCCGACATTAAAGTCTCAGTTAAAACCAGCCTATCCTAAACTTGCAAAGCTCGCCGGAATTGAAGGGACAGTCTATTTGAAACTTTTGATTAGTGAAAAAGGAAATGTTGAAAAGGCAAAAGTTGAACAAGGTGTTAAAGATATGCTTGATAACGCTGCAATTGATGCAGCAAAAAAGGCTTCATTTTCTCCGGCAATGTTAAATAATAAAGCCGTTAAAGTTTGGGTTATTCTCCCGGTGGCTTTCAAACTTGAAATTGAGAACAGGGGAGAAGAAAGAACGGTTGAAAGGCATAAGCATAAACCCAATCAACTTAGTAAAAATGAAGACGAACCTGGAATAGATGAGTTTATTCCAGTAGAAAAAATGCCGGATTTAGTTAATCAAGTAAATCCCGTTTACCCTGAAGAGGCTAAAAAAAATGGAATTGAAGGGCGTGTATTTGTTAAAATGCTTATTGGAAAAGAAGGAGTTCCCAAAAGAGCAGTTGTGATAAAATCCGATAATGAAATCTTTAATCAATCAGCAATAGAAGCAGCAATGAAATATACATTTACTCCCGCGATGCAAAGTGGTAAACCGGTGGCGGTGTGGGTTGTAATGCCCTTTAAGTTTGAATTAGATGGTGAAAAAAAATAACCGGATAATTTTTTGAACAAAGAATTTCGTTTATATCTGCCGCGATTTCGTTATCGCGGCAGGTTGTTATAAAACAAAGAACCTCAAAGAAATTAGTGCAATACAATAGTTCAAAAGATTAATTTTTCATTCTCCACTCAATCATCCTACCAAGCATTTCTTTTTTAGGATGCTGGCGATTGAGAATAGTCAATCCCATTAAATACTCGATAGCTGTTTTGTAGTGCAGTGTGTATGCACTTGATGCCGAATAGGTATAACAAAAATCGTCAAGTGGAATAAGCCTTCCCAATTCTTTATTCCCATCTAACAGATGCGAAACGTGATCTACCATTTCGTAAGCTTGCTGCGGCTGGCTGTTCTCAAGATATAAATTTGCAAGATTGGCATAAACTTTCACTTGAGAGACAGAATCTTTTGGCGTTGTTCGCAATATCTCGTTTGCGTAAACATCGATCGGATAATTTTTGAAGAAAGAGACAGCGTATGTTGCTTCGGTAATTTTATCATAAGCATAATTCTGCACAACAGAAGGAGAATCGGGAAACTCGTGTAGCAGTTGTTCCAACGCGTTCAGCCGTAACGTGTGCATTCCAAGTTTTTCTTCCGAATTTATCAAGGTGATTGACGTTTTGTAATCCGTAGGATTTTTTTCATTCAAAAGTTTTGCAATTCCGTAACTCAACCGGTAATTTTTTGTTTCGTTGTAGTGAAAAGATAAAGCCGAAGCCAATTCTGCATTCGTCAGTTCGTGAA
>Ga0209417_1007603_pt1 | contig 10335 bp, 8 predicted proteins | sample RifGroF2_FD_184002 | JGI IMG/M metagenome (GOLD analysis project Ga0209417, IMG submission 184002) | Groundwater microbial communities from Rifle, Colorado, USA - Groundwater F2 (SPAdes) (version 2) | ecosystem: Environmental > Aquatic > Deep subsurface > Groundwater | place: Rifle, Colorado... | reverse complement strand
CATGTCCATGGTCATAGCTACAGATTATGGACGGAATCCAACGCTTTTTCAAGATTGCGCCAATTTCACCATCATGTTGCGTTGGAAATGGGGATATTTTCACCATCATCTTGCATTGGATAATTCTAACAGTGGGAATATCCAAGGTAATAATCTATAATTTATCTTAATCCGTTACCGGTTACTGGATACCGGATACTGGTTACTGACCTTATATGCTTATTCCCATAACAGCCGATTGCAACCAGCGCTGCCTTTTCTGCTCGGCCAGGGGGCGCGAGGACGATATTTCCATGGCGCGCGTGCTCGGCCTGCTTAAAGAGGCAGGGCTTTCCGGTGTCGGTGGAGCGGTTATTTCCGGAGGCGAGACTACGCTTTCGTCCCGCCTGTTGAAGGTTATAGCCGCGGCCAGAAAACTTGGCTTGGCAGTGGAACTGCAGACTAACGCCCTCACCTCCGCCTATCAATCCACGGCGGCCGCGCTTGCGGCCTCCGGCGTTGCCTTTTTTAATATAAATTTCCCTTCGCATGAGGACGCCGCTAATGACAGAATTACCGGCACGCGCGGCACGCTTAAATTAAGGCTGAAAGGGGTGAACAATCTTTTAAAGCTTGGCGCCAGGGTGCGCCTGACCCACATTATAACTTCGCTGAATTATAAAAAATTGCCGGCTTTCGCGCGGTTTGTTAAAAAAAATATGCCCGGCGTTTACTATATCCAGTTCAGTTTCATTAAGGTGCTGGGGCTGGCCGCTCAAAACACCTGGCTTGTGCCGCCTTACGCCGCGGCCGCACCGTGCCTGAGAAAGGCGCTAAAAGTGTGCGCCGCGTCCGGCATAAGGGCGATGGTGGACCATATCCCTCCTTGTTTTCTGGGGTCTTTCGCTGCCAGCCATGTGGATTACATAAAACTTTCAAACGGCAGCGCTCCTCCCGCTTTTGGAACTCAGTCCCAAAAATGGGGTGGAGATACCACCGAGGCCCGTAAAGAAAAAAAGAAACTGGCGGCCTGCCGCGGCTGCCGGTTGGGGGATAAATGTTTTGGGCCCAGGATTGACCACGCGGCTTTGATTAAAGGCCCTCTTGTGAGGCCGGTGAAACGGCGGTAACCGGTAATCGGTATCCGATATCCAGTGTAGTGAGTCAGAGTTTTCGTTACAGTGTCATTGCGAGCAGCAGCGAAGCAATCTCATAGTGAGATTGCCACGGGCTTCGCCCTCGCAATGACAATTCTCTGGAGGTGCCGTCTCAAAGGCCTCTGGCCCACAAACGGCCCGACGATTGTAAAGCCGTTACTGACTCACTACACTAGTATTCGGTAACCGGTAACAATAGTAACCAGTAAACCGGTAAGCTGTAAATCTGTTACAGAATACTGGATACCGGTCACCGAATACCGGTTACTGGTTGTACCGGATACCGCTTTTAAATCTTTTATGAAAAACATACGGGCGCAGTTCCCCGCGCTGAGACGCAGGGTAAACGGCAAAAAAATTGTTTATTTTGACAATGCCTGCAGCGTGCTTAAACCGCGCCCGGTTATCAAAGCGGTTGATCATTACCTTTCTGTCCTTGGCGTTTGCGCCGGCGGACGCTCCGGTCACGCTCTTAGCGCCATTACCGAGGAATTGTGCCATGAGGCCAGAGTTAAAACCTCGGCTTTCCTTAATGCCGCTTCGCCTTCGGAAATAATTTTCACATCAAATACCACCGAAGGCATAAACCTAGTCGCCAAAAGCTTCCCTTTTACCAGGGCAAAAAACGAGGTAGTGGTTACCGCGTTTGATCACCATAGCAATATGCTTCCCTTCCTGGAAGAACAGCGAAAGGGAAATATTAAGGTGAAAATAGCCGGACTTGACGGCGGCTGGGCGCTGGACGCGGACCGTATCTGCGGGCTTATTACCGCGCGGACAGCCCTTGTGAGCCTGCCGCGTGCTTCTAATGTTACGGGGCAGTTTTTTCCGGTTGAGGAAGTGGCGCGCGAGGCGCACCGCAAGGGCGCCGTGGTGCTGGCGGATGCGGCGCAGTACCTTTCCACCTGCCGCGAGGATGTGCGCGCGGCGGGAATAGATATGCTGGCTTTCTCCGGCCATAAACTGGGGGCTCCCCCTGGGATAGGCGCGCTTTACTGCCGGACGGCGCTAATGCGTAAACTAAAAAATTTCAAGGTTGGCGGCGGCACGGTGTCCAATGTAGTGCCGGGCGCTGGGGGCGCCCCCCAGGCCCGTTATTTCAGCGATTTCCGCCGGTTTGAAGCCGGTATACAAAACTATTCGGGTATTTTAGGGCTTGGCGCCGCGCTTGATTTCCTGGCGGAGGCCGGGCTTGAACGGATAAAGCGGCACACGGACGGGATTACCGCTTTCTGCAAGCGCCGTCTGGCCGCCATGGAAACCGTGGAAGTGCTGGGGCCTGGCGGCGCGTGCGGGCCCATAGTATCTTTCGCTTTCAGAGATAAAAGAATTTTCGCGCAGGATTTCAACCTTTTTCTTAATAATGAGCTGCCGCGCCATGTGGTATGCGTGCGCTGCGGCAGCCATTGTGCCATTCCCCTGCACCGGGCCCGGGGCGTGAGTCAGTCACTAAGGCTGTCTTTTTTTATTTATAATACTGAAAGCGAGGTCCGTGTCTTTCTGGAGGCGCTTGAAGAGTACCTGCGTTCGGTCAGATAGCCAGGCTGAAGCAGTAAATCGTAAATAGTGAATAGTAAATAGTGAAGAATAGTGAAGGAGCTGATAGCAAAGTTTTTTCGGCTGCCACTATTTGCTATCTTACTATTCGCTATTTGCTTATACCAATTTACCTGAGCAGTTACGATTTATATGAAACTGGAATTTAAACTTAAAAATTCGGCGCAGGCTCTGAAGTCGCTTAAAAAAGCCAGACCGAAAGAGGTGCTGTTCGCTGTGGACAGTACACTCCTGGCCAGCGCTGAGGGGCTGGCCGTGCTGCGTTTGGCCGCCGACTTCTGCATAGAGCGCGGCGCCGGATTGCGGATAGAAGGTGTTTCTCCGTGTTTTATGCCCGGCTACTCCCGGTATCTTCTTCCGGCGGGAACAGGGGCGCTGGCCTGCCCCGAAAAAGAGCGCTGTTTTTTAGGGGGTGTATGTTCAGGCATACCGGCAAAACACGCGGGTATAGCGGGGGCTTTCAAACCGCCGCCGCGTATATTCACCGATCTTGAAAAATGCATGCTGGCCATTCTTGCCCGTAAAAACGGCATAACCACGGCGCAGGTGTTAAAGGCGGCCAAGGGCATAAAAATCTGCGCTTCCTGTTCAAAAGAAGGCGAAGTATTCCGGGCGGCGGAGCGGCTTGTTAAGTTCGGGTTGGTTTCAAAAAAATACAATAGAGGTGTTTATATATGGGAAAAAATATAGGTCTTGTAATTGCCATGTCTTTGCTCGCGTCTTCGGTTGCGGGGCTTGAAAAGGGCGCTGCGGGGGGAGCTCCGTCGGTATCTACCCGCCCTTTCTCCCGGGCCGGTGAGGGGGGAAGCGCGGCGACGGCATCCGCGCAGGCGAAAATAAAACCTCAGTGGAAAAGCATAACCGGCGCGGGTATGCCCGGGGGATCAACGAAGGGGGGGGAAATTGTACGTGTGTACAGCGGGGACTCAGGCATCAAGGAAAGTTACAAGATAAATATCCCCAAAAACGCGCACTGGCGGCTCTTGTGGAGCTGTGAGGCTACGGAAGAAAGAGAAGCCGCCGTGATTAAAATAGCCGTCACTTCCCCGGTTGATAAAAAATACGCGCAGAAAGTTATCAAGAGGATCAGAAAGAGGGAAGGCAATGTTTTTGGCGTGCTGAATATCTGCCTGATTACGGGCGGCGAGTTTAATATCGCTCTGGACGCTTACAAGTGCAAATGGCGTATGGAGATACAGCTGTTTAAATGAAGGTAACTGCGGTATCCGGTATCCAGTATTCGGTAACCGGTTTACTGGTTACCGGCCACTGGTTACCGTAGTTAACAACAGGGAGGGATTACGGCGATAAGAAACGCGGAACGTAAAGCCGACAATTCAAAGAGGGTTTACGAACTGACTCTGGGTTACGCCTGCAACTGCAAATGCACTTTTTGTTCCATAGAAGGGAAAAAGGCGCAAAAACCCAAAACAACCATGGAAGCCCTGACGGATATTGCCCAGGCTTACAGGGAGGGTTTTCGCACCGTGGGTTTCGGCGGAGGGGAACCCACCATAAGACCTGACATAATAAGGCTTATAGCCTTCGCCGAAAAGTCCGGCTTTGCAACCATACGGGTGCAGACCAACGGCATAATGCTCTCCTACCGCGACTTTGCCGCGCGTCTTGTGGGAGCCGGCGCCGGTTATTTCAAATTTTCCATACACGGCCACAAGGCGGAGCTTCACGACCGTCTTACCAGGGTGAAGGGCAGTTTTGAGCGGGCCGTGTGCGGGCTTCGCAACATTCGCGCTTTAGGCGCCCGCACCAGCGTGGATATAGTGATAAACCGGCTTAACTACCGTTTCCTGCCGCAGTATGTGGAGAACTTCGCCCTGCGCGAAGGAGTTAGCGGCGTAGGGTTTATTTATCCCATTTATGAAGGCGCCATGAAGGCGCACGCGAAGTCCCTGGGCGTGAAAATGTCGGAGGCGTTGCCTTATGTGAAAGAAGCGGTGGAGCTGGCGCGCGGGATTTTAATGGACCGGCATATAATTTTTAACATGCCCTATTGCCTGTTTGAGCCGCAATATCACGCGCTTATACCGGGCGGCAGACTTAACCTTAAGGTTAATTCCCCCGGTCAGGTGGAGGAAGATGTTTTTCTGGGATCCAAAGAAGCCAAACTTCGTCCGGCCGAATGCGGGGCCTGCGCCAAACTTGAAGACTGCGGCGGGATATGGAAAAATTACGCGGCCGTTTTCGGACTGGCCGAGGCTAAAACAGCGGAGACCAGTGACAACGGTAACCGGTAACCAGTAATCGGTGGCCGGTAACAACGGTGACCAGTAACCGGTAATCAGTAAACCGGTTACCCGATACTAATACTGGATACCGTACTTATATGAAACCTGATATTCTTGACCTGACCATGATGCCGGCTCTGGCTCTGCTTTGCGCGGTCACTTCTTTTTCTGACATGCGGGAAGGAAAAATACGCAACAGATGGATCCTGGCCGGGCTTGTATGGGCGGGCGTGGTTTATGGGGCGCTTTCGGTTTCCAGGTTTTACGCCCCGCATCTTACGGAAGGCATTATTTCCAATACACTTTTCAGGGGCAGCTGGTTCCGGTTTATGCAATTTACGGCTTTAAACGCGTTATTCGCCCTTGTTTGCGGTTTCCTGCTTTTCCATTTTGATCTATGGTCAGCCGGCGACGCTAAACTTTTTTTTGTACTGGTACTGCTTCTTCCTTTAAAATATTATTTCCGGCATTATCTCCCGGGTTTTCCAGGTTTTAATCTTTTCCTTAACACCATACTCACGGCGGCGGTTTTTGTATGGGTGGAAATAGTCTGGAAACTGGCCAGGTTCGCTTTTGCAAGCACAGAAAAGAATATCTGGAAGGAAATGGCGGGTGCCGCTGCCGCGTCTTTAAAGGGTGCCGTGTGGCTGCTGCTGCTGGTGGGAACGGTTTTTACCCTGCTGATGTGGGGAACTAACTTCTTTGGGCTGAGTAAGTATGTTGCCGTTACGCTGACCGCTCTGCTCATGCTGGCCCTGCTTTTTTCAGGCGGTTTTTTGTCCAGGGCGACGGAAAACAGGTTGTTCAGGTTGTTGTTGGGCGCGTTTTCCGCTTTGTTGTTTTCGGCCCTGCTTTTATCATCCCTGCGCTTGCAGTTTCTGCGTATGGCGCTGTTTATGACGGCTATGTTTTTGGTAATTTACCTTCTGATCAACATCCTGCCCGGCCTGGCCTCCAAATATAATATTAAGATAGGAGACATGCCTTTCGCCACATGGCTTTCAATCGGTCTGTTGTTCACCATTCTGCTAAAAGGATCTTTCCTTTACCTGGCTTTCTTTTGAAGATTAAGTCGCCGGCTGTCATCATAAATGGCAACGGAAGGCAACGGAAGGCCACTGAATGCTACGGAAGGCAACAGAAAGTAAAAAATTATTTTATGCGGCCCTCTTGCTTTCTGTTGCGTTCAGTCGCTTTCTTTTGCTTTCCATTGCTACTAATTTGATGGCAACGGAAGGCCACTGAATGCTACGGAAGGCAACAGAAAGTAAAAAATTATTTTATGCGGCCCTCTTGCTTTCTGTTGCGTTCAGTCGCTTTCTTTTGCTTTCCATTGCTACTAATTTGATGGCAACGGAAGGCCACTGAATGCTACGGAAGGCAACAGAAAGTAAAAAATTATTTTATGCGGCCCTCTTGCTTTCTGTTGCGTTCAGTCGCTTTCTTTTGCTTTCCATTGCTACTAATTAGCATCATATCTACAGCTTACTTGTTGCCGGCCGTAGCCCCAGAATTACTTTTTGAAAGTTGATCCCGAAGAAAAATTCCGAGTTTGTATTTCCTATTTCTTTTGCGGACCGCGCAGCTTTATCTATTTCTCCAGCCGCCAGGCTCTTTATAAGCGCGCGTTGTTCGCAAGACAGCGCGGTGGGGGAGACATTGTCAATTTTTACAAGTTCCCTCTCAGCCTCGGATTTTTTGTGAAGAGCGGCGTATGACATTGCCAGAAAATATTTACAGTTTAGACAGGAAGAATCTGCGGCGGCGGCTTCTTTGAATTTTTGGTTTGCCGCGGAGTAATCTTTGGAGATAAAGGCTTCAAGGCCGGCTAAAGTGTCCAGAAACGCTTTGTCGCGCCCGCCGTTAAGCCTGAAGAAGCCTATTGTCACCGGTATTGGCTCATGAGTTTCTAACACGCCCTGGCGAAAGGTAGTGTAAAAACCGTGATTGAAAGATATGGCGCGCCAGGGAAAATCTCCCGGGCCGGCTATAAGCGGGACTTGTTCCAGATGGCTGGGTCGGGTGCTGGTGAAAATGGCGGGTTCAGCCGATACATATTTCAGCTGGCACTGGTTTGATGATTCCGTGTGCTTAACCTCCGGCAAAACAGGGAAGTATTTTTTTATTAAACCAACACGGGCATTAGCACTGTTATATGCCGGGTGCACAGCCAGGCAGCCCTTCGGCCAGGAGCGTTGGGCTTTCATAAGAAATTCAAATTCCCTGTCGTTGGTCCTGAGTTGGCGGTTCAGCCCCAGCGCTACCCTGGCGTTAAGGACGGCGTAGGCCGCTATGCCGGCCGCGCAAAGCGCGAAAAAAACTCTCCTGCCGCCGGAGGAGCGCTTCGCCATAGTTTCAAAACCGTTAAGTCCCAGAGTGAAAAGGTAAGCGAATGGCAGAAAGAAATATAACTGCTGGCGGATGAAATGCAGGGGATATTTATCAAGCGGGATAAATATAAAGGTGAAGTAACTTATCCACAGGGCCAGTATTGAAAGTAACCCCAGGTTCCATTTCACCTGTTTTCTGTCCGCTAAGCAGCCGGCAATAGTTCCCGTAAGCGCCGTCAAAAGAAAAAGACCGCTTAAAATAGCGGAACCGCTCGTGAGAGCAGTATCTCTTCCCAGGTAATCACCAAAAGAGCCTGCCCGCACCGGCGCAACTCCGGTTATAACCCCCAGGTTGTGCGCGCCCAACTGGTAAATGAGGGTTTCTAATGACGAAACATTTCTACCACTCAATTGGTGCGCAATATCTACGCTAAGCACATGCGCGGTCCAAAACCCCAGCAGGCAGACGCCGGCCGCCAGTATCAAAAGATTCAGCGGTTTTAAAAATCTTGCTCTTTCCTCCGTCGGCTTTGAGATAAGCAGGGCGGCGCACAGCAGAATGTTTACCGGCAAAAATTCAAAGCGGGCGCTTATGACCAGCACCATGGAGCTCATTATCCAGGCAAGACTTCGCGCGGAGGGCCCTGGGGAGGCGTAAGCGTCAAAGAGCGCCAGCAGGGAAAGCAGCCAGATGAACATGTTGGCGGAAGTTGTGGAAAAAGACGAGGCGTTCAGCGCGGAAAGGAAGTTAAAGAAGAGGAATGCGGTCCCCGCGGCGCTTACCGCTATGCCGGCTTTAAGGTGGCGCAGTCCGGTAAAAAAAATAAAAATTGAAAGAACCGGCAAAAGCCGGTTTTTCCAGAGAATGGCTGAAAGTGAATAGCCGCTTAGAATATCTGATATTCCGTCTGTAAAAAGGGGGGAAAGTTCTTTGAAAGACAGTAAACCTGCGGGTTGCAGGGTAAAGAATTTCTGGCCTATGCACAGAAAATCGTGATTGTTGTCGTAGCCGCCGCGCGCCGGCAGGAAAAAAGTTATGGCGATTGCCGGCACGGCAACCGCCGCCAGCGCCAGCCAGGCTTTAAGCCTGGCTGGTTCTCGTTTATGCCAATCCAGCGCGAATTTTGCCAGAAAGAGAATGTTAAGGCACCAGCAAACAACAACGGCGTAATATAATGAATGGTTAAGCCTTATATCTGAGAGTTGCATAAGGTGCTCAGCCTGCGGGACATTGCGCAATTATAGCAATAAAAGTTTAATCGTGTGCTTAGGGTATTTTTCGAAAATATTTGAAAAATTTGAGGCGGGCCCCCGACCTTGATACAATCAAGGTTGGATCAGTCAATAAACTGGGAGGCGCCTCCACTAAAACAGCACAAAAAGTTTAATGCTGGAAGTAAATATCCCGTCATAGTAGTATAAAAATCTGGTTGAAGTGGAGGCTTAGAAAGGTATACAATGAATTGTTCCGCCTCAATAAATTAGTCAATCAAATTCAGGACAAGCCCGGAGATCCGTGCCAGATAGACAATCCTTTCCTGGACATGGTCTCCGACGGGCTGATGTACGTGGTGGACAGGTTCAAAGGCCAGAAGCTCCGGGTATCCGGCCTTCACCAGGACCGAGCGCAGCGAACTGGCCGGCCTGGTGGCTGTGCTGATGTAGAGCGGTTCAAGACCGCGAGTCAATCCTTCGCGCTCGGCCCTCAATCGGAGCCTCACGGATGAAAAATATAAACTGCGGGGATGCCGCTGTTCCTCCCAAAAGACTGGCTGTATCTCTGCTCTGGGACTGCAACCAGCGGTGCTGGTTCTGCGCGAAAGGGCCGGCGCCGGCCGGGGTTAAGCCACGAATGTCCGCGCGTGAAGCTCTGGCGCTGTTCAGAGCCAAACGCCGCGAGGGTTACAATGAACTAATCTTTGACGGCGGCGAGCCGACGCTCAGAAAGGACCTCCCTTTCCTGGCTGTCAAGGCTATTTCCATGGGCTTTGTTAGTGTCAATATCCTTACGAACGCCGTGGCTCTTGCCGACGGAAAAATGGTCCAGGAATTTCTTGATGTCCCCGGTTTTCGGCGGCGTGTAAGTTTCAGTGTTTCGCTGCATTCCCATCTGCCGCGCGTTTCCGATTCCATCACGCGCTCGCCCGGCACTTTCGCCAAGACTATAGCCGGACTCGGCGCCATAAGAGACGCCGGGATAAAATTCTCACTTTATCATGTGATCACAGCCTGTAATTTCCGCGCCCTGCCGCGTTATGCGGACTTTGTGGCCGAAAAATTTCCGGAAGCCGCTGGTGTGACTTTTTCACACATAGCCCCCGCTGATTTGAAGGAAAACGGCTTGCGGTTTTATCCAAGGGTCACCGCCGTCACGCATTATCTTGTGAAAGCATGCGGCCGCCTGAAGGCGGCGGGGATACGCTCCAATCTGAGCGGCTGCGGCATTGTGCCGCTGTGTCTCATGCGGGGCAGCGAGAAACTGTTCCTGAAAGTTTCAAAGGAGGCGGGTCAGGATCATCTGATTTATGACACCAAACAAACCGGCCAATTGAATATTGTTATCAAGAGGTTCAATGACCAATTCCGGGCCAAGGGCCGGCGCTGCGCTTCCTGCCTGCTTGACCGGGCCTGCACTGGCATGTGGAAGTTTTATCTGGCGAAATTCGGAGACTCCGAACTACACCCCTTCAAGGCCTCTTATTTCAGCCGCCTTCCGCGCAGCCGGGGAACCGCCGAAGTGGACCTCGCCGGTTGTCTCGGAAGCCCGGATCCGGGCGCGCTGGCCAGGATATGCATGATAGAGTTCCGTTATCGCGGCTTTTCGCGTTTAAAACTGAAGTCCGCAGCCGCTTTGCGCGGCGATGAGGCGGAACTGCGGGCTTTCGCCCGCTCCATGGGATTTTGGGCGGCTTGAAACAGTTTGAAACAGTTTGAAACACTGTTGCAAGAGAATAGAAATGTCCTGGTTTGCGTATAGTAGAAGTGTCATGGTCGTAGTTTTTCTTTTTTGCTTCTTTTTTCTTTTTGTTTATCGTGTTGATAGTGTTTACAAGTAGTTCACCGGCG
>Ga0209417_1007602_pt1 | contig 10336 bp, 8 predicted proteins | sample RifGroF2_FD_184002 | JGI IMG/M metagenome (GOLD analysis project Ga0209417, IMG submission 184002) | Groundwater microbial communities from Rifle, Colorado, USA - Groundwater F2 (SPAdes) (version 2) | ecosystem: Environmental > Aquatic > Deep subsurface > Groundwater | place: Rifle, Colorado... | reverse complement strand
TTTTTTTTTTTTAATTATTTTTTTTAATTTTTTTTTTAATTTTTTTTTTAATTATTTTTTTAAATTATATTTTTTTTAATTATTTTTTTAAATTATATTTTTTTTAATTATTCTATTATAAAAATATAGAAAATTTTTTAATATCAATTAAAACTATAGAAAAAAAATTTTACAAATATATAAAATTATTCTATTATAAAAATGTAGAAAATTTTTTAATATCAATTAAAACTATAGAAAAAAAATTTTACAAATATATAAAATTATTCTATTATATAAAAATTTCTAATAATATCAATTCATACAAATATAAATAAAAATTATATTTTTTATTAAGTTAAATATATTTTCACGACACATGTTTCATCTTCAAAATTTGTTTCTGATGAAAAATTTAAATCATCATATTGAAAAATTCCCCTAATTGTTCCATTCTCGTAGTACATTATTATTTTTCCGTGTTTATTATTAATTATATAATCACATTCTTCTTTTTTATTTCCATTTTCATAATACATAATTTCTTTTCCATGTTTTTTGTCACATATGTAATCACATTCTTCTTTTTTATTTCCATTTTTATAATAAATAATTTCTTTTCCATGCTTCATATCATTTATATATTCGCATTCATAATTTTTTGCACCATTTTCATTAAAATTAATATAATTACCGTTAAAATATTTATATTTTGGATTGAAACAAAAATATATCGCAGGTTTTAACGAATTGAAAAAATGTATCCCGCTAGTATGTTGATCCTTTATATAATAATCATAACTATCCGGATATACATCTTCATTTGTAATATATTTTAATTCATATTTATAATATCCAATAATAATTTTATTTAATATTTCATCAATTTCTTCTAATGTTATCATATTAAATATTTTAATAACAAACAATCTATTTGCTCTAAATTGCGCATATTTTTCGTTCACAACAATTCTATCCTCATTTGTTGTTGAATTTATTTTTTTCATTACGATTATATAATGATTATTATTACTGATAACTTTTTTGAAACAAATTTCATCATAATATTTTTTATCTATTCCTTCATATGCTTTATTTTTAATATTTTCATAATTAATTATCATATTTTCCTCAAATTCCATTTAAATATATATTTATTTACATTTATTTAACTTTTCAATTTTTTTATTTATAGAAGTGATTAATTTATCACGTTAATAACTTTTAAATTATAAATTATAAAAATAAAAATAATATAATCATACCTAAAAATATTATTTTTTTGTTATATCTTCGATTTCGAAATAAATCTGTTAAAATAAGTTTTTCTTTTACTAATGTTTCGGAAACGATACACTAAAATTATTTTTATTTATTGTTTGTGTAATAAATATATTTTTCAAGCGAAAAAATTAAATATAAATTTATTTAATCTTATAGAAGACACAAATAATTTAAAAATTGAATTTTCTTATTTTTTTAATGATTTGATTATATTTTTTTTAAAGAAAAATTATTATATAAAATTGAAATTCCAATACATTGGGAATTATAAATTTATATAAACATAATATTACAATATGGATATAGATATTCTTCAATTATATAATATAGAGGATGATATTTCACAATTTTTTAACAATATGTTAGGTAACGATAAAATAAAAATTAATAAAGTTTTCGATAATTTTGAAATTTTATATAAAATTGATTTGTATGATAATCATTTTGATGTTAAAATTAAAAAACAACTTTATTGTATTGAATTAAGTCAAAATAGTTCAATAATATATAATTTTTATAATGATAAAAAATTAAAATCAAAAATAATAAAATATATATGTTTAGAGTTATTATATAAAACTATAAAAAATTTAAATTACAACGAAAATATATTTAATGAACAATTTAATAGTGACACAATAAAAAATTTAGAAATTATCAAAACAAAATATTATTATGATTTAGAATTTAAAAAATATATTGAAAATATTATTTCTAAATATAATAAATCTTGATTTTTTGAAAATAATTTAATATTATTAATTGAAAATTTATATTTTATTTTATATTTGAGTTCATTTTTATTAAATTATCACAACAAGAACAATTTAATTTTTCTAAACAATCATATATATTGGTTTTGCCATAATATCTAAATTCTTTAATGTTTTAATATTTGGTATTTTTATTAAATTTGTGCATCTATAACAATTTAATTCTTCTAAACAATATAATGTTTCTGGGATTTCACTAATATTTGTTCTACCACAATATAATTTCCTTAATGTTTTAATATTTGGTATTTTTATTATATTATTGCATCTGTAACAACTTAATTCTTCCAAACAATCTAATATTTCTGGGATTTCAATTATATTCGTTTTTTCACAATATAATTTTCTTAACGTTTTAATTTCAGGAATTTTTTTTAAATTTTCACATGAAATACAATTTAATTCTTCTAAATTATCTAATGTTTCTGGGATTTCATTAATATTTGTTTCTTTACAATCTAATTTTTTTAACGATTTTAGGTTCGGTATTTTTATTAATTTTTTACATTCACTACAAATTATTTCTTCAAAACAATTTAATGTTTTTGGAATTTCCCTAATTTTTGTATAACTACAATCCAATATCTTTAATGATTTAATTTCAGGAATTTTTATTAAATTTTTACAACCGCCACAATCTAATTCTTCCAAACAATTTAATGTTTTTGGAATTTCCCTAATTTTTGTATAACTACAATCCAATATCTTTAATGATTTAATTTCAGGAATTTTAATTAAATTTAAACAACCGCCACAATTTAATTTTTCCAAACAATTTAATGTTTCTGGGATTTCACTAACATTTGTATATCCGCAAATTAATTTCTTTAATGTTTTAATTTCAGAAATTTTTATTAAATTTTTACAAAAATAACAATTTAATTCTTCCAAACAATTTAATGTTTCTGGAATTTCACTAATATTTACATCTTCACAAATTAATTTTTTTAATGTTTTTATATTTGGTATTTTTTTTAATTTTTTACACTCACTACAATCTAATTCTTCCAACAAATCTAATGTTTCGGGAATTTCGTTTATATTTGTGTGTACGCAATCTAATTTTTTTAATGTTTTTAAATCCGGTATTTTTATTAATTTTTCACATCCAAAACAATTTAATTCCTCTAAACAATTTAATGTTTCCGGAATTTCACTAATTTTTGTTTTTTCGCAATGTAAATATAAAAGTGATTCGCAAAAATTTAAATCACTTATATAATTATTTTCATTAAAATTTAAATATTTAATATTATTTAAATTTTTTAAACTGAATATTTTTACTTTTTCTTCATTATCACTTATATTTAATCTAATTATTTTATTAAATTCTAAATATAAATTCCATTTCCTACATACTTTTTTTATATTTCTTAAATTATAGAAAATATTTGGCTGTAAATAATAAACATTTAATTCCCAATAGATGATATCAAATAGTGCCTTAAAATCCATTTATTTTTAAGTTATATTTATATTTAATTTAAAATTCAATTTTTTTAATGATAAAATAAATTTAGTTTATTATTTTTTAATTTTTATTATTTTAAAATATTATTATGATTTAGAATTTAAAAAATATATTGAAAATATTATTTCTAAATATAATAAATCTTGATTTTTTGAAAATAATTTAATATTATTAATTGAAAAATTATATTTTATTTTATATTTGAGTTCATTTTTATTTATTCTTATTAAATTATCACAACAAGAACAATTTAATTTTTCTAAATAATCAAATATTTCAGAAATTTCATTAATTTTTGTATCAATACTATTTAATGTTTTTTATTTTTTGGTTTAATTTTATTAAATTTTTATATTTATTACAATCTAATTCTTCTAAACAATTTAATGTTTCTGGAATTTCATTTATATTTGTTTTGCCATAATATCTAAATTCTTTAGTGTTTTAATATTTGGAATTTTTATTAAATTCATGCATCTGTAACAATTTAATTCTTCTAAACAATATAATGTTTCTGGGATTTCACTAATATTTGTTCTACCACAATATAATTTCCTTAATGTTTTAATATTTGGTATTTTTATTAAATTATTACATCTGTAACAATTTAATTCTTCCAAACAATCTAATGTTTCTGGGATTTCAATTATATTTGTTTTTTCACAATTTAATTTCTTTAATGTTTTTATTTCCGGAATTTTTATTAAAATTTCACAAGAATAACAATATAATTCTTCCAAACAATCTAATGTTTCTGGAATTTCACTAATATTTGTATATCCACAATTTAATTTTTTTAATGTTTTTATTTCAGGAATTTTTTTTAGATTTTTACATTCATAACAAAATAATTCTTCCAAACAATTTAATGTTTCTGGGATTTCACTAATTTTTATATATGTGCAATATAATTTATTTAATGTTTTAATTTCAGGAATTTTTCTTAAATTATAACAAGAATTACAAATTAATTCTTTCAAACAATTTAATGTTTCTGGGATTTCACTAATATTTGTATTTTTACAATTTAATTTCTTTAATGTCCTAATATTTGGTATTTTTATTAAATTTTCACACCAACAACAATTTAATTCCTCTAAACAAGCAAATATTTCGGGAATTTCTCTAATTTTTGTATCATAACAATTTAATTTTTTTAATGTTTTAATTTTGGGAATTTTTATTAAATTTTCACAATGATTACAATTTAATTCTTTCAAACAATCTAATATTTCTGGAATTTCAATAATATTTGTATAACTACAATCTATTTTTTTTAATGTTTTTATATTTGGCATTTTTCTTAAATTTTCACATCCATAACAATTTAATTCTTCCAAACAATTTGATGTTTCGGGAATTTCACTAATTTTTGTATTTTCACAAATTAATTTTTTTAATGTTTTTATATTTGGTATTTTTATTAAATTGTTACACTCACTACAATCTAATTTTTCCAAACAATCTAATATTTCAGGGATTTCACTAATATTTGTATATCTACAATTTAATTTCTTTAATGTTTTAATATTTGGTATTTTTTTTAAATTTTCACGTCCACAACAATTTAATTTCTCCAAACAATTTAACGTTTCAGGAATTCTGTTGATTTTTATGAATCCACAATCTAATTTCTTTAATGTTTTAATATTTGGTATTTCACTAACATATGTATATCTACAATTTAATTTCTTTAATGTTTCAATATTTGGTATTTTTATTAAATTTTCACACCAACGACAATTTAATTCTTCCAAACAATTTAACGTTTCTGGAATTTCATTAATATTTGTATTTTCACAATATAAATATAAAAGTGTTTCGCAAAAATTTAAATTACATACATGAATATTTTTATTAAAATTTAAATATTTAATATTGTTTAATTTTTTTAAACTAAATATTTTTCCATTTGAAATAATATTATCAGTATTTATATTTAATCTAATTATTTTATTAAATTCTAAATATAAATTCCATTTCTTACATACTTTTTTTATATTTCTTAAATTATAGAATATATTTGGCTGTAAATAATAAACATTTAATTCCCAATATATAATATCAAATAATGCTCCAAAATTCATTTATTTTTAGATTATATTTATATTTAATTTAAAATTCAATTTTATTATTGATGTATTTTAATTTTTTTAAATAATCAAATGTTTCCGATATTTATAATATTTACACAATAAAAATATAAATAATAAACATTTAATTCCTTCCCACTATTTAATATTAAATGATGCTCTAAAATCCATTTATTATTTTTTAATTTTTTATTATTTTAAAATATAGAAAAAATTTTATTAATTTTAAATATTAAAACAAATTAATAATTTTATATCTAGCAATTTGAGAATTTTAATATTTGGTTTCTTGTCAAAACTAAAAATTTGATTTTTATTCTTTCAATAATAAATTAAATCTACGATTATTGATGTATTTTAAATTTAAATATAATTGAGAAATTTTAATATTTTCGTCACATATTATATTTTCCAAACGAAAATATAATGTTTCTGGAATTTCAATAATATTTGTATTTTTACAATTTAATTTTTTTAATGTTTTTATATTTGGTATTTTTATTAAATTCTCGCAATATTCACAATTTAATTCTTCCAAACAATTTAATGTTTCCAGAATTTCATTAATTTTTGTTCTACCACAATATAATTTCTTTAATGTTTTAATATTTGGTATTTTTTTTAAATTATAACAAGAATAACAATCCAATTCTTCCAAACAATTTAATGTTTCCGGAATTTCATTAATTTTTGTACGGGCACAATTTATTTTCTTTAATGTTCCAATCTCAGGAATTTTTATTAAATTCCAACAAGATTCACAAATTATTATTTCCAAACAATTTAATGTTTCTGGAATTTCACTAATATCGGTATTCCAACAATTTAATATTTTTAATGTTTTTATATTTGGTATTTTTTTTAATTTTTTACAACCACAACAATTCAATTCTTCCAAGCAATATAATATTTCTGGAATATTACTAATATTTGTATTACAACAATACATTTTTTTTAATGTTTTAATTTTCGGTATTTTTATTAAATTTTCACAACCACAACAATTTAATTCATTTAGTGTTTTGATATTTGGTATTTTTATTAAATTTTCACAATGGTCACAATGTAATTCTTCTAAACAATTTAATGTTTCTGTAATTTCATTAATATTTGTTTTTTCACAATATAATATTTTTAATGTTTTAATTTCAGGAATTTTTTTTAAATTTTTACATTCATTACAAATTAATTCTTCCAAACAATTAAATGTTTCTGGGATTTCACTAATATTTGTTCTACCACAATTTAATTTCTTTAATGTTGTAATTTCTGGAATTTTTTTTAAATTTTTACACCAACTACAATTTAATTCTTCTAAACAATCTAATATTTCTGGAATTTCATTAATATTTGTAAAATTACAATGTAATTTTTTTAATGTTTTAATATTTGGAATTTTTATTAAATTATAACAGGAATAACATTTTAATTCTTCCAAACAATTTAATGTTTCTGGAATTTCATTAATATTTGTTGCACCACAATTTAATTTTTTTAATGTTCTAATTTCAGGAATTTTTATTAAATTAAAACAATAATTACAATTTAATTCTTCCAAATAATTTAATGTTTCTGGAATTTCACTAATATTTGTGGCTTCACAATATAAATATAAAAGTGATTCACAAAAAATTAAATCACTTACATAATTATTTTTATTAAAATTTAAATATTTAATATTATTTAATTTTTTTAAACTAAATATTTTTCTATTTGGAATAATTTTATCAGTATTTATATCCAATCTAATTATTTTATCAAATCCAAAATATAAATTCCATTTTTTACAAGCCTTTTTTATATTTCTCAAGTTGTAAAAAATATTTGGTTGCAAATAATAAACATTCAATTCATAATATATTATATCAAATAATTGTTCAAAATTCATTTATTTTAGACTATATTTATATTTAATTTGAAATTCAATTTTTTAATATTTTTTCTTTGAAAAAATATTATTTGAAATTAAATATATTTAATTTTAATCTAATTTTTAAGAATTATTATTTTAATAATAAAATAAAACTATAAAGTTTGACAGATATTATTTTTAATTTAATAAAGTTGTTGATATTTTAATATTTTTATTATGATATAATGGTTTTAATATTTCATTAATATTCGTTTCTATATTACCAAATTTTTTTAATGTTTTATTTTTTGGAAATTCTTTTAAATTTTTACAAAATAAACAATTTAATTCTTCCAAACATTCCAACGTTTCCGGAATCTCACTAATATTTGTATAACTACAATCTATTTTTTTTAATATTTTAATTTTTGGTATATTTATTAAATTTCTACACCAAGAACAATTTAATTCTTCCAAACAATACAACGTTTCCGGAATCTCATTAATATTTGTTTCTCCACAACTTAATTTTTTTAATGTTTTAATTTTTGGAATTTCTTTTAAATTTTTACAAGAATAACAATTTAATTCTTCCAAACAATCAAATGCTTCTGGAATTTTTTTCAAATTTTTACACCAAGAACAATTAAATATTTTCAAACAATTTAATATTGGAATTTCTTTTATATATGTGTTAGGACAATTTAATTTTTTTATTGTTTTAATTAATGGGATTTTTATTAAATTTTTACAATTATTGCAATTTAATTCTTCCAAACAATCCAATATTTCCGGAATCTCACTAATATTTGTCCAACTACAATCTAATTTTTTTAATGTTTTAATTTTTGGTATATTCATTAATTTAAAACAATTTTTACAATATAATTCTTCCAACCAATCTAATGTTTCAGGAATTTTCACTAATATTTGTATTTTCACAATATAAATATAAAAGTGAACCACAAAAAATTAAATCTTTAACATAATTATTTTTATTAAAATTTAAATATTTAATATTATTTAATTTCTTCAAACTAAATATTTTTTTATTTGGAATAATTTTATCAGTATTTATATCAAATCTAATTATTTTATCGAATCCGAAATATAAATTCCATTTTTTACAAACCTTTTTTATATTTCTCAAGTTGTAAAAAATATTTGGTTGTATGTAATAAACGTTCAATTCCCAATATATAATATCAAATAATCCTATAAAATTCATTTATTTTAAGTTATATTTATATTTAATTTAAAATTCAATTTTTTAATAATTTTTCTTTAGAAATTATTATTAAATAAAATAAACTATTTGATTATACCATTGATCTTTTTTAAATTTAATAAAGTTGTAGGTAGTTTAATGTTTTTATTACAAAACAATTCTTCCAAATAATTCAATTCTCCGGGTATTTCATTAATATTTGTGCCATAACAATCCAATCTTTTTAATGTTTTAATTTTTGGAATTTTTATTAAATTTTTACAAAAAGGACAATATAATTCTTCCAAACAATTTAATGTTTCTGGGATTTTCTCTAAATTATAACAACCTATACAAATTAATTTTTCCAAACATTTTAATGTTTCTGGGATTTTACTAATATTTGTAAATTTACAATTTAATATTTTTAATGTTTTAATTTCTGGAATTTTTATTAAATTATCACAACCATAACAAATTAATTCTTCTAAACAATTTAATGTTTCTGGGATTTCACTAATATTTGTCCAACTACAATCTAATTTTTTTAATGTTTTAATTCCAGGAATTTTTATTAAATTATAACAATTGTGACAAATTAATTCTTCCAAACAATTTAATGTTTCTGGGATTTCACTTATATTTGTATTTTCACAATATAAATATAAAAGTTGTTCGCAAAAAAAAAAATCTCTTACATAATTATTATTAAAATTTAAGTATTTAATATTATTTAAATTTTTTAAACTAAATATTTTTTCATTTGGAATAATTTTATCAATATTTATATCCAATCTAATTATTTTATCATATATCCAAAATAAATTCCATTTTTTACAAACTTTTTTTATATTTCTTAAATTGTAAAAAATATTTGGTTGTAAATAATAAACATTTAATTCATAATATATTATATCAAATAATTGTTCAAAATCCATTTATTTTAAATTATATTTATATTTAATTTAAAATTCAATTTTTTTTAAATTATTATTTAACAATAAAATTTACCAATTGATATATTTAGAATTTGATAACAATTCGAGAATCATAATATTTTCTTAAATTTACATAATTATAACAAATTAATTTTTCCAAACAATTTAATCTTTATGATATTTCACTAATATTTGTATTACAACAAATTAATTTTTTTAATGTTTTAATTTTAGAATAATTTTTTATATTGCAAGAAATGATTTTTTCTTAAAATTATAACGGGAAAAAAAAATAAATAAAAAACGCCACGGGGAAAATAAATTAAAGAAATTATTGTTGTATATTTATTTTATATATTAAAATAATTTTATTTTATAATCATGTGAAGGAATTGATTTAATAAATTCTAGAAATTGTTGCTTCACAATATTTTTTTCATTGATATTTTGTGTTTTATAGGTTTTATTATTAATATTTCCTCTGAGACAAAATTCTTTAATGTTCGTACAATTTTTAATATCAATGGATCTTTCGAGTAATATAAAATTATTTTGTGATACAATATCGTATTGTATTTTTTTATGTATTGGTTTCTTTGATATTTTATTATTAGTAGTGTTTAATTTGGAACTATATGTCCTTTGTATAATTTTAATTTTTTTTATTTTATATCATAAATTTATATGATAAAATTAAATATAAATTTATTGAATCTTATAAAAGATACGATAAATAAAA
>Ga0209417_1007601_pt1 | contig 10337 bp, 10 predicted proteins | sample RifGroF2_FD_184002 | JGI IMG/M metagenome (GOLD analysis project Ga0209417, IMG submission 184002) | Groundwater microbial communities from Rifle, Colorado, USA - Groundwater F2 (SPAdes) (version 2) | ecosystem: Environmental > Aquatic > Deep subsurface > Groundwater | place: Rifle, Colorado... | reverse complement strand
GGTGGTCTCCTAACATCGCCACCCATTCGTCTGACGGAAAGATGACAACGGGAGAAATAACATGCCAAACAACTCAAAGCCAGAGGTGAAGCCACAATCGACTTCTTTCTATGTGATTCTGGCCGCAGCGTTATTTGCCTTCATCCAAACATTTTCGCTGCTGTCTCCTATTCTGTTGTCATTTCTGCTTATTCTGCTGATTTCGCTCGCAATCAATCCAGTAATCTCCCGGATGCGGGCAGTGACGGGTGGAAGAAAAGGCGCAACAGGGCTGGTCGCGGCGGCATTGGTCGCTGTCATTGTCTTGACGGGCTGGGCCTTCCTCGCTCCGATAAAGGTTTCATTCACAAACATCTCGAAACAGTTGCCCGGCTACTGGGAACGTCTTCAAAAGCCTCTGATTAAAATGGAGCAAAAAGCCGTACTTTCCGAGGAAAAACTTCAGGCGGAAGTTACCACTGAAATTGCCCAGACCGAGACGACCGCGGGCAAACCCGAAGTCACGCAGCGAACCACTCAACCGGCTCCACCCAAAGCCGCGAAAGAATCGGGATATATTCGTTCGAGCTTGAGCAACATGCTGAATGGCGTGGCCGGCAGTTTCACGGCGGTGGCGTTCAATGCGGCTCAGATACTGGTCGTGTTGGTGACGGTCTTCTTCGGCGTGGCCCTTACGCTAATGAATCCCCGCCCGATCTTTGGGGCAATGTTTTCCCTTTTACCGGCACACCACCACCATCAAGCGCTGATCATCCTGCAACGCATTGGAAAATTTGTACCCCGCTGGGCTTTGGCGACACTGATGGGGATGGCGACGATTGGCCTGCTGGTTTTTCTGCTCATGTGGCCGATATTCGGATTCATGGACGCACTGGTTCTGGGGCTGATCGCGGGCATCCTGGAAGCTGTTCCCTATCTGGGCCCGATCCTCAGCGCAGTACCGGCACTGCTGCTCGCCGTCGGCAAAGGAGGCATGACCCCGCTCTGGGTTGTGCTCGCCTATATTGCAGTTCAAGCCTTGGAGAACAATGTGACCACTCCCCTCATCATGGCACGCAATATGAAATTGCATCCGGTGGCGGTGATATTTTCCATGCTTTTATGTGTGGCCGCCTTCGGTGTGCTGGGTGTTTTGATCGCATCACCTCTGGTTGCCATTGTGAATATCTTGCACGATGAGCTTTATCGAAAGCGTTTTCTTCCCACGGTAACAGATACAGACCTGGAAAGACTGGCACGAAACGCCCTGCGTGAAAAGCATTCCGTTGGCAAACGATCCAGGCAAGAGGCGATCAAGCCTCATGAATCTCACTTGGAACATAATGAGGCAAAATTATGAAAGCTAATACTTATGTCAAATTAAAGGAGTTAAAATTATGAGTAATGATAAGATTGTAAATGCATCTCCGAATGTTCTACCACCCCTGCCTTATGTGGATAACGCGCTGATCCCTGTAATCTCCGCAAATACAATTAGCTTCCACTACGGCAAGCATCACAAGGGATATGTAGATAACCTGAACAAGCTGATAGCGGGAACGGAGTTTGCGGAAATGTCGCTGGAGAAAATCATCACCGAGACAGCCGGCAAGGCCGACAAGACCGCAATCTTCAATAATGCAGCACAAACATGGAACCACACGTTTTACTGGCACAGTCTCAGTCCTAAGGGTGGCGGTGAACCACCAGCCATGTTGAAGAAAAAGATTGAGGCTTCCTTTAATACCGTGGATGCGTGCAAAAAGGAGTTGGCGACTGCGGCACTGGCCCAGTTCGGCAGCGGCTGGGTATGGCTCGTGCTGGATGGAAACAAGCTCAAGGTGGTCAAGACCGGCAACGCAGATGTGCCGATAACCACTGGCAAGAAACCGCTATTGACCATCGACGTATGGGAACACGCTTACTACTTAGATTACCAGAACAGGCGTGCAGACTATGTCAGCGCAGTTCTGGATAAACTGATTAATTGGGATTTCGCAACAGAGAACCTTGGTTGATGGTTTTTACAAGAGGGTCTATAATGATAATCTTCGTATCGTATGGTACCACATTATATTGGAATAAGGTTTGCAATGGCGAAAAATAATATCCCGCATCACGTTGGTTTCATTCCAGATGGAAATCGCCGCTGGGCAGTGGAGCATAGTTTGCCTAAAGAAGCCGGATATGCTCATGGTATCAACCCGGGGTTGCTGCTGTACGAGAAATGTAAAGAATGTGGAATCAGGGAAGCTTCCATCTACTGCTTTACCCAGGACAACACCAAGCGGCCCTCCATTCAGAAAAAGGCATTCAGCGAGGCCTGCGTTGCATTCGCTTTTGAGATTGCACGCCGTGGAGCAGCTCTGCTTGTTGTCGGCGATGAGACCTCGGCGCAATTTCCAAAGGCGTTAAAAGAATTCCGGCAGCGTCAGGGTATCGGAATAAAAGTGAATCTACTCGTCAACTACGGCTGGGAATGGGATTTGGCCGGCCTTAAAAACGGCGGCCTGCATTCAGATGAAGTTTCACGTCTGGATTTGATTGTACGCTGGGGCGGAGCACGCCGATTGAGCGGTTTTCTTCCGGTGCAATCGGTTTATGCGGATTTCTATGTCAGGGATGAATATTGGCCGGATTTTGAGCCGCAGCATTTTGAGCAGGCGCTCGCTTGGTTTAAAAAACAGGACCAGACACTCGGCGGGTAATACGTCTGCCGGTTGGATGAGGCTGTTCTTATAGCGATAAAGCCCAAGGAAAATATCGGGCGGAAGCCCGAAAATAAATAAGAAAGGAACATAAATATGCCAGAGTTCGGATCACCCTTCGCAGGATTAGCAAACAACAGGAAGCTCACCGATAAGGAGCTTGTCAGAGCAATTCGTTTTATGGTGGCCGCAGAGTACGAAGCAATTCAGTTGTATATGCAGCTTGCCGAGTCAACAAATAACAAGCTCGCCGCGGAAGTACTCAAGGATATAGCGGACGAGGAACGTGTACACGCTGGAGAGTTTCTGAGATTGCTTCACGAGCTTGCTCCTGATGAAGAAAAGTTCTATGCCGAGGGGGCAAAAGAAGTAGAAGCTGAAATCAAAAAAAGGAAGTGAATAATGAGCACAATTACGACTAAAGACAGTACGCAAATATATTACAAGGACTGGGGCAAAGGAAAACCTGTGGTGTTCAGCCACGGCTGGCCGCTTAATGCGGATAGCTGGGAGGCTCAGATGATGTTCCTTGCATCTAACGGCTATCGCTGCATTGCCCATGACCGTCGCGGACATGGCCGGTCAAGCCAGCCCTGGAGCGGCAACGATATGGATACCTATGCCGATGACCTTTCGGAACTCATCGAAACGCTTAACCTGAAAGATGCCGTCCTAATCGGCTTCTCCGCCGGCGGCGGCGAAGTTGCCCGCTATATCGGTCGCCATGGCACGAAACGTCTGGCCAAGGCTGCGTTGATATCCGCAGTCCCGCCCCTGATGCTGAAAACGGCGGCCAACCCCGGCGGCTTACCGATTGAGGCATTCGACAAAATTCGCCTCGGCTCTACTGCCGACCGCTCGCAGTTCTACAAGGATATTGCCGGCGGCCCGTTCTTCGGAGCCAACAGACCCGGCGCCAAAGTTTCGCATGGTATGATAGATTCGTTCTGGCTTCAGGGCATGCAGGCCGGCCACAAGAACACTTTCGATTGCATCAAAGCGTTTTCCGAAACGGATTTTACCGAAGACCTCAAAAAGTTCGATATACCGACGCTGATAATTCACGGCGACGATGACCAGATTGTGCCGATAGGCGCCTCTGCTCTCCGCTCATCGAAGTTAGTCAAAAACGCAACTCTAAAGATATATGCGGGCGCACCACATGGCATTACGTACACGCACAAAGACCAACTCAATGCTGATTTGTTGGCATTCCTTAAGACCTGAGTACGTTTTTTCAGTATTGGAATATGAGGAAGCAAAATTATGAAAGAAAATCCTTTAAAAAAATTGGAAACATTCGGTCAGTCAATCTGGCTCGACTACATCCGACGTGATTTGATTGCAAGTGGTAAGCTTCGATGTTTGATAGAGGGAGATGGACTGCGAGGAATGACATCGAACCCATCCATCTTTGAGAAAGCTATAGCGGAAAGCCATATTTACGACCAGGACATTCATGACATGGCCATCAAGAAAAAAGATGTTAAAGCAATCTATGAAGCTATCAGCCAGCGTGATGTACAGAATGCCGCTGACGAATTCAGGTCTGTGTATGAAAAAACCAAAGGCAGGGACGGATATGTCAGCATAGAGGTCAACCCTCATCTGGCAAATGACACCAAAGGTACAATTGAGGATGCCCGCCGATTATGGACAGCATTGAACAGACCCAATGTTTTCATCAAAGTCCCGGCAACATCCGATGGTCTGCCTGCCATTCAGCAACTCATCAGCGAAGGAATCAATATAAACGTTACGCTGCTTTTTGGATTGCCTCGTTATCGACAGGTTGCCGAAGCCTATATTGCAGGTCTCGAAACGCGCGCTGCCCAGGGCAAGCCGATGGAACATATATCATCAGTGGCCAGTTTCTTTTTAAGCCGTATTGATAGCTTGTTGGATCCGCTGGTGGAAAAATTTCTTGAACAAGGCGGCCAAAAAACGGAAATTGCAAAAAAGGTGCATGGGCAAGTGGCTATAGCCAGTGCGAAAATGGCCTATCAAATATACAAGGAAATCTTTGGTAATAATCGGTTTAAGAAATTGGTTGATAAAGGCGCTCGTACCCAGTGGCTGCTCTGGGCTAGTACAAGTACCAAGAACCCTGACTACAGCGATGTAAAATACATTGAATCGCTAATCGGCCCGAACACAGTAAGCACTGTCCCGCCTGAAACCATCGATGCTTATCGTAACCACGGCAATCCAAAATCATGCCTCGAACAGGGTATCGAGGAAGCTAACTGGATAATGGCACGATTGCCGGAACTCGGAATCAATATTGACAAGGTAACTGAGCAGCTTGAAGACGAAGGTGTCAGGAAATTCAACGAGCCATTTGACAAGCTGATGGATGCCTTAACAAAAAAATCATTAGAGTAATTAAAGGGAAATCATGAACGAACAAAAACATGTGAGCAAGCTAGTATTTGCGAACCGTTCACGGCTGCGATTTAGCTTTGCTCAAAACCATATTCGATGAGGTCGAGCTTCTTCGTACCGAACTGCGTTTTTTGCGTAAACATTGAGAAGGCGAAAATACAAGAGGCTTATATCTTATGACAAAGAAACTTAATTAAGCCTGTTTATTGAAATACGAATAATAACAAAACTCAAATAATGAAAGGATTACTATTATGTTAAACAAAGCCAAAACATTAAAAGGTTACAAATTGCACAGTCTCGATGGAGAAATAGGGAAGGTCAAAGAATTCTACTTCGATGACCACCACTGGACGATTCGCTATCTGGTCGCCGACACAGGAAACTGGCTCACTGGCAGGCATGTGTTGATTTCCCCGTATGCAATGATTGCCGTGAATAAAGAAGAGCAATACATCACCATTGATTTAACCAAAAAGCAGATTGAGGATAGTCCATCTCTGGATAGTGATAAGCCCGTCTCGCGACAATTCGAAAATGCCTACTATGAGTATTATGGATATCCGATGTATTGGAGCGGTCTATACATGTGGGGAGCTTATCCTTACATTATGCATGACCGTGAAATGTGGGGAGAATCCACCCAAGCTGAAAAAACATGGGATCCTAATTTGCGCAGCACTCACGATGTGAGTGGCCATCACATCCAAGCCGCAGATGGCGAGATTGGCCACGTCGATGATTTTATTATCGATGATGAGACCTGGGCGATTCGTTATCTAATAATCGATACACAGAACTGGTGGCCGGGAAAAAAGATATTGGTTTCACCTAAATGGATCGAGCGGGTTAGTTGGAGCGAGTCGAAAGTATTCGTAAATCTTCCCCGCCAGACCATCAAGCAGTCGCCGGAATACACGGAGGAATCTCTGCTGACTCGTGATTATGAGACCGGACTGCATCAACATTACAATCGTCAGGGATACTGGGGCGATGAATTGGTTGACAAGGAGCATTCCCATTGACACCGCTGCTTCTGCTCACGGTCTGAATTGTCCGTGTGGGCTGGTCGCATCGCAATGAAAGTAGGCGTTCACAATTCGCCTGTGCAGTGAACCGTTAAGCATTAAGGGAGTGATTTCTAATGAAAACAAAGAGTATTGCAAAAGATTTTCCTGTCGTTTGCGTGGGTGGTTCGGCCGGTGGCCTCGACGCATATACCAGGTTACTACGGCATCTGCCAGCCGATATGGGCGTTGCAATCGTCATCGTTAATCACCTGAGAACCGTAGCTACCAGACTCCACGAGATTCTCCCACGCTTCACAGAGATGCCGGTCGAACTGATTACGGAAAGCTTATTCATAGAGCCCAATCATGTGTTCATCATCCCGGAAAAACGTGACTTGCACGTTCTTGATGGAGAGTTCCGTCTAAAGCCGATATCAAAGCCTCATGGATGGCCCGACGTGATTACGGTTTTTCTGCATTCCCTAACGCAGAACTGGGATGGCAAACTTATCGCTATTATAGTCTCTGGATATGATGGTGATGGGGCAGCTGCGCTGTGCGGCATAAAAGAAGTTGGTGGTATTACCATCGCGCAAAAGCCCGACACAGCCGGACAGCCAGATATGCCTGAGAGCGCAATAGCAAGTGGGTGTATAGATTTTATTCTTTCACCTGAGGATATCGCTAAAGAAATTATACGGATTGCGCACGCGGTATCAAAGGCTGAGTGAAAGGTACCCACTAAGTCGGGGTAAAAATGATTGTTTAAAATCGAAGTCAAAGACACTGGTGATAACAAAGCAACGGCCAAACGGGCCTCGGACCAAGTCGATCTGGATGAATACTTCACCTGTCGGAAAAGGGGTCTGTCCACGCCAGTCGGCTTACGACCCGCTTCATTTGTACGGATGAAGAATGCATGATAACCGAGGCGGTTTGCCGCGTTTTGGGTCTTACAATTGAAAAGAATGATTATGAAAATAAAAAAAATGTCTGAAAAGAAAAATGAAAATGGCAAGCCGTTGTCGCCAGAACTATTGCGAAAGATGGATGCCTATTGGCGTGCAGCCAACTATCTGTCGGTCGGACAGCTCTATCTCTACGACAATCCTTTGCTTCGGGAGCCGTTGAAACTGGAGCATGTCAAGTCGATGCTGCTCGGACATTGGGGCACCACACCGGGGCAGAATTTTATCTATGTGCATTTGAATCGTATCATCAAGAAGTATGACCTGAATATGTTCTATGTCTCAGGCCCCGGCCACGGCGGCCCTGCATTAGTGGGTAATACTTATCTCGAAGGCACATATAGTGAAGTTTATCCTAATATCAGCCAGAACGAAACTGGTCTGAAAAAACTGTTCACACAATTTTCATTTCCTGGCGGGATTCCCAGCCATGTCTCACCAGAGTGTCCGGGGTCTATTCACGAAGGTGGTGAGCTGGGATATTCTCTCAGTCATGCCTTTGGCGCTGCGTTCGACAATCCCGATTTGGTTGTTGCCTGTGTTGTCGGCGACGGCGAAGCGGAAACAGGCCCATTGGCGACGGCATGGCATTCCAACAAATTTTTAAACCCGATTACCGACGGAGCTGTACTGCCGATACTGCATCTGAACGGTTACAAAATAGCAAACCCAACTATCATGGCTCGTATTGAGCATGAGGAATTGGAGCAATTCCTGCGAGGCTGCGGCTGGACACCTTATTTTGTAGAAGGTGATGAACCGGAAAAGATGCATCAGCTCATGGCCGCGACTTTGGAAAAGGTTATTACGAATATCAGGCAAATACAAAGTAATGCCAGAGACAAAAACACCACCACTCGACCGCGATGGCCGATGATTGTCCTCAAATCACCAAAAGGCTGGACGGGACCGAAAGTAGTCGATGGACTGCAAATAGAGAACACCTTTCGAGCCCACCAAATTCCACTACTGGTAGATTCCGAGCGTCCCGATCATCTAAAGCAGCTTGAAAACTGGATGAAAAGCTATAAGCCGGAAGAACTCTTTGACGAGAACGGCCATCTTTTGTCCGAATTGGCCGAACTGGCACCAAAAGGTCAGCGAAGAATGGGCGCAAATCCCCACGCCAATGGCGGATTATTATTGCGCGACCTGAAAATGCCGGACTTTCGGAAATACGCTGTGAATGTGCCGTCACCCGGAGCGGTTAATGCCGCCGACACGCATGTGCTTGGAGAGTTCCTGCGTGATGTAATTAACCTCAATAAGGAGCAGCGAAATTTCAGGATATTCGGTCCCGATGAAACGCTTTCAAATCGATTGAATGCCGTTTTTGAAGTTACCAACAGGCAATGGGAAGCCCCAACAAAAGAGAACGATGAGTTTCTTGCATCTGACGGTCGGGTAATGGAGATGCTGAGCGAACATCAATGTGAAGGTTGGCTCGAGGGCTATCTGCTTACCGGGAGACACGGGTTGTTTAATTGCTATGAGGCGTTCATTCACATCATCGATTCGATGTTTAACCAGCATGCTAAGTGGCTGAAAATTAGTGCAGAATTGCCATGGCGACGGAAAATTGCTTCACTTAATTATCTGCTCGCTTCGCACGTCTGGCAGCAGGCTCATAATGGCTTTACCCATCAAGACCCTGGCTTCATCGATCATGTGGTGAACAAGAAGGCTTCTATTGTGCGTGTGTACCTTCCCCCCGATGCTAACTGTCTGCTATCGGTTGGGGATCATTGCTTGAGAAGTCGGCATTACGTTAACGTCGTTATCGCGGGCAAATATCAGGCGCCTCAATGGTTGACTATGGATGCTGCGATCGAACATTGCACCAAAGGAATTGGCGTATGGCAATGGGCAAGCAACGATAAAGGCGCAGAACCTGACGTGGTGATGGCCTGCTGCGGAGACGTACCAACTCTCGAGTGCATAGCCGCCGTTTCCATCCTTCGTAAACATCTGCCAGATTTAAAAATACGCGTGATTAATGTTGTCGATTTAATGAAACTCGAATCGAATACGCAACATCCGCACGGACTGAGCGATCAGGACTTCGATACATTATTCACTAAAGACAAGCCGGTCATATTTGCGTTCCACGGATATCCATCGCTGGTTCACCAGCTGACATACCGCCGAACCAACCATGAAAATATGCATGTTCACGGCTATAAGGAAGAAGGCACCATCACAACATACTTCGACATGACGGTTTTAAATGATCTTGACAGATTCCATCTGGTGCAGGATGTGATAAATCGGCTGCCGCAGTTGGGTGATAAAGGGGCACACTTGAAGCGGATGATGCAGGATAAGCTTGTCGAACATAAGCAGTATATTGATAAGTATGGTCAGGATATGCCCGAAATCCGAAATTGGAAGTGGATGTAGAAGACGAATAACATTACCGTATCGGGATTATTAGAAATTGAATTAATAAAGGACAGAACCAATGAATGAAAATGGACACAATCACCATCGGCAGGAGAGAGAAGAACACAACAGGAAGCATCATGACGATAAGCCTTACTGGAAACGGATACATCATACCTGGAGTTTTTGGGTTTTCTTGGTTTTGATGTTAGCTGCTATCATATATTACATACTGAGCGGTAACTTGTTGCGACGGCCTTACTACATTCAACCACAGCGACCGCTGTCGGAAAATAGCAGTACTCCATAGACTTTCACAAACAAAGAGATATTACAAATGATAATAAAAAAACTAATTGTTTTTGATTTTGACGGCACGGGATAAACTTACACTTCCGTTTAATATTTGTTTTTATATAACACTTTTAAAATGCAATAGTTACAATCAAAATAGTGGTAGAGTGCAAGCCTCTCCGAATATTCGCAATAAATAAAACACAACTATCTATAAAATAAGCAGTTATGGAAAGCTTACTATTTTTAACTGCCCCACTGTCCTTAAACTGCCCTCAAAATTTAAATTCAACAAAGCCTGTCCCACGATGCCTCACAAGTTAGGCAATAATTTTTTTTGACAGGTAAATTTTTCCGGGCATTTTGAGCAATTGCGAAACAACAATAAGGGAATTTCCCTGTTTAGGTTTTCTGTGCGAGCCGATAGAGTTATCAATTGAAAGTTTAAAGTTTATAACTCCTTATGGCGAACAGGGATACGAAATGAAAGTGTTTATGTTAGTCGTCCCTGAAAAATAATTTAACATTTTTACAAATAAGTACTTGCAAAATTAAATGCTCGCGCTAAATTGCAGGATAATTCTTTTATTCTTCAATTACCTTGCAAAATA
>Ga0209417_1007597_pt1 | contig 10339 bp, 3 predicted proteins | sample RifGroF2_FD_184002 | JGI IMG/M metagenome (GOLD analysis project Ga0209417, IMG submission 184002) | Groundwater microbial communities from Rifle, Colorado, USA - Groundwater F2 (SPAdes) (version 2) | ecosystem: Environmental > Aquatic > Deep subsurface > Groundwater | place: Rifle, Colorado... | reverse complement strand
AATTGTAAAACGATCCGTAAATGGCCTGAAACATATGGTCGCGAATGTACTCGGCATCTTCAATCTGACTGATATCATTTTGTGAAAACTCCCATTGCCATTCTCCATTCTTTTCGGCGTATTTTTTCGCTACATCCATAGCCCAGGGGACTTCCGGAAATTCGACCCGTTTCCCGGCGTTTTCTGATCCCCACAAAACTGAAGAGCCCATTACGAAGTTGTCTGCTGTTTCCGGACTCCACAATAATCCATGCGCATCCCAGCTTTCGTTGTATTTCGACGAAGCTTCCCTTCCATAGTTATATTCGGCGCCAGCCCAATAGCCAATCCAGCCGTCACCGGTGCAATCTACAAACAATGGTGCTTCAAAACGAACAGGCTCACCGCTCGAGGTTTGCCGTGCATCAACCGAGGTAATTTTCCCATCAATTGCATTGGCTCCATACGCCCTGAAATTGAGAAACAGATCTATATTCTTGTATTTTCCAACGTTCGTCATGCGCTTTTGATCTTCTTTTAAAGCATCGGCTGACCCATTTGGATAATGTTCGGTATCCAGCATTTTCAATATACGCTCAAACTTCCCGTAAATTCCGAGGGTATGCACCCGTATTTCACCGCTGGCATTTCCACCCAAAACAGGCCGGTCGTGCACCAGAGCAACTTTCAGTCCTTGCTCTGCAGCAGCAATGGAAGCGGCACAACCGGCAATTCCTCCGCCTACCACCACCAAATCATATTTCACAAGCTTCTGAGGAACATCTGCTACTCCGGATTGCACAGCACGCCACTTTTTCAGCGCTTCTTTTTCCGTTGGCAGCTTTTCATTTTCCGACTGGGTCAGGTAAATGGCATCGCAACGACCTTCGAAACCAGTCAAATCTTTAAGCGAAAGCTTTTTATCGCCTTTTGAAAGTTCAATGTTTCCGGCATATTCCCAGTTCCATCCGGCTTTTTTCCCCAGCTGATTCGCCAGTTGTTTTCCGCCAACAGCTACGTAAAAACGGCCGGGAGCTTCCCAGTTTCCGGGAGCCCAGTTTTTGGTACGGACCCAAACATGATACTTTCCGGATTTCTTAATCGGAATATTCGTTTCAGCATCTTTTACCGGCTTTCCCATTCCGTGCGCCAAAAGGTAAGGCGATCCCATTTGTTCAACAAATTGCGGATCGACCACCCAGCCACCTTTATTGGCGAAACTTTCAGCCTCAATAAGAAGCGTATTGTTTTGAGCCTGAACCGTAAAATAAAAGATAGTAGTCAGAATGATGAGAAATAATTTATTCATAGGAATTGGTTTCAGCCAGGCGGTTGCCGAGCAATCCTTGTCAGCTATAAAGCGAATCCATCGCGACTGGAAGGTTTCAGGAAAACTATATTCGAACGTTTCTCCCGATTTCACCGATACCGTTTGAAAAGTCATCCATGGACCATGACCAACGGGTTCAACTTCGATTTTGAAGGTAACTGTTTCTTTTGAATCGTGCGAAAGCTTCAAACTTCGCTGATCGTAAAAGCCAATCAGGTAGGGATCAGAAGCGATTCCAGATTTAACCGCTGAATTCTTCCAGGGACCGCCTTCGCCAACCGGTTTTCCCATTTGCCAGATATCGTCGATTGCACCAGCCCAAACGGCAGCCTTTCCATCTTCTGAAACAACCACATGCGGATTGCCCTTAGCGGCTTTAGCATTAATGCCAGTCATAATCAGCATTCCACGGTAAGAAGCGAAATCGTGAATACGGAAATTGTGTGAGGCAATGGGGCGAATCTTGGCAAAACCATCCGCATTTTCAGCCGGAAGTTCGTAAAAGGTTCCCGCACAGTTGAGTAAATCGCGCTCGGTAGCTACTTCGCGGCAAATGCGTAAAACGGAGTTGTTTGTTAAATCGGTGTATTTGGCATTTCCTTTTGGCAATCTCCAACGACGTCCCAAATCATCAGTAACCAAAACGGAAGCCTCATCAATGGTAACTACCTGTTGTGGAATGGCAAATTTTTCGCGGATAAATGAAGCTGTTTCAGCATCATCTTTTTTCACTAGGTTCATCAGCGAATCGAGTTCGTAGTAACCGCTTTCAGTAACGCCACGATCAGAAGCAGTTCCTGCCAGAATGCCCAATTTGCGTCGGTTTTTGCCTAGACCCCAGAGTAATCCTGCATTGGTTTCAGTTTCTGAAATATTGGATAGACCAGCAAACATCGCATCAGAAGCAGTAGAACGATTATCTTTTTGCGCATACGAGAAATGTACTGTTGCTTTGCTTGCCTGATCGGCTTTTACTCTGACCCATTCGCCTTTTTCATTAGTTTCGAAAGGTACATTGGCAGATTCTCCTGCTTTCACCGATAGTTTTTTCAGGATTGCCCAATTATTGTCACCCTTTTCATCTACTTCAAAAGTAAACGACACCGCTTGTTTTCCATCGTTTTTAATCCAGGCCGAGCGAATATCCCAACCGGCAAACAGGAATGGTTCTGAAACTGCACCGGCTTTAATTTCTTCGGAAATCCAGACGGCACCTTCTGCTGTATTCGGGCCTAATTGATCAGGTTTTTCAAGAGAAGTAAACCACAGGTTGGAATTGGATTGTCCCGGGCCTTCTATTGAGCCTTTTACTTTGCGTTTGTTGAGGAATTCTTTTTGTGCTGAATCGTCGCAACCAAAAACGAGTTGGTCGTTCCAGCGGGTGAAATCGCCAATTACTTTCAGGTAAGCTGAACGCGGACGAATACCCGCCGAGTTTCCAGAAGAAAACGTTCCGGGGAAACGCCAGAACATGCCGTGCATGGTCATCAAATAATCCGGTTTTTCAGCAGTGCCAATGTCGCGGATACGCGGCCATTCGGTGTTCCAGCCGTGAGCGCCATCATAACAGTGGCTGGCTTTGGGCAAACGGTAAAAGCTCCATCCGGTTTCAGGATTCCGCACTCCTAAAAGGACTGATTTAAAATCCCAGCCGGTAGCCCAAATTGGGTCGGTTGCCGGATTGGCATTGCCGTAAATTCCGCCTGGGCCGGTTACTTCTACAAACTGGTTGCGGCGAACTACTTTCCAGTCTTTGCCATTCCATTCCGACAAAGCACCAGCTTCAATATCAAATTTTGTCAGTGCTAAAGGATTGGCTTCACCATTGTTTGAATACACCATTACACCTTGTCCGGAATACAGACCTTTGCCATGAGCTCCGGGTAATGTCGCACTTACAGGATTCACATCAGTATCATTGTGGGTGATAATTCCACCCTTTGCATTATTACCATCCTTATAAAGTTGGTTTGGCTGAAGGGTTTTGACATCCACTTCGTAAAATCCTTCTTCCATGGTCCCGTAGTAAATTTTTCCGGCCGGATCGGTTAAATGACGGGCATTTCCGGTGTGACGACCCTGCATAGCCGAGTATGGTATCGTTTTTACATTTCCCGTTGCATCGATGGCATACGGACCAATAAAAAGTTGATTACTTTCCTTGTGGAGCATGCGGTTGGCAGGGGTTCCGCCAATGCTTCCGGGATAAGTTGACCGCTGAAAATCAGGAGTTATTTCGTACAATTTATCCGAGGAACCCAGAGGAAGATGCGGGCCATAGGTAATCACGTAAAGTTTGTCATTCCATGGAACTACTGCGCCGGTTCCACATTCGCCCTCGTTGTTATAATAAGCCAGTTGCGGATAGATGCCGCTGAATGATTTTGGGGTATCGACTACATTTTCCCCAGTATTACAGCCTGATATTATCAATGAAATCAGAAGTGTTAACACCATTAATTTGTTCATTGTATTTTTTTTTAAAGTTTAAGCCGATTTAAATTTATTTTTTAAGCACTTTTATTTTATGCGCGTCAATATTCTTTTGAAGTTGCTCAATAACCACTTTGTATTTCGGGTTCTGAGCCAAATTTTTCACTTCATCGGAATCTGTTTTCTGATTGTACAATTCACGAAAATTGACTTCATTGAGTTTCTCATCTTCGTAAGTGACAATTAACCGATAGCCTTTTGAGACAACTGTCAGATTTGGTTTTGCTCCACCATATGTCCCCAAACCTTCGTAAACAAATGCGTCCCTCCAGCCGTATTGTTGGTCTTTTATAATTGGGACAATGCTTTTCCCGTGTATATTATCACGGCCCTTAATACCAGCCAGTTCGAGAATCGTTGGGGTCATGTCGATATTCAGCACCAGTTGATCATTGACAGTTGGGTTCAGATCGGGCCCAAGTACAAAAAGCGGAACGCGGGTAGCCGGATGATAAGGTAAAACCTTGCTGGTGAATCCATGATCGCCCAACATCCAACCATTATCGCTCATAAAAAAGATATAAGTATTTTCGCGTAACCCAAGTTCATCGATGGTTTTAAAAAGCTGAGTAAGATACTCATCCATCTCGGTGATGACCGAATAATAATCGCGTGTGTGATTTTGTATAGCCACAGAATCGGGATAACCGTATTCTTTTGCCTGAGTACTGTTACGCACCGTTTTCAGGTATTCCGGTTTACTTTTCAAATCGTCCAGCCTATTTTTGGCCACCGGCATATCCGATACATTGTATTTATTTTTGGTTTCCTGGCGAGCATCCCAAATCAGGTTACCGTTCATGTGCGGGAGCTGTGTGTTGTGAAAAAGGAAAAATGGTTTCTCCGATTTGACCGCTGTTTTCAGAAAATCGACTGAACGATTGACACAATATTGATCACAATGTATTTTGGGCTTAACCGCTTTTCCTTCATCTTGAATGGTTCGGCCATAATAAGATCCGTTTCCTTCGAACCATACTGAAAAATCGAATCCAGCATCAGAAGGTTTGCGACCGATGTGCCATTTACCTGACATTCCGGTTAAATATCCAACCTCATGAAGATATTGAGCTACAGTTTTTTCATTTGGATTGAGATCGTTATCCAGTTCCAAAACTCCATTAGCACTACCGTATCGTCCTGTGAGGAGTGCTGCACGACTCGGGCTGCAAAGTGCGAAAACCACATTGGCGTTGGTAAAGCGCACACCCTGTTTGGCCAGTTTATCCAATGCAGGAGTGATGATCACCTTATTGCCATTGGCTCCCACAGCATCCTGTCTCTGATCGTCGGAATAAATAAAGATAATGTTGGGTTGTCTTTTACTGTCTATTTCACTTTTTTCGACAAAAGCAGAAAATGGCAATAATAGCATAAAGAGGCAATTCGAATTCAGGAAATGCATGGCAAATAATTTTGGCTTAAGGTAGTTTAATTAGGTGACGGGGTGAGAGAGTCACAAGCTGCAAAAATCAGTATGGCGAACAACATTAGAATGATGTTTTTTTTCATTTTAAATGTTTTTTTATGGGAATTAAATTTGGGTTAAAAATAAACGACAAAAATTTTACGATTCAGAATTGTATTGATTCGTGAAGTTTACTATTTTTATGATGATCTCTTACATTGACTGAATAGTATTTAAATTATCTGGTTAGAAGTATACTGATGCACCTATTGGAGAAATTCCAGTTTCAATCCAAGTAGCCGAAAAATAAAGTATTCCTAAGCCATCGACTGCATCATAACGCATTTCACCGGAGTGACTTCGAAACATTCCTTGTTTCTTAATATACAATGATTTTACTGCTTCATCCATTAAAACTCTAGCCAATTTTTTTGCACCTTTATCTTGAAATTCAGAGGCATAGCCTAGTAAAAAGTGACATACCCTACCATAGTTTTCGGCATAAATTAAGCGTTTTTTTCTCTCTTCCAATTGATTATTGATAGTAACAATCCATTTTTCACAGGCATTTCTATACTTTTCTTTATGTGTTAATTTATAAAGCATAAGACAAGATTCGGCAAATTGCATCGGGTAATCATGCCTTGGAATAAGTGGATTCCATATTGAGGTAAATGTATCAGGTTTGTATGGATAGTTATCTGTTTTAAAGATTGGCTTGGCTGTTTCAACATCCAGTGCTCCATAATACATACCCTTTTCTTTATTAAAACCAAATTTCAGCCAGGGAGCTAATGAGTTCTCGACTATAATTAGCCATTTTTCTCTTTTCTCCTTGGGAAGATATTGAATCGCTTTTATGACTGAATTTGACCATAATCCAATTTCAGTGGTTGATGTTTTTTGATCCCAACGTTCACGAGCCGGACTGTTTCTAACTAGACCAGTGTTTGGATTACGGTTTGAATAGCTATAGGTCAATATTTTTTCGGCCAATATTAATAACTCCTCATCTCCTGTTTTTGAATATAACCAGCACAAAGAATTTATGAGAATACCACCACTTTCTATAAATGCATAATCACTTTTTCCATTCGCGTGTCGGTTAAATTCTCCCGATAATGAATCTACCAGATGATTTTGAGCGGCAATACGAATATGCTTTTTTATTGCTTCAGGATACCATTTGAATAAAAGATCCCAATCCGGCAGAATTGGACGCATTTCATGGTAGTCTCCTTTTTCTAAAGAAAAAACAACAGATTGAGGTTGCTCATTGCTAACAAAACGTAACGTATGATCCTGAATGACATTGTAATAATAATGATTACCCCATAAGATAATGCCATTCTTTGCTGTGTTCCTTTTTAAATAATCCCCAACATATGCTTCTGCAGAAATAGCTAAATTTCCATTCCCATAAAACGTTGATAGATCTACTGCTGCTGCAACATCTGGTAAATTCCAGTAAAGACTAGATCCAAAAGGGGCATCAGCGGATCTATCTAAATAAATCCTGCAAGGAATTGAATCAGGCCGGATAGGACTGAATGGATAAATATTATTTGACAAGTTCCATGAAGAAAGCCACATCGCAGTTGTATCAACTCCATAGTTGTCAATACATGTTTTTGTTAATTTTTTATAATGATTATTAAAACAGCCCAGATAATTTTGGGATTGACTCGTACTCAGCAAAAAGAATAAGAGTGCCAAAAGACAAAAGATTTTTTTCATAATTGTTTTTTAAAGTTCGAACCTCAACAAAAGGGATTTGTTATCTACTAAATAATGAGGCCTGTACGTCCAAATCAATTGTTAAGTATTGGCCGAGCAACTTATAGTCACTCGGCTAATTCTTTTTATAATTCTAATATCCTTCGTTTTGTTTCAAATTTGAATTGATCAGAATTTCCTTGGATGGAATTGGCCAAACGTACTGTTTCGCCGGATAATTGCGTATTGCCAGACGTTTGATCAAACCAGCATTGTAGATTGGTTCAAAGATTGCAGCGCCATCGTCATCAATTTCAGGTGTTTGTGGAAAAAACCACAAGCCCGGTTTAATTACTTTGAGGCGCAAATCGGCAACATCCAACATTCCATAGATATTCCTGTTCAGCACTTTTTCAGCCAATTTCCAGCGAATAATATCCTCGTAGCGACGATTTTCGAAAGCAAATTCCATGCGTCGCTCAATACGTAACGCTTTACGAAGTTTGGTTTGATCGGAAACAACAACTGCCGGATATTTGGCTTTATCGGTAACCGCCACCTTGTAGGCACGGGCACGAACTCTATTAATTGTTGCATCGAGCATCGCCTGATCAATTTCATTCAATTCAATCTTTGCTTCAGCATACATTAACAGCACATCAGCATACCGCATCAGGAAGATTTCATTTTCAGCTTTGTAATCATCCGACCAGTCTTCATCAATATTTTTTTTCCACATCAAGGCATTGAATGAAGCAAATGCAGCATTCGACCGTGTATCGTTGTTGGTAACTTTAAGTCCAGTCTTAAAATTGGTCACCTTCAATGAATCGGGGTGGGGTTGATACATAAATCCTAACCAGGGAGTCTGAAACTCCACAATGGTTGCAGTACAACGTGGGTCGCGGTTTTTGAAAGGAAGACGGGGATTGAAAAGTGGAGATTCGTCAATCGGTAGCCCATCAGTACAAAGGTAGGAACAGAACAATTCCCAAGAAGGTGAATAGCTCCCACCCCATCCACCGGACAAACGTGAAATCCAGTTTTTTGTGTCTCCAATGGTCACATTCAATACGGCTGACCGTGGAAGCCCAAAGACTAATTCTTTCGGATTCTTTGTCTTAGATAAAAACAGCGTTGAATAATCAGCAAATAAATCATAGGCATTCAAATCCATACAAGCTTTGGCTGCATCGCGGGCAAAGGCGAAATCTTTATAGAAAAGCGCAATACGGGCCTTCATAGCCAGTGCGGCCCCTTTCGTTGCATGTAAGTTCTGGGTACTGCCATAAGTGGTTGGCAATTTTGAAGCTGCAAAATCATAATCATCGTAAATGGCTTTCAATATGGTTTTCTGATCGGTTTTTGCTAAAGTAAACGACTCTTCCAGATTCAGAACACCAGTAAAATAAACCACATCGCCGTAATGTGAAATCAACATGGCATATTGGGCAGCCCTTACAAACCTCGCTTCTCCGGCAAATTTATCAATAGTCGCCTGCGGAAATTTATCCTTTGACTTTTCGAGGTTGATTAAAATAGTATTGGCCCTTGCTATACATTTATAAGAATTCGTCCACCAGGTGTTAATGGTTCCGTCCTCACCATTGAGCGTACCATTGGTAATTGCAGTGGTTCTATCTCTTGAAGTAAAATCATCTGTCCACTCATCATCATCTCTGGGCCAAAAAATATCGCGGTACAAATCGTTGAGAGCCATGGTAACTTCACTCTCGTTGGAATACCAGGTTTCGCTTGAACCTTCAGATAAAGGATTTAAATTTAAATCAGTACATGATGAAAAGAAGATAAATCCGGTAAGAAAAAGCAGTTGTAATATTTTATTTTTCATGATACCTTAGTTTTAAAATGTGACTGATAAACCAAAAACATAAGACGCAGTAATTGGGTATCCACTTGAAGAAACTTCAGGATCCCATCCTTTTGGATATTTGTTGAAGGTCAGGATATCCGATGCGCTGCCATATACCCTGACTTTCTGAAGGTTAACTTTCTGAGCTAAAACTTGTGGCAAATTGTAACCCAAAGTAATGTTCTTCAAACGAAGATATGCGCCATCAAACAACCAATAGTCAGACATAAGATAGTTGCTTCCACGGTTGTTTTGGGTAAGCCTTGGGTATTTGGCTGCCATATTCTGCGCTTCGGTATTGTATTTGCTCCAGCTTGTGCCATCCAATATCTTTGGTACCGATCCCCAGTTCTCCATCAATGGTTGGATCATTAAGCCTTCAAGCCGAGTGGTGATTTTGCCTATTCCTTGCATTACCATTGAAAAGTCGAAGTTTTTGTAATCCAGTTTGATGTTGGCACCATACATATAGCGTGGCAGGGAACCACCTAATAGTTTGCGGTCATATTCCGACGAAATTAGGCCATCTGGAACTCCAGCTGGTCCGCTGATGTCTTTATATTTCACATCACCAACTTTCACGGCAGTATTAAATTTCGGAGATGCGGCCAGGTCTGCATCGGTCTGAAACAGTCCGTCAGACACATAGCCGTACCACTCATTAAATTCGCTGCCCTTCTTTTTAATCTGGTCGCCCAAAAATTCCGTTCCGCCTAAATCGCCCATAACCGATTTAAAATCAGAAATATTTGTTGAAACTGAATAGCCCAGCTCTCCAATTTTGTCATTCCATCCAATTTCAGTCTCCCATCCTTTGGTATTCATTTTACCAGTGTTTTGGTCAGGATTATCAAAACCAATGTAATCAGGAATCTCAAGGGCTAGCAACATGTCTTTGGTTGTTTTTTGGTAGTAGTCACCTGTAAATCTCAACCGGTTATTCAGGAAATTGGCGTCAACTCCGAAATCGATTGATTCGGTGGTTTCCCATGAAATATCCTGAATCACATACTTGGTTTGAGCTGCTGTTTGAGCTGCAGCAACATTACTTCCCTGAAAAAACAAAGCATTGGTAAAAGCTATGGTTGCCTGGTATGGATAGTTTCCAATTCGTTCATTACCCAACGTTCCCCATGAACCACGCAATTTCAGGAACGAAAGTGCAGGAATATTTTTCATGAAAGATTCTTCAGAAAGCACCCAGCCTGCAGAGAATGAGGGAAATGAACCCCAGCGGTAATCTTCGTGAAACCGGGAAGAGCCATCGTAACGAATGTTTCCCTGTAAAAAGTATTTGTTTTTATAATTGTACATCGCACGTCCGAAATATGAACGGTAGGCATTTTCGTAAGCGCTTCCGCTATTGTCGCGAAATTCAAGAGGTCCCAAATTTAAATACGGGAAAGTGGTTAAGTCATATTTATCGCGCGAGGCGCCCATACTTTCATTGAAGGCATAATAGTTTTCGTAACCGGCCATCAAATTCAGGCTATGTCCGCCAAAATCTTTCAGGTAAGTACCAATCAACTGTGATGTAACG
>Ga0209417_1007596_pt1 | contig 10339 bp, 6 predicted proteins | sample RifGroF2_FD_184002 | JGI IMG/M metagenome (GOLD analysis project Ga0209417, IMG submission 184002) | Groundwater microbial communities from Rifle, Colorado, USA - Groundwater F2 (SPAdes) (version 2) | ecosystem: Environmental > Aquatic > Deep subsurface > Groundwater | place: Rifle, Colorado... | reverse complement strand
CCTTGCAAAATTCACTATATTTGGTGATTATACAATTTAAATAAATTTTAAAGGGATGTAAACATGAAAAGAACAGAAATAGAAATTTATGAATTCAATACGGAGATCTTCAACCTTTGGGGAAAGCAGTGGATGCTGCTCACATCGGGCGTGTTAGAAAACGATTCATTTAACTGCATGACGGTAGCATGGGGAAGCATTGGAGTAATGTGGAACAAACCTTTCGTTCAGGTCGTGGTAAGACCAACCCGTTATACCAATGAATTCATGGAGAAATTTGATACTTTCACGCTTTCCGCTTTCAGCGAAGAATATAGAAAAGATCTTTCCTACCTTGGAAGAGTGAGCGGCAAGCATGAAAAAAAACTTGAGAAAACGGCTCTGACCGTTATTCCTTCCATAAAAATAAAGTGTCCATCTTACGCAGAGGCCGAACTTGTTATTGAATGCAGAAAGATTTATTCCTCAGAATTTATGCCCGAAGATTTTATAGACAACACGATATTGGAGAATTATCCGAAAAAGGATTTTCATAAGATCTATTACGGGGAGATTTTATATATCGGCGGTGCGGATAATTTTAGGAAAATTAACTAAGCAAAAAAGCAGTCAATTCAGACTGCCTTTTGCTTTCGATAGGGACAAATGTCACTATTTTGTAAGTACCATTTTTTTAGTTGTAGCCATACTGTTAGTTTCAAGTGTATAATAATAGATTCCTGAATTTAATTTAGAACCGTCAAAATCAACAGCATGATGTCCTGCATTCATTGTTCCGCTTGTAAGCTCTGCTACAACCTGTCCGCTGATATTGTACACGCTTAATCTTACTTTTGCAGTCTTTGTAAGATCAAACTTAATCTGTGTTACAGGGTTGAAAGGATTCGGGTAATTTTGGTAGAGTTTGCTTTCCGAAGGGAGTAATGTTTCTGCTAAATACGAAGGTTCTGTTTTTACTTCGTTGCCTGTAAGCTTATTGATCAAATCAATAACAGACTGCGGATCAGAAGATGATTTCCCTTTACCGCTGCTCTCTGCGTCTTTCAACATATTGGCAATAGAAACATTTATTTCTGCCAGCAGAATTTCACCTTCTGTTTGAGCCTCAGATTTCATTTCTTCTGCTAACACAATCGCTTCGTCATACTTTTTGGTTTTGATTTTCGATTCAATTTTCATTTCTTTAAAATATTGTTTATTTACACTCTCATCTTCTGAAGCAATCTGAGCATCATAAATTGAGACTAAAGGATCTAAGGATATTTCTTCTTTGACATAAATATCCGTCAATCTCGATAGAGCAATGTAGTTTTCTTCGCTGGTCGGAAACTTTTCGATTATTCTTTCAAATTTCTTTATTGCAAGATCTATTTTACCGTCCAATTCCGCCTTTATAGCCTGATCTAACAGTTTAGCCTCTATGCTGAGTGAGCCATAAATTGAAGCAGTGTGTAAGAATTCCGTAAAAGGCTTTGTGGCGTAAGGTTCGTAAGACAGCCTATACCAAGTATATAAATCAAAGTAACTCGTGAAATTCACATCATTTATACTCGCCGTCCCCCAATAATTATTGGCGGCTTTTAGAAGTGTAGGAAAACGCAATATTTCGGATGATGGACTGTAACCAACTCCCCTGTAGCAGGGAACAGCTGGAAGTTCTGATGTATTTCCGGAATAAATATTATTCATCCCGTTTTCCATATATACCGCAGCAGAATATTTTGAATATATCTGAGAGCTTTCGTAATAATCAGTGCCAAGCCCGTTATCTACTATAGAATTATTTAATCCTAAGGCTGTATCTCCAGGATTAATCAATTGAGGATATGAAGAATAGCCTGTTACATATAAGCCGTAGTTTGCATTGTTACGGATAATGTTTTTTGACATTATCGGAGATGAGAAAGTAAGTAAAACACCTCTCGCAAAGTTCTCAATCGTATTATATTTGAATGTGCCCAGTGAATTAAAAGTTGTAAGGCAGACACCTATGCCTGATCCCATACCTGTGAATGTATTATTTTCAATCGTGTAATCGTTACAATACACAAAATTAACACCGTTTATACAATCGGTAAACTTACAACCGACAAGGCTGATCGAAGCCGGTGAACCGCTGATCGCGCATTCAGCTCCGGCAATTTTTACATTTGTTAAAGCTATAGTACTTTCAATACCGGCTACTATTCCGACCCACGATTCCCCTTTGGTTTCAGGATAAATTCCTAAATCGGAAGCTTCGTAATATGTCCCCGTAAAAGTTCCATTTATAGTAAATCTTGAACCGGGCGAGACAACAATAGGGGTATTGTTAAATGCTAATGTTGCTCCTGCATCAATAACGAGTTCAGATCCCTGTCCCAACCATATTTTTGAACCGGGTAGGAATTCTAAGGTAGAGCCGGATTTTACAATTAATTTTGTCCCGATTGTTACGCTCAGTTCTGAGTATTCAGGGAAAGTAATATTCCCTGTAATAGTTGTATTGTCTGCAGTGTTGAGCGTAGCTTGATTCATATTTACCGTACTGCCTGCATTAAAATTCAAATCAACTCCGGAAAATGTACATCTTCCGACAAGGTCCAACTGACTGTCTGCCAAAAAATTAAGTTTCATGTTTTCAACCCGCGTGCTTATCATTGAAATACCATAAATAATATCAATCGGTACTTCCGGAGATTCAGTTTTTACAACGCAATCATAGTCTAAATCTATACCAGACCAGAACTCCGATGAGCTTAAAGGTTTTCTTAATATCGTAACATCAGAAAAAGGTTCTACGTTAAACCATGACCAAACATCATTTAATATACCGATATTACCTTTTAATGTTGTAGGACCATAATACCATCCATCGATTTCACTGCTTGTAATAAGCGTAGGATATTTAAAGCTGATGTATCTTCCGTTTTCAGATCCTCCAGTACCTGTATCGTAATAAGCAGGTGTTTCAGGAGTCGATACTCTTGTAATATAATCATCTTCTTTCATCCATGTAAAAGCTTCTAATATACTAATATGGCCATCAGAATTAATATCAGCATCGGAAAAATAATCGTGCACAATCGGGATGCCTTCCGTATCCATCTGGTCTTTTACCATTTATTGCACTGTACATATGGTAATTTACCTCACCATGGTAATATGTTTTGTTGCCAATATCTTCATTTTCTACTACAACATAATCACCAGGGCCTTTGCTATTCACAACTATTTTTTGATCTGCTTCGTAAGAGTAGCTAAATTGTGCATCAGCCGAGCATGAAGAAATAATTACAGCGTTTGTTTCCTGTAGTTGAATTTTTAGATTCAGTGCATAATTCATCGAAAGCTGATAAACCTTTTTTAAGGCTGTCAATCCTTTAAAGTAATTCGCAAAGGTTGAGTAAGTAACTGCTACATTACCGGTAAGTGCATCATTCATCAGATAAATTGAACCTGACGAGCTGTGGCTCATAACCCATACATATAGGAAATCGTCGCCATAGACCATTTTGCTGTAAAGATCAGCACATACAGCCTGAACATTCGCTTCCGACGCTGCGTAGTTGGTGATGTGGGTGTAACCGGTGTATTGCGTTGGGCTGTATCGAATGTCAATCTCCGGATTAGTAATACTATGATCAATCCCGTTAGCAAATAGAACTATCACATTTTCGGGTTTGTAGCCCTTTTCTTGTGTTAGCATTTCCCACTGTAAGTAAAGGTCGTTCCAGAATTCAGATCTGTCACCCACACCCTGGTTCCAAAGGTGAGTAGTGTTTGTAATTCCGGTCGCGTTATAATCGCCGGCAATTAAGACGGCGTACTTCTCTGCCGAGAAGAGAGACATTGAGGCTGCAATCATCATGGCGTTTCTCCTTTTTGATGATTTTGTTATTTGAGTTACCGCCAACTTTCCGTATATTTACTTTAGGGAGGAGCTGACGGCACTCTGTCAGTTTATATAACCGTAATTAAAGCTTGACATGGCCTGATAATTACGGGTATTACGATGGGTTTTGTCTTTAGGCGCTTCCCGCTTTTTATTTAGTTTTTAGTATTGTCATTTCAGGAACAGCATTTTTTTAGTTTCTTTAACCACTCCGTCAACCTCAAGCTGGTAGTAGTAAATTCCACTGTTGAGATTATCTGCGTTGAATACGATTGAATGCTGTCCTTTGTTTTGCTTTTTATTAACAAGACTTTGGACGAATTCTCCTTTAGTGTTAAAGATGCTTACTTTGACTATTGAAGATTTATTTATTGAATAGGAGATTTCAGTAGAATTATTAAACGGATTTGGGTAGTTTTGATAAAGAATAGTAGATTCAGGAATGTTCTCTGAATTCTCAATTCCGGTTGAAATTCGTTTTGTTTGGAAATTTATTCGGCTATATGCTCCGCTTTTACCATACAATACATAATATTCGTCGTAATCATTGAACACCTTTCTTTTTACATCGAACCAAGGAATATAGTAATCAGGATCAGTGTGAATGGTCTCTGTTTGCCACGAAGTACCTTTTCCGTAAGTATGATTTAGGCTGTGTATATCATTCTCATCATTAACTTCAAAGATATGAATGATATTCTTCGAGTCAACAAACATTTTTCTATTCCACCAATTGTTTTTACTATTTATATTAACTGGAATTGACCATGTTGAATCCTGAATGTATTTATTATTCTGAAAATCATTATTTTCAATCATAGAGTATCCAACAGCAGTATTTGTGTATAGTGAATCAAATTGAGATAAAGCAATAGCACAACCCAAAGTTTTTTCTTGGTAATCTGCAATTTCCTCAAAAATAGTCCATTGTTCAATTATCTTATTATAGAAATAGTAATAAGGTCTATAGCTATCGACTTCTCCATAAGCTCCTACCGCATGTAAATTACTTTCTTTATCTAAAGCAAAACCTTCTAAAATATAGTCTTCAGAAGGATGTATTTTTTTAGGATCTGACCAAAAAAGGGAGTCATTATTCAAATCGTAATAGGTATAATATGTAGTACTGCTCAAAGTCCATGCCGCAAAAAGTCGGTCTGAATTATCAATTCCAAAGCGCATATTATTAGCTAAACTAATATTAATCACATTGTCATCAGTCCAGCTTATACCATCGTATTTCTTGTAAATCAAAACTTTATTTTCTAATCCTTTTGCATAAATAATATGGATATTATTATTTGAGTCAGTTACGGCGCGGATTTCCCAAACAGGAACTTCGTTGTAATCAGGTGTTATATTTACCGGAGAAGACCAATTCAAACCGCCATTAAATGATTTCGAAAAATAAACTGTTCCGTAGTAACCGATCTCAAGATCAATACTTTTTTTCCAGAAAGCATATAATACACCGTTGCTGTCATAGGTTATTGCCGATTCGCCGCACCAATACAGTCCTGAAACTGTAACAGGATCACTCCAACCGGTTTGGGCATGGGCTGAAAATAGAAGTGAGAAAATTAGAAAAGCTAGAGTAAGAATTTTATTTTTCATTTCAGGTTCCTTGTTGTAAGTAAGATTTATATTTAAAATCGTTGAATTCATAGTTGTGGGTTGCTGTTTGTAGTTTCATTTTTCTGTTTTCAGTTATTTATTAGTAATTTACTTGTTTTTAGTTACGGTGCCAAGAGATTCTTTTGAATTTATGATTGTCGCATTCGGTGCTTGCAACTCAGCAGAGAGTTTAGCCGCATAATTCATAGAAAGCTGATAAACCTTATTCAAAGCTGTCAAACCTTTGAAATAATCATCGAACCTTGTGAAAGGAACGGCGACATTTCCCGTGTGCGCATCATTCATCAAATATATGCTTGAGGATGAACTATGGCTCATTACAAAAACATACAGGAAATCGTCACCGTAAACCATTTTACTACTCAGGTCAGCGCATACAGCCGCTACATTCGCTTCTGTTGCCGCGTAGTTGGTGATGTATGTAAAGCCGGGATAGCGACTTGCTCTGTATCTTATGTCGATTTCAGAATATTCTTGATCTAAGCACAAATCCTGTCCTTTTGCAAACAAAACTATAACATTTTCGGGCTTGAAGCCCTTTTTCTGAGTCAGCATTTCCCACTGCAGGTAAAGATCGTTCCAGAATTCCATGTTGGGAGAATAAGGTTCGGTATTCCACATGGCTGATGACGGCACTCCGGTCGCTTCGTAATCACCGGCAATTAAAACAGCGTATTTCTCCGCAGAGAAGAGAGAAATTGAGACTGCAATCAATAAGATTGCGATTAGTTTTTTCATCATGGCGTTTCTCCTTTTTTGATGATTTTTCACATTTGAGTATTCGCCCGTTTATCCGTATATTGTCAGACGGAGGCGCAGGCGGAACCCTCTTTCATTGATTGACCGTAATTACAGCCGTAGTGGGCTAAATAATTACGGGTGATGCGATGGTTCAGTTCATAGTCGCCTCCATTATTAATTAGGTCGTGATTTATCATTTCAGGTACAACATTTTTCTAGTATCTTTTACATGTCCGCCAATCTCAAGCTGGTAGTAATAAATTCCGCTATTGAGATTAACAGCATTGAAGATAGCTGATTGCTGTCCTTTGGTTTGTTTCTTGTTTATTAAGTTTTGAATGAACTCTCCCTTTGTGTTGAAAATGCTAATTTTTACATTCGCAGGATTATTGATTGAGTAAGATATTTCGGTTGAGTTGTTAAATGGATTTGGATAATTTTGATAAAGAACAGTAGATTCAGGAATGTTCTCTGAATTCTCAATTCCGGTTGAAATTCGCTTGGTTTGGAAATTTATTCGACTTGTTGGAGTACCATTTATGTTACCGCTCTTACCATATAATACATAATACTCATCATATTCTTCAAAGACCTTTCTTTTTACATCAAACCAAGGTATATAATAATCAGGATCAGTGTGAATGGTCTCTGTTTGCCACGAAGCACCTTTACCATAAGTGTGATTTAGGCTATGAATGTCATTCTCAATATTAACTTCAAATACATGGATGATATTCTTCGCGTCAACGAACATCTTCTTATTCCAGTCATTGTTTTTACTATTTATATTCACTGGAATTGCCCATGTAGAATCCTGGATATACTTTTGATTCAGAAAGTCATTATTAAAAAGCATGGAGCTACCAACAGCAGTATTTGTGTATAAAGAATCGTTTTGTGATAGAGTTATAGCACAACCTAAATTCATTTCTCCAAAATCATAAACTTGTTCAAAATTGTACCATTTATCCTCAATTTTATTATATTCATAAACACACGAGCCTATTGATGTGTCAGTATCATTTTTTCCAATTGCGTATATGTCATTGTTTTTATCAAATATAAATCCGAAGGTTTGGTAGTTTATATCAGGATGAATTTTTTTTGGAACAGACCAAGCTAAAGGATAAATATTAGAGTCACAGTACATATAGTATGTTGTACTGCCTAAAGTCCATGTGGCAAAAAGCATGTCTGTATTGTCAATATCAAATCGCATATTAACATTTAAGCTTATGTCTATAACATAGTCGACTGTCCAGCTTACACCGTCGTATTTTTTGTAAACTAATACTTTACTTTCCAACCCTTTCGCATATATAATATGAATATTATTTTTTAAGTCTGTGACGGCTCGGGTTTCCCATAAAACACTGGTACTTTCGGGCGTGATATTTACAGGAGCTGTCCAATTCAATCCGCCATTGAATGATTGTGAAAAGTAAACGGTGCTATAATACCCAACATCAAGTTTAATATGTTTGAGCCAAAATGCGGATAAAACACCGTTGTTGTCAACGCTGATCGCAGGGTCAGTGCACCAGTAAATTCCAGATACACTGACCGGATCGCTCCAGCCGGTTTGAGCATGGGTAGGGAGTAAAAGAGAGAAAATAAGAAAAGCTAAGTTCAGAATTTTATTTTTCATTTGTAATTCCTAAAGTTGTTTTATTGTCGGATTCATTTTTGTTAGAGTAGAGTAGAGTAGAGTAGAGTAGAGTAGAGTAGAGTAGAGTAGAGTAGAGGTATCTCTATCTTAGTTATAAAAAAAATATTTTTTAAAAATAACATTAGCATGGATCTTACCACATTTAGCGGAACAGTATTTTACTAATTATCAATATACCTAAATTTTAAGAGCGATGTCAATAGAAATAAATTGTTAATAAAACAAAATATATTTGACCTTGACTATATACACATTTTTATTTATTTTTGCTATTTCATAAAAGAACAAGCAGCAAACAGTTTATGTGCGGTTTTTCGCTAAAAAGTGAGGTAAAAATGAAAGAAAAAATATTAGGGTTGGGATTAACATTCGATGATGTTCTTTTGCTCCCTCAAAAAAGTTCGGTGCGTCCAAGCGAAGCTGACACAGTCACTTATCTGACGAAGAATATCAGGCTGAACATTCCGATCATCTCTGCTGCGATGGATACGGTTTCAGAATTTCAGATGGGGATAGCTATGGCCAGAGAAGGCGGAATAGCCGTTATCCATAAAAATATGACCGCCGAAGAACAGGCTATAGAAGTTGACAAGGTTAAAAGATCCGAGAGCGGTATGATAACCGATCCGGTAACCATAGGTCCCGAGGCTCATTTAAAAGATGTATTTAAACTTATGCATAAATTCTCGATATCCGGAGTACCTGTCGTAGAAGGTACTAAGCTTGTCGGAATTATTACTAACAGAGATATCAGATTTGAATATAACGATGATATCAGAGTGAAAGACATTATGACTAAATGTCCTCTGGTCACAGCTAAAGAGGGTACTTCGCTTGAAGAAGCGAAATATATTCTTCAGAAAAATAAGATCGAAAAACTTCCCATCGTTGACAACGATTATAACCTGAAAGGAATGATCACTTTCAAGGATATCAAGAAAAAGGAAAGTTTTCCGAACGCCTGCAAGGACGAAGGCGGAAGATTGAGGGTCGCAGCGGCCATATCCGCTAACGGTGACGATAAAAGAATTAAGCTTCTTATGAATGCCAAAGTCGATATCATAGTAATTGACAGTGCACACGGTCATCACGAGGATATTGCAAAAGAGATAAAAAGGATAAAAAGGAAATACAAAGGTATTGAGATAATAGCCGGAAATGTAGCGACTACCGACGGAGCTGAAGCGCTGATAAAAGCCGGAGCGGATGCTATAAAAGTCGGAATCGGACCCGGGTCAATCTGTACAACAAGAGTAGTTGCCGGAGTAGGAGTGCCTCAGATCACTGCAATTGAGAATGTTTCAATCGCCTGTAAAAAATATAAGATCCCTCTAATCGCCGACGGAGGAATAAAATATTCCGGAGACATAGCTAAAGCTATCGGAATGGGAGCTGACTGCGTAATGTTAGGTTCAATTCTGGCAGGAACGGATGAAGCTCCGGGCGAAATGATACTGTTCGAAGGCCGTCAGTTCAAAACGTATAGAGGAATGGGTTCATTAGGCGCGATGAAAAAAGGATCTGCCGACAGATATTTCCAGCTGGGTGCAGACAAATTCGTTCCTGAAGGCATCGAGGGAAGGATCCCGTACAAAGGAAAGGTCGGCAACACAATATATCAAATGGTCGGCGGATTGAGGCAGGCTATGGGTTACTGCGGAGTTAAAAATATAGCAGAAATGAAAGAAAAGACACAATTCATTCAGATGACGCATGCCGGACTGATCGAAAGTCATCCGCACGATGTGCAGATAACAAGGGAAGCACCGAATTACGAGATTAGGCATTAATTTATAAGAGCAGGATTTAAAAGATGGCGGAATTTAAGAAAACAGCGATACCGGTTACCAGAGAGGAAGATTACCCCCAATGGTATCTTGAAGTTATAAAAGCAGCTGAACTGGCGGAGAACAGCGATGTCAGAGGCTGTATGGTCATCAAGCCCTGGGGTTATACAATATGGGAAAATATACAGAGAGAACTTGATCAGATGTTCAAGGATACCGGTCATGTGAACGCTTACTTCCCGTTGTTCATTCCTCTGGAATATCTGCAGCAGGAAGCCGATCATGTGGAAGGATTCGCGAAGGAATGCGCGGTCGTAACCCATCACAGATTAAGCGTGAACAGCGAAGGAAAACTTGTTCCGGACGGGAAACTCGAAGAACCTCTGGTAGTAAGGCCGACGAGTGAAACCATAATCGGGGCATCTTACGCCAAATGGGTCAATTCATACAGGGATCTTCCGATACTGATCAACCAATGGGCGAATGTAGTCCGCTGGGAGATGCGTACCAGACTGTTCCTAAGAACCGCGGAATTCTTATGGCAGGAAGGGCACACTGTGCATGCCACTCAGGAAGAAGCGATGGAAGAAACATATAAAATGCTTTATGTATATAAAGATTTTGCGGAAAGTG
>Ga0209417_1007595_pt1 | contig 10341 bp, 11 predicted proteins | sample RifGroF2_FD_184002 | JGI IMG/M metagenome (GOLD analysis project Ga0209417, IMG submission 184002) | Groundwater microbial communities from Rifle, Colorado, USA - Groundwater F2 (SPAdes) (version 2) | ecosystem: Environmental > Aquatic > Deep subsurface > Groundwater | place: Rifle, Colorado... | reverse complement strand
TAAAGTAATTCCAGATTTTTCATATTTAATTGAAAAAAAAGATAAGGTTAAGTGTATCTTCATTACCCACGGACACGAAGATCATATTGGTGCAATTGGCTATTTTCTAGAACATATCAATGTTCCAGTTTATGGAACTAAATTAAGTTTGGGATTAATTGAGCATAAGCTTAAGGAAAGAGGAATGGTTTCATATGATTTAAGGGTTATTAATGATAGCTCTGTTGTAGATGTAAATGATTTTCAAGTTTCTTTTCTTAGAGTCAGTCATTCTATTCCAGATGGAGTGATGACAGTAATTGATACCCCTGTGGGGCGCATTGTCCACTCTGGCGATTTTAAAGTAGATTATACTCCTATTGATGGTAAGGTCATGGATTTAAATAGAATTGCTCAAATAGGTCAAGATGGGGTTATGCTGTTTCTAAGCGATAGTACAAATGCATTGAAAAAAGGGCATACCCTTTCAGAAAGCATGGTGGGAGAATCATTTGAACGGGTTTTTAAAGGGATTACCGGACGATTACTAGTAACGACATTCTCAAGTAATATACATCGAATACAGCAAGCCATAACAGTAGCAAAAAATCATGGCCGAAAGATTTGTTTTGCTGGACTCAGTATGGAAAATACTGCAAAAATAGCAAAAAAACTTGGCTATCTTAATTTTGAGGACGAGGATGTATTTTTTATTGGAGATGTGGATAAATATCCAGATAATCAGGTATTAATACTAACAACAGGAAGTCAGGGAGAACCTTTAGCGGCTCTATCTAGAATTGCAAATGACACCTATCGATTGTTTCAAATAAAAACCGGAGATACTGTTATCATGTCCGCACTGCCTATTCCAGGAAATGAAAAAACCGTTTATTCAACGATTGATAAGCTTGGACGAAAAGGTATAAAGGTCATATATGAAGAAGAATCTAAAATGCACGTATCTGGACATGCATATCAAGAAGAACTTAAGCTCTTATTAATGCTATTAAAACCACAGTTTTTTATACCGGTTCATGGAGAATACCGACATCTATCAGCTCATGCAAAATTGGCTGAGGAATTAGGAGTTGTTGAAGATATTTTGATTGCTGAAAATGGCAACGTCATAAATATTAGTAGTGATGGAATGAAGATAATCAATAAATTGGTTCTTCACTCTACGTATATAGATAGCAATGATATGCGTTTAGAAGATGAATCATTAATAGAGGAACGTCACACTATGGCGAATGATGGAGTTGTCGCTATTACATTTCCAATCGATCACAAAGGTAATATTGATGGAGATTTAAAAGTTGTATCCAAAGGAGTGACCACAAATCCTGAGGAATTTATGACAGGACTTAAGGATAGCATCGTGGATCAGTACAATCATTTTTCAACAATGAATCACTTGGACATAGATACCTTGTCGCGAACATTAGAAGACATGGTAAAAAAATACATGTCAAAACGAATAGGCAAGCGACCAGCGGTCATTCCAATAATTATTAAGAGATAATGGAAAAACTGTTGCTGCATGTCTGTTGCCTTTCATGTTCAACAGCTGTCATTGAGAAATTACAAAAAAATTATGAGATTACCTGTTTATTCTATAATCCAAATATCCATCCAGAGGAAGAATATAAATTAAGACTTAAGGAAGCTCTTCGGTATTCTTCAATAAACAATGTTGTAATGAAAGAAGAGAATTATGTCCCTGATGATTGGCACAAGGTAATTAAGGGAACAGAAACTGCTACTGAGAAGAGTGGGGTTCGATGTGCAAAATGTTTTGCTTTACGTTTAGAAAAAACAGCTGAAATTGCCTCAAAGGAGCGCTACGATTATTTTACAACAACACTCTCGGTGAGCCCTCATAAAAACGTGAATATAATTAATGAGATAGGATACAAATTAGAAAAGGATTTTTCATCTAAGTATTATTCTGGGGATTTTAAAAAAGAAGATGGATACAAACGATCGATTGAATTGTCTAAAGAATACAATTTGTATCGACAGAGTTATTGTGGATGTATTTATAGTAGAGAGAAAAAAAATTGAATTAATGTTATACTTAAAATGGACGTAAACGAATGATAATAAAAAAATTTGAACATTCATTTGAAGATTTCGGTCAGGATATAATAAAAAAATTAAATATTCTAGGAGAATATTTAATTTTTACATATGAGATAATTCGTCATATTTTTTCCCGTAAACTGAAACTGAAGCATGTTTTTTCACAGATGACAAAAATAGGCGTTAACTCTTTTCCAATTACGGCTGTTACACTCTTATTTGTTGGAATGGTGTTTTCGAATCAAGTAACCCATGAATTTACAAAAATTGGAGCAGGTAAAATAATCGGTGGTATTGTTGGATTTGCCATATGGCGGGAATTAGGACCATTGTTTGCAGGAGTGGTAGTTGCCGCAAGAGTTGGTGCCGCTATTTCGACCGAAATCGGTGCCATGAAAGTTACCGAGCAAATTGATGCCCTCAGATCCATGGCAATAAATCCCATAGTATTTTTATATGTTCCGAGATTTTTAAGTTTAATTTTTATGATGCCACTTCTGATAATATTTGCAAACTTCATTGGTTTTATTGCCGGACTGGGAATATATACCACGTTATATAATGGAAATCCGGTGGCGTATATTGCTTCAGCAGCGAATATGCTGACGCCATTAGATATTTATGGTGGTGTCCTTTATAAGGGCCCCATTTTTGGTTTTATCATTGGCTCATTTTCATTATATATTGGCTCAAAAACAGGGAATGGTGCGGTTGGTATAGGTCGATCAGCTACAATGTCGGTTGTTAGTTGTTTAATCGTCTTGTTTATTGTTAACTTCTTCTTGTCCTATTTAATTTTCTAGATACCCATGATAAAAATAAAAAGTCTGATAAAAACATATGGGGACCAAACAATACTGAAGGATTTAAATATTAAAATTCCTAAAGGGAAAAAAACAACCATTATTGGACAGAGTGGTTGTGGAAAGAGTACTCTTCTCAGATTAATTCTTGGTCTTGAAAAATTTGATGAAGGTGAAATCTGGGTTGGGAAAGATTGTATTACTCATCTTTCAGAAGATGATTTAAACAAAGTGAGATTACAGTTTGGAATGGTTTTTCAGTCTGCCGCATTATTTGACTCTATGACCGTTGGAGAAAATGTGGGACTAGTGTTAAAAGAACATACTGATATGACTCGAGAAGAAATAAAAGAACGAGTCATAGAGAAATTAGGTTTAGTGGGATTAAATGATATCTATGATGCTTATCCAGCGAACTTAAGTGGAGGGATGAAGAAGCGAGTTGCCTTTGCTAGAGCAATTGTGAATAATCCGAAGGTTTTATTGTTTGATGAACCAACTACTGGTTTAGACCCAGTTACGTCTACTCGGGTTGAAAATTTAATCAATAAGCTCACAAAAAAAACCAATGCAACGACGATAGTTGTGACCCATCAAATTAGTACAATTTTAAATGTTTCAGAAAATATTGTCATGATTCATGACGGAGAAGCAATCAAAACTGAGGGGCCGGATAAAATATTAAAAAGTAAAAACAAGATGGTTTATAACTTTGTAAACGGCTTGATAAAATAAATATAATAATATATTTGCAGTTAAGATAAATAAATATAAATGGTAGAATAAAAGAATATGAAAACAGAAACAAAAGTTGGCCTATTTGCATTTGTTGCAATTTTAATACTAACCATAGGGATTATTTGGAAGAGTAGTATTTTAATGCGAACCAGCGGCTACATGCTAGTGGGCGAATTTCAAACTGTGAGTGGATTATTGCCAGGTGCTGAGGTTAGATATAGAGGGTACCTGATAGGCTATGTCGCAAAAGTTATCCCGAATCCAAAGTCAATAAAAGTTTTTATGTTTGTCAAACGTGGAATAAAAATATCCGAAGGATCCACCTTAAGAGTCGATTTTGATGGACTTATTGGTGAAAAATATATGAATGTAATTCCTAATGCCAATAGTACGACATTTTTACGTCATGGAGCTGTTCTACCAGGAACAGCTGCATCTGGGCTTGTCGATTTTGTTAACGTCGGTACTAAAAATCTAGAAGAGACAAAGAAAATACTTCAGGTTCTTAGCAAGATTATTACCAGTGATGACAGTCAGAAATCGATTCAGGGTCTGATAATAAATATAAATAAAGTGGCGGAAAGATTGGATTCAGTTCTAACAAAGGTGGATGATATGTTTGCCGATAAGGACATAAGTCTAAAATCGGTGGTAGATAATATTAATTCTGTTATCGATAATTTAGATAAGTTAGTTTTAAATATATCCAATTCTGTTGATAATCAAAATATCGGTGAAATTATGAACAATTTAAAGAGTTTTTCAAAACAATTAAATAATCTAACAAACTCTATCGAGAAAAGTAAGGATAGTGTAATGAAAGACTTGAGTCCAATTATTATGGATGTAAAAGATACCATGGAAAATACAAAAGAGATTACTAAAACATTTCGAAAGACGACAAATTTCTTGAAGGCAACGACATTAAATATTGGCGCTGCCGTTTATTCGGATGCTAAATATGAAGTAGGAAGTAAGTTAGATATTAATGACAGTAGTATCAAATTGGATGTGGGTAACAACAATTCTGTCCTTGCGGTTAAAAACTTTATGTACGGAACAAAAATATTTAAAGATGTTCTCGCATCCATTGGACTCGTGGAGTTTTCACCTGGAGTTCAATTAGCAGTGCCTCTTGGTGATCAAGTGGTGATTGAAAACTCACTTTATAAGAATACAAGTCTCACTTATAAGATAAAAGCAAATATTGGTTTATTTAATAATATAAAAGGAATGCTTGGATTCGAAATTAATAATCAGAATAATGCACTAACTTTCGGACTAGGAATATATACTCCATAACAAAACGGCTGGAACTAATCCAATAATAAAAATAAGATACTGAATCAGTAATAAATTGCTTATTTTGGACGCATCCTCTCTTTTTTCGGATAAGAGAATTAGGTTCATGGCGGGTGGAGCAACACTCTCAATAAGTAGCAATGTTAATACAAATTTTGAACCAGTTGAAAACAATAGAAATATAATAATTGGAAATTGGATAAACTTAATAATAGCCAATTTAATGTGCATATCAACTCCAAATACTGATTTTGTTAGGGGGCTGATTGCAAGTGTTCCCCCAAAGATAAATAGAATTAATGGTATTAACGTGTGTCTAATGACTAGTCGCAGTATATGTAATAATGGATAGGTTTTGCCAATAAGTTCTTGGAGTGTCTGCGGATAAAGGGCTGGGAAAGCATAAGGGAGGACACTAATGATGATGGCAATGAGCGTTGCGACAAGTGGTGGATTTAGTAATTTGATAAGACTGCTTTTTCGATTTAATACCCAGTACCCCAAAGTAAAAATACTGATATTAAATCCAATCAGGAACATAAATAATAAAAGGAGCACTTCATTATTATTAGTCATTGCTAAAATAATGGGTAAGGGTAGGTATGCTGAATTTTGAAATGCAAGCATAACAAAGGCATACTTTCGATCGGCTTTTTTAAACCAGACCAAATTGAATAGAGCAAGAAGAATTAAAATGATTTGAGCAACTGCAATACCGATATTTTTTAGAAAGAATGATATATTAAAATGTTGGGTAATTGAAAGCAGAACAAATGCTGGAAGAAGGTAATTAAACGTAAATTTGTGAAGTTGTGTAAATGTTTCTGATTTAATCTTTAGTAACTTAGCCGCAATAAAACCGACAACAGACCAAAAAAGAAGATAAATAACCACTGAGAGTATTGCCATTATATAATTTGGCTAAGAAATTCTTTTGCGGGGGCAATACCTTTACCTAGTTCTTCAACAATACGTGTTCCAATAATCGCTCCGTCTGAAATTTGAAGCATTTGCTTAACATCATTCTTTGATTTTAATCCAAATCCAACCACAATTGGGATGTTCTTTAATTTCTTAGCACGGTGTATCATGGTTTTGACATGATCGTAACGATCAATGTTTTTTCCAGTTGTTCCTATATACGACACAAGGTACAGGTAATAATTCGCTTTATTAGTAATTGCGGCCAATTCATCGTCGTTAAGATTTTCAGAAATCATCCAGACAGGTTTTATATGGGATGTTTTCTTGAACAATGGAGTTATCAACCGATGTTCTTCAATCGGCAGGTCAGGTATTAATAGCCCTTTTACATTAGTGTCTTTAGTGTCATTAATTAACTGATCAATTCCATAAGCAAAGATAGGGTTCGCATAGCTCATAATCGTAATCTCCATGGAGACACCTTGTTTCTTTATATCTTTTAACATTGCGATGCATTCTTTCATGTGAAACGTCCGAGAAGCTAATTCAGCAGCATTTTGAATAACAGGACCATCAGCCGATGGATCTGAAAAAGGGATTCCAAGTTCAATGAATCGAACACCAAGATGATGACAATGTAATAATAACTCTCGAGTAGCCTCTAGATTAGGATATCCTGCGAGAATATAGGGGATAAATTCATTTTTCATCAGTTTCTCCAAGAATTATTGACAAATCTTTATCGCCTCTTCCTGATAAATTAACAATAATCGTACTGCCAGCTGGTATAGTTTTTGATAATTTAATCGCATAAGCCAGTGCATGAGAGCTTTCCAACGCAGGAAGGATTCCTTCTTCTCTGCAAAGCAAATGAAACGCTTCTTTCGTTTCATTATCTAGAACTGAAACATACTCAGCTCTTCCTGTGTCTTTAAGATAACTGTGTTCAGGGCCAACCCCTGGATAATCTAATCCTGCTGATATTGAATGAGTGGGTAGTATCTGTCCTTCATTATTGTATAATAAATAGGAAAAGGAACCTTGAAAAATTCCTGGTTTTCCACGAACAAGAGTTGCACAGTGGGCTCCTTCAGAACTCCCATATCCGCCTGCTTCCACACCGATCAGTCGAACACTTTTATTTTTTATAAAAGGAGAAAATATTCCAATTGCATTACTACCACCTCCGACACATGCAACAACATAGTCGGGTAGATTGCCAGTTTGTTTTTTAATTTGACGTTTTGCTTCTTTCCCAATAACGCTTTGAAAATATTTCACAATTTCTGGATAAGGAGCTGGGCCCATTGCTGATCCTAAAAGATAATAGGTTGAAGATAAATTTGATAACCAATCTTTAAATGTTTCAGTTACTGCTTCTTTTAAGGTTTTGCTACCGGTTGTAACAGGAATCACCTCAGCCCCGAGAAGTTTCATTCGCTGTACATTGGGTCGTTGTCGAATAGTATCTTCTTCTCCCATATATATGACACACTGCATTCCCATGAGGGCTGCAGCAGTTGCCGTTGCAACACCATGTTGTCCAGCACCAGTTTCAGCAATAATTCGTGTTTTTCCCATACTCTGTGCTAATAAAATTTGACCTAGGGTATTATTAATTTTATGTGATCCGGTATGATTTAAATCTTCACGTTTAAGATATATATGTTGATTTAATTTTTTAGACAAATTATCTGAATAGTAAAGAGGAGAAGGTCTACCTACATATTGAGATAGAAGATTTCCATATTTTTTGGTCAAACCCGTATTCTTTTTAAAGGACACGAACGCTGTTTCCAGTTCATTAAGAGCAGGTATCAGAGATTGTGGCACAAATTGACCGCCATAAGAACCAAAGTATCGATTAATAGTGAACCACTCCTTTCTAATTAACACAGTATAATATTTCTGGCAGTGATGTACAAGTTGTTCTATTGAATCATGTACGAAGTTCATTCATCAGTGGGTTTCTTCCACATATTTAATTGATACAATGTATACTAAAAATATTATTTGGGTTAATATATTAAAAAAAGAAACTAGAAAAAGGGATATGAATGACAAAAATACTTATTATTGATGACGCTTACTTTGTTAGAGTTAAACTTCGAGGCTGTATTGAGAGTGAAGGTTATACGGTTGTTGAGGCAGAAAATGGAGTAGAAGCATTAAAAGTATATGAAGCAGAAAACCCGGATCTCATTTTTTGTGATGTGACGATGCCTGAAATGGATGGAATAGAAACTCTTAAGAAATTGCGAGAGATGAACCCAAAAGTAAAGGTCGTAATGTTGACGAGCGTTGGTGAGCAAACAGTATTAATGGATGCATTAAATAGCGGTGCCAAAAATTTTATAGTGAAACCATTTGATGAAAATAAGGTATTGGAAGTCATAAAAACCTTATTGAATCTATAGTATTATTCATCAATTCATTTGCCAACATTGGTTTAGTATATACAATTTTTTCTGAATCTTGTAAAATATTTTTATAGTAGGTTGGAAAAAGGATGGTATTATATTGGCAAAAATATTAGTGGTTGACGATAAATACTTTGCTCGCTTTAAATTAATTTCTGTATTTGATCAAAAGGTTCATCAGGTTTTAGAAGCTGAAAATGGAATTGCGGCCATTCAGATTTACAAGGACGAACGTCCGGATATTGTTTTTTGTGATTTAATAATGCCAGAAATGGATGGAATAACAACTCTTAATGAGATGAAGAAGATTAATCCAGATGTTGTATTAATCATTGTGACAAGTTTAGGAGTACAATCTGTTCTTATTGAAGCGTTAGCTAATGGGGCTAAAGAAGTTATCTTAAAACCATTTGAAGAAGAACATGTATTAAATATTTTTCATCGCTATATTAAGTAACAAAAACAAACGGTGAATTATTTAGGAATACGAGACGATATATTTATATAAAGAATAATTAAGGGGAAATAATGGACTTAACAACAGAGATAACGAGACAAATAGTACAACAATCCGATTTTATTAAGGTATTAAAGTGGGATGAATATGTATTAGTTAAGAGAAATGCATATAAAAAAATACCAGATGATAAGGATTTGCTGAAAGTATTTGATGTTGATAACGTTTCAAAGAATCTTAACTCAATCGATGTGGAATATATTATTGATAAATTGATTTACTACTATTTCCATTTTTCTTTAAACACTGATATGAAAATTAGAACCTACTTTTATAATAGCTATGTTGCACTTAGAACGGAAATTACTAAAAATGGCCTAGATTTAAAAGATTTTCATATGGCAAAAGAAATTGCCTTAGAAAAACAGAGTATTACCAACACGGTTCTAAATAAAATTTCTGAAAAAATAAATAGTATTGATACTCCCCCTCAATACAAAGAGATCAGCAGACTCTATGACCAACTTAGAAGTGAGCATACGTCATATGGAGAGCAGATTGAACCGATAATAAATCTAATTATTAAGAAGATGCCAGTATACTTTTATTAATTTGATTTGAAAGTGTTATAAACGTATCAATATTTACACATTCTCCACGAATATTTTCTGAAATAGAAATATTGCTGAAAACGTACAATAGTATGTCTTTATCAATGCTTATGTGGGGTGATTTTAATAAACAGTTAAAAAGAGTTTTTCGTTTCCCCCAAAAGGCACCTCTAATTATAGAGTTATACAAGCTTAGATTTTCAATTTGAGCAAGGTAGCGATTGTGGGGTGTTATACGAATAAACGCTGAATCGACCTTGGGTTTAGGCTTGAAACAGTTTTTAGACACGTTAAATAATTTTTTGACGTCAGCTCGGGTTTGGCAAAAAATGGAGAATGAACTATAGTCATTTCCACCTGCCGGAGCAACAATTCGTTCTGCGATTTCCTTTTGAACCATAATATATATATCAACGATATTTTCATCATGCAAACATTTATCAATGATGGGGCTGGTAATGTAATAGGGAATATTGGCAATGACAACATGAGGATTTGTTAGATTAAGATTCGCCTCAAGAAAATCAATATTATTAAGTGTAACATTATTATACTCGATAAGGTTGATCTTTGCTTTTTCATATACCATACGGTCAATTTCGTAACTCTGGATGTCTTTCTGAATATGCTGGGCAAGAAACAGGGTTAAAGCAGCTTCTCCAGTACCGACTTCGATGACGGGATAATCAACAGGTACTACTTTAACAATTTTCCTTAAAATATTTTGATCTGCAAGAAAGTTTTGTCCCAGTCTGGCTTTCATGTCATTGTACCAATTTAGCGGCTAAAGTGATTGCTTGAATCATACTTCCTGGATTTGCTAGGCCGGAACCGGCAATATCAAAGGCAGTCCCATGGTCGGGAGATGTTCGAACAAACGGTAGCCCTAGCGTGATATTAACTGTATCGTGAAGTGCCATCATTTTTAATGGAGCAAGTGCCTGATCATGATACATCGCGAGTACTAAATCAAAGTTCTTTTCTTGGTAAGCCAGATAAAAGGCAGTATCTGCAGGGTAGGG
>Ga0209417_1007593_pt1 | contig 10346 bp, 6 predicted proteins | sample RifGroF2_FD_184002 | JGI IMG/M metagenome (GOLD analysis project Ga0209417, IMG submission 184002) | Groundwater microbial communities from Rifle, Colorado, USA - Groundwater F2 (SPAdes) (version 2) | ecosystem: Environmental > Aquatic > Deep subsurface > Groundwater | place: Rifle, Colorado... | reverse complement strand
AAACGATATCCTTTTCAATTGGATTTTGTTCTAATTCTTTCCAGAAAGTATCAAAGGATATCGTTTTAATATCAGTGAGCTCGGAGATGGATTTGAGTAATGTCGATTTCCCAGAAAATGGTAGGCCAGATAATATAAATAGTTTTGTATTTTTCATAATAATTCTTTAAGCTCTTTCTTTTTTATGTTTAACTTCCTCTTTACTTTAACTACATCGGCCTCAGGTTTCAAGTTCTCAGGAATAATACCTCTTTCTTTCATAGCATTTCTAACTATCTGGTTATTTTCTATATGTTCTTCAGTTATCTCTCTTGTCTTCTTTAAATCTTTCTCTTGAGTATTAAATACAGTCATCTCATTAGCAAAATCCTTACCCTTTAATACAACCGTAGGTGCGAAATCAGCTAATGGTTTAGATTTAGGTATATTCCATTTGCTCTTAATCTTAGCTGTGGATAGTCCAAAGAGTGCTTCATCTCCCTTACTTCGTATATATCCAAAAGCTTTCTCATTCTTTGTTCTTTCATATATTATTCCAGATAACTGTTTTTCTGATTTCGATAGCTTCTCTCTAGCTTTAATTCTTTCTATTTGATTTATCTTTTCTTCAAGTAATTCTAGCTTTCTAGTTTGAACTGCAAAATATGCTTGTGCGAAGGCTATTTGTGACTTACTAGGATCTCCATTTTGGGCTATTAAATAGCATGCATAACGGGTAAGAACGATGTCATTTGTATCTAAAGTGGCGCCCTTGCCAGCTAATATCTCTTTGTTGACGTCAACAAAGTGATCCTGCGTTGGTACACCGGTGTTTCTGCATGATTTTTGAGCTTTTTTTACAATTTTTTCGAAATTTCTCCATTCCTTATATTCAAGTAATTTTTGTAAATCTCTTGCATACCAAAAATCAAGCCCCTCTTTTGTTTGATGTTTGTTACTTTCGAAATCTGTTGTGAGGGATTTTACTATTTTAGGATTCATATGCTTAGATTATATCAAGATATTATGAATTAGTTGTGAAGTGAGAATTTTGTTAATAAATGGATGAAACTCAGTGTTGTAAACATATTATTGACTTGCTGATGTCGGAAAGTCAATCCTATGCCGTTGTGTTAACGTTATTTAGAGATATTTCCCTGTGTAAGAATCATTATTCTTTGCAATCTCCTCTGGAGTTCCCTGTGCTACTATCTCTCCTCCCTCATCACCCCCACCTGGTCCTAAATCAATAACCCAATCAGATTGAGATATAAAATCCATATTATGTTCAATTGCTAATACAGTGTTCCCTCTCTCAACAATCTCATTTATCAATTTCATCAAATGTTTAATATCTGAATAATGTAACCCAGAAGTAGGTTCGTCCAATATATATATTTCACCCTTTTTGTTAAGTTGATTTGCCAGTTTTAATCTTTGAGCTTCACCACCAGAGAAAGTATCATGACTTTGGCCAAGTTCGATATAGTCTAAACCAACCTTTATTAAAGTCTCCAAACTCTTTTTAATCTCACTATCTTCAAAAAAGTCATACGCTTCTTGAACAGTCATCTTTAGTACTTCATCAATATTTTTACCATTATATTTGTAATTCAAAACATAGTTCTTGTACCTTTTCCCATTACAAGTCTCACATTTAACAGTAACATCACCCATGAAGTGCATATCTATCTTTTTGTACCCTACTCCATCACAATCAGGACATGAGCCTTCGCTATTAAATGAGAATATGGCTTTACCTACATTATTTTCTTTTGCAAAAAGCTCTCTAATCCGGTCAAATATCCCAATGTATGTAACAACATTCCCTCTTGCAGTTCCTTGCATTTGCTTTTGATCTACTACAATTACCCTCTCTTTGTACTCTTTTGCAAAGACATCTAAAAGTAACGTACTTTTACCTGATCCAGATACACCTGTGAAGGTACATAGCACTCCTAGTGGTACATCACACGATACATTCTTAAGGTTATGTACATTTGCATCTTTAATAGGGAGAAATTCTTTTGGTATCCTCCTGATTGGTTGCTCTATTTTCTCCTTTGTTAAAAGATATGGGACAGTGATTTCATCATTGCTCTTTATGAAGTCGTCATAAGTGCCTGAGAAGGTTACATTTCCACCAAGCTTTCCGGCTTTAGGGCCTAGTTCTAATATATAGTCAGAGTTCTTCATTACTTCTCCATCATGCTCTATGACGATAACAGTGTTTCCTTTTTGATTTAAATCTTTGATTATTTTAATAATATTTTCTCTATCATAGTTATGTAGTCCTGAGGTTGGTTCATCTAAAATATATATCATTTCAATGAGATCGTTTCCTAACTCTCGAGCTAACTTCAATCTTTGAGCTTCTCCGCCAGACAAGGTATCAAGGCTTCGGTTAAGGGATAGATAATGGAGTTTTATAGTTATTAAATGATTTGCAGTTTCTAATATCCTCTCTATTAAATCCTTTGCTTCAGGAATATTTAATTTAGAAATTTCCTCTATGAATGTATCTATTTCTAAATTAACATAGTAGCCAATATTATGACCATTTACTAATGATTCTAATGCTTTTTTGTTCAATCTTCCTCCATTACATTCTGAGCATATTTGTTCATGTACGTATGGTTTGTCAGTCTTCTCTTTTCTCTCTGACATTCCTCTTAAGTCTCCCATTCTGCTCATTACTCTGGTTATGACTCCTTCATGGCTAAATCTTTGGATGAATCCTGAGTCTGTGTTACTTAATTCTATTCTAGGGGAATAGAAGAGGAACTCTATTTCTTCCTCTGTGTAATCACATAGCTTCTTGTCCATATCTAATCTCTTTGAAGCTTCTATGATGTGATAGTGTCTTGTTCCTGGTTTGTAGTTGTTGTGATTTACTGCTCCTTCACTTAAGGATTTTGAGAAATCAGCTATATCTTCTGGTGATACTACGAACTCTACTCCTAGTCCTTTACACCTTGAGCATGCTCCTTTTGGGTTGTTAAAAGAGAAATGTCCTGCACTTAAGTCAGGTATGCTTCCAAAGCGAGAGAATAGCAGACGTAAGTAGGTATATATTTCTGTTGCAGTCCCTACAGTTGATCTGGGATTGCCTCTTAATCTTCTTTGATCTATTGATATTGTTGGTGAGAGGTTGGATATGGAATCTACATCTGGTCTTTGTGTTCTTTTGAGTAGTCTGGCTGCAAATGTATTTACAGATTCTAAGAATTGTCTTTGTCCTTCACTGTACAGGATGTTGTACGCTAGGGAGGATTTTCCACTTCCGGATACTCCTACAAAACAGATAATCTTTCTTCGGGGTAATTCTACAGAGATATTTTTTAGATTGTTCTCTCTAGCTCCTTTTATGATTATGTTTTCCACTTATGTATTATCTCAAATATGTGGATAATTGTCATGGATAATTAATCTAGTTGATATCTTTCAAAGATATTAAACTTGTCCTATAATTCTAAGGGGAAAAGGATCTTTTAAAAAGGAAAAGAAAATGAACAGACAATTGAAGATTTTCTTGGAAGAAATGGAAAAAAGCAACGTTCGAGATGAAGTTACACTTTCATCATTCTTTGCACCATTGTTACTTGATCATACCCTTTCAATGGGGGATTGCTTCGTAATGTGGGGGCTTAGCAACAAGGATTCTGAACTTGAACGTCTTGTTTCAGACAAGATTTCCATTTGCGAGCCTAGAGGCAAACTGGGAAAGAGAGCTAGCAAATCGTATAAAGTTTGGTTTATCAGCAAAGCATCCCTTTGACGAAAGAATTATTATGTGGAGAGACAATTTTTTGTTAGAAGAGGTCCCAAACCTCTTTGTCGGACAAATCCGAGAGAAGAGTCAGATCCATCTTTCTCTCTAAATCAAAATTTTTCCTTTTTCCCCTGCCCTCAAGGTGGGTTCCTATATGTATTTAAAATACAGGAACCCATCTCTGAGCAATATTCCCATTTCTCTCATTATAGGTTTCTATGATATACTTTCCATACATGGAAGGTACACCAATGATGAAACAATATATGGGTTTTAAGAAGCAATACCCAGATAAAATACTCCTCTACAGAATGGGAGATTTCTTCGAATCCTTTGGAGACGATGCCAAACTAACAGCCAAAGTATTAAACATAACCCTAACCGCTAGAAACAAAGAAAACAACAAAGTACCACTAGCAGGATTCCCACACAAAGCCATAGACCAATACCTACCCAAGTTAATTGCTGCAGGCTACTGTGTAGTAGTAGTCGACCAATTAGAAGACCCAAAATTTGCAAAAGGAATAGTCAAACGAGGAGTAACAAGAATAGTAACACCCGGAACCCTAGACGGAGACGAAGCCAATGCAGTAAAAAATTCATATCTTGCTAGCTTCTACTTAGAAAAGAAAACCCTCTCAGTATCACTCTGTGATATATCAACAGGAGAGTCGTTACTCATAACGGAGAAATATACAGAGAATAGTGTAAGCAATATACTCTCATCATATTACCCAGAAGAAATACTAGTCATTGAAGGAGAAGACACCCTACTCTTTCCCAATACCCCAGTACACTTTGTAGAAAAAGGATTAAAGAACAAAGACTATGCAACAGAGATAGTAAAGGAGTTCTACGATATTAAAAATATGGAAAGCTTAGATATATCTCAAGACAATGGAGATATCATAGCCGTAGGTATGGGACTCCAGTACATAAAAGAAACCCAACTCATGGATCCAAAGCACATACTCAAACCAAAACGAGTAAATACAGACAGAACAATGATCCTGGACCGAGCAACCATTAGAAACCTAGAACTAGTAGCAAGTGCATACAGTGGAAATATATCAGATTCACTCTTTGGGGTACTAGACCAAACATCTACCCGAATGGGAAGAAGACTACTCTACTCATGGATATTAAACCCACTCATAGACAAGAAGAGTATAGATGAGAGATTAAACATAGTAGAAAAGCTATACAACAAACAAGAGTGTTTAACAGATATCCGAAGTAAGTTAGAAAACATTAATGATATTGATCGAATAGTTGGAAAGATTGGATTAAACCGAGCCAATGGAAGAGACTTTAATGCACTACAAGTATCATTAAAAAATGCATTAGAAATATCAGAAGTACTAAAAAAAGAATTAGACATAGCTACAGAAAATATTGATACCCCAACACTTGAAAAATTAATAACTCAGATAGAAGCAACTATCACAGACGATCCACCAACTACCATAACCGATGGCGGGATCATTAAAACCGGGTTTAATCCAGAAGTAGATGAACTACGATCATTAAGTGGCGACAGTAAATCATGGCTAAAACAGTTCGAGGAAGATGAAAAAGCCAAAACAGGTATCACATCATTAAAGATTAGTTTTAACAAAGTATTTGGATACTACATTGAAGTTACCAATTCACATTTAGCCAAAGTCCCAGAGAGATATATCCGAAAGCAGACATTAGTAAATGCAGAAAGATTCATAACCGAAGAATTAAAAGCCAAGGAAGATATCATTCTCAACGCCCAAGAAAAGATTGGAGCATTAGAATACAAGCTATTCTCTGAATTTAGAGATACATTCATCCCTTATCTCGAAGCATTACATAAAGTAGCTACATTCATTGCAAATACAGATGTATTAGCTAACTTCGCATATATTGCCTCTCAAAATGAGTATGTAAAACCAAAGATATATGAGATTGGAGAGAAGAATGGAATTATTGATATCAAAAAAGGAAGACACCCTATTGTTGAAAAGATATCTTCAGAAGAATTCATATCCAATGATACTCTACTCAATTTCGAAGAATCCAATATGGCTATTCTTACAGGTCCAAATATGTCAGGTAAATCTACATATATACGACAGGTGGCTACAATTGTATTAATGGCTCAACTAGGAAGTTTTGTCCCTGCAAGTGAGGCAGAGATATCGATAGTCGATAGAATATTTACAAGAGTTGGGGCATCAGATGATCTCTCCAGGGGCCGAAGTACATTTATGGTGGAGATGGATGAGGCGGCCAATATTATTAATAATGCTACAAAATATAGTTTGATTGTATTAGATGAGGTTGGACGTGGTACGAGTACCTACGATGGTGTAAGTATTGCATGGGCCATAGCTGAATACTTGGTTAATGAAAACAAAGCACGTACCCTGTTCGCTACTCACTACCATGAGCTTCTGAAATTAGCTGAGAAATTTCCAGAGAGTGTTCAGAATTACAATGTATTGGTTGAAGAAGATCTTGAAAAAGGGACTGTCATATTTTTAAGAAAGATAGTTAAAGGTGGAACGGACAGAAGTTATGGTATCTATGTAGCTAAGATGGCAGGACTCCCAATGAAAGTCATAAAAAGAGCAAATGAAATACTTGAAGGTTTTGAGCAGAAGAATATGTTTGAGTCTAAGAATGAACTAAGAGATTCAGAGGTCTTTTCATCAAAGGCACCATATGCACAGAATGCGTTTCAAATGCCTTTATTTACAGCCAAAGATTCTGAGGTTGAACAAGAAATACAGAAATTGAATTTGGATAATCTGACACCAATTGAAGCGTTAAACAAGATAGCGGAGTGGAAGAAAAAGGTTTAGAGAACAAGATGGTAGCCTACTCCATATCGATTCTTAATTATCTTCAAGCCGGTCACTTTGTAAATGCTCTTTGTGAGACGATGAATATTGACTGAAACATATGATTCAGTTATTTCTCTTCTTAGAATAGATTGAAGATATTTTTGTATTGCACATGTTGAACTATGGCCCCCATGTTTAACCAGAAAGAGAATAATTAACATGCCTATGTTGGTAATAGATATTTTACATTTTTTAAAGATCAACGTACTAGATTGAGGATATATTGATAGTCCTTTAAAGGATATATTTTCAGGAGGGGGTCGTTTTAGTTTGAATTCTTCAAGGTGTCTTAAAACTGCAGGAAGCATATATCTAGCTGTCTCCATATTGGTAATATATGTAAATCCTCGACTTATATATTTGTAGAAGAGATCTTTTTCTAATGCTGGAATTATGATTAATACATGTTGGGTAAGGCAAAGCGAAACTAGAAGCGCAAATAATTTTTCTGAATCATATGGGTTTTCTTGTATGAGTGAATCATCAATTAATATCAATGAGAATCGTTTGTCTTGTAGCCGAACTTCAGCCTCTGAAATATTGTTGGCAAAAGTGAAAGCTATGTCTGAATGAGAGATGAAAAGATTTCGTAGCTGTTCTTTGTATGCGTAGTTATTTGTAATACAGAGAATCTCCTCTGCTGAATTAACCATAACATACATTCTAACCCTGGAATTCTTACAAAAGACTTACGATTTGATAGTTTCGATAGCCTCTTCTAAAGTCACAAGATTTTGTTCTCCAGTTTCCATATTTTTAAGCTGTACTTTCTTTGCATTAATTTCATCCTCACCGATGATCATAACCCAAGGAATATTCTTCTTAGATGCATATTTCAATTGGTTTCCAAATTTGATTGCAGTAAGTTGTGTTTCAGTATTTATTCCTTTTGTTCTTAAACCTTTTGCAATCTTTTGTATATATGCATAAAGTTTTATGTCAAAGAGAGGCAAGAATACTTTTGTATCTGTTTTGGTTTCTGGGATTAGCCCATATGTTTCAAGATAATCTCGGGTGGTTGTATCTCCCCAACCTATTCCAAATGCGGGAAGTTCTTCTTGCCCAAACATGGATAAAAGATCATCATATCTACCACCACCAAACAATGCTCTTGGGTTCTCTTTACTTCCAATATCAAACATCTCTATTACAGTTCCGGTATAATATGCTAGTCCACGCATGATTGAAGGCTCAAATCGGATATTGGTTAACCCTAATTCTTCTGCTTTAGCAAAAAGTTCAATCAACTGTTTTGCGCCGTCTGATTTATCAGCAATCTTTTTTAAATCTTCCAACGTGCTGTTAAGAAATTTCAATATGCTATTGATCTGTTTTTCTGTTAGTTCTAATTCTTTAAGATATTCAACAAAAGCCTCTTTACCAAGCTTCGTGTAGTTGTCTATGGCTCTTCCAACTTTCGCTTTCTTCTCTTCTGAAAGTCTAAGAATTTCTTCGAAAAGATAATCTAAGAGATATCGACTGTTTACTCTGATTTCGTATGTTTCTTTTGGAGCCTTAAACTCTTCCATTACTGCCAGGATATATTGAAAGATTTCAAGTTCAGCTTCCAATGTTGGGATTCCCAAAATATCTATATTTAATTGTATAAACTCACGTCTTCTTCCTCTTTGTGGTTTTTCATATCGATAGTATTTACCTATATTGAACCACTTAAGTGGAAGTGTTAAATCATTTTTCTTTGCAGCAATCATTCGTGCTAATGATGGAGTCATTTCTGGCCTAATGGCTATTTCTCTTCCACCTTTATCGACGAAGTTATATAGCTGTGTAGAAGCTATTTCATCACCAGATTTGGCAATATACAAAGCCGTTTCTTCAATCAAGGGAGTATCATATTCTTCAAAACCAAACCTTTGAGCGACGGATTTCCAAGTGTCGAAGATATAGTTGTTGGTTAACATATCCTCAGGATATGTATCAGTTGTGCCCTTGTAAGGTGTTGTAGACAGTTTGTTTTCCATACCGAAAATTATATCACATATATATATGAAGGTTAGACCTAGGACGGTCCTTTTCTATGGATGTCGTTTGTATTGATATGGGTACCATATCTAGAGGTTGTAAAAAGGTCTGACCTAGGATAGTCCTTGAGTGAGTTTAGTGGGCTTGAATAAAAGTGCCAAATTATATATATTCAATGTATATAACTAAGCTGCTTAAATACCGAAATCTAAATGAAATACAGTGTAGGAATTTCCAACTCACGAACACGATCTACTAGACGACCTGTGCATAGCTCGAGAAGTATGGCCACATATAATGTCTTTAAAAAATACAGTAATAGCAATGTCAGAACTTCAAGCAAAACTACGCGTGGAAAGAGCAAGAAATCTCTAAAACCGAAGATGAAGAAGATACTCTATATACTCATAGGAATAGTGTTCTTCATAGGTTGTATTGTATTACTAGGAGTTGGTATATATCTGAAAAACATCCAAAAATCATTACCATCTCCAGATGAATTAGTAACTAGAACATCGGATGAAAGTACGCAGATATTGGATAGAAATGGGACAGTTCTGTACACCATATATGGAAATCAGAATAGAGAATTTGTAGCTATAGAGAATATCCCCGAGAAAACCAAATGGGCTGTACTTTCTGCAGAAGATATAGAATTTTATCAGCACAAAGGATTAGATTACAAAGGAATTGCAGCTGCATTATTGAGAAATCTACAAGCTGGTGGTATTACTGGTGGTGCAAGTACAATTACTCAACAGTTGGTAAGGAATACAATTCTTTACGATGTGCTCGGAGAGGATGCATACCAACAGAAATATACTCGTAAAATCAAAGAGATTTTGATTACAATGCAGGTTGAGCAAACCCTTACCAAGGATCAAATCCTTCAGATGTATCTTAATGAAGTCCCTCTGGGTGGTGTTAACTATGGTTTGCAAGCAGCAGCAAATGCTTACTTTGGAAAAAATGTAGATGAATTAGACCTTGCTGAAAGTGCAATTATTGCAGGAGTAATTCAGAGCCCAGGAGTATACTCTCCTTTGTATGGTACTAACCCAGATATGGCTAAAAATAGGCAAACATACGTATTGGATCAGATGCTTAAACACAAAGAGCTGACAGGAGTTACAGAAGAGGAAATTCAAGCTGCTAAGGATGAGGAATTGGTTTACAGTACAAGAAAAATAGATATTAAAGCACCACACTTTGTCTTCTATGTTAAACAGCTTTTGGTTGAAAAATATGGAATTGACCGTGTTGAGAAAGGTGGATTGAAAGTAACTACGACTCTCGATTATCCAGTACAAGAAATAGCAGAGGAAGAAGTTTCAAAGGGAGTAGATAATGCAAAAAAGAACAATATTAATAATGGTGCTATGGTAGTTATGGAACCAAACAATGGTCAAGTTTTGGCCATGGTAGGATCAGTTGATTATTGGAATATTGAAGATCCAAGGGTTGACGGAAATGTGAACATTGCGTTGAGCCAGAGGCAGATGGGCTCATCTATAAAGCCATTCGTGTATCTAACTGCTATTGAACAAGGATATGGCCCATGGACTGAAGCGCCTGACTTAGCAGAAATCAAATTCGGAACATATGATCCTAAGAACTGGGATAGTAAGAATTCGGGTACTATGACTGCTAGGAAAGCCCTAGTATACTCTCGAAATGTCCCAGCAGTATATACACTACAAATGGTTGGGATTGATAACTTCCTTCAGACGGCAGAA
>Ga0209417_1007591_pt1 | contig 10347 bp, 15 predicted proteins | sample RifGroF2_FD_184002 | JGI IMG/M metagenome (GOLD analysis project Ga0209417, IMG submission 184002) | Groundwater microbial communities from Rifle, Colorado, USA - Groundwater F2 (SPAdes) (version 2) | ecosystem: Environmental > Aquatic > Deep subsurface > Groundwater | place: Rifle, Colorado... | reverse complement strand
AATGACAATCACACCAACGAAAATGGCGATTCTATCTCCAGCACACATTTCCTTCACTGCTCGTCTTATGAATGAACGATCCGTTACATCGCCAATCGATACAATGGTACCTGTAAGTATCTGGTTAATACCAACGCTATTCTGTATTGCTTCCTTGGCCATACTCGCCAGTGCTTCCTCTTCTGGCCCTGACATTTCTTTCACCACTACATACTTATGAAGCTTATTATCGTGGTCAACATAACCACGTGGCAAGTTGATCTGTGAAAATCCTGGTCTCACATTCAGTTCAATCAATATACCGCCACCTTGCTTTTCTGTATCCATAATCATCTCCTTTTGTTGTGCGCTGTTTCTTGTGAAACTAACACAGAATCAATAAAATGTAAACTGTTTAGTGATAAATCATTTTGTCCCGAATTGACCGTATACTGGCTTGCTTTTTATTGACGCGAATACCTGTTTCAATGCCAGATTATTATTCGGCCATGCAATTGAATGCCTAAAGAAATCTGTAGATGGCATAAACACTCTGCCCATAAATGCATCTAGCCTAGATGGCAAAAACATAAATGGTGCCACAAATCCACCTGGTAAGATATTTGCTGACATGGTATCTTCATTCAAATCATGAAATTCTTGTTTCATAATCTTCCCCTTAACGCGGTTGTGATGTTAATCTCTTCAAAAGATTCAACAGCAAGTTCAAGTTCAGCAACCGAAACATTGCTTGTCAAGGCGTCGAAATCGGATCCTGTCTTATAGCTAACTGGAAAACATCCCTGTAACAGCCAAAACCTTGCAGGCACATAGCTTAAATCGTGTGGCCCGAATTTTAACGGCATTGGTATCGAAATATTGACAAGTGGTGCAAGGTGAACCAACAGCGCATCACGTCTCGGGCTATCCATACCTCGTGCTGCATTAACAATCCAAAACCAAAAGTCAGAATCGTAAACCTTTACACCACGCGTTAAGGTCAAGTTGTCAGCAGTCAAGTTACCAGATACAACCTTTTTCTTGAATAGCGCATTTCCATCGTAAATCTCTTCCATCTCCAACGAAACACGCGGTGCGGTAATGGATGAAAAACCAAGTGTTGGGATAAAGCCATATGATGGAAATGGCGTAACGGTTGTCAGCCAAAAGGAATGGGAGGTAAGCATATCTTCAATACGTAAACGTGCCATGTTGATTCCGCTTTATATCGTCTGCAATCAATTTCAGTAAAAGATTACTATTTATAGCGCGACAGTTGCTTCTTTAATGAAGCAAGTTCAGTGTCAACTTCTGCAATCTTCTTAATAAGAGACTCTTTCTCGTTAACTAATCTCTCTATCTTGCTTTCAAGATTAACCTTATCGGCATTCGTGAAAAATTGAGGGTTAGCCTTAGACCATTTTTCAACAGCAGCCATCACCGTACCAATAATAGCCTTGCGCGCCACAGGAGTAGCGTTACCGTTCAATGAAAACTTTTTGTTGTCATTCTGCTCTATTGGATCTATCATGTTTATTGCCCTAACGTCTAGGGTAAGGCTGCCATCTTTTTCATTCCTGTTTAGTTTTATATCGCCACGATATTGTTTACCACGATATTCGATCGCAGCCTCAGATGGATTACCTTTCTCACCTAAATCAACAAACACTCTGTCACTACTACCTGGTATCACAATGACTTTTCCTAACGGTGTGTTGACGACGAAACGCTGGACTGATGTTTCAAACAAACTGTTTATCCGTGTCTTCATGACATTTCCTTCAATTTCTGGGAAATTTCCTTGCTCTTTAGGTCAATTTCTTTTATCTTCTTCAACAGTTCAGCTTTATCCTCGGCAAGTCTATTAAGTTCATATTCCAAGGAGCTTATTTCGGCACTTCGCATAATTTTTGGGTTCTTGTCAAGATAATCCTGAACTACTCGTTGCATTTCATCCTTGATAGCTTTTTCGGCTGCCGGACTGGCATGCGACATTGTAAATCGACTTCCAAGATCATAGATGTTGATGTATGGATATGGATGATTCATTATCCTGCCATCTTTGACATTAAAAGTTATGGAACCACGATAAGCACGCTTTCTTACTACCGTAGAAGCTCCAGTTTTGCCGCCATGTCTTGCGTCACTTGAATCAAGAACAACGTTTGCCGTGAATTCAATTCCATCTCTCAACATATCAACATCAGCTGATTTGTGAATGGTAAACAAAACAGCCCCGAATTTCGTCTTCAATAGCTCTTCACGCTGACTCGTTGCTTCTGTCAGAATACTGTTGTGCCGTTGCTTCATATCGTGTCCTAGCTGGCAGCAGTTAGTTCTGCCCATTCATAGTTAATATCAATTTCCTGTAGCGAAACATCCGAACCAGTTGCGTCAAGGTCATCAGCCAACTTTACACGTGCTGGGAATGCTTCATAACAGGTATAAAGTCTTGCCTTGCTGATATCCTTGTTGCCATCGCGGTGAAAATGATAAATTGTCATGTCAGCACGATATTCTAACCCGCCAAGCACCTTATCAACAATCCAGCTATAAAACACCGTGTCACGCTTAGCTACTCCACGCGACAATGTGATTGTATCACTCCATGTTGGCGCACCTGGATATCGACGCTTATAGGTATCAGTGCCTTCCTTGTATTCAACAGCTTCAATGGTTAGCTCTGGCACCGTGATGCTATTGAAACCTGCCTGTGCGCCCGACTCATCGGTATATTTAAGTCCATCTGTTCCATCGTTCAGATACGCTTCAGCATGGAAACGAAATTTTTGCAATGGATCCCTGGATTGTACTCTTGCCATAATTGCTCCTAACTATTTTTTAACCGCGTCTGAAATTCTCATATATATTTTGTCAAGTTCATCATCGAAATTTTCGATACTGCCAGCTAACTTATTATAGTCTCTAATTGACAATTCGTGCTTCGCTATCTTTTCAAGCTCATATATTGTCTTCATGAGTTGTTCTCGTTCTTTTTGCAATGAAGATAACAATGTCGTTGTATTGTCAGACTCAAGTATACTGTTGATGCGTTGTTTCATATTATCTCACCTCATTCGGCTTGTTTCAAAGCACCCTTCAAAAATGCACTCATTTCAGTTTGTGCCGAAACGAAATCCAAGAATAGTTTTCCATATTTTTGAACAAATGCTTTCTTTGACAATGGTGAAAAACTGTCAAGTAATTTTGAAATGTTCGCCATATGCTTCATAATTTCAGTTGTCGGACCTTGTTCTCCAGAACCGCCAAAGATTGCAAAATATTCAGCAAAAACCTTATTGGCAATATCATCATTCGCTTCAAACAAACTGTTATTTCTCTGTTTCATATATTTCCCTAACCGTCGTAAATTGTCCTTGCCCCGTACAGTCCACCACCGAAATAGAATCTTGCCATATTTTCACTTGTGGCGTTATCGGTTGTGTTTAGCACGATATACCATCCAGGTTCGAGTATCCAATGTAAGTCCTGGTAAAAAACACTTGTCTCGTTTGTACCACTATACGCAATATATGTATCGGTTCCATTCGTGGCACTAACTGTCCATACCGATTGCCCACCAAGCTTTAACGAAAACTGTTCTACATGTACAAGTGGTGTTCCTACACGTTCTGTCACTCCAAGATGTTTCTTGAATTGATTCTTCTCATATGGAAGATTGAATCGCCCGCCCGCTGTTCCTACCGGATAACTAATCGTGTAATCAACGCCACCTGTATCGTTTGGATAAACTGGCGTGGTGGTTGGTATAGTGCCATTCCATGTATTGCCAATAGCAAGCTTCTGTGCAACAAAAAGTATTGGCGATTTTATTGTCTTTAATGCCATTTGTTACTTACCCCATTTTTGCCTGCAATCAAATGCAAGCGTTACTTCAGTTCCTGTAAGTGCGTTTTAGCAACCGACAGAGAACCAATGAATCCAGCCAAATCTTCCCTGCCCGTTTTCAGGTTCCTGAGTATTTTCTCAAACCTCTTGTCACCAATCTTACTGATTTCAGCAATTAACCTGCTAATGTAAAAATTGACGTTGCGAGATGAATCATCAAGAGTGCTTAACAGATTGACAAGATGTTGTGTGTTGTCAATGCTGATTGCTGTTTCCAATATAGAGTTATGACGTCGTTTCATACTTCACCTTATTCGGTCAACGTTTTTTGACTAAGGTTGAAAATAACGAACTCAGCAGGTTTCTGTGGCGCAAAACCAACATCAATATTCACCTGTCCAAGATCAATAGTATCCGCTGTATTGTTTGTATCATCTACAGTTATAAAGTATGCTTCACTCGGTGTTGTACCCGCAAAATACTTATTGCGGAATAATCCTTTCATAAAACTATCAAGCTGTAGACGAATCTTTGTCCATAGTTCTGGTCCATTATTTTCAAACACAATCCACTGAGTTGAATTGTAGATTGCCTTTCTGAGATACATGGCAAGCATTCTTGCCTGCACATAACGATATTCATCATTAATATCAAGTGTACGTGCTCCCCAAACTGCTGTTCCAACCTGTGGACGCTTAATCATACAGTTAATACCAGCATTATTGATTTCAGCTAACTCACTGTCAAGTGCATCATATTCAAGCCCGACAAGATATGCTAACTGTCCATCATCCCTACCAGCTGGCGCCTTCGATACATTCTTGCTTTGTATGGTTCTTGCATAAATTCCAGCCACATGCCCAACTGGCGGTCTGGCGGTTGATTTCTCTGTCACTGGATCAATTATCTTAATCCATGGCCAATACATAGCACCGTATGTTGACAACTTGTTAAGCGTATTTTTCTTGTAGTCAATTGCCTGCGTTGGTGTCATACTTTCTGGCGTAGACAAAATCGCGAAACGATCTTGTCTCAATGCACAAAAATCAATCAATGCCCCATCGACAGTTTCATCACCCGCAAAATCTGGGATAACCATTAACAGGTTGTCATTTACCTCGTCAAAAGCATAGATACCCTTTTTGTCAGCTTCAAGTGCAGCAGCGGTCACGCTTGTGGAAGTGATAGTAGTTCCATCTGTACCACTTGTCATTCTTGTTGTATTGGTGGTTTCAGCTGGCTGTTTGACATATACACAAGTAACACGTGAACTAACTACGGTTGCTGCTTCGAACGTAACATTGTATGCGCCAGTAGTGTAATTAATAGTATTCGTGCCAGCCGCGTCAACATCTCCAATTAAATTTCCTGAACCATCATCTGTCACAGTCATTGCCCCGCCAGCAGCTGTTGCACTGATGGTTAGCGAATATTTAACACATGATGCCTCTGCGAGCGTTCCAGTTATATTGGTTTCACCCGCGCTAACCGCAAGTAGCGTTTCTGATACCGCTGTTCCCACCAAAGTATTTGGTACATCGCTTTCCCATGCTGGCGTACTTACCGTAACAATGTCAGATCCAAGGTTGTCATCGTTCAAAACTGTTGGAAAATAATAGGCGCTTGTGCTGTCAGAAAAATTGACAGCCTTATATTGTTCACGTTGATTCCATACCAGTTTATCTTCATCATACTCATCAATATATACATCGTAACGCGACCACGTGCCCAATCCCTTATTTTCATAAGATGAATTGCCAGTTATCCTGATGCGATAGTTATTGCCATAAGTTCCTGGCCATTGCATTGTTAGCTTCCACAACCTACCATCATATACCGCGTCCACGTCACCCAATGTTGCATGATCTGGCGGGGCAGATGTTGTCTTGAAGCTATAGGCGCCAGTAGTATAGTTGATAGTATTTGTGCCAGTTCCGTCAACATCTCCAGTTAACGCCCCAGCTCCATCATCGGTTATAGTGTTTTGTGCAAGGTCTGTGTAATCAATAGTTATAGCAACAGCAGCCTTTGGAATATCACCAGTTGCGTCAAAATATATTGCACCCGTTTCATAATCGATTGTCGAATTTTCTGGCGCTCCATCACCCGTAAAACCACCTGCGCCATCATCTGTTTGTGCCTTTGCGGCATCACCAGTGTCAGTCCAATCAATTGTTACTGTCCCAGGTTTAATTGGTAAATGTGCAGGAACAGTAAACTGTCCTTCACCCGCACCTGGCGTACCAGTTGTCCATATAACCTTAATACCATCAACAATGCCTCCTGCTGCAAGCGTCGCCCCAGGATAAGCTGTGCCATCTCCGTAATAGGTGATACTAACGCTTGACGGTGTTGGCGGGTTGGCCATCGTGCCAGTAAATGCAACCGTTACATCGTCACCAACTTCTATTGTTTCAGTATAATCGGTATCGGTTATGTAAAGTGTTGAATCAACAGCATCTGTTGGCGTTGCCCTGACCACGTAAGCACGTGTACCACCATTTTTCATGAATGAATATAAGGTTGTTGGAACAAGACTATCAGCTGTAAATTTGCCGAACTTGTCAACGAATTGTCCCCATGAACTGATTAAGGTTGCCTTATGGTCTGGGCCTTTATCGGTCCATCCAATAATACCAAGCGTTGAAGCCGCAACACTTTGAACTGGACCTGGAGCGCCCTTTTTCTCGATAACGTATACGCCAGGATATGTAATTGTAGCCATTTAAATACCTCTTATTGTGCATTTGATTGCAGACTAATTGATTGCCTATTATCCTTCAACACCAACTATTGTTATCTTACCATCAACAATATTGACAACATGATCACCCTTTCTGGCTTCACGTTGTTCCAATATTTTGGTACGGATATAGGTTGACATTTGTGCTGTAACGTTGTTGGATTCGATATGCCAGCCTTGTTTCATAACAATAACCGTGCCATCATTAAGCCGCAATGGAGCCTTAGATTTGAATACAAAAGTCATGTTTGCCTCACAGTTAAACTTATTATAGATGAATAGTATTAAACTATATTGGATGGGTCAAAATTTGCTAGACGAATGAATATTTTTAAGCTGTTGTGATGCCAATTGTTGGACTGCTTGTTGCGGCTTGATTTGTCTCAATATCAAATACATCTATCTCACCAACAATCCTAACGCTGAAAGTATAACTTATGATTCTCTCAGCAATACTTGCTAGCTCACTATTGTTAGATATACTCTCAAGATGCATCTCATATGTCCTGGTATCACCAACGCTATCTTGTACTGATAAACTTTCGTGTTTGGGAAACTTTTTGAGCAAAAAACTACGCATCAATAATCCTATATTACGTTTCGGGGCATACATGATTATCTCATACGTGAAATCAACTGGAAGTGGCGAACGTCGTATCTGATATCTGTCAAAACCACTAACACCACCGACTGTTACTTCTTTTGCGCCAGGCGCAGCCCAACGACCAGCTATATCTAGTGATAATAACCTATCGTCAGCAATAGTTGGTTCTCCAGGACGAATAGCTATTGAAGGAACAATGTCAGGATGGTAAGCTGTGCTTACAGGGATAATTGAGATTGGAACTTTGCCATTATAGCGTTCATCGCCAGTCACCCCATCGATAGAAACAACATAACTATAGGTTTTGCGTCCGTCAAGTAGCGTACACTCTTCAATGATAGCTCCTAGATGTTCAACGACGCCTTTATCGTATGCTGTTTCTTCAATGGTTCCTGGATCTGGCATATTAGTTAGGTTTGATTAATGCTGTTTGACGTTTGTCGCGTTTTGTGCTTCCTAGCATCACTATAGTACCAGCTGGATAAATAGTTTCACCAACCTTTAGTTCTGTATTCAGTATGCCCGTCGATACTGTGTTGGGATCTTCGAATTGTGTTGACAAAACGTAATTAAAGGTCTTCTGTTTAAATGGTGGCACAAAGTTATAATCAAAGTCTACCGCAGCCCTATCAATCCATCTATTGACGAAATCAACACCCTTAACGGCTTCAGTAACGATTGCGCCACGTGCGATTGTACCACGAGTAGACATTGATTCAGCAGCATATCCTTTGAATAGTCTACCATCAAGCTTAGCAGTTATTTCATTTATCATATCAACCAAAGAATCAAAATCTTTGTCAAGCTTGTTCTTTTTCAGAACATTATAGTATTTACTGTAGAAGGTACGCATTTTCGCCTGAAAAAGATGGGAACCAGTCACCAATTCACCAATATCCTTGCGATATTCACGTGCCTTGTCAGACAAACCATCTGTTACTCTGGTATCATAGGATACTTCGTCCAAACTATCCAGCAATGAGTTGAACCGTCTATTTCTGAATTGTCTACTCATGGTATAATCCTTATTGATTAACGACCCATATTGGCGCCAGCAGCATTCCTTGAAGCGGCGTTACGTGACGGGAATGCACCACGCTTTCTGGCACCTTGTACTCTATTGTAGGTTGCCTTGGACTCCTTTTCGCGCTGGCCAGTTGGGGAATTTTTATAACTTGGTGCAGCCTTGCCAAGTGGTTTGTCACTTACACGACACACCTTGCTACGATCACGCCTTCCACATGGTGTAGTGGAAACTCTTTTGCCACTTTTAAATCCAGCCTGTTCGCCACCGATGGAATAGCTTGTGGCGTCCCGGTCATCATCGAATTGACCACGGACATTGTGGTATGGATTGGCTTCATCCATAAACTGATCAACATCCTGCAATAGATAGTCACGGATACTTCGAAGTACGTCATTTACTTTACTCATATTATTCTCCTATTGTTAAATTTCGCAACATAAGACAATCATATACAACACAATGCACTGTTGTCAATCAACATCTTGTTATCATATCTTGTCCATAAACTTCTCTACCTTTTTAACATCACCATCAAATTCATCAACCGCTTCAATGGTTTTCGTGCATGGAAAACTCGGATCCGTCAATGTTCGTTCAATGGTTTTCATCAATCGTGGCATGGCCTTCTTCATTTCTTCAACAGCTGGTTTCCAATGCGGCTTAGAGATGTCTCCAATACCGTGTTCAATTCTCATCACTTGAAACACAACATCCCTGATCACCTGTTTGCCAACATAACCAATTGGACGATCTGTCAACTCAATATCTGTACCCGATAAATCGCGCTTGATGTTATCCCAATTATCAAAAAGTTTCTTTTCTAGTTTCTCAATCTCGATTGGCGAAACCTTCTTGATATGTGCCTTAACATCTTCTTGGGGTTCATACGGAACAGAACGTGAAGGCCATGGCGAATACTTGACAAGAACTTTTCCTTCTTGTGTTTTGCCACTCGTGAAGCTCAATACTGTGTTGTCAACTTCATGTTCTTGTAACGTTCCATCTTGCATTCCATCCAACGTGACAATATATGCAGGCAACTCATCAACAACTCGTTTAAGTGTTAACTGTTTGATGTAATCTTCTATGCCATATATTTCTTTCGGGGCGTGTTGTTTTACATGTTCAAGCAAGTATTGTGCTGACTCGTATGTCAACATATTGGCAGCAGCCTTGACACGTTTGGGCATTTCCTTTAGAAACTTCTGTAACGTCTGTAGCTGTTTATTGTCTTGTTTAAAACTGAATACGGGTTCATTAAATGTGAATGATTGTTTGCTCATTGTTTGGTTTCTATCTTGTTTTGTTCCAATGTTCTATAATCTCGTGGTTTGCTTGAACGTCTCCAAACCGAAAACTCATCCATATGTTGCTTACAAACACCAAGTATTTTGTTTCCAGCAGCCATCTTTACCCCGAAGTCAGATTCTTGTCCGCAACGAAAACACAATGACATTCTTGACTCATTGGTCAACGGCCCCTCATACAACGGAAAGTCAGAACCAACCATCGGTCCGTTACAGGTTAAGCCCTTCATGCCAGCTTCACACTTATCGTTTCCCTGTTGTTTTGAACGCCATAACTTACTACACATTGCGCATGTAAACGCATAACCTTCTGTCATATATTGTGTTACGTCCATAATTGTTCCATCGTCATGTAAAGTTTACTTCGTGGTTAGTTTCTTTTTCAAAAGTATCGATGCAACTGCTTGACAACGCCCTATTTCGGCAATACGCTTATCGTTTATCATCTTGTTTTCTATAAGCTTGATGAATATATCAGCCATCGCCTCCGACGATACATCGGTAAAACGTTCAGCTACTTCGGACAACGTAGAGCAATTGATTGCAGCCAACATATCCTCAGCCACATTTGCTTCGATTTCATATCCAGACAACACATCGGTTATGATGGCCAACGCTTCAACACTATTGTCCTCTTTGGTCAGCTTCATCTTTTTGGAAACAGTGTCAATAGTAACACGCCTTTCGTATTCTGACAAAAGATTAAATAGCACGAAATTCTTAGTCAACAAACCGTAAAGCTTATCTGGATCTGACAACGTTTGTTCTGAAACACCTTCCCGTTTAAGCGTTTCAATGGCACGTATTGTTGCCAGCATCCTGGTTGGCGGGATGATGT
>Ga0209417_1007588_pt1 | contig 10351 bp, 15 predicted proteins | sample RifGroF2_FD_184002 | JGI IMG/M metagenome (GOLD analysis project Ga0209417, IMG submission 184002) | Groundwater microbial communities from Rifle, Colorado, USA - Groundwater F2 (SPAdes) (version 2) | ecosystem: Environmental > Aquatic > Deep subsurface > Groundwater | place: Rifle, Colorado... | reverse complement strand
TGGAGAACTTAAAGCAAAAATTTTGGCAGAAATTAAACAAAAAGTAGAAACATCACCTGCTCTGCAAAAATCTGCATAGCAGTTCCAATTCTTTAATTCCACCAGCTAATCAAATTATCAGTTCTACAATGTAGAAAGGGTAATTTTATGATGAATAAATTAGAGATTGATAAAAGAGTTGGAATTTATGGTAGTCAAAAAGAGATAAGCAGAACAGCAGAACTAATAACTGCTCTATTGCCGGAACTGCCTCACATGGCAGAGCCACAAGCCAGGTTAGCTCTGCAAGACCTCATAGATTTTAAAAAGATAAAGGCTGATATTTTATTTTCAGGCAATACCGTTTGGGTAAAAAATTAAATTATAAAGGACATAAAAGCAGTTAAAAAATTGGGAATGGGGAAGTTATCTGATTATTTATATAAATTTCTGTCCTTGAGTTGTGGAAGTATTGCTCATTATAACAAGCAAGGTTGGATAGATGTTTATCCTACAGTTTATGATTTAAGATTATTTTTTGTAGAAAATGAATATGGGAAAAGAGTTTTAGATACTATTCCTACTTGGAAAACTGATGCTCATAGGATTGTAGAAGAAATTGAGCAGATTTTAGGGGGGTAATTTCCCAGACTTATGATTTTATTTTTAATAGGGCTGTTTCACCAGCTCTTCAAAAAAATGATTATTCAATATATGGGTAGCTGGCTCAAAAAACAAAATAAGGAATTTAACAGATGATGTTTTGGATAGGTCTATTTATTATTCTATGTCTATTGGACTCCAGTTCCAAAAGACGTGATTAGCAAATAGTTAAATTTATCAGCAAAAAAACATAAAATTACTGGCCCCAAAAAAGGGAAATAATAATGAATGCAATAGGATATATGGCAGTAGACCAATATGGTCAAACATATCACATTAAAAATAGTCATCCAAGAAAATATCTTCTTGATTATCTCGGCGGTAAAAAAGCTGATAAAATGTATGTTGATACTACAAATGGAACAGCAAAACATATCGGCTATATAATAAAAGGTCTATGGTTGAGAATTTACAAAGTCTGTGATTGGAAAAATAATTAAAAATATAAGGAGTTAAAATAATATGTCTATGGGAAATTATGCCAATTCTGCTTATGTCGTAGATGAAAAATTTGTCAGAGAAATTGTTGGAAAAGAATTGGATGCTCTGATTAAGACTTTGGAAGAAAACAATTCAAGTCTTCAAGATTTTATGGAATCAGAAGGGAAGGAAGAAATAGATGATCTAAGCATAGATAATAAAGATGCTCTTAATTTAATAAAACAACTTTGGGCAAATTTACAAACTGTTTTCCAAAAAACAACAGGATTAGAGCTTTATATTATCTATCACGAAAGGGAGGACAGAGGAGATGAAATTGATCATGCAGTCTGGTGTGTGGATGGAGTTATGCAGCGTACTCCGGCAGGTGAAAAATATAAAAAAGAAATAGAATATAAAACCTGGACAGTTTTTGGGTAATAGTTCCAGTTTTGTAAGAATTAGTTTTGCAAATAAAATAACTTTCCAGCAAAAAAATATATGGAAGCAGATAATATGGGATATATGGGTTAATGATTTTTAAGTTAAAAAAATAAATGCAAAAAAATGAGCAAATAATCAAAACTGTTGATACTTTTGAAAATGATGCCAATCTATGGAATATAATAGCTGGTGGCTCAGGTAAGGCTCTAATTTTATTAAAAAAACTGACAGATGCCATACAATGGCAAAAAGTTGATAAAATGCCTTCTATCCTTTTTTATGGAACTGAGGGTAAGAGATTTTTATCACATGTTTTTTGCAACTCTTTAAGCGTGGATATTACCGAATTTGAAGCAAAATACTTTGATGTTAATAGCATAGAATTTTTATTTGAAACAAATCCACATAATCTAATAATTAAGAACATTGAATCTCTTTCACCTTACAATGAAAGCTATATATGGCAGTGCCTTAAAAATAGTTATTTTCAAAAATACGACCACACAAAAAGAGGTATATCTTATGTCTACTGCAATCTGATTATACTAACTGCTTCAAATATAGAGTTAGTACCCCAGCAATTGCTTAATTTAATAGATTATAAAATAAAATTAGAACGATTTACAGCAGAGCAGCTTGAACTGTTAATTTTACAAAGATTAAAATATTTAAATATTTCTACTTCTGATTCTGAAACAAATGAAATTCTTAAACAAATTGTTGATATTGGTATTGATTTAAAAAATACTATTGGTTTATTAAAAAGATGCATAACCGTTATGCATGCCGAAGGACGCGACAACCTAACGATGAAAGATGTTGAATTAGCAATTAAGCTATAATAATTTTTAGGAAAAATAATGATTATCAGAGCCATAACAAAAAGTAGAAATAGTTTTAAGGTTTATTTTGACAACGGGAAGATGCTTAACCTTGAATTCAAAAATAATGATTCTTACCAAGGTAGTTCAACTTGGATGGACTATTGGGGCATTAATGATTTAGATTTAGAAAATGGGAAAATATTGGGAGAAAAAATAATAAATTATGCTGATATGCCTCCTATTATACAGGCGCATATAGAAAAGGTTTTAGATGAAACAGGTTAAAATAGTTCTTTTAACATTTTGGCAAAGGTTTTTTTCTCATCAAGTCCCAATGCCCTAAAGATTAAAATTGCTTCGGAAATATCACATCTTCTGTTTCCAGTTTCGCAATTATAAACCCATGACTGTGGACGACTTAAGCGTTTTCCGAGCTCTCTTTGAGTCAGACCCGCCTCTTCTCTCAGTTGCCTAAAGAATGCAGGCAGTTTTTTATAACTTGAACTATGTTGTGATTTTGTAGCCATATGACATCATTTTAGTGTCATAGCCTCTTGACACGAGTTCAGTGTCAGGATATAATAGAGCCAGTTGTTAAGTTATATGGTTTTTGGACAGGAAGAAGAAAATTAAAAATGACGAGGAGTCCATAAATAATTATACCCAGTTACTGTAGGGAATTGTTCTCTGTGGAACTGGTTTTTTTGTTTAACTAGTTGGAGGATGGGAAGATGAAGAATGTAAGAGTTTTGGCAGTTATTGTATTATCAGTTCTAACAGTCTGTTCATCTGCTGCTACTTTGACAGATAATTTTAATAATGGGATAAGTTCGGCAAATTGGAAAACATTTCAGGCTGATGCTGCTGGGGCACCTTGGACAATCTCTGCCGGTACTGGGGCTGTAGAAATCTCTAAGCCTGCTGATAATGACTCCTCGACTATGTATCAAAATGCGACCGCAGGTTTTCTATCAAATTTTGCTATAGAGGGTAATTTCTCTGTTTCAATAGATTTCGACTTGCGTACATTTCCTCTGGCTCCAGCATACGGTTGGAATGAAGCCCAATTTAAAGTAATAACGGAGCAAGGGGGAGAATTTTATTCTTTACGTTATACAAACAATGTCGACCAGCGTGCAGAAGCGTTCTGCAACGTTAGTCCTTATGTAATCAATTCCACAGGCAATTCTACTATGTTGGGCAAACTTAAAATAACTCGACAGGGTAATACTATGTCTGCATTTATAGACAACGGCACAGTTGAAACCCTTTTAGGGCAGAAGAGTTCACAACTTTTTTTAGGCAAAACTATTATCCAGTTATTGGTTGCTAATGTTTGGGATTATCCGGGTCCACGTCCTAATACAGCTTTAGATGTTCGTTTTGACAATTTCACTGTTACAGCAGGTTCAATAACAATACCTGAGCCAATGACTATGTTCCTATTTGGTCTTGGCGGCTTGCTCTTGAGAAGAAAGAAATAATGTTTTGAAATATGTCAGAGAAGTGGTTTCTCTGATTTGAGATTATTGGCTTTAAATAGTTCGAATGGAGGATGAAAAATGAAAAAGATTGGATCAGTATGGAGGATTTTATTTATTTATATTTTGCTGATATCTTCATTTGCAAAAGCAACTGTTAATTTTTATGATGGCCAAAGACATATAATTGATTATGTGATAAATGATGATGTTGTGTTAGATGATTTCAGCTCTGGTACTTCTGGGACATATTTAGATTTAATTAATGGAGGAATAATCAAAGGTAATCTGACGGCACATAACAATAACACCATCTCAGTAAACGGAGGAATAGTTGAAGGGAGCGTTACAATTTGGAGTGGAGAAGTTATAGTAACAAGTGGTTCTATAAATGGATGGGTTTGGTCTGATAATGGTTCTTGTACAATAGTAAATGGTGGTGTTGTAGGTAGCATTATTAGCTTGACGGGGTTTGCTATGATTAATGGAGGGAAAGTAGCTTCAGTTGCTTCAGACTTCGGTAGTCAGGTTTTTGTTAGCGGTGGCATCTCCTCGGGCGGTTTATATGCCAAAGACGATGGTATAATTTATCTTGATGGAACGGATTTCAAAGTTAATGGGATACCTATTGGTTATCAACATGGTGTCAGTGAATTTGTTAATATGACAGATGATAATGTGATTAGAGGTTCTATCACTGGTGTTTTGCGAGATGGTACGCAACTTGATAGCATGTTCGAAATTCATAATATTGGTGGTTCCTTCGGGGCAGATATTATTGTAATCCCTGAACCAACAACCTGTCTCCTTTTCCTTGGATCATTATCATTCTTAAGAAGAAAACCCCATTAACCTACAAAACTATTGCAAACTATTTAAAGGCTGTAGGAATTAAAAATCTTGCAGCCTTTTTTTATAATTTTAAATATTTCACAACAAAACTAAAAACCTACCTCGCACAATCTCCTGGTTCATATAAAAACTGCATATCATTCGATATTATTATAACAGCTAATATTTTTTCCCGTGGAGAATAATAATGAATGATAGAATAGAAAAAAGACTGAATGATATACCTGTAGCATATAAGAACCACTATCGAAAAGCCATGACTGGTAAAAACAGACCAGCAGCAGTAAAATCATTCTGTTTGGAATGTATGGGATGGCAAAGAACAGAAGTGGCAAAATGTGATTCTGTTGCTTGTCCCTTATTTCTGTATAGACCATATAAATAATTTCTCTAAAACCCTCAACTATCAATGACTTTAGAAAATTTAAGCCGTTATTTTTAATAATGAGTAGTTTGGGTAGGGTCGATTGTTTTTAATTAATTTTAACAGTTTAAATGGCAATTATAGCAGGGTTGGTATAGGTTGTAGTTCTTTTCTATAAATTCAAATATTTGGAACTACTATCAGTGGGACGAGCCGTTAAATACCGTCCCGTGGTTGCAATAGAAGAATGGTTCAATTGCCTCTGAATAAGATGGATCGGACAACCGTTATCAAGGGCATGGCTACTATGGGCGTGCCGGAACCAATGACAGGATACGTTTTTATCAATACCAGCTTTTTGAGCAGCTTTTTTGACAATTCTCCATACCTGGGATGGATTAAGAGATTTACTTTTTCTGCCCTTAAATACATAGGATTGTTCTTCAGCATTATTTTTGAACAACTTCAGATTCATCCATAGACTTTGAGGTATGACGATTGTATTTGTTTTGCCGCCCTTGGTAAAAATAGTAAGCAAACCATCATTGCCTTTTTCAGAGAAGAATTCCCATTTTAGACTGCATAATTCACTTACTCGTAATCCTGTCGTATAAAATACTCTTAAAATAAGTTTGTTCCTTGGATGATTTTCTTTTTCTATGATATTTTTAACCTGTTCTTCTGAAAGTATTCTTTCTGCAAGGCAGTCTTTAAACTTTGGAAGTATTAACGGCATTGCCGTATTAAATATTGTATACCCTATTTTTTTATGTGCAAAACTAAAAAGACTTTTTACGGCAGCCAACATCCGATGCTGCGATGATGGTTCATAATTCTTCTGTTTGAGAAAATCAGAAAAGTCCTGTAGGTCTTGCAGTTTAATATCCCTGATGCCCTTATTGACAAATTCAAACATCATCATAATATCTTTGAGGTATGCTTTCTGGGTATGGACACTTCGATTATGAAGCCATAAGGAAATCAACTGCTTGTCGGTCTGAGCCTGTGATTGTCGAGTGTTTACATCGAGTTGGTTGTTTTCGGCTGGATGCAATATAATGGCATTTATATTGCGTGAATGTGGAAGCAAATTAGACATTGCCTTGGTTCCTTGTAGATAAAAATAATAAATCAAATGCAGAGCAATTGGGCTTTAAGTCGTTGGCAAGTGGGTTATATTTCGATACCATCTGAATAATTCCTATAAATCAATTAGACTTCAGTTTTCTGAATAAATCTCGAATTATTAAACCGTGGTCTTTTCCATCAATTCCATCAGGGTATAAATCTGATACTGCTTTTTCTACTTCTTTAGGTGTAATATCAAGCCCCATACTGCTTAAAGTTTCAGCAAATTCCTGATAGACAGGGTTAATATTTGTAGTTTTTATTTTTTTGGGAGAAATAGATTTATTCCTTGGAACATAAAACAAAATATATTGATTATTTGCCCCTATATTGGTTTCCTTAATTTCAAGGCATCTCTGCTGAAGCTCTTCAGTATAGAGTGGACGTTTTGTCCGTGTGCAATAAACTGGTTTTGGCAGAATGCCAGCATCTAATAGTTGATAGCAACGTGATGTTGACAGATTTAGCATATCTGCCATGGTCGAAAAATTTACTACGGGTTTTAAATTTGATGACTTTTGGGTTCTCATTTTATATAAACTCCATAACAATTGGACAGTTATTTATAAAAAAATTAATAATCAGTATTCAAAATATGATATTCACCTTTTTCTGTAATCATTCGATTACAGCCGTTCTTGTCTATCAGTCCTTCTCGGATCAGAAACGGCTCAATAACATTGCTTATAGTTGCTGACGGAAGACCTGTCTTTGAAGCTATGACATTTAACTTTGTTGAGCCGTTTAACAAAGTTCTCAAATATTGTCGTTCAAGAGTATCAAGTCCAAGTTCGTCAATCTTGAGCAGTTTAAAGGCTTCCTCAACATCTGCCAAAGTTATCATTTCATGGTTGTGACTTGTGCTGACATTGTATGCCATTTGCAGATTTCTGTTCAATGCAAGTCTGGGAGTTTGTTTTGCTCTAAAGGCTAAAGTTTCCAGAACATCATCATTCTCATATTTCCAGCCGAGACTATCTGCTCTTTGTTTGACAATATTTGTCAGATCCTCAATAGAATAATAGTTGAAACGGCAGTAGATTCTCATTCTATTCCGGAGGGCATCCTGGAGTTGATATTCATGTGTTGAGGCAAGAACAAGAGTAAAATTAGCTAATGGCACAGAAAAAGAAGATTTACGTGAGCCGCCTCTTGGCAGAAACAATTTTCTTTCGCTGATAGCGGTCAGCAGGATGTTCTGAACTTTTGAATTTATGGATTGTGCCTCATCTAAAAAGATCGTTGTATCATTTGTTGCAGAAAGCAGAATAGCTGCCATCTCTCCTACAGAGCTAACTGATTCACCGTTGCTCTCGATGAGATTAAGATTTGCAAGTTCTGAATGCAGAGCTTGAGCTACGAGCGACTTACCCGTTCCGCTATGACCGACTAAGAGAACTGGTCCAAAACTTGGCATGTTCTCTGGTTTGGCAGAAGCTCTGCTATTGAAATAACTCTCAAGACTAACTTTGAGTAAATTCACTACATCAGGCTGACCTTGAATATGGTTGAGCGAACTAATTTTTATCTGATTAACATCTGTTCCAATATTAGGCATAATTTTTAATAGTTCCTTTCTATAGGTTAAATAAAAAGAAAAATAATTAGCTGGTGATTTTGAGCCGTTGTGTGTTACCGCATTATAAAAAAATGGTCAAGTGAAAAAGAGTTTGCGGTTAATTAGCCGCAATATCCGCAGATCTTTGGAACAAAATCGGCTCTGGTGCTATTGAAAATGGCATGTAGGTAAAAAACATACCATGTTCCCTGTTTTAATTAGTTCCAGCAGATTTTAAAATAAATATCTATTAGTCAAGTTGGTGAATTAGTTCTGGTCGATGAGCATTTGTTATATGAGAAAATTATGATCAGGGGATCTCTACTAATAGTAGAAATAAAAAAAGTGAGTAGCTGGTGATTTTTTTTCTGGGGTATGGGTAGCCATACCCATCACCTCCAGAAAAAAAGGATTCCTTAGTAGGGTTGTTCAAATTCGGCTTTCTGACATGTGAAATTTCTGGGGGAAAGAAAAATAGTTTTAAAATCTATTAGCAGAGCGGATGAAAAATTGGGAATGTAGAGTTAGATGGAAATAAAGGGAAAATATATGAGTTCGGATGAGCTTCTATTCTTCAAGAAGCGTGAACAGTTTAGCAACGGCTTTCTTGGGGTCAATGCCGCAGGCTTTTGACCATAGGAAGAACTCGGTTATATCGACCCTGCGATTGCTTGTTTCACAGTTGTAAATATAGCTGTGAGGCTTATTTATAAGTTTTCCCAGTTCTCTTTGAGTAAGATTTGCCTTTTCTCTCATTTCCTTTAGAAAGCCAGGTAAAATACGATACATCAGACTATGTTGTGGTTTTGTTCCCATATTTTTGATTTTAAGGGAGATTTTTCTTGGCACGAGTTATGTGCCAGAATATAATAGAGAAAATTAGAAGGTATTTCACTTTTGCTCAAAAGGAGACTCCACAATATGATACGGTTTACTTGTCAATGCGGTAAGCAGTACCAAGTATCAGAAAAGTACGCTGGAAAAAAAGTAAGATGTAAAAAATGCAGCAGCATACTTATTGCCCCAGGTCTTGTTAAAGCAGATGAGACGGCAGTGGGAATAATAATCGAAAACTCTTCTGCTAAGGTTGTTGATTCTGTGCAGGTCAATACTAATGAGCTAACTGATGCAAAAATAATCAAGCGGATAGTAATAACAACTGTTGCGATTATAGGTGTTTTGATTCTGACCCTAATCTCAATTTTATTTTATAAAGATGCAACCAAGAAAAAGCAGCAGCAGATAATAGCAGAGATGATTAAAACATCAGTGGCAAATGCTGATAAATATGCAGCAAATTATGATTATGCAGGTGCTTTACAGCAAATTGATACTGTTGCTGATCAAATCAATAGCTATAAATATGTAACAGTTAATGATAAAGGAATGCTTAATGATAAAAAATGCGAGTTAATAAAAAATAGAGCAGCTTTTGATAAGAAAATTGCATCAGGGTATGTAGTTTTTGAAGGCGGCCTGATTTTAAGAACTGAACAAAATAAAATACTTGCAGAACGTGAGATGGTCAGACAAGATCAGGAAAAGGCGGTCGCAGAATCCAAACGAAAACATATGGAAGAATTTATTAAAGTTATATCAACAAAGGAAGACTGTGAAGACGAACGTGTAAGTAGTTTTATTTTCAATTTGGACACAGCTTATTATGATGTTTATGATAAAGAAACTTTACCTTACCATATCAACCAAATTTGCAAGGGAATCAATTTTCAAATAAGAGGGGTATATGTAATGCTTGAAGATGCTAATGAGGAACGGTATTATTTTAGATTCGGAAAATGTTATAAATTTAAAAATCGCGAGTATGGTATTCGTTCCGGTGATGAGCTGAACGGCTTACATCCAAAAGCATATTCGATGATAATATCAATAAACCCCGAAGTTTTTGAGCAAGAAGTATATATAGGATTGCCGGATCATAAACAGGAAGAAATAAAAGATGGGTTTGAATACGCAGCAATGGATTATATAAAAACAAAAGGTTATGCAGATTTTTGTAAATATTGTATGGTTTTGATAAATACAGAAGAAGGAGAATTTGCAAGAAAACATAGATAAATATTCATTTACACAGTTAAATGGCTCTGCCATTGATATTTGTTCACAAGTTGATCAGAATTAAAAGGTTTACTGAATTAGTTTTTTGAGCAAAAAGAGAAATTCATTATTCTGGTTTTGATGCATAAATAGTTAATTTTAGGAATAATATATTTGGTAATGCTGTTCCATTTATTTTTAGGGGAATAGGAAGTTAGGATTTTGGAGTTTCATATCAACACTTGAGGTTTTTGATTCGACTTGAACATGGCAAAATGGTCAAGTTTGAGCATTTTAAATTGAAAAAATGACAGATGAAATAGCATAGTTTTTGAAAATATAGTCCAGTTAGAAAATTATTAAAAAGGAATACGAAAAGGATGAAATTCCTCTTGACAATAGGCTGTTTGATGATTAAATAACCTCGTTGAGGTTACCGGATGAGGCGTGTTTGGACTCATAAGGGCGGCCATGTTTTGGTGGCTTAAATTTAATACAGTTGGAGTCTGCTATCCTTTTTATATAGTTTAACTTTTTCTGAAGGAGTGACAAATCATGCAAAAAACATTTCTATTAACCATTG
>Ga0209417_1007585_pt1 | contig 10352 bp, 10 predicted proteins | sample RifGroF2_FD_184002 | JGI IMG/M metagenome (GOLD analysis project Ga0209417, IMG submission 184002) | Groundwater microbial communities from Rifle, Colorado, USA - Groundwater F2 (SPAdes) (version 2) | ecosystem: Environmental > Aquatic > Deep subsurface > Groundwater | place: Rifle, Colorado... | reverse complement strand
TAAATCTGTCCGAAATCAAATATTACACCTTCACAACTGGCTCCATTGCTGGCTTTGATGATGTAATCATCTCAGCCACAGGATACACCGGTTCAGGGGGATTCGAACTTTATTTCAGGAATGAAATTGCGGAACAAATGTGGAATGCCATTTTTGAGGCTGGCGCTGAATTTGGCATCAAACCCATCGGATTGGCTGCCCGGGATACGCTACGTCTTGAAATGGGCTATTGCCTTTATGGAAACGATATCGACGACACTACCTCGCCTATAGAAGCCGGTTTATGCTGGATCACCAAATTTAATGGTCACTATTTTATCGACAAAGACTTTTTGATGATGCAACAGCAGGAAGGTGTTGAACGTAAACTTCGCGGATTTGAAATGATCGACCGTGGAATTCCACGTCACCATTATGAATTGACCGATAAAGACGGAAATATTATCGGACATGTAACTTCAGGAACTATGTCGCCAGTTTTAAATAAAGGCATTGGCATGGCATACGTTCACAAAGCTTACTCGGCCATTGGCACCGAAGTTTTCCTGAATGTACGAGGGAAAGCGTTGAAAGCTAAGATCGTTAAAATGCCGTTTATCAATACTCAATAACAGAAAATAGTCATTAGTCATTAGAAACCCGGAATCTTTCCTTTTTCTTTTTTCTAATGACTAATGACTCTTTTCCTATTTCCCAAAGTTTACCATTAGTTTAAATGCCATTATCCGACACCCGAAATTGGGCTCGGTTTGCTTCTTTCTTTATCTTTGTGCCTTTAACCTGAAAATGGAAAAATCCAAAAATCGGCTTGAGGTTTGTTTGTCCCCCGCAATCTACGATAAGCACGCCGATGATCACAATGTAGTGGTGATCGTTGATATTTTGCGCGCAACTTCATCAATCTGTGCCGCCATTCACAACGGAGTAAAAGGCATTGTCCCTGTTGCAACCGTCGAAGAAGCAAGGGCAATGAAACAGCAAGGTTACATGGTTGCATCCGAACGCGATGGCTATGTGCTCGATTTTGCCGATTTCGGAAACTCCCCGTTTAATTTTATTCCTGAAATCGTATCCGGAAAAGAAATCGTTTATTCCACCACCAACGGAACACGGTGCATTCATATGGCCAGCCATTCAAAAGCTGTTGTTATCGGTTCATTCCTGAATATTTCAGTTCTGGCCGACTGGTTAATTCAGCAAGATGCATCCGTATTAATCTTCTGTGCTTCATGGAAAGACCGATTCAGTTTGGAAGACACCGTTTTTGCAGGCGCTTTGGCCGAACGGCTCCTGAATTCCGGGAAATTTGTAACTATTTGTGACGCGGTAACTGCATCTATCGATTTATGGAACCTGGCAAAAAAGGATTTATCCGGATATTTACAGAAAGCCGCTCAAAAAGGCAGGCTGGCTTCAAAAGGATTGGACGACTGCATCGAATATTGCCTGACCAACGATCTTTGCCCGGTTATCCCGATATTTCAACATGAAAAATTGATCGACATTTTTGGAACTTCGTAAGAAGTTCAGTATTGTCAATAAGAAGTTGCTAAAAGTTAAAAAGTTAAAGCATTAACAGATTGTGGCTTCGTTTTTTTATTCGAATTTTGAAGCATATTAAATGAAAATAGTTAGTTATTAACCCATAAATAAATTCAAAATGAAGAAGCATAACTTTTATGCGGGTCCCTCAATATTGCCGCAATACACCATTAAAAACACAGCTGAAGCATTAATTGATTTTGCCGGAACAGGCCTTTCCCTTATGGAAGTTTCGCACCGCAGCAAAGAATTTGTAGCTGTATGTAATGAAGCTCAGCAACTTTTCAAGGAATTGCTCGACATTCCTGCTGGTTATCACGTATTGTTTTTAGGAGGTGGAGCGAGTATGCAGTTTGCTATGGTTCCTTTTAATCTGTTTGAGAAAAAGGCAGCCTATTTAAATACCGGAACCTGGGCCGACAAAGCTCAGAAAGAGGGAAAAGGATTTGGTGAAGTGATAGAAGTTGCTTCTTCAAAAGCCAGTACTTATAACTATATTCCAAAAGGTTATTCGATTCCTGAAGATGTTGATTATTTTCACATTACAACTAACAATACTATTTACGGAACTGAAATTCGGCAGGACATCGATTGCAAAGTGCCATTGGTTGCTGACATGTCATCCGATATTTTTAGCCGGCCGCTTGATGTTTCGAAGTATGCGGTAATTTATGGCGGAGCGCAGAAAAATCTTGCTCCTGCCGGACTTACTTTTGTGATTGTAAAAGAAGATGCTTTGGGTAAAGTGAGCCGCAAAATCCCTACCATGCTTGATTACCGGACTCATATTGAAAACGAATCCATGTTCAATACACCCCCGGTAGTTCCGATTTTCGCTGCACTTCAAACCCTGAAATGGTTGAAAGAATTAGGCGGCGTGAAGGTGATGGAAAAAATGAACATTGAAAAGGCCGAAATTCTGTACGACGAAATCGACCGCAACAAATTATTCAAAGCCAATATTCCTGATGTAAACGACCGTTCCATAATGAATATATGCTTTGTAATGAATGACGAATACAAAGCATGGGAACCTGAATTCCTTGCGTACGCCAAATCTTTGGGAATGTTGGGACTGGAAGGCCACCGCTCTGTAGGCGGATATCGTGCCTCAACGTATAATGCACTTCCGAAGGAAAGCGTGATAGCGTTGGTTGACGCGATGAAAGAATTTGAAAAAACAAAGCTTAAATAAATCAGCAGAAAAGCAGAATGAGGGTTCTGCTTTTCTCTTTTAAAATAGGAAAACTAATATGAAGAAGGTTTTAATCGCTACTGAGAAACCATTTGCTCCTGCAGCGGCAAATCAAATCGTTGAAATTCTTGAACAAGCCGGCTACCAGGCGCAAAGGCTCGAAAAATATGCTTCAAAAGCGGATTTGCTTGAAGCCGTTAAAGATGTTCACGCCATGATTGTCAGAAGCGACATCGTTGACCGGGAGGTTCTGGAAGCTGCCAAAGAGCTGAAAGTGGTTGTCAGGGCTGGCTCCGGCTTCGATAACCTGGATTTGGTTGCCTGTACTGAAAAAGGTATGATTGCCATGAATACGCCCGGTCAGAATTCGAATGCTGTTGCAGAATTGGCCATAGGTATGATGATTTTTATGGCTCGTGGACAATTCAAAGGAATTTCAGGATCGGAATTAAAAGGAAAAACGGTTGGAGTTTACGGTTGCGGCAACATTGGCCGACGGGTTGCACGGATTGCTCAGGGCCTGGGCATGAAAGTAGTTGCACTCGATCCATGCATTACCAAAGTCAGCATGGAACCATACGACGTAAAAGTGGTTCAGTCAGTTGACGAATTGTTCAGCACGAGCGATTTCTTATCGTTACATATTCCGGCAAACGAGAAAACGAAAAAGTCGGTTAACTACGATTTGATGAGCAAAATGCCTAAAGGCGCGACTGTAATTAACACGGCCCGCAAAGAGGTGATTGATGAAGAAGGCCTGAAAAAAATACTGGAAGAGCGTCCTGATTTTAAATACGTCAGCGATATCGCTCCGGCTTGCCATGACGAATTAGCCGGAAAATTTGATTCCCGGTATTATTCAACTCCAAAAAAACAGGGAGCCGAAACTTCCGAAGCGAATGTGAATGCAGGAGTAGCTGCGGCAGAACAGATCGTCGCATTTTTTGAAAGTGGTGATCAGACTTATCGGGTAAATAAATAATCAACGTTCATAGCTTCCGGATGATTAACAAATGGATTGAAGAGCAAACCTTTACAAACATTAGTTATTGCGATCAAAAATTGACGCAAACTGAATTTGAAAGCTGCACTTTCCTGAATTGTAATTTTTCGAATGCCGATTTCACCGAAAGTGATTTGTTGAACTGCCGGTTTGAAGGCTGCAATTTTTCCGTAGCAAAATTTGCAGGGACAGGCATGAAGGAAATTAAATTCATAGGTTGTAAACTCATTGGGATTAATTTCGATAACTGTACTGATTTTCTTTTTTCCGTCGGATTTCAGGATTGTATTCTAGACTATTCAACGTTTGCCGAAAAGAAGATGAAGAAAACGAAGTTTGCCAATTGCTCTATGAAAGAAGTCGATTTTTCAGGCACCGATCTGACCATGTCCGTATTTGAAAATTGTGATTTATGGGGTACGGTTTTTAAGTTCACCAATCTCGAAAAGGCAGATTTTCGGACGGCGTACAATTACGGATTCGATCCGGAAGTAAATAAAATAAAACAAGCCAGATTTTCATTTCCCGGTATAGCCGGTTTACTTGGAAAATATCATATTGACATTGAATAGGCAGTTAAATTACTGCCATTTGTAACCTTTAATTGTATGAGTCTTAAGTTAAAAATAGTATTCTTCAACCTGATGGTATTTCTGATCATTTTTGACATCATCTATCTGATTGTATGGATCTTGTCTATTCAGATGAATCCGGCAAAAGCTGTTATTATTGCCGGAATTGCCGCTTTATTAACTCCTTGGATAAAAAGAGCGGAACCTCAGTCAGACCGCAAGGTCACCATCAGTAATTTTGCATTTGCCTGGTACAACAAATACCTGAAAAAATAAAGATTAAATCAACAAACAAAAAACAGACATATGGCTATTGTAAAACCATTTAAAGGACTTCGTCCACCTCAGGCTATTGCCAGCGATTTGGCCTGTTTGCCCTACGACGTAATGAACAGTACCGAAGCAGCCCAGATGGCTGAAGGCAAAGCTTGTTCGTTGCTACACATCACCCGTGCCGAAATTGATTGTCCGTCAGGGACCGATATTCATTCAGAAACAGTTTACCTGAAATCGGTTGAAAATTTTGAAAAATTTCAGGAGAATGACTGGTTAATCCAGGATGAAGTTTCAAAGTATTACATTTATGCGCAAACCATGAATGGCCGCACCCAATACGGAATCGTAGGTGCTGCATCATGTGAAGATTACAATCGGGGCATCATCAAAAAGCACGAGTTGACCCGTCCCGATAAGGAAGAAGACCGCATGATCCTGACCCGTTACCTGAATGCCAATATTGAGCCTGTTTTCTTCTCGTATTGCGCTGTTCCTGAAATTGACGCCATCGTCGATTCGATTGTAAAAACCCAGACAGCTGATTACGATTTTGTTGCTGAAGATGGATTTGGGCACCACTTCTGGACAATCAATGATGCGGCAACCAACAAGAAAATTGAAGAGTTGTTTGCCACCAAAGTACCGGCAACGTATGTTGCCGACGGACACCACCGCACTGCAGCCGCAGCACGTATCGGAATTGAAAAACAAAACCAGAATCCAAACCATACCGGCAGCGAAGAATACAATTTCTTTATGGCCGTTCATTTTCCGGATAACCAATTGCAGATTATCGACTACAACCGCACCGTAAAAGATTTAAATGGTTTAACTGAAGCTGAATTGCTCGATAAGCTTGCTCAGAGTTTTGATGTTGAGCTAGCCGGAACTGAAATTTACAAACCAGCCAAGCTGCACGAATTCAGCATGTACCTCTCAGGCAATTGGTATAAACTGAATGCCAAACCAGGCACGTTTAACGACAACGATCCTATTTTGTCGAATCTGGTTCTTGATCAGATTTTGGGAATAGCCGATCTCAGGACTTCAACCCGCATTGATTTTGTTGGCGGAATCCGTGGTTTGGGCGAATTGAAAAAACGAGTTGACGGTGGCGATATGAAAGTGGCTTTTGCCCTTTATCCGGTGTCGATGCAGCAACTGATCAACATTGCTGATTCAGGAAATATTATGCCTCCAAAAACGACCTGGTTCGAACCAAAACTTAGGTCAGGATTGGTCATTCATAAACTGGATTAATTTTGAACTTTAATCAAACTAAAACAAACCAACTATGAAATCGGTAGTACTTGCGCTTTTCATTTGCGCTTCAATTCTTAGTTTTGCCCAGGGTGGTTATCAAAATCCAATCATTCCCGGGTTTCATCCCGACCCCAGCGTTTGCCGCGTGGGCGACGATTTTTACATTGTAAACAGTTCCTTCGAATATTTCCCCGGAGTTCCAATCTTTCATAGTAAAGACCTTGTCAATTGGGAACAAATAGGCTATTGCCTGACCCGCGATTCTCAACTTCCTTTGCAAAAATGTGGCGCTTCGGCCGGGATTTATGCCACAACAATCCGGTACAACGAAGGCATTTTTTACATGACCACCACTAATGTAAGCGGAGGAGGCAATTTCATAGTAACAGCAACCAATCCCGCGGGCGAATGGTCCGACCCCGTTTGGCTGGAAACAACCGGCATCGATCCTGACCTCTTTTTCGAAAACGGGAAAGTTTACGTTTGTAATACCGACGGAAAAATGGGTATTCAAATGAGCGAGGTCGACCTCAAAACCGGAAAACGTATCGGCGAAAAGAGGCATATTTGGCGCGGCACGGGTGGTCGTTATCCAGAGGGACCGCACATTTACAAAAAAGACGGCTGGTATTACCTGCTGATTTCTGAAGGTGGAACCGAGTACGGCCACAAAATAACCATTGCCCGAAGCAAAGAGTTAATGGGACCTTACATGAGCAATCCGGCCAACCCTATTTTAACCCACGCTGATGAGGAAAAACAAGAGGCCACGATTCAGGGAACCGGACATGCCGACCTGGTTCAGGCTGCCGATGGAAGCTGGTGGATGGTTTGCCTGGCATTCCGTCCGGCAAAAGGACGCTTCCACATTATGGGCCGCGAAACTTATCTGGCGCCTGTGGTCTGGACCGAAAACAGTTGGCCGGTTGTTAACGGCAACGGAACCATTGACCTCGAAATGAAGGTGAAAACATTGTCACAAGTCCCTGTAAAAAAAGAGTTCAACCGCGTTGAATTCGATGGTTCCAAACTTGGTTTCGACTGGAACTACCTGCGTAATCCGGTGCGCGAGAACTATTCGTTTACAGAAAAGAAAGGCTTTTTAACCTTGAAGGCTACCGAAGTTGGTTTGGATTGGGCTGATACACCCACATTCCTTGGCGGTCGCCAGGAACATTTCAACTTCGCAGCAACTGCCGAAATTGAATTCAACCCTTCCGGAGAAAATGAGGAAGCTGGCCTGACTGTTTTGATGAACAACATGCATCATTATAAACTGTCGGTAAAAAACCAGGGCGGCAAAAGAGTGATAGGCATTTTCAATCGTCTGGGTGGATTTCAGTTCACGCAAGGGAAAACGATTGCATTAAAATCAGGAAGTGTTAAATTAAAGGTCGTTGGATCGCGCGATTACTATACGTTCTTCTGCGCTCAGGGTAACGAAGAATTTAAAGAGTTGGGTAAGTGTGATACTTATTTCCTCTCTTCTGAAGTGGCAGGTGGATTTACCGGCGTTTACATTGGACTTTTTGCCACCGGAAATGGCAGCAAAACCAAAGCAAAAGCTTATTTCGACTGGTTCGATTACCAACCTTCAGGAAAATAATTGATCAAAAGAAATTAATTAAATGCGGATAATCAATTTGTTTAGTGCTGAATTAGTAATGCTTTGTGCGTAAAGTAAATTCAGTACTAAACAGATTTTCTTCACAACTTTTCAAACCGATTTGTTGTTGCATCATCAAACAATCGTAGAAATGAAGAATCGAAATATACTTTTAGCAGGTGCAGCATTTATGGCTTTGGCAGTTTTGTTCGGCGCTTTTGGAGCGCATGCATTGAAAACTCACCTATCACCTGAAATGATGCAAATCTATAAAACCGGAGTTGAATATCATTTCTATCACGCGTTGGGCTTGCTGCTCATCGGATTAATCGGGTATCAGGTTGATTCGAAATGGCTTCACTGGTCAGGAATATTGCTCGTTGCCGGTATCATTTTATTCTCCGGAAGTTTGTATGCACTCTCTATTTCAGGACTAAAAACTTTGGGGGCAATCACTCCAATAGGCGGTTTATCCTTTGTTGCAGGATGGATTTGTCTCATTATTGCTATCAGGAAACACTGATTAATATCCCTTTCCTTATTCCTTTTTTCTGATATATTTGCTGCACGAAAAAATTTATATCAATTATTAATCATGATAAAAAATCTTCAACGCATTGTATTAATGTCAGTTTTGACAATAATCTGGGGAACCCAGATTTCTCAGGCCTGCACCAACTTTTTAATTACCAGAGGTGCATCCATCGATGGTTCGACCATGATAACCTATGCTGCCGATTCGCATACCCTTTATGGCGAACTGTATTATCAGCCTGCTAAAGATTATCCTGCCGATGCTTTTAGGGATATTTACGAGTGGGATACCGGTAAATTTTTAGGCCGTATTCCGCAGGTTTCACACACTTACAGTGTCGTTGGAAATATCAACGAAAACCAGGTTGCCATTGGTGAAACCACTTATGGGGGACGCGAAGAACTTGCTAAACAATCGGGAGCCATTATGGATTACGGAAGCTTGATTTATGTCGCTTTACAACGTGCCAAAACCGCCCGTGAGGCCATTGAAGTAATCGCTGATCTGATGGATAAATATGGTTATGCCAGTTCTGGCGAATCGTTTTCAATTTCCGATCCGAATGAAGTTTGGATCATGGAAATTATTGGCAAAGGGGATGGTGAAAAAGGTGCAGTCTGGGTTGCCCAACGTATTCCTGACGGTTACATCAGTGGTCATGCCAACCAGGCGCGTATCACAACTTTCCCGATGAATGATCCGGCCAACTGTTTGTTTGCCAAAGATGTGATTTCGTTTGCCCGCGAAAAAGGTTGGTTTGACGGAAAAAATAAAGACTTTAGTTTTTCTGATGTTTATGCTCCGGTTGATTTCAGTGGCGCCCGTTTCAGCGATGGCCGTGTTTATGCCGGCTTTAATAAGGTATATTCAGGAATGAAGCAATATGAAGAATACACAATGGGTAATGTAAAACACGACGGAGAAAATAAATTTCCATCGAACCGTATGCCTTTGTGGGTAAAACCTGACAAAAAGCTCGGTGTTCAGGATGTGATGGGTATGATGCGCGACCATTACGAAGGTACCCCGTTGGATATGACCAAAGATGTTGGTGCCGGTCCGTTTAAACTCCCATATCGCTGGAGGCCACTCACCTTTAAAGTTGATTCAGCCAATTATGTGAACGAGCGTGCTATCTCAACCCAACAGACCGGATTTTCATTTGTTACCCAATCCCGTTCATGGTTGCCCGATCCAATCGGAGGAATCATTTGGTTTGGTGTTGACGATGCTTATAGCACTTGTTATACCCCAATGTATTGTGGAATTACCGAAATACCCGAATGCTTTAAAGTTGGCAATGGCGATATGCTTACTTACTCTGAAACAGCCGCTTTCTGGATTTTCAATGTCGTTTCCAACTTTACCTATCTCCGATACGATGCCATGATTCCGGATGTCCAGAAAGTTCAGAAAAATCTGGAAGATAAATTTGTAGCCTATACACCCAGTGTTGATATGGCCGCCCAGAATTTATGGAATGCCGGAAAAAAGAATGAAGCCCGTCAATTCTTAACTGATTATTCAGTGAATCAGGCCAACGGAATGACACAGGAATGGAAAAAATTATCGCAATACCTTTTTGTGAAATTCATTGACGGAAACATCAAAAAAGAAAAAGATGGCATTTTTGAACGAACTGAAACCGGAATAGCGCCAATGCCTAATCAGCCCGGTTATCCGGAGTGGTGGAAGAAGGTAATTGTAGACCAGACCGGCGATCACCTGAAAATGCTTGGAAAGCCAAGCCATTAATAAGCTTATCCGTAACATCAAAGATTATAACTAAGAGGAAAAAGTCATTGGTCATTAGAAAAAGTTTAAATGCACCTTTTCTAATGACTGATGACTTTTTTCTTTCTTGCACGTTTAGCAAAGATTCGTTGCTTTTTCAAAGTATCTGTTTGTGGTGTGGAAAATTTTATTATTTTTGCGCCACATTTTAGCAATCTCTTACTCATTTGATGTGAGGTAATATTGCCACTAAAACTCAAAGAAATGGATTTAATTAAAGTTGCACAAAACGCGTTTGCTGTTGAAACCAAAGAACAGCCGCAATTTAATTCAGGAGATACCATTACCGTTCACTACAAAATTCGTGAGGGTAACAAAGAGCGTATTCAGAACTTTCGTGGTGTTGTCATCCAGGTAAATGGTGAAGGCCTTACAAAAACCTTCACTGTTCGCAAAATGTCAGGAAATATTGGGGTGGAAAGAATTTTTCCTCTTTTTTCTCCTTTCATCGACTTGATTGAAGTAAACAAAAGAGGTCGTGTTCGCAGGGCGAAATTGTATTATTTACGCGATCTTACCGGTAAAAAAGCCCGCATCAAAGAAAAACGTGTATAAGGGAAAATATT
>Ga0209417_1007584_pt1 | contig 10354 bp, 8 predicted proteins | sample RifGroF2_FD_184002 | JGI IMG/M metagenome (GOLD analysis project Ga0209417, IMG submission 184002) | Groundwater microbial communities from Rifle, Colorado, USA - Groundwater F2 (SPAdes) (version 2) | ecosystem: Environmental > Aquatic > Deep subsurface > Groundwater | place: Rifle, Colorado... | reverse complement strand
TGAGATAACCACTGCTTGAACAGCCAGACTCCAGACACCAAAGCCATTGTAAGCCATTATTATTGCTATTATGCCGGATATCCCAACGGTAACGATCTCCACAATTGAAAGCGTTCGGAAATCGAGAGATTTAGTCATGAGCGTTTTCTGGACAATACCAAAAGAATTTATTAAAAAATTCGTGGAGATGACTACCGTAATCAAAACGAGTTGGGGTTCGTTATAGAAACCCGCAATAAGGGGGGAACCAGCCATAAAGATGAGCATCAGCAGTAAGCCCGCGCCAGAATTTAACCAGAATACGGTTGACAGGTGTTCCTTGCCGATATTCCGTTTCTGGACCAAAGCTGCACTAAATCCCAATTCGGCAAATATTCCGGCAAAGCCGGTGATAACGGTAATCATCGTAATGAGACCAAATTCACTCGGTGACAGCAAATGGGCTAGTATAACGCCTATGGTAAACGTAAGCGTCTGCTGGCCAACCTGGCTGACGATATTCCATGCGATCCCGCTGACAGTTTTATGTCTAAAATTTTTCATTCAGTTTGCAAAACTCTTATTCTTGAAATTTGTATACATGAATAAAAAGTTGTAGCTCCTTATTTGCTCGATTCGCTGTAACCAAATTCTTTCATCCATGTGCTGCAAATTCTCTCAAGACGCATCAAATTCTCGATTCCAAAAAAATCCTTCCACAAGACATTGCGGTCTCCCCGCGGTTGATATTGAACATCCAGTTTGTCTTTAATATCAACTCTTTCCGTAATACCGAGTTGTTTAGCAAGGTTCGCTATGAATCCATACTTATCGGCCAAAAATTCTTCGTATTTTGCAAGAATCATTCGTTCCCGATAAAATACATAATTATCAACCGCCTTGTTCCACTTATGAGCTAATGCTTCAACATAATTCTCAGTCTTATTCCCACCCCACATGCTTGCATCGAGCATTATTCTTTGCGAAGATTTAATTTTAAAAGGCTTCCCGTCAAGTCCTGGAAGATGGCCGGGGACGTTGATGCGATTTAAGATACTCCTGATGTTGTCGCGAGGGTCGCGAATAATAAATATGTATCTGGCATTGGGAAACCTCTCAATCACCTGATCAGTAATGAAAGTCATACTCGGCTCTTTGATGAGGTCGGTTGAAAAGTAAAATTTATGGCGTCTAACTAAATTTGCGAAGCCAATCTGCCCGCGCATAATTTTCAACACAACCGGAGACCATAATGGAGGGATATCAATTGTCTTGGATAGACCGCCAAAGTCGGCCAATAAATGCGCAATAGCCGAGGTGCCAGACTTCTGATTTCCCAACACAACGACAGGGCGTTCATTAACTGCGGCAAACCGGCTCTTTACGTAGCAGGCCAGTCGCTTTCTGTATTTTTTTATCTGTATCAATAACTCAGCCATTTACTATAAGCTTATTTTCCCATTCTTTTCTCAAAACTGAAATTATGTTTCAATTAAGCACCCACATTGAATATATACCTATCAGGATTTTCATTTTTTCATAATAATCGTTCAAGACAACTTCCCAGCTAATAGCTCTTGGTACAACCCTGCCAACCGGTCGTTCAAGGTATCGATATTATAATATTTCTCCACATGCTCCCTCCCCGCGCGTCCCATCTTTGACCAGATTTCGGGATGCACTAAAAAAAACTCCAGTCTCTCGGCCAGGGCATCAACATCTCCCTCACGCACAAGAAATCCGGATTCTCCATCCTGAATCAACTCTGGTATTCCGCTGTGTTGGGTGCTCAGCACGGGCAACCCTTGTGCTAACGCCTCCATAAGCGCTACGGGAATTCCCTCCTGTTCTCCGTCCGTGCCCGTAATACTTGGGGCAATCAATATATCTGTATCTTTCAATAATTCCACGATTTCTTCTTGGTTTTTCCATCCAAGAATTTTAACGTTGTCCTGGATATTTAATTCTTTTATCAAGTCTTCCAACTGGATTTTTAACGGGCCATCACCAGCTATCTTGTATTCCAGATTTGGATACCTTCCGAGAACTTTCGCAACTGCCCGAACTGCATATCGAACCCCTTTCTTTTCAACAAGCCGGCAGATCGTGAGCAACCGCACTTTACCATTTTCCTTGTGATTACGGGGGGAACAAAGAAATTTAGAAGTATCAATACCCATCCTGTGCACAAATATTTTTCGCTCATCGCAACCCATCTCAATCAGCGTATTTTTCCATCGCTCACTAATAGGAAGAAATATGTCTCCTTCCCCGAAAAGATTCTTGTAAACATCATCACCGTTTTTTTTTATATAGGATGAAATATCATATCCGTGAAATGTGGTAACAATTTTTCCTTCAATAACTCCGATATTCCTTAAAATGACAGCTAAAATGCCATTTGGTCCAAAATGGCACTGGACAATGTCGTAGGCGCCTTTTGCCGGGAAAGCTTCAATCGCACACAATATTTTTACTACAGAAATTTTCCCATACCTGCTAAATCTCAGGAATTTTAAAAGGGATGTGGGTTTTCTATAATAATTTTTAATTAAAAGACTAACGACGGTTACACCCCGTAACAATTTATTTGATGGTATATCCCGAAAATAGTGAGTACGATTTAATAAATTATATTTTGTCACATCTGCGTGCATTTTAGTATCATTTTCCGGACGAATTGCATAGATGTCAACTTCATGCCCGCGATCTATCAAGCCCGTAATTTGATTCAGCACAAAAGTCTGTGATAACATGGGAAATCTGTTAAGAAAAAAGGCAATTTTCATATTTTAGATTCTTATCATCAAACACGAAATAGAGAGGTCTTTGTATCGATGTAATCGTATAAATCTAAGGGAGACGCTTCCAAAGGAATTTTTAATTGATAACATGGAGTATTTTTAAATATTTCCAGGAATCTTTTGATTGATCTTTCTTTTGTTTCCTCGATCTTAGGAAGTGGGCTATCTGGCCCGCCGCCATTACATAAGCAAGAGTATTTAAAAAAGGGGTTGATCTCAAATGCCAGTATTTCAGAAGCCATTTGACTGATTAAATCAGAATTGATCTCGTTTATTTCAAAGGTAGTTACCTTAGTCCTCACAAAGTTAACGACTTTGTTTATACGAGCGCCTTTACTTATCTTTTCAGTCCCGAAGAATTTCTTCGGATCGACTCTACGGCGAACTGAATCTTCCCCATATCTATACTTTCTATAAAACCAATTTAATTTATCGAAAACACCCCTTCCTTTCATTAATAAGTCATATAGCTCGGCATCATTTTTTATATTATAAGGATAGATTTGAATATATTTAGGGTTAAAGTATACGCGCCCATCGCTGCCTACGATACTGAGATCGTCGGATAAATATCTCCAGCCTTCTTGTTTAAGCATTTGCAGCATTATTCCGGTTTTACCAATGCCGCCTGCTGCCACAAATAATATTGCCTTTCCATCCTTTTCTAAACTGCTTGCATGGATAAAACTCGATCCATTTATCAGAAATTTTAATTCCATGACGAAATCAAAAATGTTGTATACAAAATTCTTTGCAAGGGTTTCTTCGATAGTAAAGAAATTCCAATCTCTGAATCGCTCGCGGGTTCTAAAGGTGCGTTTCCTGGGAATGGCAGGATAAACATTCACTTCTAACGGACATTTCTCAAAAATCTTTCCTTTAATCTCAAAGTTTAAAGGAGTATTTTTCAAGGCGAAGTAGCGAGCATTAAAAAAAATATCAGACACAACTGTCACATTACGGGGAACTTCAAAGGAACCCTTGTTGTTGACAAAAAAACTCACTTCAGGATTTTTCTGCGTTTCCGGATAACCGGACAGTTCCTTCAAAATATTGGTATAAACTTCCCCCTCCCCTGATAATTCAATTGGCACATCTGCAACGATAAACTTCATCCTGTTTTTATTTTTCCCAGCCAAAATTAGTACCGACATACTCATAAAGTCTATGATTATGAGGCACAAAATAATCAACCAAACGATTTCTCATGACGGCGTCCATTTTGGGATAATATCCAACATTTTGCTTTTTGAAATCCTTTACCTGCCAGACTGGCAAGCCCAAGAACTGTAGTACCCGGTCAAAAGACGCCTGCGGGTCTTTAAAAAAATCTTCACTTTTTAAAATTAAAATCTGTTCCTTAGGGAAATAATTGTTCAGGCGTTTTAATTGATCTACATAGACACCCTTCAAGAGATACGAGTAATGGAGGTAATTAAAACTATAGTGATGCTCATCTTTCATAAATTTATCAAATTCTCCACGGAGCCTCTCTTCCTCCATTTTTATTGCATCCTCAAAAGATAAGGCTTCTCGTTTTTTTCTAACCTCATGGTAATAGTGAGAATAAGCCCTATCAACAGGGTTCCGGAAAAGAACTATCAATTTAACGTGCGGCAGGCTCTCCGAAATCCTTCTGGGGGCATGTGGATGAAAAATATACCCGGGGGTTGCTTCTCCAGTGATGAAATCCCGTTTCTGAATCTGAGTAATGTAATATTTGTAAGGTACTGAGGGAAAATATGTCCTGTACCAATCCATGCCTTTTTGAAAATGATTATTAAAAAAATGAACCTCTTTAACAAAGGCAGGGGCAATGGATGGATGGTTGATTAAATTCCTGTAAAGAGACGATGTGCCGCATTTTTGAGCCCCAACAATAAGAAAATCAGGCAATACTCTCATGTGACGAGTTGAGAACCTAAACATATAGTTGCCTTTTTTGACTATTTCTTTTGCCGTTTCTTTCAGGAACACGGATTTTTCCTCCCAATTTACTCCATAGAATTCTGTTTTTCTCTATTTCGTGAATGACCCATATTTTACCGGAAAATCAAGCATCACCCTGTTTCTCAGCCTGGCGAAAGGCTGTCATGCCGCCGCTCATGGTAAAGACCTTTTTGAACCCCGCCTTCAGCAAAATGGCAGCCGCTGTGTGGGCGCGACCTCCACTGCGACACACCGTGATGATTTCTTTTTCTTTGTACTTTTCTAATTCAGGTAACCGATCTACCACCTCTCCGACAGAGATGTTTATAACACCCTGAATAACACCCAGCTCACCCTTAAGTTCCGATGGTTCTCTGACATCGAGTATCATCGTGCCATCTAACTGATTTTCCTTAATACGCCGTCGAACCTCTGCGACAGGAATGGCCGGCACTTGCTGTTCATTGACCCCTGGTGACATTGTTCCCTTTATCTCACAGGCTGGTGCATCTACGGGTATCCACGCAGCCTTGGGATCTCGTGCACAGGCATAATTAGCTTTCAGGACATCTTTCATCCAATCGGCAGCCCCTAATTTCATATCGGTGAGCCATTTGATGTATGCATCTGTCGAACGGCGTTGTAAATTCGGATTGCGTTTCTTTTGTTCCCCCAAACTGGAAGGCTCACGCCCACGATATTCATGGGCAGGATATACAATCAAATGATCAGGCAATTTCATGATTTTCTGCAGAGATTCCCAGTGTTCGCCGGGGTCTCCACCGGGTAAATCTGTACGGCCCGCCCCACCATCATCTAAAAATAATGTATCGCCTGTTAGAATACGATCTGAAAAAACCAAGCACATGCTATCCTTGGTATGACCCGGTGTATGCATGACCTTAACAGGCATATCGCTCAGATGACAGTCAAATCCATCCGGGACGTGGAAGGCCACACATCGTACAGGTGATTCCTGATGCATGACGTATACAGCGCCCGTCCGGTCGGCCAATGCTCCTGCCCCTGAAATGTGGTCTGCGTGGGTGTGGGTATCCAGCACATGAGTCAGTTTCAGACCCTCATTCTTAATAAAGGTCACATATTCATTCACATGCTCCAGCACGGGGTCTACGACAATCACCTCTTTTGTGTTTTCCGAACCAATAAGGTAGGTTTTACAGGAAGCCGTATTTAATTGTTTGAATATCATTTTATTTCTCATCTATTCTCTCCTTCGTAAGAAATTTATACTCCTAATTGTAATTACTCACCGATGCTTGTCAATGCTTTATTTTATCACAAGTCCGGCGACTTTATAAACAGGTGTAAACAACCTCTCTGCCTTTTATAGTATTACCCTGTAAAAACTTCTTTTCCCCATTCCCCGTTTTCACGAGGACGAGTTTTATGAGGACAAGTTTGTGTAAGTTTTTAGAAATAGTAATTCTTATTTGACCTTGTTACCAATTATTGTGCTTTATTCTTGACATAAATTTTCTATAATATTAGTATAATAAACTTTGGTATGTCCAATAGTTACAACTAAATTTATAAGCTAAATAAATTTATGACGCAAAAGAGAAATAATATTCTCGTTATCGATGATGATAAGCTCATGAGGGTATCATTAAAAAGTCTATTGGAAGAAAATGGATACCTGGTCTATACGGTGTCTAACGGAGACGAGGCCGTTCAAACTCTGGACAAAAACAGCGTGGATTTAGTTCTGTTCGATCTGAGACTGTACGATGACAGGGAGCTTTCGTTAGTAAACAAAATTAAAGAAGCATCGCCGAATACCCTTATACTCACCATGATTGACCAAAGTAAAATTAAGACGGTAATCAATAGCTTGTGCTTAGATACCGTTGACTACATGCTGAAACCTTTCGATCCTGATTATTTAAAGAAAACCGTCGAAAAAGCCCTTTATAAGCAGCAACTGGAAGCAAGCCTTAAAAAATCACTGGTAGAGAAGGAGATTATTAACAACATCAATAAAGCTATAGCCACCAGTTTGGATATCCGGGAAGTCTTTCCAAATATATGCGATGAATTAAAGAAGGTTATTTCATTTGATCGTGCTTGCTTAATCATTTCAAATGAACAGGGGCAATGGTTTCAGGTGTTTGCGTTGACGAAAACGTATAACTTTAGCGAGATTAATGAGGGCGGATCTTTTCCACTGTCTGGCAGCCTCCTTGAAGAAGTTGTCAAGACCGGAGAACCTGTCATAGCCAATAATACGGGAAAAGGTCGTTTTTGGACAGACAATGTATTACTGAAAGAAGGAATACACTCTCGACTCGGGTTCCCGCTCACATACAAGGGCAAGGTGCTCGGCGCGATTACCTTTGGCAGTGAAAAAACGAACAGTTTCAATGAACACTCCTATTATTATCTCTGGCAGATAGCCCCACAACTTGCCATTGCCCTTGAAAACACAAAGCTGTTTAGCCGCATTAAAGCCTCGGAAGAACGCTACAAGACATTATTCAACAATGCTGCAGATTCCATGATGATGCTGGATCTTAACGGAAAGATTCTTACCATAAACCAGCGTGAAGAAGAAATTATCGGTTACAAAATGGAAGAACTTATCGGGAAGTATATTTACGATTTCTTGCCCAGGACGTCCAAGAAATCTATTTTGAAACTTCTGGAGATAACGGTTAACGCAAAAGTTCAAACTACCGAAATCGAAGTCATCAGTAAAAACCAGCAACTTTTAGTTATGGAATTAGACCTTTCGGTGGTAAAAGAAGAAAACAATGTTTTATATATATTGGTACACTTCAGGGATATAACGAAAAGAAAAAATCTCGAACTGGAATTGAAAGAAGAGAAAAACAAATTGGATAATATCGTGAGTGAAATAGGCGCTGATCTCTTAGTTATTGACAGGAATAACAAAATATGCTGGGCAAATAAACGACTCATCGAAAATCATCCCCTGGGAAGGAACATCTTAAATCGTACGTGTTTTGATACGTATTGTCACTTTAAATCCGCCCCCACTGATTGTCCCTCCACCAAGGTATTTAAAACGGGAAAAATAAATCAAACGGAACATGTCGTTTATAACAAGCATAAAAAAATTTTTTACAATGCGATCAGTTCTCCCATTTTTGATAAAGAAGGGAATGTGGTGCAGGTGCTGGAATTAATTCAGGACATTACAGAAAAGAAGCAAGCGGAGGAAAAACAAAAAAAGCTCCAACAGCAATTGGTTCATTCTGACAGATTAATTTCCCTGGGACGACTTGCAGCCGGTGTGGCTCATGAAGTTAATACGCCTCTTGCTATACTTTCGGGTATGATACAGGGTTTTCTCGAAAGAAATAATACGTTCACAAGGGAGACCGTAAAAGAATTCAGGACTATGCAAAAGGTAACAAAACGTATTGAAAAAACGGTAGATTCGTTATTAGACCTATCGCACTCCGAGGGAAACGAGTATCCGAAACCCATTAATATTAATGAATTAATTAAAAACACTATCTCCCTTATTATCGAACAGTTTACAGCAAAAAACAAAAACATTACCTTAAAACTCTCTTCACGATTACCTAAAATCAAAGGATTTGTTGAACAATTGCAGCAGGTATTTATGAATTTACTCATTAATGCTGACGATGCGACTTCGGATGGCGATACCATTTCAATTTCCACCGCTCAAAAAGACAAAAATTCCATCTCCATCGGTTTTAAAGACACGGGGATTGGTATTCACAGGGATTATCTGTCTAAAATCTTTGATCCATTCTTTACAACGAAAGAAGTGGGCAAAGGAACGGGACTTGGCTTATCTATTACGTATGGAATTATAGAAAGACATTGTGGTACGATTCATGTCAAAAGCAAAGTAGGTAGTGGTACTACCTTTGATATCAATTTACCCATAGATTTTGGAAAGGCGATAGCCCATGGATAGAGGAATAAAAATATTAGTCGTAGATGATGACAAGGACTATAATTTGTATTTAACTAAATTTTTGTCTGATGAGGGGTATATAACCAGAGGCATTACAAAACCGATGGACGCCCTGCCCACATTGGAACAGGAAAAGTTTCACATTGTCATACTCGATCTAAAAATGCCGCAAATAAGCGGTACGGAATTGCTCAAAGAAATAAAATCGAAGTATCCGAATGTTTGTGTTATTATATTGACAGGGTATCCTTCTTTTAAAACAGCCGTTGAGACGATGAAACTTGACGCATTCGACTACTTGAAAAAGCCCTTTGATTTAAATGATTTACGAAGGGCGCTCAATAATGCGCAAAAAACGTATTGCCTTATTGGAAGCTCAAAGGATAAGCTCAAGAGTTCTGTGGGAAAGAAACTCAAATTTTTAAGAAAGAGTAAGAAAATCACGCAGAAGCAATTAGCAAACCGTACCAGTTTATCGCCGAGTTTGCTATCACAGATAGAAAATGGACAAATCGCAGCCTCTCTTACCACCCTGGATAAATTATCAGCGGCGCTTAACGTTAAAATATCATATTTCCTTGATGAAGAGGCCGTTGAAGTTTCAGCGAGTGAATAGATAGGATATCAGGCTTTTATACAGCGTTATTTTTGCAGGAGTTTACTGGATGGACAATCTGATCAATATTATCTCTAATTTAGGTTCTCCCAAAATCATGGTTATCGGGGATCTGATGCTCGATAAGTATGTATGGGGCGAGGTAAAACGCATCTCACAAGAGGCCCCTATACCAATCATCAATGTCTCGTCAGAAGATGTTCGACCGGGAGGCGCCGGTAGTGTTGTAAATAATTTGATGACATTGGGAGCGCAGGTGTTCCCCTGTGGAATCATCGGAGAGGATGCGCATGGACACACGCTCATGGGCATTTTCAAGCAACTGGGAGTAGACACGGCAGGAATCATTGTTGATAAAAGCCGCCCAACCATCATGAAAATGCGTTTCATGGGGCACTTGCAAACCGCCGGGAAAGACGCATGCCATATCTGCCGAAATAGAAACACAACTTACTACGTACTTAAATAAAACTATACAAATATGCGATATCGTCCTGGTTTCTGATATGAATAAAGGATTACTTTCACATTCATTTCTGAAAACGATTGTAACGCTTTGCAAAAAATATAAAAAGATTGCGATTGTCGATCCCAAACTTGTGAACGATTATTCCTGTTACGAAGGTTTTACAGCCATGACCCCTAACAGGAATGAAACAGAACTTGCCACCGGAATAAAAATCACCGATAACGACAACCTGCATCGTGCCGGAAGTAAACTCGTTTCAAACCTTTCGCTGGAGTATTGCATCATTACCATTGATAAAGACGGTATGTTCCTGTATCACAAAAATGGGAGTGGAAAAATAATCCCGACCGTTCCGCGCGCCGTATTTGACGTGACGGGTGCGGGTGATATGGTACTCAGCATGTTTGGCATGGTAGTCGGGAGTGGTCATGGTTTTGAAGAAGCTGCCCCGCTTGCCAATGTTGCGGCTGGAATAGAAGTAGGAAAGATCGGTGCAACCCCGGTCAGTAAAGCTGAAATTTTGAGTGAACTCATGGGTGGAAAAAATCAACTATCGGGCAAAATCAAGGATGTCGAAGTGCTGGTGGGAATTTTGAATGAACACAGGAAGAAAAACGATA
>Ga0209417_1007583_pt1 | contig 10355 bp, 9 predicted proteins | sample RifGroF2_FD_184002 | JGI IMG/M metagenome (GOLD analysis project Ga0209417, IMG submission 184002) | Groundwater microbial communities from Rifle, Colorado, USA - Groundwater F2 (SPAdes) (version 2) | ecosystem: Environmental > Aquatic > Deep subsurface > Groundwater | place: Rifle, Colorado... | reverse complement strand
TAAAATCCTAAAAATAACACGTTGATAAATAAGGTAATTTAATTTACATATCTTTGTGTTATTAAGAAAGCAAACCTATATATTATTGTTAATTCTATGTCTATTATGTTAAAAATGCTACCTTCAATTTCAATTGTTTTAATCGGAGAAATTTTGTGTTGAAAGATTTTATTCGTATTTCGCAATATGCTGGAAATAGGTTTGATTTAACCCAGGCAAATGGCGGTAATTCGTCGGTAAAAATAGATGGTTATATCTTTATAAAATCATCTGGATATTACTTAAGTGATGTTGGCGAAAAAACCGCGTTTAGCAAAGTCAGATTAAAAATAATGCAAGAGTTGTTTGGTAGTGTTGAAAAATTCGATGTTAAACAAATACAAAATGCGGTTAAGAGTAATGTTGAAAGCGGCAGTTATCCTTCAATTGAAATCGGTATGCATGTTCTTTTAGGAAAACTGGTTTTACATACTCATCCTTTGATAGTTAATGCTTTAACATGTCACAAAGAGGCGCAATCAATTTTACAAAAACTTTTTCCCCAAGCGCTTTTTGTTGCTTATGCAACGCCTGGTGTTGGGTTAGTGCGGCAAGTGGCTAAAACTTTAAAAAACGAGAAAGCAGATGTAAGTAAAACTTTAATTTTATTTTTGCAAAATCATGGCTTAGTGATAAGCGCTGACAATGTTGATACGATTATCAATGAAACCGAGCGCGTTACTAAAGAAATCGAACAATATCTTGGTGTTAATTTTGCCAAACACAAGCTGGCAGAAAAAGTTTGTGCTTTTATGGGGAAAGTATCGCGATTATATAATTTTTGTCATTGTTGTGAAGATCAGGAGTTATATGACCTTTGGCTAAATGATAAGGCATTGTTTTTTCATGATTACTGTATTCCAGCAGCTTATGTTTACAATACAATAGCTTTAGAAGCCAGTAATTTAGAAGATGAAGAGCAGATTCATAATTACATTAAAGTCCATACAAGAGCTCCGCAAGTTATCATTTACCAAAACCGTATTTATATACTTGCTGCCAATATTAAAACCGCTTTGGAAATTGAAAGTACCCTAAAAGAGCATTTGTTGTTGCATAAAATAGTTAAAGATAAAATTCGCGTACTAACAACAGAAGAAAAAAAAGCTATCGACGAGGAATTACTATCATGAAAATTTCCGCAAATGACGTATTGAAAAAAATACCAAGAAGTATTCGCTGGGAAGCAGATGTATTGGCATTGTATTTTATTGATCAAACTAAATTGCCAGGTGAACTTTTTGAAGAAAAACAGGAAACAATCGAGCAAGTTTGGCGCTCAATAAAGATTTTAAAAGTTAGGGGTGCTCCGGCAATTGGTATAGCTGGAGCTTATGGGCTCATTATTGGGTTACGTGATCAGCAGTATCTTAAAAATACCGATTTTATCAAGAAATTAAAAGAGCAGGTAGAGTATCTAAATAGCTCACGTCCAACGGCGGTAAACTTAAGTTGGGCTTTAAAAAGAATGGTGGCAAAAGCAGAAAAGTTAGCACAAAAAACTGCCTCGGAAATTTTTGCGGCACTTTTAGAAGAAGCTGCTTTGATTCATGAGGAAGATCGGCAAATTTGCGGTAATATCGGAAAATATGGATTGTCTTTGATTAAAGAAAATTCTGGTATTTTAACGCATTGTAATGCAGGAACGTTGGCAGTTTCAGAGTTAGGAACCGCTTTAGCGCCGCTGTATTTGGCACATGCACAAGGAATTAAGTTTAAAGTTTATGCTGATGAAACACGCCCATTGTTGCAAGGCGCAAGACTTACCGCATGGGAGTTGCAACAGGCTGGCATTGATGTGACATTAATTTGTGACAATATGGCAGCACATGTTATGTCGAAAGGACTGATTGATTTAGTAATTGTTGGGACTGATCGAGTCGCCGCGAATGGTGATGTGGCAAATAAAATTGGAACTTTGGGTGTTGCAATTTTAGCAAAATATTTTTCTATTCCATTTTATGTTGCCTGTCCGTCTTCTACAATTGATCTTCATACACCAAACGGCAAAGCAATTGTTATTGAAGAACGTGATGCAAAAGAAATTACTCATTTTGGTTTAAGGCAAACTGCACCGGATAATGTGAAAGTCTATAATCCAGCATTTGATGTTACGCCGCACAGCCTAGTTACTGGCATAATCACCGATCAAGGTATAATTTATCCGCCCTATGCGGAAAGTTTGTTGAAATTTGGGAAAAATGGATGGTGATTTTCAATGCATTGATTTATAAGGGAGTTTTGTCTGCATGTTCAAGTAAAAACCGTAAAAGCGGTATGCAGAAAATTTTGCCATTTGTGGTTTTGATTTCTTGTTCTTCTTCTAGTGTTACAATAATTCCTGTTTTTAAATCAAGTTCGAGCATGGCTTCTTTTAAAGCGCTAACTTCGCGTTGATATGTTTCTGGTTCTTTTATTGACTCAGCAACTTGATATAACGCCATTTCTCCTTTTGGGCTTAGAGTTAAAAAATCTACTTCTTTCGAGTCTTGTTGTGTGTGGTAATAATAAATTTCTTTATTGTTGCGGCGTAAATGGGAAAATACAGCCGTTTCAAGTCGGTGGGAACGTTCACCTGCTTCATTAACCGTATAGGCAGTTATTAATCCCTGATCAATCGGATAGATTTTTTTGGGCGTAAGCATGCGCTTATTTGCCGAAAAATTATAAATTGGCACACTAAAGATACAATAGGCATCTTCAAAGTACTTCATGTATTCGTAAAGAGAATCTGTGCTTACTGCATAACCTTGTGATTTCAAAATATTATGAGTTTTATTAATGCTAAAAAGGGAGGCGCTATTTTGTAAACAACGTACCAGTAATCCTTTAACCGCCTGAATATTAGATATTTTATAACGTTCAACAATATCCCGATAAATAACACTTTCAACATAACTTTGTAAAAGTTCACCTAGTTTTTTAGGCAAATCTACTAGCTTGGATACATATTCAAGAACGGTTTTATTATCCATTATGCGAGTTGTGGTATTTCTATGCAGTATTACTGCTTCTGGAAATCCGCCATTTTTTAAAAAATCTTGCAAATATTCTCTTAATATATCTTTCTGCGTTCCTTTGCGAAGAAGGATTTTAGGGATCATATTGCTGCTAATAGATTTATTCCATATACATTGCAAATACTCATGAAAACTAAACGGAAAAATTTCTCGGGTAATAACACGACCGCCTAGTGATGTTGATATTTCCCTACTTAACATTTTCGCAGAAGAACCTGTAATATAAATCGACATTTTTTCCGTATCTAACAAGCGGCGCACAAAATTTTCCCAATTTTGCACGTCTTGAATTTCATCAAAAAAGAAGTGTACGTTTGGATCGTCTATATATTGTGGGTATAGTTCTTGATAAGCATCGAGAACAAATTTTAAATCACTACCGGTAATATTGAGCAAGCGATCATCAGAAAAGTTGAGGTATAAAATTTGTTCGGTTTTTATACCTTCCTGCAATAATGAATTCATATGTTGATATAAACACCACGTTTTACCGCTTCTGCGCATCCCAATAAAAACATAAGCCTTGCGAAGCTCGTCAGATAATGATGATAAATCCAAGGTGCGTAAACTTGGTTGTGGTATTTTTGTGTTGTGAAATTCAATGAGCAGGTTTTTAAAGATATTTTTCATATTATCATCCAATAAGGTAATATTACTAAATTCATTCCCTTCCGTAAAGATAATATGTGGAATTTCTTATAAAACCAAAGTATAACAAGTCGATTTTTAAATAATTTTTGCACACATATCTTTATTTTTATTTGTAAACACTATCCATCGCCATCTTTAAATCATTAATGATATCTAAATGATGTTCCAGACCAGTTGAGATACGGATGGTTTTTTTGGAAAATCCGGCTTTATGTAATTCCTTCTCTGAGTAAGAGCGATGCGTCATGAGAGCAGGGATTTCAACTAAGGTTTCGGCGTCTCCCAAACTTACGGCAAGTTTGGCAAGTTGCATATTTTCAACGCATTTTCTTGCCGTTTCTGCATCGCCTTGAATTTCAAAACTTAAAATGCCGCCAAAATCTGACATTTGTTTTTTAGCGATTTCATGTCCTAGGTGAGTCGTTAAGCCAGGATACATGATTCTTTCTACTTTTGGATGGCTTAAAAGAAAATCAACAACAGCCTTGGCGTTTTGCACGTGCCTTTCCATTCTTAAGCTTAAGGTTTTCAGTCCGCGCAATATCAACCAGGCATTAAATGGACTAATTACGCCACCTAATTCACACATGTAGCCAAACTTTAAATTGGCAATATATTCTTCGCTTTTAGCAATGGCAATACCGCCAACAGCATCGCCATGTCCGGAAAAATACTTGGTTGTGCTATGTATTACAACATCAGCACCCAAATCTAAAGGGCGTTGCAAGAAAGGAGTGGCAAAAGTATTATCGATAACAACTTTAATATTAAATTCGTGAGCGATTTTGACGATTTCCGCAATATCAAGAATTTCTAAAGAAGGATTAGTGGGGGTTTCAAAATAAATTATTTTAGTTTCGCGTTTGATGGATTGACGTACGGTTTCCAAGTTAGTCATATCGACAAAGTTGCCGCTGATGCCGAACTTGGCAAATAAATCTCGAATAGCTGAATAAGTTGAGCCATATAAATTACAGTGGGCAAGAATGTTATCTCCTTGTTTTACCAAAGAAAGCAAAACACTGGTAATTGCCGCCATTCCTGAAGCAAAAGCGACACTATCAACACCATTTTCTAAAGCAGCGACGCGTTTTTCCAGTAAATTAATGGTTGGATTGCCGCCTCTTGTGTATACATAGGCTTTACGTTTAAAGCTAAACGTGTCATCTGCCTGTTGAATACTGTCGAAGGTGAAAGTTGATGACATGTAAATTGGCGCATTGAGTGCCTGATTTTGGTCTTTTTCTTCGCCAGCGTGAATGGCTATAGTGTCAAAGTGTGTGGTTTTGTGGTTCATTTTTTAATTTCTCCAAGAGTTGTGCGATAAAAATTTAGTTGGATTGTATCATTAAGGTGTTACTTCTGTCATTGACGCGTAATCTTCAATCTTTAATTTTCACCCATTTCTTTTTTAGATTTTGCTAGTAAGGTAAGCGCTTCTAATTATTTGTCCATATATACTCTTCGCATTTTGGTTTTCCGCGTTGTTGGCTTTCTCGCTCGCTCTCGCTCGCTTGAGTCATGTATGTCCAATACACTCCTCAAACTCGACTCGTTGCCGCCTAGCGGACTAATTCTGTCTAGAACAGAATTAGAATGACCGCAGGTCAGCCCGTTAGGGCAACAGACAGGATTGTCTGTTGTAAAATCCAAACTGCTCGAGTCTATTTGTGCTAATTCCATACCATCAAAATAATCACCACCGGCGGTAAAAAGACCAACAAACTTTTTTCCTGCAAAGAGACAAGGGCTGTTTTGTTTAAATAAACAATAAAAGCGATCTAGAGCGGTGCTCATACAGCCGGAAAAAGACCAGCAGTAAATAGGACTTGCGATAACTATGATATTAGCAGCCACAATGTTCTCTAAAATTGGAGTGAAATCATCTTGTAAAATACAGGCTGGGTTTTCGGAAATTTTTTTGCAGGCATCGCAGTGTTTACAACCTTTGAAATTTAATGGATAAAGATCATGCTGGCTTACAATGAGTTCACCATTTTGCAACGCATTCTTTAGCCAATTGATTAGAGTGGCAGTATTGCCGTTAGGGCGTGGACTACCATTTAAAATTAAAATATGTTTAGGCATGATTTTCTCCTACTTCTAATTTAGCATTTATTTATATCACAAGTTAGAATGAATAGTTTTTCCAATAGATTCTTATATTTATGTTCAGTATAATGTAAACTGAATATTTGATCTTGCTACAATTTAGTGGACACAACGAATAGAAGAGGAGAATATTAATCTTTGTTTATGGCTTTAGACAATTACAATCAAAAACGGGATTTTAAAAAAACTTCCGAACCCAAAGGTAAGGTGGGGAAAAAATCAAATATTTTTGTCGTGCAAAAGCACTTTGCCAGTCATTTACATTATGATTTTAGACTTGCTTACGAAGGCGTGCTAAAAAGTTGGGCAATTCCGAAGGGACCAAGTTTAAATCCTAAAGATAAACGCCTCGCAATTATGACGGATGATCATCCTTTAGCTTATGCGCAATTTGAGGGGGTTATTCCAGAAGGTTCCTATGGGGCAGGCACAGTTGAAATTTGGGATACTGGCACTTGGGAGCCAATCAGTTTGACAGACAATAAATGGCATTTTAAATTACATGGCAAAAAAATGCAGGGTGAGTGGGTGTTATTACGATTGCAGAATAATCCCAAAAATTGGTTGTTGATTAAAGTGCATGGTGAAGATGAGAGATAAGAGGAGCTTATTTGATCATTTTTATTAACTACCGTGGTTCTCAATTTTTGTAACCCATTGATTTTGAGTTAAAAAAACACAAAATTTAAATTTGCCAGCAAATATGTAAATAATATTTTCTTTAAAATCAATTGGTTAAAAGTTACGATGCAAAAAAATTGAGAATGGCGTTAACTATTAAACATTAGGAGTGAGGAGTGCAAATATGAACTTAACTGAAAAACTTGTTAATCTTGTCCATAAAATAGCAACAGGTGATATAAAAACCAAAATCTTACTAACACTAGTTGTTGGCATATTATATTTGTCTTTAGTTGCTGGATTTGTTTTGGTTGCATTTATTGTTGATAATGTGTTTTATTTTCCTAGTTTAGTGTCATTTCCATGGGGTTTAGTAGTAGCTATTCCATTATTTATGTTGGGATTTGTTTTAATGCTGCTTTCGATTCTTTATTTTATAAAAGCCAAAGGAACCCCTGTACCGTTTAATCCACCGCAAACCCTCGTTGAAATTGGTTTATATCGCTATATTCGCAATCCAATGTTAACAGGTATTTTTTTGCAGATGTTTGGTATAGGTTTTTACTTCCATTCAATATCATCAGTATTTATATTTACACCACTTTTTATATTGTTAAATTATTGGGAACTGAAAAATATTGAAGAACCAGAGTTGGAAAAGCGATTTGGACAAGAGTACAGAGATTATAAAAAAAGAACATCTATGTTTTTTCCAAAAATTAATCGGTTGTGAGGTGTGTTCAAGCCAGCCATTCAATGAAAAAATGGTTAGCTTGACCCCGTAATCTTAATTTTTAATCAAATCAGGAGATAATATGAAAAATTATATAGTAAAAAGCATTACAGCTATTTGTGTTGCTACTTTTGCATTAACAATGAGTTCTATTGCTTTTGCTAGCGATGAAAATAGCCAGACATTTTCCTATACAAACTTTAGTAAAATTGAACCATCTGGCGCATGGAAAGTGAAAATTAATTATGCTGATAAGTATTCAATAAAAGTTTTTGCAGATAAAAATATTATGGATAAACTTATAGTTGCGAAAACAGGCGATACACTAAAGTTAGGTGAGAAATTTAACGTAAGATTTAATGATGGTGCGTTTACTGCTGAAATTACTATGCCAAAATTAGAAAAAATCGATGCTTCCGGTGCCACAAAAATTACTTTTAAAGGATTTACTTTAGATGATCTTGCGATACAACTTTCTGGTGCGAGTAAAGTTTATGGCGTAAAGAATCAAATTAAAAATTTAGAGCTTAAGTCTTCTGGAACAGCAGAAATTGATCTAAGCGATACCTCTGTTGTTAACACCAAATTGGATTTATCTGGTGCTACCAAAGTAAAAATTAACATTAATGGTGGTGATTTAACTGGTACGGCAAGTGGAGTTACGAAAGTCATTTATACGGGAAACCCAAAGGTAGTTGAGGTTAATACTTCAGGTATGGCAAAAATCACAAATAAATAACTTATTTGTGCGCTTTTGTATGGTTTTATTTTGATAATTGCGGGGTTATAACCTGTCATCCCGTTTTTCCTTTTACCGTATTAAATATTTGGTGATACTAAATGCTTATCTATGTAAGCAATTGGTTAATTGTTATAAAAGGTGTGTCCCTGTAATCCTGATACCGCAATCCGAATTTTATTACGCACTTTCAGCGCTTGGGTTATTGTTACAAACTAACCCAGCCCGACACTCGCTCATGCTCGTTTAGACTGGGCTATCTTCTTGCCCCACTTCGCGGCGAGTCGAATTTGTTTTTTTAGGTGGCTGGGGAGTTACATATTTGCAAATATTTCTTTGCGCATATATGTGTCAGAGTAAAGTAGAAATGTCACCTTTTTACTAGTTCTTGCCTTGCTAAGCATTTGGTGGTACTATTTGCTTACCTATGTAAGCAATTGGTTAACTAATATGTTTAAAAGAAAACTACAAATAAAACTTCCTTCTAGGCAATCTGCCTTTTTGTGGGGTGCTAGGCAGACAGGTAAATCTTACTTTTTAAAACAGCATTTTAAAAACTCTTTCTGTTATGATTTATTGGATACGCGGGAAGTAATGCGTTTTATAAGAGAGCCGCATTTACTACGGGAAGAGGTTCTTGCTATGAATTCCAATACACTGAGCTATCCAATCATTATCGATGAAGTGCAAAAAGTTCCTGAACTTTTAAACGAAGTGCATTGGTTAATAGAAAATACCAAGATACAATTTATTTTATGTGGGTCCAGCGCCAGAAAATTAAAAACCCGTGCGACAAATTTATTGGGCGGGCGTGCTTGGCAATATAACTTTTATCCGCTTTTACAAAACGAGATCCCAAAATTTAACTTACTGCGGGCGCTAAGTCATGGTTTGATACCTAATCACTATCTTGCTGAAAATGAAAACATCAATGATCATTTACAAGCTTATGTTGATGTTTATTTAACTGATGAAATACGTAATGAAGGACTGGTAAGAAATCTTCCGGGTTTTGCGAGGTTTTTAGATGTTGCTGGCATGATTAATGGTGAAATGATTAATGCCAATAATATAGCCAGAGATTGTGGGATTAACCGCGCTACTGTTTCGGAATATTACCAGATATTAGTTGATACTTTGCTTGGTTATTTCATTTATCCTTATAATAAAAAAATAAAACGCGATCTGATTGCATCAACGCCAAAATTCTATTTATTTGATGTTGGTGTGGCTAATTATTTAGCTCACCAAACAGTTAACAGTTTAAAGGGAATGGCGGCTGGGAAAAGTTTTGAACATTTTTTATTGATGGAGCTAATTGCTTTTCGTGGTCTTAATAGAAAAAAATTTCCTATTACTTATTGGCGTACAAAAACAGGTTTAGAAGTAGATTTTATTTTGGGGAACGCTAGTGTAGCGATTGAGGTCAAAATCAGCTACCAAGTTCATCAGCAGGATTTAAAAGGGCTCATAGCCTTTTGCGAAGAACATCCACAAACTAAAGCGATTGTTGTTTCACAGGATAAAAATCCCAGAAAGTTGAAAATAAACGATGAAACAACTATTACAATTTTGCCGTGGAAAACATTTCTCAGACAGCTTTGGCAGGCGGAAATTATAAATTAATTTTTTTACTTGGTTTTAAGATGCGGTTCCACTAATTTTAATAACGCTGATTCTGGCGGTAAACTCAAAGTTAAACGCCATAGGCCATTTTTAGTGATTTTTTCGGACAAGACGGCGCCATTTTCATAAAGCAAAGCGTGTAATTGTCCTTCGCTTGGCTGTAATTCAATAGTGAAAGTTTGATACGTTGCCGATAAAATAGTTCTGATTGCATTAAGTAACAAATCAAGACCGTTATTGGATTTTGCTGAGATCCAAACGCTTTTGGGAGCGCCATCTTCTTTGTAGTCACAATGCGCTTTTATATTTTCCAAAAGATCAATTTTATTGTAGACTAAAAGTTGCGGCACTTTGTCGGCATGGATTTGTTTTAAAACGGTATTGACAGCAAGGATTTTTTCTTGATGTTCTGGATCATGAGCATCGACAACATGCAGCAATAATCGTGCTTCGCGAGTTTCATCTAAGGTGGCGCGAAAGGCATCGACTAAATCATGTGGCAAATGACGCACAAAACCGACCGTGTCCGCTAAGAATATTTTTCCAAAACCGTGAAGGTCAATGCTGCGTAAAGTTGGGTCTAGTGTAGCAAAAAGTTTATCGGCAACATAAGTATCGGCAGTGGTGAGGCAGTTAAATAAAGTGGATTTTCCGGCATTGGTATAGCCAACCAAAGCAATGGTTGGCATGGCAGAGCGTTTGCGCGCACGACGGCTTTGGGTGCGCTGTGTGTGAACTTTAGCCAAGCGTTCTTTGATGGTGATAATGCGTTTACGAATTAAACGTTGATCGATTTCTAATTGTTTTTCACCAG
>Ga0209417_1007581_pt1 | contig 10359 bp, 10 predicted proteins | sample RifGroF2_FD_184002 | JGI IMG/M metagenome (GOLD analysis project Ga0209417, IMG submission 184002) | Groundwater microbial communities from Rifle, Colorado, USA - Groundwater F2 (SPAdes) (version 2) | ecosystem: Environmental > Aquatic > Deep subsurface > Groundwater | place: Rifle, Colorado... | reverse complement strand
CGCTTCCAGCGAACAAGCCGAGGGAGTGATTCAGATCAATCAAGGTCTGTCACAGATCGACAAAGTGACCCAGCAGAACACAGCGAATGCCGAAGAGACTGCGTCAGCTGCTGAAGAGTTATCTTCTCAAGCTATCAGTTTGAAGAGGCTTACCGATGAATTCAAGCTCTCAAACACTGTCGTATCCCGTGAAGGCCCTCGTACTCAGGATGTGTCGTTTGCCCAACCTAAGAAAAAAATGCCTGCCAAAGGCTGGGGTAGTCCATCGAATAAACCGATAATATCACTGGATGATAACAACTTCGGTAAATTTTAATAATTTGGATTCCTGTGCGGGCGTGTTGTTGGTACGCCCCTACAATATTGTACATGCATTATCAGCAGTTTCAGGAGGATTAACCCGATGGGGAATGATCAAGATGATATAATTGAAATATTTATTGCCGAAGGAAAAGAATCCCTGGATGAAGTGGAGTCTATACTGCTTCGCGTGCAAAAAATAGAGAATTGCAAATTTACTGATATCAAGGATGATATTAACTCAATTTTCAGATATTTTCACTCGATAAAAGGCACGGCTTCGTTTCTTGATCTGTCTTCAATCGTAGAAGTAAGTCATGAAGCTGAGACCCTTTTGGATTTGTTGCGAAAAAAAGAGGATGATACCATTTTGACCGAAGATATCAGTTCGGTACTGTTTAAAACCGTTGATGTCCTTAGCGCACTGATTAACCTGGTAATGCAGACTAGTGATGACGAAGATATTGAAGACAAAAAAGCTACTGTTCTTGAACAACTTAAAACGATGATTCATTATGTTCGTGAGGGTGTTCCGATTTCAGTGCCAAAGGCAGCAATACCTGAATTGGTTTTTGATTTTAACGATGAAGACTTGATTTCTCCTGAAATAGCTGCTAAGTTTTCACAAGAGTCCGTAGAGATCATCGATAAAGTCGAAGAATCCCTGCTTTGTATTATTAAACAGAGTGGTGCTGATCAGGAAAGCGCTATTTCGGAAGCCTTCCGCAATATTCATAGTTTTAAAGGGAACTGTGGGTTTATGCAGATATCCCAGCTTGAAAAGCTAAGCCATCTTATGGAAAACTATCTTGACGGACTGCGCATTAAAGATATTTCTGTTAGTGATGATTTGATCAAGACTATGCTTAATATGGTCGATTACATCAGGGAGGCGCTTGCCGAATATGCCAAGGGCAACAAGATATTAGATAACTTCGAAATTTTATATGGGCTTTTTACGGACGAACTGAAATTGAGTGCAGGCATCGCATTGCCGGCATCTCAGCACCAGGCAGATACCAAAACGTTAAAGGGCAAAGAAACTATAATTATTCAAGCTCCGGAAGAAAAAGTACGCAAAAAAGAACGCGAGGATATCGGACTTGAAAAAAAACAACTTGAAAAGAAGGATATTCGCGTAGATATAACTAAGTTGGATAATCTTATAAATCTCGTTGGCGAGTTGGTGATAGCCCAGTCCATGGTCCTCATTAATCCAATATTGATCGAAGCTGACGACGAAAACCTGGAACGGTCGGTTCATCATCTCAACCGCATTTCTTCAGACTTGCAAGACGTTGCCATGTCGGTGAGAATGGTGCCACTCTCGATGGTGTTTAAAAAAATGGTCAGACTGGTCTATGATCTGTCAAAAAAATCCAATAAAAAAGCTGATATTGAACTTATAGGAGAAGAGACCGAAGTGGATAGGAATATTATCGAGCAGATCAATGATCCGCTTGTTCATATTATCAGGAATGCTATTGACCACGGATTGGAAACTCCTGAAGCTCGTGTAGCTGCCGGGAAACCGGAAGAAGGAAAGATTACAATCGAAGCCCGTCATGAAGGCGGCGAAGTCTGGATTATTATAAAAGATGACGGTCGAGGTCTGGATCGCGAAAAAATACTGGAAAAGGCAATAGAAAAGGGGCTCATTCCTAAGAATTTCCACCTTGCTGAGGAACAGATATTTAATCTCATATTCGAACCTGGATTCTCTACTGCGGACAAGATTACCGATATCTCCGGACGTGGAGTCGGTATGGATGTCGTTAAAAAAAATATAGAAAAATTAAAAGGGACGATCAATGTGCATAGCACTCAAGGTCAGGGGAGTGATATTATTCTGCGAATACCTCTGACGCTGGCAATTATTGATGGGATGCTGGTCAGGGTTGGCAGTACATACTACACTATTCCCTTGCTCTCAATCCAGGAATCAATAAAGATCGAAAGCCAAAAGGTCACTGTTACCCCGGATGGACAGGAAACCATCCTTATTAGAAAAGAGCATGTTCCTATTATTAGATTATATAAATATTTTAAAAAAAATGCGGATAAGATCGACTTGAAAGGCAGTGTCCTTGTTATCTGTGAAACAGGCAGGCAAAAGATGGCTTTGCTAGTGGACGATATTGTTGGACAACAGCAAACCGTCATAAAAAGTCTCCCTGAGTATTTCGTTAACATGAAAGGTGTTTCGGGCTGCACCATTATGGGTAACGGAGAGATCAGCTTAATAATAGATATCAATAGTTTAGCCCAAATAGCCAGAGAAAAAATCAATAATAAACAATTAATTGAGGTGAAAAAATGAGTTACGGAGCAGGACGAAAAGAAATGATCGAGGATGATAGCTGGGATGAGGATGATGAAGATACTATGAAAAACCGGTATCTTACCTTCCATATAGCTGATGAAGATTTTGGTATCGATATCCTGTATGTCAAAGAAATTGTTGGTATGCAAAAAATTACTGAAGTGCCTGACATGCCTGCCTTTATTAAAGGCGTTATAAATCTTCGTGGACAGGTGATCCCTCTTATTGATGTAAGGTTGCGATTCGAGATAGAACTGCGTGAATATGATGAACGCACCTGTGTTATCGTTGTTGATATAAACAGTATGCTTGTAGGGCTGGTTGTGGATATGGTTAGTGAGGTGACGGAGATCCCTGAGGAGAGCATATCTCCACCGCCCCAGTTGGCATACAGCACCAGTCATCAATATATTAAGGGTATGGGTAAGATAGGCGAGGAGGTCAAGATTATTCTTGACATACAAAAACTGCTATTTGAGCAAGAGACAAAACTTTTAGCTGAATCTATGTAATGGAGGGATATAAATGGTTATGCAGATTAAAATGGCCACAAAAATACAGGTAGCTCTAGGAGTATTGACTTTTTTTGTTATAGGTATAAGCCTTTTCTCCATAAGCAACATTAATAAGATCAATAAACAAGATAAACTCCTTTATGAGAGGATAACCGTCCCACTAGGTGATATTGTGCATATTGTCAGCATCTATAACGACATAAGAATTAATCTGCGAGCCATAATGCTGGCAAGTACAGACGCAGAAAAATATGCATTAAATGATAGAACTTCTGTGTTTAGATCACAATTAGAGGCTGCCCTTAATAAATATAGCACTACTCTTATCGATGCTGTTGATACAGAAAAACTGAAAAATTTTAAAGATAAAATGGTCGGGTATAATACGGTATATGATGAGATCGCTGCACTTGCGAGCAAGGGAAACCTGGAAGGAGCAAATCAGTTAACCGCAACCCCGAAAACAAAAGAAATAGTCAAAGCGGTTCAGGAAGCTCTGGATATGATTGTTGTTGACAAGATCAATGATGCCAAGCTAACTGCTGAAAGTAACGATAAAACAGCCAAAAGTAGCAGTGCCGAATCCTTTATCCTCTTGATAATAGCGTCAATAATATCAATAGCTGTTGCCATTTACCTAACGGTTACCTATAAAAAGATTATCAGCGGTTTTATGGCGGAAATGGAAAAACTTATAAATGCAGCAATTAGTGGGAATATTGACGAGAGGGCAGATGTTAGGTCAATCAATTTCGAGTTTCGACCTCTAATCGAAGGAGTAAATGTAACTATCGATTCCCTTGTTGGTCATATTGACTCTATTCCGACGCCAACATTCATTATAAATACTGATTTTACCATAAAATATGTTAATCAAATCATTATAGATATTATAGGGCTGCCCAAAAATCAAATAGTTGGAACTAAATGCTATACTCATTTTAAAACTTCCGATTGTAATACAGAGAGATGTGCTTGTGCAAGGGCAATGAAAGAGGGTCATCTGGCGACGAGCGAGACGGATGCGCATCCGGGTAAACATAATTTGGAAATCTCTTATTCCGGTAAGCCGATCAAAAACTCTGATGGCAAAATAATCGGCGCCTTAGAAATAATCTCTGATCAAACAGAAATAAAAAAAGTGATGAAAGCTTCAAGTAAAGTAGCTGAGTACCAAAGTCAAGAGGTGAGCCGATTAATTAAGGCCTTGGATAACTTGGCTAAAGGGGATATCTCTTTTAACCTGGAGGTAGGTGAAGGAGATGTAGATACCGCTGGTGTAAAAAATAATTTTTCGATGATTGCAGGCGCGCTTAACACACTTACCACTGCCCAAAAAATGCTTGTTGAGGCTGCGAATGAAATAGCAGAAGGAAATCTCACTACAAAGCTACAAGCGAGATCAGATAGCGATCAATTGATAATTGCCATGGCAAAAATGACAGACAAACTCGACAAATCACTATCTGTAGTAGCCGAAACGGTGCAGCAAGTGACTAGCGGGGCCGAACAGATATCTGATGCCAGCCAGTCCCTGTCGCAAGGTGCTACTCAGCAGTCTTCATCACTCGAAGAGATAACGAGTTCTATGGCTGAGATCGGTTCGCAGACCAAGATCAATGCTGAGAATGCGAATCAGGCGAATACGTTGTCCAAGACAGTAAGAAGTTCAGCCGAAAGCGGACAGGGTAAGATGAAAGAAATGGTATCCGCCATGGGCGATATCAGCGATAGTAGTATGCAGATCAGTAAAATTATCAAAGTTATCGATGAAATCGCGTTCCAAACGAACTTACTGGCACTTAACGCAGCTGTCGAAGCAGCCAGGGCGGGACGGCACGGAAAAGGCTTTGCCGTAGTTGCCGACGAAGTAAGGAACCTGGCAGGGCGCAGCTCTAAAGCAGCCAAAGAGACTGCGGAACTGATCGAGTCATCAAAAATGAAAGTCAAAGCTGGTACCGAAATCGCGGAAATCACCTCGGAATCGTTCAAAGAGATTGTGAGCGGAGTAGTCAAGGTGACTGATATTATCGGGGAAATTGCCGCCGCTTCCAGCGAACAAGCCGAGGGAGTGATTCAGATCAATCAAGGCTTGTCACAGATCGACAAGGTGACCCAGCAGAACACCGCGAATGCCGAAGAGACTGCGTCAGCTGCTGAAGAGTTATCTTCTCAAGCTATCAGTTTGAAGAGGCTTACCGATGAATTCAAGCTCTCAAACACTGTCGTATCCCGTGAAGGCCCTCGGACTCAGGATGTGCCCGTCCAACCTAAGAAAAAAATGCCTGCCAAAGGCTGGGGCAGTCCATCGAATAAACCGGTAATATCACTGGATGATAACAATTTCGGTAAATTTTAATAATTTGGATTCCTGTGCGGGCGTGCCGTTGGTACGCCCCTATAATGCTCATATCCGATAACCGGGATTAAAACCATGGATCAACCAAATAACGAAGCTCTGTCAATACTGACGAGAATATCTATATCTGATCAGGAATATCATGAGATCACGGCTTTGATCTATGATCGCTTTGGCATAATTCTGTCGGAAGAAAAACGATCGATGGTAATGGGACGACTTCAAAAGTATATGAGGACCAATGGGTATTCGAGTTATAGCCAATATATAGATCATCTCAAAAGCAATAATGGTTACCAGGCACTTAGTTCGCTGATCGATAATATTTCTACCAATTACACCTTCTTTTACCGTGAGAATGACCATTTTGATTATTTTTCAAGGACTGTGCTCCCCGAACTTACCGGCAGATTGGCTGTGCGCGATAAGGATATCCGTATGTGGTGCGCTGCTTGCTCTACTGGAGAAGAAGCATATACAATCATGTTCTGCTTAATGGAACATTTGGGTTCGGCTTATGGACAATGGAACTCCGGGCTATTGGCAACCGACATATCCGAAAAGGTGCTCAAAATAGCGCAGACCGGGAAGTATACTTCAGAACAGATCGAAAAGGTCCCTCTTGCTATAAGGAATAAATATTTAAAATTGAAAGAACCAAAAATCTGGGAGGTTACCGACAAACTCAAAGAAGAGATTACGTTCCGTAGGTTTAATTTGATGAACCGTGACTTCCCTTTCAAAAAGCAATTTCAGGTAATTTTTTGCCGTAATGTTATGATCTATTTTGATCAGCCTACGAGGGAAAAGCTTGTTAAGAATTTTTCTGATTTTCTTGTTCCTGGAGGGTATTTGTTTATCGGTCATTCCGAAAGCTTGCGACGTACCCAGGACAATCTGAAATACGTTATGCCTTCGGTGTACCGAAAGAAGTGACGAGGGGGGGCTGCCCCAGAGGTGATAGTATGCTAAACAAAAAAATAAGAGTTCTCATCATCGATGATATGGCGCTGGTAAGGGATATCCTCGCAGCGGGTCTTGCCAAAGACCCGGATATAGAGGTTGTGGGTACGGCTGCCGATCCGTATATCGCAGCTGACAAGATACCAAAACTAACACCTGATGTACTTACTCTGGATGTAGAAATGCCCAGGATGGACGGCGTAGAATTTCTGCGTAAGTTAATGCCGCAGTACCCTCTTCCTGTTGTTATGGTCAGCTCTCTTACCGAAAAGGGACAAAGGATTACCCTCGATGCCCTTCAGGCCGGGGCAGTTGATTTTGTCCACAAACCTTCGAGTAACATAGACCGTGGTCTTAATGCGATGATGATGGAGTTAAGAACTAAAATCAAAATAGCATCTATCGCTAATGTATCGCATTGGAAAAGTTCGGAGAAAAGATCGGCTATCGCATCGAATATTGATCACTCAAAAGCCCTTGCCAAGTCTACTGACAAAATAATCGTTATTGGTGCGTCTACCGGCGGGACTGAAGCTATTAGATCAGTTATAACCGAATTTCCGCCACTGATGCCGGGAATTGTTATTGTACAGCACATGCCTGCAGGGTTCACGAAAATGTTTTCGGAACGGCTCAATACACAGGCACAAATGGAGGTGCGCGAAGCTTGTGACGGAGACAGAATTATAACCGGGCGAGTATTGATAGCTCCTGGCGGTAAACATATGCGTATTATACGTTCCGGAGGTATCTATCAGGTTTCTGTTTCTGATGGACCACAAGTAAACGGGCATTGTCCGTCAGTTGAAGTATTAATGCAGTCTGCGGCAACTCATGTTGGGAATAATGCCATCGGGATTATGCTAACCGGCATGGGTGGAGACGGCGCAGACGGGATGAAAGCCATGCGCGATGTCGGTGCCAGGACTCTGGCTCAGGATGAGAGTACCTGTGTTGTATTCGGAATGCCTAAGGTGGCTTGGGAAAAAGGTGGAGCAGAAAAGCTTGTACCGTTGCAAAATATCCCTGAAGCCACTATGCAATTATTAGAACAAATGAAATAGAATGGGATACTATGAATAATTTGATGATTGGTATCGGTGACTATAATGCCAGCAAAGCCAAAGGGGTAGCGATCAAAACTCTGGCACTTGGCTCGTGTGTTGCCGTTATCCTGCTTGATCCGGTGACTGAGGCTATAGGAATGGCGCATATCGCCTTGCCGGAGGCTTCCATCGATTTTGAGAAGAGTAAATCAAAGCCTGGATATTTCGCAGACACTGCAATTATCGCGTTGTATAGACGAATGGGCGAGTTAGGTTCGTTAACGAAGATACAGGATATGTACATTAAAATTGCCGGAGGAGCGAATGTTCTCAATAATTCAATGGATATTGGCAATCGAAATATTCTTGCAATAAAAAAGATCCTCTGGCAGATGGGTACCGGACCAGTTGCAGAAGATGTTGGACATAATTATAGCAGGACAGTTACCGCTTATACTGATACCGGACTAATCGAAATATCGAGCCACAGCAGAGGTGTGTGGAATTTATAAAAATATTGCAAAAGGTTAACGCTACTATGAAATCTATAAGCGATAAAATAATAGATAGAATAAAAGACTTGCCCCCGGTATCCAAGAGCTTTTTTCAAATTATGAAAATAACCGGAAATCCGAATTATTCCTTCCAGGAAATAGCACGGGTTATAGAATACGATCCTGTGCTTACGGCAAAAATCCTAAAGGTGACAAACTCGTCAAGCCTAGGACTGAAAAGAACCTTTGATTCGGTAAAAGCAGCTATACCATATTTAGGTGAAAAAACTATTATCGGCATGGCTGTCGATAGTTGTGCACACGGTTTTTATAACTCTCCATTAGATGGGTATCTTAGTTTGGAAGGTGAACTATGGAAGCATAGCATAATGACAGCCTTGATTGCCAAAGAAATTATTGTGACCGCAATCAACAGAGTTCCTGACCCTAACCAGGTTTTCACTGCGGGAATCCTTCATGACATAGGAAAAATGGTCATTTCAGGATTGTTGTCAGAAGCAGGTGTACTGGAAGCTAATGGAGTGTTGGATGTTCATACGTTTTTGGATCGGGAAGAAGCCTTGATTTCAATTAATCATTGTGAAGCAGGAAGGTTATTGGCCCAACACTGGGGTTTGCCTGAACTCTATCAGCAAGTGATCTTTTATCATCACAATCCGCAGATGGTTGATCAATGTTATGCTTCTATTGTATACGCCGTTCACTTGAGTGATATTGTCGCCATGGAATATGGTATGGGAACGGGCGTTGACTCCCTGCAATATCGATTGGACCAGGATTACAAAAACTTTTATGATATATCTACTGAAAAGTTATATGGCATAATTAGTAAAGCTGATGATGAGTATAATAAAATAAATGAGTTTTTTAAAGCTTAATAGCTGCGCTAGTATAGCTAGGTAAAAAAAGAAAGAGAAGGATAGCTATGAAAAAAATACTGATAGTTGATGATTCGGCAACGGCAAGAAGTTTTATTAAACGGTGTTTAGAAATTGTTGGTTTGCGAGGCTGCGATTTCCTTGAAGCTGAGAACGGTTTGCAGGCCCTTGAGCTGATGAACAAGAACCTAATTGATCTGGTATTTACCGATTATTTTATGCCGCAAATGACAGGAGAAGAACTCCTGAAAAAAATAAAAGCCGATCCTGGGAAATCCAATATTAAAGTCTTTATTATCAGCAGTGCCGGATCTGTTACCAAAGAGAAAGAATTACTTAGTATTGGGGCCAAAGCAGTAATCAACAAACCGATCTCCCCTGCATCTATAGCTCCTTTTATCAGAGGAATAATTATTGAATAAGGTGGTGTTTTATGTGGAATACAAATGCATCTCAACAGCAAAATAGTCCAGAAATAGTTGAACCTGTAAAAGATAGCAGGGCCTTATTGCAACAGGCTGTAAATAATATTGAAAAAATGGCTTTTTTACCGGTAAGTGAAGCTCATCTTTATTATTCAAAGATTAAAATCAAAACACCAATTAAAGGTGAAATGGTCATATTCGTGACCGAAAGCTTAGCGAAGGAGCTAACAAATAGTATATACGGACTGACAAGTGAAGATAATCCTCTTCAGAAGGAACGTGTGAAAGATGCTGTCTCCGAAATGCTGAATATTATAGCCGGGCAGTTTATGCGTACTATTCTTCCTCTTGATCAGGATTTTACTATAGGCTTGCCTATTACGGAGCAGTGTGAAGAGGTGTCCGGTACTTCAAGCATGATACAGCGTTTTTATACAGTGAATAATAATCTTCTTCCTGTTGCAATAAAAGGAAAAGAACTTATCAATTTTTTCGAAAACAATAGAAGCAGATAATGGTACTGGCTGATTAAATTTTAAATCCTAGTTTTGCTATCTGAGTAAGTAGTTTTTTCTTATTAATCGGCTTAACCAGATAAGCCTCACACTGGTTATCAAAAAACGCCTTCCGAACGTTCTGTGCATCTGCGAGCGCTGTAGTGAAAATAACTTTTACACCATCAAGACCTTCAATTCCGTGAATTTTTTCAAATGCTCTTATTTGTTTTAATACGTTATGACCATCAATTTCAGGCAGCATAATATCGAGACAAATGAGGTCGTACTTATCTCCTTGCTCAAGGGCAGTGGAAAAAACATCAATAGCTTCTTTACCGTTGGTCGATATATCAGTTTCTCCATATGGAGTTAGCAACAAACGCATCATTTTTCTGCTGGTAAAATCATCTTCTACGATCAATATTTTCATTGTGGTTCTCCCTCGTATAATACGTTTCAGAATGGTTAGTCAGATCGGCAAATATTGCATTGATCTATAGACTAAACATTTAACAAGAGAAGTCCCTATATTATAATC
>Ga0209417_1007580_pt1 | contig 10359 bp, 10 predicted proteins | sample RifGroF2_FD_184002 | JGI IMG/M metagenome (GOLD analysis project Ga0209417, IMG submission 184002) | Groundwater microbial communities from Rifle, Colorado, USA - Groundwater F2 (SPAdes) (version 2) | ecosystem: Environmental > Aquatic > Deep subsurface > Groundwater | place: Rifle, Colorado... | reverse complement strand
TTGCGCACACTTTGTCTGCAGCTTCAGTCGGGGAGGCGTCCGCGGCAAGCCTGCGATCAGCCCTGGATCGCCACGGTTTCGAGACCGGGCCGTTCACACCCTTTCTGGATTCGCTGTCCAGCTTCGGTAGCGCTGTCTCAGTGCCGGAGGCTGAAGCCATCCAACGTCTTCTGGCATCTCCGCTGCGGGGCGTCGTCAACCGGCATCTGATCCATGACGACTCCGGCTACCACAGCCTGGTTTTCCTGCATTACGCCGGTCCGGCCCTTGATGTGGAAACGTTCCTGAATGAACTGGCAACCATCGATCCGCCGGCGCGTGCCACCAGTGTCGAGCTGGTCAGCAGCCAGCTGGCTGATTCGGTCGCCCACAGTTTCATGTGGAGTTTTCTGGTTGGCGGTCTGATCGTTCTGTTTCTGATGATTACCCATTTCAAATCCAGGCTGGGGATGTTGTACACATTTTTACCGGTGATAGCCGGCGCCGTTCTCATGCTTGGCAGCATGGCCATCTTCGGCATGGGCATTAACTTCATGAACGCCATGGTTCTGGTGACAATCGTGGGCATGGGGAGCGATTACGGCCTGCATGTTGCGCATCGGGCCAGCGGTGGAGATGATAACGGCAGGGAAGGGCGCTTTATCCAGGCCGGTAGAGCGGTGCTGCTCTCGGCATTGACGACCATCGCCGGTTTTGGATCTCTGGCCTTCGCCGACTATCCGGCCCTTGCATCCATTGGGTGGGCTACCAACCTGGGGGTCGGTTTCACCGCCATGTGCGCATTGATAACCCTGCCGGCGATATTGAAACTGCAGCGATCACCCCGTGATTTCTGAGCAGGCGGTGAGCTTAACCCTTTCCGGCTTTGTCTCAGAGACACGACCCGCTCGTTGTACTCACTCCAGATATCTGCCTAATCCTCATTGGCAAGACAAGTCAACGTGTCGATATCGGCGTCAATGATTTCAATGGGTAAAGTATTTCCCGTTCAGCAGCAAATGGGCTGCGATACTGGCGGCGTATCCCAGTGCGATGGCCCAGCTCCATTTCAGGTGTGCCCCGAAGGTGTAGACTCCCCGGGCCGAGCCCATCAGGGCCACCCCGGCGGCCGAGCCGATCGAGAGCAGGCTGCCACCCACGCCGGCGGTCAGGGTCACCAGCAGCCACTGGCCGTGGGACATCTGCGGATCCATGGTCAGCACCGCGAACATGACCGGGATGTTGTCGATAACAGCCGACAGAAGTCCCACCAGCACGTTTGCGGTGGTATGGCCCAGGCCGTTGTACATGAAATTGGAAGTCACTGCCAGATAGCCGAACTGCCCCAAGCCGCCGACGCAGAGGATCACGCCGTAGAAAAAAAGCAGTGTGTCCCATTCGGCCTTGGCGATCTTGCGGAACAGGTCGAAGCTGGCGTGCTGATGTCCGGTCATGTCCAGAGGGTTGTCGCCGCTCAATTGGCGATGTTCGACAGTTTTAAGCCAGTAGGAGAAGAAAGACAGATAACCCAGCCCCAGCATCATCCCGACTGCCGGTGGCAGATTCAGGAAGTTATGGAATGAGACGGCCGTCACGATGGTCAGCAGAAACAGGGCCATGATCCGTCTGGCGCCCAGCTTCATTGAAACCGCTTCGTCACTTACTGTCGGTTTTTCCTTGGATGCGGCCAGGCTCATGCAGACCGCAGGGATGATCCAGTTGATCACCGAGGGGATGAAGATCGAGAAAAATTCAAAAAACTGGACCTTTCCTTTCTGCCAGACCATCAGGGTCGTGATATCGCCAAAGGGGGAAAATGCGCCTCCAGCATTGGCGGCCACGACAATGTTGATGCAGGCCACGACCACGAACTTGGTATTATTGCCTCCCACCGCCATGGCGACGGCCCCCATCAGCAACGCCGTGGTCAGGTTGTCGGCCACCGGCGAGATGAAGAAGGCCAGCAGTCCGGTCAGCCAAAAGACTGTCCGTAACGTGTAACCCTTGTTGACCAGCCAGGAACGGAGCGCCCTGAAGGCGTTGCGTTCTTCCAGCGCGTTGATGTAGGTCATGGCCGCCAGCAGGAACAGAAACAGCTCGGCATACTCGGTCAGATTATGCAAGATCGCTCCGTGGGCATGATCCGGTTTGCCCAGCGCCTGATAGGAAAGAGCCACCAACACCCAGATGATGCCGGCCGCCACGATGACCGGCTTGCTTTTACGAAGGTGAAGCTGCTCCTCCATGATCACCAGAACGTAGGCCGCTACGAAAAGGATCAGCGCGAAAATTCCGGTTACAGTGCCGGTCAGATCCTGGATCTCACCGCCTCCGGATGCCAGGGCCGGCAAAGCCGTGACAAGCAGGCATAGTATGGTTAACAGAATTCTAAACATTGATAAAATCCTTTCAAACTTACAGTTTCAAAAATACGCCGCTCAGGCAGCGGTGCCCGTGGGCCACGGTCGGATAATCCCGGCACATGTCCGGTTTGGTGTCGTTGATGCCGCACAGTCCCAGATTGTCATCGGTTCGCTCGATAAACGGACAGGGATCTTCCAGACGTCCGGACTTGGGATCGACCCAGATCCAGCCGAGCCGGTTTACCCGGCTGAGCAGATCGTCGCGACCCTCCTGTTTCCAACGTTCCAGATCACGCGCGGAAGCGTTCAGATGTCCGCCGAACTGCTCGCAACAGCGGCCGCAGCAGATACAGCTGCTTTCCCTCCGTCCGCTCGAGGATGAGGTAGGGCACAGCAAATCCTTCAGTGTTTTAAACATAATTACTCCTTCCCCGGCAAGATGCCCAGGATGAAGACAGTCAAAAACAGCAGATAACCGGGATCAGGTTGTCGAGAGGATCAGGCGGGTGGCGCGCGGCAGGGAGAAGCGAAACAGACCGGTACGGCAGGGGGGATGATCGTCTCGGGCAAACCATGGCTCCGTAGGATTACAACTGTCCGCCGTGCCAGTACAACATCGGTGCGCAGGTTGACAACGGAGCGGCGGGTCTTGAACGAGCAGGTTGCGGAAACCGGGCATTCGTAGACAAAGTTGGTGATCTTGTCAGTCGAAAAGGTAATCGGGGAGAGCAGCAGCAGGAGTGCAATCAGAAACTGGGACAGGACCCGGCGCGGATGAATCGGCATTTTGCCCGAATGTCGCCGGATCCGGTTCGCTATCGCAGACGACAGGATATGTTCTTCAGGGAAAGAGCTCATTATCTCAATGAAACATCCGGTACTGGAAAATGTAGGCGGCAATCCCGCCGAAGTAACCCACCAGTGCCAGGCCGCTGATCCGTTTCACATACCAGAAGAAGTGGATCTTTTCCAGCCCCATCGCAGCCACGCCGGCCGCCGAGCCGATGATCAGGATTGAGCCGCCGGTGCCGGCGCAGTAGGCCATGAACTCCCACAGGAAGCTGTCGGTCGGATACTGGGCCAGGCTGTACATACCCATCGACGCGGCCACCAGCGGCACGTTGTCCACGATGGCGCTGACCATGCCGATGATCGTGACGATAACGTCCTCACGTCCCACGGTCTTGTTCAACCAGCCGGCCAGATTGGTCAGGATATGGGTGTGCTCCAGGGTGGCCACAGCCAGCAGTATGCCGATAAAGAAGACGATCGAGCTCATGTCGATCTGTTTCAGAGCACGCACCAGGGTCAGGTGTTCCTTGGCCTCGTCCTCTTTCTGGCGATGGATGATTTCACCGACCAGCCAGAGGATACCCAGGCCGAACAGGATGCCCATGAAAGGGGGCAGGTGGGTCACGGTCTTGAACACCGGAACGCAGACCAGGATTCCCAGGCCCATGGCGAACATCAGGTTTTGCTCGAAGGGGGTGGTGCGGATCGGTTCACCGCATTCGGCAGCGACCTTTACCGGCGACACGACCTGCTTGCCCCTCAGGAACCAGCTGGTGATGGCCAACGGCACGACCATGTTGATGATCGAGGCCAGGAAGACACCTTTCATGATCGCCAGGGTCGTGATCTGTCCGCCGATCCAGAGCATGGTGGTGGTGACGTCGCCGATCGGGCTCCAGGCGCCGCCGGCATTGGCGGCGATTACGATGATGCCGGCAAAAAAGAGCCGGTCGTCGTGTCGATCGAGCAGTTTTTTCATCAGCGAGATCATCACGATGGTGGTGGTCAGGTTGTCCAGTACGGCGCTGAGGAAGAAGGTTACGATTCCGACCAGCCAGAGCAGCGAAGTCAGGCTGGTGGTCTTGATGCGCGAGGTAATCACGTCGAAGCCGTTATGAGCGTCGACCACCTCCACGATCGTCATGGCGCCCATCAGGAAGAAGACTATCTGGGCGGTACCCATCAGTGATTCTCCCAGCTGCTCGCTGACCAGATGGTGATCGCCGGTTGACATAGCGTAGATGGTCCAGAGCAGGCCGGCCCCGATCAGGGCCGAGGCCGATTTGTTGACCTTGAGCGGATGCTCGAGGGCGATGGCGGCGTAGGCGATCACAAAGATGACGACAATAGCGATCAACATTGCGGGTTCCTCTTCGGTTGAAATATAAGTCGGATTTCGACTGATCGCCAGGCAGTATGCCGGCCTAGGCGGTGTCAGCCATTAATAACAGTATCAAGCGGCTCTTTCCATTAAAAACTCCGGTTTACTTGAAAAAACGGAAAAGCCTGACAGCTTCATTCTGTTTTGCCGGCGCATATTTTCCGACGGTTTGGACGTGAACATCTTCGGGAGGGTTTCTCAATGCGTCTCCGATAATCATGCCGCCGATTGCTCCGTAGAGCAGCGCCGCGATACTGCCGGTCAACAGAACATCCAACTCCGTGCCAATACCGGCCCAGGTGAAGAGCAGGCCGCTTGCCAGTCCCACGGAGCCCAGTATAATAGCGCCCGGTTTTTTATCGCCGGTTTTCTGCACCGCCCAACCACCAACCGCCCAGGCCATGATCGAGTAGACAGCATAACCACCCAGTGACCAGCGGGCGGAGAAGCTGTCCATGGTGCCGGTAAATGACAGCGCTGACGGTATGACGTTGGAGGTAAGGCTCAAACCGGCAAAGCCTCCCATCAGTGTTGCGCCGACGGAGCGAAGTTTGATGCCCATGACGAACTTCAGGATACCGGCGTTAAATCTGCGGATCATTTTCAGGATCGTTTTTTCTCTGTTCTCCATGACATCGGATGGTGCTTGCATGGTCTTGACTCCTTATATTCGGATACTGATTTTTGTAGGAGATTTTTCCCTGCCCCCTCCCCGCAGTCGGGGAGGGGGCTTTTTGACTGAAACCAGATTTTCAACAGAAACTCAGTGCCCTGCCGATGGTGGAACAACCAGTTTGCCCGGATAACGCAGGCTTCCAACCAGATCCTGAATTTCCTGCGGCGGTTCCGGAGTGAACTTGCCAACCACATACATGACAATAAAGTTTAATGCGGCGCCAACCGTACCGATACCTTCGGGGGAGATTCCGAACCACCAGTGGTCCTTGTTATTGAAGGCCGGGTTAACAAACTTGAAGTAGATGATGTAGGCGGCAACAAAGATGATGCCGACCGCCATGCCGGCCAGCGCGCCTTCCTTGTTGGCCTTCTTGTTGAAGATGCCCATCAGGATGCAGGGGAAGAAGGAGGCTGCAGCCAGACCAAAGGCAAAGGCGACCACCTGCGCCACGAAGCCCGGCGGGTAGATGCCGAACAGACCGGCGATACAGACCGCCACGCCGGCAGCTGCTCGGGCCCAGATCAGTTCTTCTTTCTCCGACATGTCCGGTTTAACAATACCCTTCATCAGGTCATGGGAGATGGCGGCCGAGATAACCAGCAGCAGACCGGCCGCGGTGGAGAGCGCGGCTGCCAGACCACCGGCGACGAAGTAAAGATCGACCCAGTTGGGGAGCTTGGCGATTTCAGGGTTGGCCAGAACCATGATATCCTGGTCGATCTTTACTTCGTTTTTGGTGTCAGGCTTGTCCCAGGCACCCTTGGCGATCTGCATGATGCCGTCGCCGTTTTTGTCTTTCCATCCGACCAGCTTGGTTTTTTCCCAGTTTTTGAACCAAGAGGGTGCTTTCGAATACTCGACGTTGTGTATCGATTTGATGAAATTCGTACGTGCGAAAACTGCGATGGCTGGTGCTGTAGTGTAGAGCAGGGCAATGAAGAGCAGTGCCCAGCCGGCTGAAGAGCGGGCATCACGCATCTTGGGCACGGTGAAAAAACGGATCAGGATGTGCGGCAGTCCGGCGGTGCCGATCATCAGCGACATGGTGATGAACCAGACGTCGATGCGCGGCCGCGCTCCTGAGGTATAGGCGCCAAATCCCATGTCTTTCTGAATCCCGTTAAGTACATCCAGCAGATATTTGCCCTGGGTAGCTGGGTCCTGCAGCATTTCTGCGCCAGCGGCATTGATTGCTGAACCGTAGCCCAACTGCGGAATCGGGTTGCCGGTGAGCTGCATGGAGATGAAGATCGCCGGAATCAGGTAAGCGGTTATCAAAACGCAGTACTGGGCTACCTGGGTGTAGGTGATCCCCTTCATGCCGCCCAGGGTGGCATAGAAAAAGACCAGCGCCATGCCGATGATAACACCCATATTGATACTGACCCCCATGAAGCGGGAGAAGACCACGCCGACGCCGCGCATCTGCCCTGCCACATAGGTAAAGGAAACGAAAATGGCGCAGATCAGAGCCAAAACACGGACGGTGTTGGAATAATACCGGTCACCCATGAACTGGGGGAATGGTTACTTGCCGTATTTGCGCAGGTACGGCCCGAAGAGCATGGCCAGCAGCACATAGCCTCCGGTCCATCCCATCAGGTAAAAGGAGCCGTCTCGCCCCATGAAGGAGATAAGACCGGCCATGGAGATGAAGGAAGCGGCCGACATCCAGTCGGCGCCGGTTGCCATGCCGTTCAGTATTGGCGGTACCGACTGTTCCGCTGCGTAGAAGTCGCCGGTTGATTTGGCCCGGGTAGCATAGGCGATGTAGATGTACAGGGAGAAGCTGAGTCCCGTTAGAATCCAGGTCCATACAAGAATGCTCATATATTGTCACCTCGTGATTTTATTGAATGTGATCGTGTCAACGCGGCACTCCCGGGCGTGTTACCCTTCATGCACATCATATTTCTTGTCCAGGTTGTTCATCATGTACACGTATGTCCCAATAAGGATGACAAAGGTTACCAGTGATCCCTGATTGGCGAACCAGAAACCTAGAGGGAAGCCGCCGATCATGTAGGCATCCAGCTGGTCAACGATCATGATTCCGCAGAAAAATGAAACGAAAAACCAGATGGCGAGGTGAACCGCAATAATTACCAGATTCTCTTTCCAATAAGCCTGTAATTCTTTTGTTGCATGAATTGACATGATGTTATCCTCCGATATTGTTGATTGAGATTGTCAACGGCTTTCCGCGGGCTCTTTTCCGGATTTACCTCCTTTCCAAGATTGTTGAATCACCCTATGCCGGGCTGTATCCGAACCTGCCCGACAGAAGATCCGCTCCCTCTTTTAATGAAGGTATGATTTCCTTGTCCAGGCGGTCGGTCAGCATTCTGAAGGAGGGGCCGATCAGCGTAATGGAACCCACCACCTTACCGGTGTAATCGCGGACGGCCACGGCGACACTGATGATGCCGTCGCCCAGTCCGCCTCTCTCCACCGCCACCCCTTTGGCCCGGATTTCGTTCAATTCCAGATTCAGTTTTTCCATGTCCTGAGGGCCCTTTTTCTTCAGCAGTCGCTCCAGCAGATCCCGCGAGTCGAAGGATTTCATCACTTTTCCGGCTGCGTTGGAGAAAAAGGGCACCAGGCGCCCCAACAGGGAGGCGGTTTTGATCTGCTGTCTGCAGTCAACCATATCCAGAAACAAGACCTCGTCGTCCTTGAGTACGGTCAGATAGACCGCCTCATCCAGCTTGTTGGCCAATCCTTCCAGAACCGGATGGGCATAGTTGATGACGTTAACGTTTTTAAGCAGTTTCTGCCCCAAGGTGACCGAGCAGATGCCCAGTCGATACGAACCGGTATAGGGATCCTGTTCCGCCAGTCCTTTGGAGCACATTGTTCGCATTATGCGGAAAGCTACATTGCGGGAGAGTTGTACCTGCGATGCAAGCTGTCCCAGGCTGGCGCCTTCTTCAAAATCAGACAGTATTTCAAGCAGTTCAAGAGCCTTATCGACGGTCTTGACGGTATAGTCGTGCTCTGAATCCAATTTACGCGTTTGCATGGTTATACCCCGTGAGTGAGCATTCAAGCGCCGGGAAATAGCTGCGTTATGTGTTTTACAGAAATATGCTGTACACGATAACAAACCATACCCAGGGCGAATGAAAGCCGGATTTCAGTGAAACACATGCGTTGCTGCCGGAAAATTTGTTGCTGGTGTCAGGGACAGAATCAGGTTGCGGCTGGCGGGGCTCGTTCTTGAAGCGCAGGGTTAAGGAAGCTAGTTTTGGGAGACAATAAATCGGTGTGGAAAATGGTATTTGAAGAACTTGTGACGGTTGCTGTGGAGGGAATCAAGGCGATATTGACAGATCGCCTCTGTACGATCACGGTTCCGGGCCTGCTTTTCAGTGATTCCTTGACTTGGAAGTCCGGCCTGAAGTCCGGGCACTTGTCTCCCGTAAATGAAAGGGGAGCTGTCAGGATCAGTGTTATTATGAGTATGCGGGAAAAATATCTCAACATCTCATCATCCTTCTCAATATCCGCGATCGAGCAATATACCCATGTTCTAAAAAAGCGAAAAGACCATGTGCTGAAATTTATAACAACTTTATATTTTATGCAAGTAAAAATCATCATATAAATAAAATAATTGCAAAGCTATCGCAACATACGGTAATAACGTGTAAATTATGTTCTAAAAAATATTAAAATATTTTATTATTGTTGGTGATAGTTTGATTTTTACTGTAAAACACTATTAAATATTTGTCTAAATAAAGGGTATTGTGAAATAGATATTTGAATTTGCAAGCGCCTAACGCACAGATATTATGCAGTATTAGTGTCATGGCCGCCGGAGCTGCCAAAAAATACAGCCGTTTTATTATGCTTTCCGGAAAACCGGCTGCTGTTACGGAGCTGCCCGGGAGTGATAAATCTGTTGCCCGATCTGCTAAAAGAGGAAATAATAGCCGGGTTATCTAGCGACTTACCAGCGGAGAGCATATGCCTGAACATTATTTGAATGAGGATAGTTTCTTTTTCATCCAGGTGGATGCTATCTGCCATCGCCCGGCCATTACCTGTACTCCTGACACCGGACTGGTGGAAATGGCCGGCATGATGAAGGTTCACAATATCTCCGGAATCGTTGTTGTCGAAAACGGGCGCCCGGTTGGTATCGTATCACTGCGTGACCTGCGCAACCTGATAGCCGAAATGGTTGATAATATTTCCGGGATGACTGTGCGCGAGATAATGAAGACCGGGCTGATTACAATTCATGCACGCGATCCGCTCTTCAAAGCTATTTTTCTGATGGCCAAGCATAATATTCACCGTCTGATCGTGATCGATGAGGATCAGCAACTGTCCGGGGTAATGACCGACACCGACCTGCTGCGCATTCAGACCCGCAGTCCGCTCTACCTGGTGCAGGAAATCGAATCAGCGATCAACATCGAACAGTTGAAGCTGATCGGTCGCAAGATGACCGGCATGCTTCAGTATGCGGTAAGGACCAATGCCGACGCCCAGAGCCTGATACAGCTGATCGCCCATTTCAACGATGCTTTCACCCGACGTCTGATATTCATACTTGACCTCTGTGAAGGGGTTACTCTTCCTGCCGGTGCCGCCTACCTGTCATTGGGGAGCGAAGGACGACAGGAACAGACCCTGCGGACCGACCAGGACAGCGCCATCGTCTATAGTGACGATTTTTCTCCGGAGCAGATTGCCGGGGTGAGGCAATTTGCCGAACGGATAGCGTCAGCGCTGGAGAGCGTAGGCGTGCCGCTCTGTCCCGGCAACATGATGGCCAGCAACCCGGAGTGGTGCCATGGCCTGTTTGACTGGAAACAACTGACCGAACGGTGGATCGCACGGCCTGATCCCGAGTCCATGGTCCGTTTCGGCGTCTTTCAGGATCTGAGGGTTTTGCATGGGGAAGTGCTGTTTGAGGATGAACTGAAACGGCATATCTGTGAATGTACCCGAAAGAACTCCTTGTTCTTCCCGAGTATGGCCCGCAATATCGTTCGCTTTAAACCGCCTATGGGTATGTTCGGCAGACTGCTGGTGGAGAAAAAGGGTGATCAGCGCGGCAAGCTCGACCTGAAAAAAGGTGGGTTGTTTGCGTTGACCCGTGGTATCGGATTGATTGCTCTCGAAGCCGGCATTACCGGCGGAACAACCTG
>Ga0209417_1007579_pt1 | contig 10360 bp, 4 predicted proteins | sample RifGroF2_FD_184002 | JGI IMG/M metagenome (GOLD analysis project Ga0209417, IMG submission 184002) | Groundwater microbial communities from Rifle, Colorado, USA - Groundwater F2 (SPAdes) (version 2) | ecosystem: Environmental > Aquatic > Deep subsurface > Groundwater | place: Rifle, Colorado... | reverse complement strand
TTCAATGGCAATGGACGACCATTATCGCGTGCAGTGTTGTCCATTCCACTTGCCTGACCATTACTCCAATACAATTTATGTTCAGTTTTAGAGTCGGTTCTGTTTATCTCAATCCACTTTGCATACTTTTCCAAAGTTGGAAGCACTTTCCTTAACCGGGAAATATCTCCTGTAAATTTATATGTCTCAATTTCCGACCATCCAAAGAGTGGAGGGTTAATTGCTCTTGCAAGATTTTCACCTTGTCCCCATTCATGATCAGTTCCATCCGGCTCATTAATAACTCTGCAGATCATGCCATCGGCATGTTGAGCCGCATAGAAATTATCGTTGGATTTTACAAAAGGGAAAATATGAAAAGCATAACGTCCAAACATTGTCATTAAGTTTGTATCCCATTGGAAAATCTGTTCTGTAAGTCCTTCATCGATCCAGCTTGTTACCAAAGGCGATGAGCTTTGTGGTGCTTTAATATTTGAGAAGGCTATTTCCCAAGCCAACCAATATAAGTCCAGCCATTCTTTATTGTCTTCTAATATGGGTTCGGGCAGTTTATTTTTAATCTTATCAAACTTCGGTACTGCGACAATCTCTTTTTTTGAGAAATCTTTGTTCTGAAAGTTTTGACTAAAACTACTTGAATTTATAAAAAACAGATTTATAAATATAAGTGTGTTTATTGTTAATTTATTATGGAACATGATCGTATTATTTTAGTTGAATTACAAACGATAATTGGTATGTTTTTTCTTTCAAAAGGAATTCGTTATGCACTCTTGGTGTCCAGCTGTCGTCTCCACCTAATCCCATTTGTTTTAAGTCGATATTTAACCAGATTTTATTTCCCTGCCTGAGTATTGTGGTGTTTTTTGCATCATATAGTTCAGATGGGGAATAATCATGTATAGTAAAATTAAATAAAGGAGCACCTAAAACCGTTATTTCATCTTTTCTGGAAAAAACCTTCAACCATCGGGTGTCAGTTCTGTTGCCATTTTCCTGAGGCATAATATATGGAAAGTACTGTTCTTTTACTGTTGAGGTATAACGCCCTACAAATGCTGACTCTTTTCTATCTTCATAACTTTCAAAAGGACCTCTTCCATACCATTCAATATCGTCAAATTCTAAAGGTAAACTCGTGATAAATCCAACTCTTGGTAATGGTGGAGTATTAGCATCTGAATAGAAGCTGGCATTAACCTTTATTTGTTTATTACCATTTATTATATATTCAGAATATTGTTTAATGGTAGTTTTGCCAAATTTTAAGTGATTCATAACCCGAACCATCACTTCGTTTGCAGATATGTTTACAAGCTCAAATGAAGTTGGTTGAATAGAATAATCATTTAACTTTGCCGATTTCCATTGATATGCATAGGATTCATTATCGCCTCCTTCATCATTATCTGTCGGTACTCTCCAAAAGCAGGGTTGAACAGGGTCAAGAATAACTTTTCTATCATTCGAAGTTATAGAATTAATCAGACCATTTTTTTTATTAATACTTACTGTAAAAGATTTTTGAGCTATTCTTACAACATCATTAGTTTCTTTAATGGTAATTGGTTCAGACAATGATTCAGTGTTGATATGCTTTTGGGTAAGTGTATTTCCCAACAATGGTATTTGTTCGCCAGCAATTTCAAAGTTTGGGGTATCAACCCATTTTGTCGAATTCTTTAATTGAAAAGAAAAATTTAAAAAGTATTCAAATTCACGGTTAAATATATGTTTATAGGTTATTTTTATAGGTGTACAAGACTGTGGTTCTAATGCAAGATTATTAATATAACCGCTATCAACAGGAATACCTTCTTTTAAAATGCGCCAATGGAGTTTGATATTATCAGAGGTCTCAAAGTAGTTGCTGTTTGATATTGTAAATAAACCTTTATATGCATCAATCGGTTTTACATGATAGTTTTGTAATACTTTTTTTACTTCATGCATTTCAGGTTGAAGACTTCTGTCGGGATTTAGTAGCCCATCATTACTATTTCCTTTGTCAGTGTAATTTATAACTCCCCATAGCTCATTTCCCGATTTGTCTTTTATTTTTATTCCCTGATCAATCCAGTCCCAAATGAATCCTCCCTGTAGTCGTGGATACTGATAAAAAAGATCCCAGTATTTCCGGAAATTTCCTGTTCCATTCCCCATAGAGTGAGCGTACTCACAAATGATCATAGGTCTGTCTTTGTCCTCATTGTATTGTTCAACAATGTAATTTAATGAAGGATACATGCTTGAAATAATATCATATTTTGATAATATTTTTGCATATGCCGGATTTTGAGATTCATAGTGGACGGGCCTTTTTTCTGGGTCTATTTTCTTGATTGCAGCATACGCGGAATCAAAATTTGAGCCTGTTCCGGATTCATTAGCGAGTGACCAGGATATTACTGATGGATGATTTTTATCACGCTCTACCATATTAACACATCTGGATACTATAGCTTCTCTCCATTCAGGTCTTTCTCCAATGTAATATTGGGCAACCCATAAATCGTGACTTTCGATATTTGCTTCATTCATAACATAAAGCCCGTATTCGTCGCAGATATCATACCATTCCGGGTTATTAGGGTAATGTGAAGTTCTCACTGCGTTAATGTTGTTTTGCTTCATCAACAGAACATCATCAATCATGTCTTTTCTTGTGACATAGCGTCCTGTATTCATATTAAAATCATGGCGATTGACACCTTTAATTTTAATTGCTTTTCCATTGATTAAAAATAATCCATTCTTTATTTCAACTTTTCTGAAGCCGATAGCCTGCTTAAAACGTTGGATAGTAGTACTATTCTGAATCAATTCTATATCAGCATTATAAAGATTTGGGATCTCTGCACTCCATTTTAAGGGGTTAATAATCCATTGAGATCCTGTGATCAATAATTCATTTCCCTGATTGATATTACTAACCGGTAATTCGTTCGTGAATATAATTTGATTATCTGCATTTTTCAGGTTAACTCTGATCATTAAGCCCTGAGCTACTCCTTTTGCGTGGTTAAACACTTTGAAATTAAAGTTTAGATTAGCATCGCGATATTCAGAGTCGATTTCAGAGTAGAAACTATAATCTCTGATACGAACCTTAGGAGTGGAAAAGAGTACAACATCTCTGAAGATTCCACTAAACCGCCAAAAGTCCTGATCTTCAAGGTAAGATCCATCAGACCATTTCAGCACCTGTACAAAGAGTGTGTTTTTTCCTTTTTTTAAATAATCTGAAATACTAAATTCAGCAGGTAACATACCGTCTTCATGATATCCAATTTTTTTTCCGTTTACCCACAGATACATGGCAGATTGTACTCCTCCGAAATGAATAAATATCTCATTATCATTCCAATCAGCAGGAATGGTAAATGTGGTTTTGTATATTCCTACAGGATTATTATCGTGTGGAATATAGGGTGGATCCATTTCGAACAAATACTTTTTACCGGAGAAAACCGGAGCATCAAATTTACCTTGCAACTGCCAATTGCCTGGTACATCAATAAGTTGCCAATTGGTTGAATTGAAATTGTCTTTATAAAAATTTACCGGAACATCGGTAATCGTTTTGAAATAGAGAAAATTCCATTTTCCGTTTAATGAAATTTGAACGGGAGATTCTTTTTGTGCTTTACCACTTTTAGGGAGTGATGCTAATTTAAAAGAACTGTGTGCCTTTTCTGTGTTGATTTCATAAACACCCAGATTCTCCCAATCATTCTGAGAAAAAGTCAGGCTGCTTGTCAATAGGCATATAAGTGTGAAATAAAGCCTGAATCGCGAATAATAATGAAGATTAATATTTATTTGCATGATGTGATTCTTTTTTACTATTGCAACTTAAATTTAATTTTTTGACGAATATTGTTTGAAGAAGAACCAATCAATACTTCAAACTCTCCGTTTTCTGCCTCAAACTTATTGTCAATATCATTATAAAATTGAAGGTCACTTTCCGATATACTAAAATCTACACTTTCGCTTTTTCCCGGAGCTAATTTAATTTTGTGAAATGATTTAAGTTCTTTATAGGGTCGAATGAATGTTGATTTTAGATCCCGTATATATAGTTGTACAACTTCTGAACCCAGAACAGAGCTATTGTTCTTTATTGATAATGATATGTTTATACTATCTCCTCTTTGTAATAGTGTTTTGTTAGCTTTGATTTTGCCGTATTCGAAGGTGGAATAACTCAATCCATGTCCAAAACTAAAGTTTACCGGAATTTTTTTTGTGTCGAACCACCTGTATCCAACCAAAATGTCTTCTTTATAATATACATCGGTGCTATTACCCGGATAGGCGAGTGAATCAAATGAATGTGCTCCACAATCTTCCAGTTTAAATGGGACTGAAAACGGTAGTTTTCCAGAAGGATTGACTTGTCCTGTTAAGACCTTCGCAATTGCATTCCCGGCTTCTGAGCCCATATACCATGCCTGTAATGCGCCCTTTACGTTGTTTACCCATGGCATAGCCACTCCTGAGCCACTTATATTTACAAATACTATATTTTTATTCACATTTTTGATTTCAGAAATCAAAAATTCCTGAGCATAGGGTAAATCGTACGAAGCCCTGTCTTTACCTTCACATTCCTGATTGGCATTTTTATTTAATCCCCCAATGAAAATTACGACATCAGCTCTTTTTGCAATATCAAGGCTCTCTTTCAATAATTCAGCTTTTAGTGAACTTGATTTATCGTTATATCCTTGTGCATATAGTATTTCAACCGACTTGGGGAAATTGGTTTTAATGCCGGCCAAAGGCGTAACTTCGTATTTTGCTTTTACGCCGGCGGAACCTCCACCTTTAGAAAATGAACGTGTTGCATTGTCACCGATAACTGCAACAGTTTTTATTGTATTAAAATCAAGTGGTAGGATGCTGTTCTCGTTTTTTAAGAGCACAATACTTTCTTCAGCAATAGAAAGTGCAACTTGTGAATGTTCTGTCGTATTAATGCTTCCGAATGGCTTGTTGATATTCATCGCTGTTCTGAAATTCAGTTTTAATAAACGTCTTACTTTATCGTTTAATTTCTCTTCACTATACTTCTTGTCTTTAATTCCCTTCAGATATTCATTTGCTAAATAAAAAGAATTGTATACACCCGGAGTAAATGGAGCAACTACAGTTACATGACTTCCCATTTCGAGATCAAGTCCGTTTTCGGCAGCTTCGGCTGTGTTGTGAGTTCCTCCCCAATCTGAAATAACAACTCCATCAAATTGCCATTTCTCTTTCAATACCTTGTTTAATAAGAAATTATTATGACAACTGAACTGGCCGTTTAATTTGTTATATGCTCCCATCAATGTCCATACTTTACCTTCTTGAACGGCAGCTTTAAAAGCAGGAAAATAGATTTCATGTAAAGCTCTGTTACTAATATTAACATTGATGCTGTTACGGTTAATTTCCTGGTTATTAGCTGCGAAGTGTTTGATGCATGCCGCTACGCCGTTAGTTTGAACTCCCTTAATATACGGAACACAAAGTTTTGATGCCAAATAGGGATCTTCCCCCATATATTCAAAGTTTCGTCCATTCAATGGTGTTCTGTAAATATTAACTCCGGGACCAAGAATAACATCTTTTTCTCTATACCGGGCTTCTTCACCCAGTGCTTTCCCATATTCGTATGCTAAATCGGGATTCCATGTTGCTGCCAGAGAAGTAAGAACCGGAAATGCAGTACAAGAATCGTTCGTTTGTTTAGCTGTAATCCAATCGTCCCACACAATTTCTTCTCTAACACCATTCGGACCATCGGCAAGCCATAATTCAGGAATTCCTAATCGTGGAACTCCGGGACTCGAAAAACGGGATTGAGCATGACACATTGCTACTTTCTCTTCCAGGGTCATCCTCGAAAGCGCATCTTCGATACGTTCATCAATATTAATTTCTGAATTTAAATAAGCAGGTATTTGCTGGCTGTATATGTTTAAAACAATGGCGAATAGAATAAGTAACTGAGATTTTCTTTTCATCTGAAATTTGTTTTTTTATAAGCTTACTGAGAAATGTAATGCTATTTTCGTATAATAATCTTTTTTGTTTCACAAGTTATACTGGCAAATCGACATAAATATATTCCATTTGGAAGGTGGGAACTATTCCACTGTAATTTAGTATTTGGATGAATCATGCCAAAATCATGAACTATTTTTCCCATTGAATCTAAAACCTGAAGAACACCAGGTTTCTCACCTGTTTCAATAACTGCATTCGTATTTATTAAAGTTGGCGTTATAAAAAAATGGTTATTTTTTAATGATAAATCGGATGTTGTCGTTGTAACATGATTAAAGTTGATTTTGAAATCATCAAAATAGAGTAAACTACCAGCTAAATCGATGTTTCGTGTGCTGATTTTTAATTTGTTAATGTTAGTCCACTTAAAATTTCCTTCCGGATAGAATGTTCCATTATGATATGTTCCTTTATTTTTGAAAGTACTCAGAGGTATAATCACTTCATGCCAGTTTCCATCAAATGTCAATTGAGTGCTGGTGAGATCAAACACGCTCTCATAGGGAATTCCCTGAGAATTATAATTAATTAATTTACATGTCATGTTTATCTTTGCAGGATCAATTATTGTGGATGATTTAAATGAAAATTCAAGACTTGCCTGATTTGTATAATATTGAGATAAGTCGAAAGGAGACTCAGTAAATCGATTCCAAAGATTAAAGACTAGATCTCCATATGGTTTCGAGCCAACTTTCCATTCAATAGATTTACTGCCTTCAAATGAGTCAATGTTGTTTTCAGCAATTGTTCCTCCTTCGTTGGGCCAAAAGTAGGTTGAAATATAGGCTCCGGGAGTATCTGTATATATCGGGATAGTGGGCAGTGGGCCAGGATTATAAATCGCAGGAACATTAAACCCTATTGCCTCTAAAAGCGGTACATTTAATTCTTTGTCGAAGTTGTAGTTGACGGTGCCTTTTACAAATAAACCAAATGTATTGCGATAATCCCACATTGTCCATGGAATATTACGTAAGTTAAGATAATCAGTAGTGAGTTTATACCATTTAACTCTCTCATCATTTTTTACTGCATTCATATACACCCCGAATTCACCACACCAAATTTTTACATTTCGTGTTTTTGAGAAATTTACAACTTCATCAATGTATTGCATCATTTTGTCAACAGTTCCTTCGGTTGGATAATTATAGAATAGTTGATCACCCCATTCACCGGTGCCGATAAGTTCTGCCGGGCACTCGGGCATTGTACTGCTATTATACGGAAATGGTATTCCTGATACGTTTTTTATCTGTGTCCACCATGCTCCCTGATGAGTGAAGAGGAAAGGTTTGTAAAAGTGAAAAGTATAAATCAGATTGTTGTCGGTGTAAACGGGCAGCTTATCAAAATCGATTTTTCCGTCTGTTACGGTTGCAGTTACGACGATAGTGTGAGTTTTGTCGATAGCTCTGATACTGTCGATTAGTGCCCCCTGAATGGTTCCCCAATTTGCCTTTAAAAACTCCCCCCCTGGCTCATTCATAAGTTCATAGTATATTAATGCAGATCGATCTTTGCAGTGTGTAGCAATCTGTTTCCAGATTTTGAAAAGTTTGGTATTCTCGTTGGTAAGAGGAAATCCATGATTGTCTATAATGATATGTATGCCTGCATTTTCTGCCAAATCAAGTGCCCAATCGAGTTTATCAAGTAGAACAGGATCAATTGTGTAATTTGGAGACTCACTTGTCATAGATGTCATTCGTATTGGTAATCTGACTACATTTATCCCAAATTTTCCTAGGCGATAAAATTCAGAATAATTATATTTTTCTTTTTTTATATCAACGGCTTTCTCTGCTAAAAACCAATCAGATAAATTCACTCCTTTATTAAAAAAGTTTGCATTTGAATTTGCTTCTAAGCTAAACGTAGGGAGAGTTAATAGAAGAAGCGATAGCAGTATGTTTATATGTAGTTTAGATATTGCCATTTAGCATGTATATATGTGATTTTTTAGAATAAAAAGGGTTCCTGAAGAAAGTCTTCTCCATTAAAACTACTCAAAGCAGGATTACCAACATTCTTATATCAGTCTGAAATCTGCATCATCTCAAAACTTAAAACTCATACCTATTATAAAACAGGAGAAGTGCAGATTGTAGAGTGTCCGGATACTTTGATGAAGTATCATTTATACAGATGTCCTTTTGTCTTTCTTACAGGAGACCCTATCGTTGTATTTGGAAAGTATAAGAATTGCCTTATTAAGGCAATTCTTATGAGGTAAGATTTTTTTTAATGTTGAATCAGAATCTTTACTGCTTCACCATTAAAATTATCGAGTTTGCAATAATACATACCGTTTGGCAACTGATTTGCTTCTTTCCAGATTATCTCAGAATTGGATTTTACTATGCCAAAGTTATGTACCATTCTGCCGGTTATATCATATAATTTCATTTCACCTTCTACTTCACCAATAGCTATTTTAGCTTCATGTTTAACTACATTGGGATAAATTTTTATGAAATTATTGATGTCTGATTTAATCTGGTTTGTAACTGAAGTCAGTGTTGAGGCAATTTTAAGCTCATCAAAATATAGTGTTGCACCGTTCAGATTTGTGTGATCAGTTATTATCTCAATATAATTTATTGATGCCCATGTAAAGCCTGCAGAAGCTGTAAAAGATGATAGTGGAATGGATACTTTATGCCATTCACCATCTGCAATCAATTTAACAGGTGTCAGGTTATAAACTGTTTGAATTTTTGGATCCGGATCTAACTTTGACCAGAACTTTGCCTTTAAGTACATATTACTTGCCAATGAAGTAGACGGGGATTTGAAATAGAACTCAAAGTTAAATCCATCAGCAACATAATCAGTGTAATTTTTGTAAGGCCAAACCGTGAAATTCAAATTTGCATAAGGTTTTGTTCCAACAAACCATTCAATCGACTTTGTTCCGGAATAAAATTCAGTGGTGACTTCAGACATTGTTCCACCGGTATTTGGAAAAAAACTGTTAGAGATACCCGGACCAAAATTGTCGGTGTAAATGATAACATCAGACTGTGCTTTTACCTGATTGAATAAAAATGTGCACAATATAAATGCGAAAATAGGGATAATTTTTGTTTTCATTAGATTGAATTTTAAGAGTTAGTATATGTGAAATTATTAATATTCAGGGTTTTGTTTTATTTGTCCTTTTCCTTCGTTTATGACTTTTTGTGGCAGTGGCATGCGTACATACCAATCCTGAGCAGTTGTTGAGCCTTTTTGTATGGCTGCTTCTTTGTATTTTCCGTGCCTGATTAAATCCTCCCGTCTTACCCCTTCAAACCAGAGCTCATGACCTCTTTCAAGCAATACATCTTCAAAGAATTTTGTTGCTCCGCCTGTTGAGTATCTGGCCAGTGTGTATGCCGTAAGTCCGGCTCTTCCACGAACATCATTTACTAAATCCAATGCTTCCTGAGTGACGGTATTGTTTTCACGCACAATGGCTTCAGCTAAAAGTGTTAGTACATCAGCATATCTGAAAACAATCCAGTCAATGGAACTTTCCTCTCCAAGAGCATTCGGGTCTTCACCGTATTTCATAGGGATAGCACCCTCACGAAGATAGTTCCCCGGGTTTGTTTTTGTGTAAGTTGTTCCATTTGTCCCTTTAAACGTACTGATAATGGACGAAAGACGTTTGTCATTAGTCTCGAAAGTGCTCATGAATTCCCATGGAATTTTATAACCGTTCCATTTCACGATACGTGTATTTTGTGTAGGATATATGTTGGGTAATACGTGTGCCAACCATAACTGAGCATTTTTCTGATTGCAAACTGTTGCAAAAATTATTTCACTGTTTTGCTGATTCGTAAAAGTGAAGATATCTGCAAATGATGTTCTGACCAGATCATAACCATAGAGTGGGTTTTTAAGCTCACGCCCAATTTCTGTGGCTTTATCCCACTGTTGATCAAGCATATATAGTTTAAGAAGTAAGGTGTTACAAACTCCTTTGGTAAATCGCCCGAATTCAGAACCCGAATATTTGTAATTAAGATCAACAGCAGCTTCTTTTAAGTCTTTTTCAATGATGGCTACCATTTGTTCGTCAGTGGGACGAGGAACAACTTCATTTGATAATGGATCTTGAAGTTGATCAATTGTTGCCACAGAAAATGGTCCAAACCAACTGTAAAGTAAATAACCCATGAATCCTCTGGCACATTTTACTTCAGCTATGGCTCTCTTCTTAACATTCTCGTTAATATCAGTATTTTCAATCATACTAAGTATATACGTGAATTTATTATAATCGCGAACATAGTTGTAGAAG
>Ga0209417_1007578_pt1 | contig 10361 bp, 8 predicted proteins | sample RifGroF2_FD_184002 | JGI IMG/M metagenome (GOLD analysis project Ga0209417, IMG submission 184002) | Groundwater microbial communities from Rifle, Colorado, USA - Groundwater F2 (SPAdes) (version 2) | ecosystem: Environmental > Aquatic > Deep subsurface > Groundwater | place: Rifle, Colorado... | reverse complement strand
TTAGCGAAGACGGACGGACGCCAAACTCCAGCGTCAGACATCAAGCCCGAAGAAGCTTTAGCGAAGACGGACGGACGCCAAACTCCAGCGTCAGACATCAAGCCCGAAGAAGCTTTAGCGAAGACGGGCGGTCGCTTACCCGGGCAACCCCCATTTTGTTTATTCGACTTCTTTGGTGATGATTTCTTGGTAGTAATTGACGAATCTCACATCGCTGTACCCCAATTTAGGGGTATGTATGCCGGTGATAGATCTCGCAAAAAAGCACTAATAGATTTTGGCTTTAGGCTGCCATCGGCTTATGAAAACAGGCCCCTAAAATTTGAAGAAATAGAAAAACATCTTAAAAATGTTATTTTTGTCTCTGCGACACCTAGCGAATATGAACTTACAACTTCTAGCAATATCGTAGAACAAATAATTAGACCTACAGGTCTGGTTGATCCACAAATTGAAATTGTTGGCAGGATTGGCCAAATTGATAACTTAATAGAAAATATACGCCAAACGACCGAAAAAGGCTTCAGAACATTAGTAACTGTTTTAACCAAAAAATTAGCCGAACAATTAGCAAGACACTTGGAAGAGCAAAAAATAAAAGTCTGTTATTTGCACAGCGATCTAAAAACGCCAAAACGTACAGAGCTTTTACAAAAACTAAGAATGGGGACTTTTGATTGCTTGGTTGGCGTTAACTTGTTACGTGAAGGCTTGGATTTGCCTGAAGTTGCATTAATGGCTATCATGGACGCTGATATAGAAAGTTTTTTACGAGATAAGCGATCACTTATTCAGCTTATCGGTAGAGCTGCAAGAAATACCGAATCAAAAGTTATTATGTATGCTGACAAAATTACAAAATCTATGCAAAATGCTATAGACGAAACTAATAGGCGTCGATACATTCAACAAGAGCACAATAAAAAACACGGCATTACGCCTGTTAGTGTTACGCGGGAAGTTACAAAAAGTATAAACAAACTTCAAGAAGCTATCCAAAACGCATCAAATGCTAACAAAAGCAAGAAGAAAAAATTAAAAGAAGATCTCGCCGGCCTACCTGGCGGCACAAACGCCATTTCTGACCAAGAGTTACAAAAACAAATTATCCAGCTTGAAGTTGATATGCAAAAATCCGCATCTGAATTTGACTTCGAACGCGCTATCGCACTACGAGCCCAGTGGTATAAACTTAAAAATATGCCCATCAAATAAATTACATGCCAGCAAAAATAAATATAATAAAAAAATACCCGTATATCGCATCCTACAAATACAATTAAAAATAATTTCCCCGCACTTATACCATTTGCAGACTAAAAATATAACTGTTATGTGAATCAGGAAATTAACTCTTCAAAAAAGCCCGTATTCTCAGGGTTTCTTAGAGTATAAGCAACTATAGCAGAAAAACGCCTACAAAGTAGCTTTCAGCAGATCTTGCATATGCGCAAACCGCAGACAATAATAGAATTAGACAAAATAACAGCCGCACGAAAAAACTTTAATCAAATCTTTGCAGAACTTGATAAATGGGCCTTAACAGAAAATCCCAAAGTTAAAATGGATAAATATAACATGAACCGCTGGGGAACAATAAAAACTCCAAATGTAGTCAATATTACAAAAGTTTATTTAGACCTTCGAGGCCGACTTTATACTAAAATATCGGAAGAAGAAAAAGTAGAATTGAAAAATAAAATCAATGAATTTTTAGCTGTTCAACCCAAATTGCTAGAATATGCAAAACTTTTAGAGACAATAAAATAGCATTCAAACTAATAAATGTACGCTATTTGAATTTTTTATTGCTTTTTAACAACAAAAACATGCTATACTGATATTGATATATTATTAACCATTTTTATCTCAAAAGGAGATTTTTATGAAGAAGAAAAGTTTATTAATTTTATCATCACTAATACTTGCCGGTGGACAATTGTACGCAGCAATAAGTACTGGGGTGAAATTAAATAATAAAACTAAATATAAAATAAGTGCGGCAATAGAATGGGGGACCGCTACTAAAATTGTGGATATTGCACCAAACTTATCACAATTTTTACCCTCAAAAAAAGGTGGCTTTAGACATATATTTTGGAATGTTTACGATAATAAGGGTAAGGAAATCGGCAGTTACAGAACTCTCAATCCAAAAACCGCTGACGAAAACAAATTAGACAAAAAAGATAAAGAAAGATACGAAAAAAACAAACTAAATTTTAAAAACGATATAAAAGAAAGATACGAGTATCCTCACGAAATAACCATAAAAGGAAATGGCGAAACATACGACATACGTGAGGTAAGTGGATTAACAACCAAATCTAACGAAACAAATGTCAAAGCCTTTAACTTCATACAAGAGGGCCAAAAGACGCCAGCCGTAAAAGTTGAAGTAAAACCAGAAGTAAAGACGACAGCAACTGAAAAAAAACAAGACGCAGCTCCCAAGAAAGAAACAGAATTAAATACTAAATTATTAGCTCAAGAGAAATTAGAGAAAGAAAAAATAGAAAAAGAACAATCAGAAAAAACACGAAAGATCGAAAATCAAAAAAATGAAAAGATCAAAAGAGAGGCTGAACAAAATAAAAGATCAGAACAGGAAAAACAGAAAAGGGAAAATGCTGAGAAAAAGAAACTAGACGAACAAAAGAAGAGCAAAGCTGAGAAAGATAAAATAGAGAAAGATAAAAAAGCCAAAGAACAAGAAAAACAAAAAGCTATATTTAAATATAAGCCTGAAGAAAAATTATTAAATATGTTGTTCGCTGAACATAAATCCGCTGAAGAGATAATAAAAGAAATAGAAGACAATAAAATAAATTTAAAAAATTTTATTTTCAAATACGACTCCCTAAAAACTAGCCTAAAAGATGACGGAAAGCCTAGGTTTAAAGATGGTGAAGAATATCCTATTTTAAATTTAATCACTCAAAACAGCAGTTCCCTCGATAATACAAATAAATTAGCAAATTATTTAATAGAAAAGGGAGCTGACATAAATATACCAACAAAAAGTTCAGGCAGAACTCCTCTACTTTATTCAATTCAAAGACTAAATTTTGAATTAGCAAAAAAACTCATTGAAAAAGGTGCAAATGTTAATATAGTTCCAAAAGAAGACAGCATGTCAGTATTTGCAGAACTTGCAAAATTAGAAAACAAATTACAAGCTCTAAAAAAAGATGATTCAACTATGGATATTGATAATAAAAAAATCAGCAAAAAACAAGGATTAGATGCTATTTTTGACATGGCACAACAACTTCTTAATAAACATAAGGCTAAAAATGAAAAACTAAGTGTTCTTCCAACTGAATATGGAAGATTCACAGATTACGATTATGTACACAATAATCTTATTGATGAAAACTACAAAAAGAAATCAAGACTTTACATGTTATTAAAAATCGATGAACTACAAAAAGAAATAAAAGCGGTTGCAGATAATCAAGAATATTCTATTGGCAAATATGGAGAAACGTGGAAAGAAGGTGAAGAGAGAATTGAAAAATTCAAGCTTGAGAGAATAGGAAAACTTAATGCAGAAATAGACCTACTTAAAAATAAATTAGATATGCTTATGCGAAATAAAAACTAGGCCTACTTTTTATTATTTTCAATCATTATGAGAATTTCAAAAAAAGTAAAACGTTAAAACGCGCGATTATTAGTTGCCAATTAATTAGCAACTAATAATCGCCAACAACTGACAAATATTTTAATTAAATAAACCATAGTTAGCCAAGACTATGTAAAATAAAAACTATAAACTCATTGTTTTCGTTCTTAGTTTCTGGCAAAGCCTTAGGCAAGACAGGAGCACAAATAAATAGGGTTTCTAAATAAAAAATTACAAAAATAGCCCATAATTTTATTAAAACCACTAAATATTCTAATAAACCACCCCCCCCCATTTAACGCCGCCTTCACCCAATTTATTTCACATTGCAACAAAATTTTACACAAAACTCTTGATTTTAATTTTCCAAATATGCCAGAATTATAATAAAGGGAGATTAGAATATAATAGAAAATGTATAATTAATTTTTTAAACCTAAAAAAAGGAGAGTTATATGAAGACAATAAGAAAATTGGGATTATTACCGGTCTTAACTTTATCAGTTTTGGCTGTATGTTTTTCTGCCCCAGTAAATGCGATGAATAATGCGCAAAAAAATCCAATAAACATAAACACAAAAAAAGCTGAACTTAATAAATATAAACAAGAATTAAGAGAAATATATAATTATCTTGAATCTTCCCCTGGATTTACTTCACAGTATACAAAACAAAAGAGAGAAGATGCAAAAAAGCTTGAAGTTAAAATAAAAGAACTAGAAACCAGTATAAAATAACTAAAATTTATATTTATATTTATTGATTATGCGCATAATCAATAAATATAAATATAATAAAAAAAAATATAAAAAACTGGAGAGTTTCATGAATAATATAAAATTTTTAGAAGCTATTTTTTTTATAACTATAATAACATGTTGTTTTTCCTCACAAATCAATAAAGCAATGAACACTCCACAACTTGCAAATCCTTTACCATTTATTCAAGAAGTGGATCAAAAAACTGGACTCACAATAAAATTAACCCCAATGGAAGAAAAGGAACTATTCTTATCACTCATAAACACAATGAAAATAGAAGATAGAAAAATAGAAGGCGCAAAGCTGGACATAGACAAAGCAATAAACCTAATTAATAAGTGGAATTTAAGTCCAGATTATCTTTTTACAACAATTGGTGAAAAACCAGGAAAAAATGACTACATAATTAATGTTATTATAAAAAATGGTGGCCTTCCAATAATCTTGAGAGAACTTATAAAACGAGGCGCAAATTTAAATATAAAAGACGATTTAGGCTGGACACCGTTGCACCATGCTGTAAATATGGGCAACACAATAATATTTGATATTATACAAACTCTTGTTGAAAATGGTGCCGATAAAAATATAAAAAATTTAGACGGAAAACTACCAATAGATTTATTAAAAGACCCAAAAAATATTTCTGATTCTAACGAAAAATTTGAAGCAGAAAAAGTCTATAATTTTTTAAAATATAATACAGTCGCATTGCCAGCACCAACAACTCCAGGAACAATATTTCCAGGAACAATTACAAAATCAAACTCCTCAGAAATAGATGCTAAAAAAATAATTTCGGATGAAACTTTAAAATTACACCAAACGCCATTAGTTAAAAAGCCTAAAAACCAAATCGAAATGAATATTATTAAGTAAAATAACAGAAAGAGAATAACATGAAGAAAACTTTTAATAAAACAAAACAAAAAATATGCATATTAACAAGCCTGATGCTTTTAACAGGATTGTTAATCGTTCCAAGTAATTTGTTTTCTAAAATTGAAATAGGTTACGGTGTAACATTAAAAAATAATACTAATAAAACAATCTCAGCTTATGTGGAATCAGAATCTAAAATTATAAAAAAAATAAACATTATTGCGCCATGGCAAGAAAAATTTTTACCCTCAACATCCGGCCCTAGAGAAATAAGATGGAATATTTTTATTGATGACGAAGTATATTTACACTACAAAACTGCAGAAAAATACAATCACCCCCACGTTATCACAATAAGCGGAAAATATGGTGAAAAATATCAAATTACCGAAAAAAATGGAGAATTAATAAAACACAAAATAGAGAATGCTATTTGGCAAACTGATGTTTTGGTAACAAATGCAACAAAAAAACCTGTAAATATTACTATTGGATCAAACTCTAAAGAAATTAAACCTAAAGATACCGGCTTAATAGGTGTTGCTAGCCAAAAGCCACTGCCTATCTCATGGACAATCGCCAATCAAAATTATGTTACAAAAAATTTCTATGACCTTATAAAATCGATAACAATCGAAAATAATGGAAAAGAATTTACAATAGAGGCAAGAAATGGGCACACTGATAGCGTAAGACTATATCATGGAAATTCTTTTTTGATAAAACAAGATAAATCTTCTGGTATAAAAAACTTAAATACAGACAGTGGCCATGGCGCAAATAGCGTACAACCTTCTACGCAGGCCGAATATGCTATAGAAATAAAAAATAAATTAAAAATTTAAGAATTATTATAATTTAAATAAAATAAGGGCTATACCATAAAAAGTATGGCCTTTATTTACAGCATTTTCACGAAAATAAACCAATTTTATAATAAAAAATATAATGCCCTGACTTTTTAACCATAATTATGTAAAATATAATTATTAAAATAATTAAATATTAAGGGCAAATTATGTTATCAAAAATTATAAACAAAGAAGATATATCAAAGCTGTTTCCAAAAACAGCAAAAGAAATTAAAAATCTTGTAAACAATTTTATAAACGAAGCTCAAGACAAATTAGACAAAATAATAAAAATAAAATCAAAAGACAGAACCTACGAAAATACAATAAAAGCTTTTGATCAGCTAACATCACTGAGCAATATTGTAATATTTTCAAGCTGCCTGCATACCCTTGAAATGTTAAGCCCAGAAAAAGAAATACGCGAAACTGCACAAGAAGAAATCCTTAAAATACAAGATTTTTTCATAGAACAGTTTAGTAATAACGTAAAATTATATCAGGCGATAAAAGATTATTATCAAAGCAACTCTAAAAAAGAAAACTTATCTCAAGAACAGATATATTTTATAGAAGAAACGATACAAGACTATAAACGCGCAGGTTTAGATTTGCCAGAAGAACAATTGGATAAAGTTAGAAGCCTAAATAAAGAACTAGCTGAACTTGAACTTAATTTCGAAACAAATATTGCCCAAGATAACAGGACAATAATAGTTAAACCAGAAGAACTTACCGGCTGTCAAAAAGAATTTATAGATTCTCTAGAAAAATCTGGCGACAATTTTATCTTAGGGATAGATTATCCAACTTATTTCCATATAATGGATAATTGCGCTACAGAAAGTACTAGAGAAAAATTATACATAGCATTTAGCAATAAAGCCTATCCGAAAAATAAACAAATATTACAAGACATGATAATAAAAAGAGATAAACTCGCCAAACTACTAGGTTTTAAAAGTTACTCACATCTTGATCTTGATGATGAAATGGCAAAAAATCCAGAAACTGTACAAAAATTTCTTAAAACACTTTACAAAAAATCTGAGATTAAAGCACAACAAGAATTTGAGATACTAAAATCTAACTTGCCAGAAGGCGTCACACTTTCTCATACTGGCAAAATAAAAACCTGGGACTCGCGATATATAAAAAATTGCTACAAAAAGAAGAATTTAAAAATAGATGAACAAGAAATTGCCAACTATTTCCCTACTGACAAAACAATAAAAGAATTATTAGATATTTACGAACAATTTTTTAGCCTTAAATTTAAAATCTCTGATGCAAAAAATTTATGGCATCCTGATGTTAAATTAATAGAAGTTTATGACTGCACAAGTCAAAATTGCCATGAAAATAACAAAAAAAATCTAATAAGCTTAGAGTCTCAAGAGCTAACTTCTAAAAATTTAAAATCTTATGAGCAAAATCATGAACCAATCGGATACTTATTAATAGACTTACACCCTAGAGAAAACAAATTTAGTCACGCATGCCAAAATACAATTATTTCTGCCGTAGAAAATAACGGCCCTTGTGTATGCTTAGTTGTTGCAAACTTCCCTAAATCAACACAAAATAAACCGGCCTTGATGCAACGAGATGATGTAGAAACTTTTTTCCATGAACTTGGTCACGCATTACACTCAATTTTGGGAAGAACAAGTATTGCATCTTTTTCTGGTACAAATGTAAAAACCGATTTTGTTGAAATGCCTTCACAAATGCTAGAAGAATGGTTATCTGATAAAGAAATTTTAAAAAAAATAAGCAGCCACTACAAAACAGGCGAGCCATTACCAGATGAATTAATAGAAAAAATATTGAAAATTAAAAATTTTGAAACAGGCGATTTTCTACAACGTCAATGTTTTTTGGCAACCCTGTCTCTAGATTATTTTGCTGATAATAAAGAAAATAAAAATATAGATCCAAAAGAATTATTAGATAATCTAACAAATAAAATGCGAAAAAACATAGAATATAGCAATCAAGACAATATGTACGCATCTTTTGGACACCTAACAGACTATGGCGCAAAATATTATAGTTATATGTGGTCAAAAGTTTTTGCCTTAGATATGTTCTGTAAAATTAAAACACAAGGACTTCTTAATCCAATTGCAGGAAAAGAATACAGAGAAAAAATACTTGCCCCCGGCGGAAGCATAGATCCAAATACTTTACTTGAAAATTTCTTAAGCCGTCAGCCTAGCCAAGATGCATTTTTTGAGGATATGGGAATATAAATACTAAACTATTAATTTTTATTATAAAAACATTATTTGTTATTAATATAACTCATTTAATTAGGCAAATTATTGATTTTTTTGCAACTATAAAATATATTTATAATAAAATAGGCAACTTAAAAATATAATATTAAATTTGGGGGATAAAAAATGGATATTAAATTGCAGCTAACAAAAAAATTATTTACTCACAAATTATTCACCTGTGAATTATTCACAAGTAAATTAAAAAATATATTATCATGCTTTATTTGTATTTTACTTTTAATTAATCACAACACAAAATGCATGCAAATGTTTAATCAAATAAAAACAAATAACAAAATGAAAGTTCTTGGGGAAAAAGAAGATAAGGAATGCCAAGAAAAAACACACTGTTCTTATCTAACCACTAGTAAAATGAACTTATTCGAAAAAAGTAAAAGCCCAAAAAATTCATCAATTAAAAAAACTTATAAAATTCCAAGATTATTAATTACAAAATTAGCAAATAATAATGAAGAATTTACTTATGATTTTTACGATAATAGTGCACAAAATACCCCAGGCTCACAAAAAAATTATAACCAACTAATAGAAAAACAAGAATCTCAAGAATTAATAAAAAAAGAGCCACAATCAAACGAAAAAATACAAACAAATAATAGATTAATTATTCTAGATCAAAAAGAAATCAATGAAAAGCCAAGCATATCTCGCAAAAAAAGTTTCAGAGACTTACTAAAAAAAATTGATATAGAGTATAAAACAATTAATACAGTAGATAACGAGAATAAAAATAAAAGAATACTGGGAGTAAACGGCACAATACTTTTCTGCGACATAAGAAATTTTACGTTTTTTTGCAATCAATGCCCAAAAGATGAAATGCCCGCAATGTTTATGTCAGAATACTCTGATTCTGCAGAAAAAATATTTAACCATTGGAATGCGCATCTTACATCAACAGCTGGCGATTCTTTTGTAGTAATATTTCCAAAAAAAAGAAGTGAGATAAACAACAAAGAATCTTTTATAAATGCATTTTTATGCTCAATAGAATTTGTTATAAAAATGTCAAAATTAATAAAAACAAAAAAACAGGAATATTTTCCAAAAAAATTTGATCTTGGCCTTGAAACCGGAATGACCTATTTTTATAAATTAAATAAATCTAAAAATATAGTTCCAATAGCTGTCGTTTCAAAAACTATTAATAATGCTCAGCGCTATGAAGCTCATTCAAAACAATCACAGAAAAGAAAAATAACTATATCAGAAAAAACTTATAACCTACTAAATTCTCACAAAAAAATACAAAAACTATTTACTCTGAAAAGCTTGCTAGAAGCAAAGGGAATAGAAGGCCGACCATTTGTATATTCATGCTCACTAAAAGATATTAAAGATTTTTATGAATCAAATGACTGGGAAAAATATAAAAAACAAATTTTTGAAAGAAATGCCGAAAGTACAACAGAAAATAATTTGAACACAATACTTTCGATATTATAAGAGATTATATATTTGTGCTCCCTCCTGGAGCATAAGAACCATCATGACATTTTAAAATATAAACATAAAAATCAAGCATAACATTTTTACTTTCACCATAAAAAATCAACAATATATGTAAATATATTATTGAAAATGCCGGCAAAATCAAGAAAAATGAAATCACAAAAACTTACAAATCGAATCTTGTTTTATTTGCAATATCCCTAGATCCTTCGCTTAACTCAGGACGAACGGGTCTGGGTATTTACTTTATTTAATATTTTTTACCTGCAACTTGCATTAACTTCTTAAGTTTATGATATTAACTCAAAATATGTGCTTTTTATTAAGTTGATGATATTACGAACTGTATACTCATGTGAATCAGGAAATTAGAAATCTTTGAAAGAATGTTGTAGGCTCTCCTTATGACAAAATTTTATTAAAAAATTTAGGAGAGCCCATGAAAGACGTAACAGAAATTTATTGTTTTACTGATAACAT
>Ga0209417_1007577_pt1 | contig 10361 bp, 18 predicted proteins | sample RifGroF2_FD_184002 | JGI IMG/M metagenome (GOLD analysis project Ga0209417, IMG submission 184002) | Groundwater microbial communities from Rifle, Colorado, USA - Groundwater F2 (SPAdes) (version 2) | ecosystem: Environmental > Aquatic > Deep subsurface > Groundwater | place: Rifle, Colorado... | reverse complement strand
ACCCTTTAGTTTCTTGGATAGACCGGACTGAATGTCGCGGGACCGTTTAATGAATGTCTCTGCATCCACTCCGTCTTCGCCGTCATAGTCGGGGTTCCAGCCAAGCTCTTGAGCAATCTTCTCAATCTTTACGTCTGCTTCCGTCTTTACCGGGGGTGGTTCCGGCTCTGGTGCTTCAATTACGGGTTCATCTTGAACTTCTTCTTCCATTGTCTTCTCCTGTGAGGTTAATAAAAAAGGCCGCACACGGTTTTACCCGCATACGGCCTTTCAAAAGCTCTTTGCTACTCTGCGCTACTTGCGCTGTATGGTAACTATGTTTTTACACTTCTGGCATTTAATCTCTATACTTAGCTTTTCGCCACTTTTTAGCTTGAATAACAGTGCGTTACATATCTTGCAACGAACTTCTTGCTCTATAACTGTGTTAGTATATTCTAACACTTACCTACCTTTTACATGGTAATTTACAATAAGTCAAGAAAAATGTTTATAACCAAGTGAAATTTAAAATTTTTTATTCCCAATGCATATTAGCGACAGTGCGCCTTAATAGGCCAACAAGATAATCTGGCATCTGAAACCGCTTCGCATTGATATCTATGCTGCGCCGTATGTCGCCATCGTTATGCCGCATTGTAGCCGCCTTCCAATCGCATACCATTTCAACCAAATCCAACAGGTCCATTCCTTCTACACCAGCGCTACCAAAGTATTCTGGATGGTGCCTGTTGTTTGACTGATGGTGGTCTATCGCTGGTTTCATTTGTTTGAGCATGTCGCGGTATTCATCTGATCCGTATGTCACACCAGATAGCATTGGCGTCCATTCGTCAAAAACAGACTTCTCGGGGTCTTCAAGCTTGCTGGCATCGTGGTCTTTGGCTTGCATACATAGCCGCTTGATAATAGAGTTCATAAACATTCTGACATTATCAATGTGGCGCTGAGTTTCCTCTTGGCTATCATATTGCATTTCAGTTACTCCTTTGAGTATTATTCAGCCCGGCAAACCTCACCATCAACCTCATCAGTAATAAGCGCCAGAACGTCTTGATCCTGAATAATTCTGAGGTCACTTTCGCGGTCCTCGGTATAGACGTAGGCACCACCATAGCGGGTGAACAAAATCCTGTCGCCAATCTCAATCTCACGTTTCTCGGCGGTATGCGGATCGTAAAACTTACACACTACGTCAGGCCCCATAGCCACCACGGTAGCCATCGTAACCTTGTATTGCGATTGGTCCCGAACTTGGTCAGGCATCCAAATCCCGCCCTTGGTAACTGCCTCTGTGCGGTCTGCCTTAATCAGTAGCTTTGTACCCTCTGGATGGAAATTCATTTCGCTTCTCCTGTAGTTTCTTCTGGTTCGTATCCTAAAATTTCCTGCAAGCCCTGTCCTATTCCGACATACGTTGAATAGTTCAGAGCTGTTGATTCAGCCGAATCACCGTCAAGACATTCCCCCAGGAACATTCTGTCCCTCAACTCCTGCTGGTATTTCTCCAGGCTGGCCCATACTCTGCGGGTTAGGGGGTGGGACTTCCATAGCGCCCATTCCTCCTTGTCCAGGTCCAACATTCTCACCTCCTGATAGTTGCGCTATGACTTTATCCATAGCTTCTATTGTTTGCGCCATTCCGTTGATTTGATTCATGTAATTTTCAAACTGAGTGCCTACCTCTTGGGCTTCGGCTTCTGCGATAGCCTTGATAGCTTGCGCCCTCATGAGGATACCCTTTTCGCGTTTCTCTGCTGCGATTTCCTTAGCCTTGATAATCTCCAGTTCTAACCGTTTACCTTCCAGTTCGACACGGACTTTCTCCAATTCCAACACAGGGTCAGGCGGGGTAGGGGGCGCGTTAAGGAACTCTTCGATATCTGGAATCTCAAGAGCCTCAAGGAAAAACTTATTGATTTTCATGTCGTTCATGCCCTTACCGCGTTGCTCAACCATGGCTTGGGCCTTCATGTATTTCTGAGTGGTCGTTACGGTGCTCGTTGTGGATACAGGCCGAATATCGTAATCTGACATCCTGTAGTCCTCTACAGACGCGGCTGGATCGTCAAGGACTCTCTGGTACTCTTCTGCTTTAAGGTACTTGGCGTTGAGCTTGTGGAGCTTGTTAAACTCCTTTCGCATGGAGCGGTAGACGCGCTTGTGGACACCGAAATAAACTTGGAGGCCCTGTTCGATTAGAGCTAAGGTGCTTGTAGCCGGGATGTTGCTCTGGTTCTGAGAGCCTGATAGAAGCTCAGACTGACTCGCCAATTCCTTAGACATAGCCAACAGCATACCAAGGAGTTGAAACAGGACTGAACTCGGCTCATTAACCGGCAGCGGAAATATGTTCTTTCTCAGGTCATCGCCAGAAGACTGAACGTGTTTCCACTCGCCACGCTTAAAAGTAATCGTTCCAGACTCACCGCCACGCAACAGACGAATGCCCCTGCCAAGGAAACCGCCCTGTCTTGTAGCCAACGAACCGGCATCGATAAGCTGGTTAAACAGGGTATTAATAGAATGATTAAGAGGGGAGAGCAAAATACCGAATCCCATCCTATAGATAGAGCCGTCGAAACTCGGCATGAACGGGAACTCGGTGTAATACTTTTCAGGGATTATCTTGACGATTTCGTTCTTGGTGTTTATCTGGATGCCATCTTTGTCGAACCGCGCTACTACACGAACTACATCTCGGCTGTCTTCCTCAATGGTGACAATGTACGGTTCTTCGTAGCCGTCATCGTCCAAGTCCAATAGGCGATGTTGCTCAAAGAATGTGTGGGTCTTGTCCTCTTCGTTATCATCGGGTTTCTGGAGGTCGATGTCGCGCCAGATACCCATCAATACGTTTTCTCTGTACTGGTTATGGCTGTACTTGAGAATCTGAGTTTTGGGTGCATCGTCAAAATTCTTGGCGTAGTAATTTACTACAAGGTCTTCAGCCAGTACAATCTCGGATACGTTCTGGCCTTTTTCTTGGCAATAGTACGTCTTCTTAAAACAGTTGCCGACCAGAGCGTGATAGACAAGAAGCTGATCCATGCCGTCTTCCCACCCGTCCATCTGCTCCATAATCTGGTAGTTCATGTGGGTGGATACTCGCATACCTCTTGCCGCTTTAATGCCTTGCGGGTCAGCGCCGATAACTTTGTGTTTTAGAACTTCGTCGCCCTTGATAATTGCAGGGTAGGCTCTTGCTGCGTACTGGATTGCTGCGGAAGCTATAGTAGGGTACTTTACGTCTGAGACTTTCTCGCCAGCGTATTCGCGGTTGTCGGCTACCTGCTTGGCGAGGTTCATTGCGTCTTCGTAAGTGGTTTCCCAATCCTTACGAGATTCCTTGTCGGTTTGGTAGTCTTCGTAAACTGTGTTGCCGATAGTGATTAGTTCGTCCTTGTCCAGTTCATCAGCGATGTTGTCCATCTTGATGAAGGAAAGGATGTCTTTTAGGGAACGTTTCTTCATGTTGTATTCCAGAATTAGTTATCTACTGCCGCTATCGGCCTTATTTCTGCGATAAATTTTATTCGCCTTTGCGTACCAGTTAAGACGCCGAACATCTATCTTTTTACCTATCACCCATTCAAGTGTCTTAGCTTCGTGTATGTACTCAAGCATTTTTAGTAAGCTGCCTGATGCTGTAGGATTTTTAAGCCCAAACCAAAAACCCTGCGCCGCACGGTCAGCCTCATACCTACAACGCTTAATTTTTGATATTATAGCCGCCTCTGTCAGCATAAGCATACTCCTGGCTAATACCCAGTAACCTTATTAACACCAGATACCACAGGCACCTCGTCTTCCTCTGCCTCAATCGCTCTGGTGTACTCTGTACCTAACAGAATCAATCGGTACAAATCCTCCATCATGTCGTCATCTACTTTTTGTGCCTTCTCTTTCTCGCTGTTCGGGTCTACCTCCCACATTAAACCCTCAATTTCCTTAATAGTATACACTAAGTCATCGAAAAAGAAAAGAGAAGCTTCATTATTTTCTGACTTTAAGTACTCTTTTACTGATAAAATTCCGGCGTCTTTGTTCTTGCTTGCGGTTTCCAGATACATGCCGTGCCGAGCAAATACGTCTGACGCTTTCTCAAAGGTGGTGTCTGTCTCGTTGCTGTCTCCTTTCGATAGGGGGTCGATGATAACTTTATTTACACGGTACACTCCCCACTGGACTAAGCGGACTACGGACTCTGCTATTGATTTGCCGTCGCCGTGCTCTCTGATTTCATGTATGCAGTACTTGAAACCTCGGGGTGAGGTGGCCATGAATAGGACGGAGTGGGGTTTTCGTGGGTGGGTGTCTATGGCTATGTCTACTGGCCAATCTAGGGGAACTCGGAAACGGGGCTTGAGATGGATTTCCCGTTTGTACTGAGGATACACAAGACCAGCTTTGTACTTTGGTATGCCAAGGATACGAGCGTCGTAATCGTCCTTATCCAGCTTACCAGCGAAGTCATCAAGGCCGTTCTGAGTGATACCGTAGCCTACGTTGTCGGTGGATTGCGTTTCTACTTTGAATACCTTTGGGTCTGGTCTGCCGTTTGGAAGTCTTTTGTTTACTATCTCCCTGTCAATCCAAGCTTCCTCAAGGAGGGTCATGCAAAAGATTTCCTTGCCCGCCCTGTCTACAAGGCCCCGCGCATTTGCTATATATATCGGCTTCTTAACTGGCTCATCATAATAAACGAGGTCGAAATGATCCCCCTCATGTGCCATTGGGTCTTGGTGGTTTGACAGGATATTTAACGTACTACCATCGAGTTTGTTCGTCCAGAAAGCCTTTGCTCCTACGTTGTTTGTCTTGATATCTACCGGGATACGCTTTGGCCACCACTTCTCAAGTTCTGGAATGATGACTTGCTTGATACGTGTTTCCCACTCACCACCAACAATCCTTACCTTTCGCGGATTTCTATGCGGAAAATGAAGTCGTTCGTTATTCCACGGCCAGAAGCCAAGCATGGTGCATATCGTCAGGATACAACCAAGCGTGGTCTTGCCACTGTTGGCGTGTATAACTCCACCAGCATAGTAGTTATTGTATACCGGAACATGACAATCCCACTTTACTTTTTCTCCTATTTTTGTTATAGATTTAACTGTAGTTTCAGCATAATAGGAGGACTTAGAGAATGTCAAATCATGGTTGTGGCAGGTACAAGAAGCATGTTTGGCCGGTAGAGCAGATTCGCCAGTGGGTTGAACGTGATGGGAAAACACATTCATGGGTTGGAGAGCAGATAGGTTGCAGGAGTCAGCATGTGTCGCGCATCTGCAAGAAGAACGGTATAAAGTCTCAGCGCACCGGGCCTCGTTCTGGAGAAGGTCATCCTGAGTGGGATGGTGGCCGGGTAATTGACGCTGACGGATATGTTCTTGTGTACTGCGAACACCACCCAAATGCGAGAAGGGCTGGCACTCACCGCAAGCCGAAATATGTTCTTGAACATCGCCTTGTGATGGAACAGCACCTTGGACGTTACCTAAAACGAAACGAGGTTGTTCACCATAAAAACCAAAATAGGCTGGACAACCGGATTGAGAACCTTCAGTTGTTTTCCAAAAACTCGGAGCATTTGATACATGAGTTAACTGGTAAGTGTCCGAACTGGACGCCGGAAGGACGAGCGAGAACCCTTGCTGGAGTTCGGAAATGGCGCGAAAACCGGAAGGCGTTAAAACTCTGTGCTCTCCAGACGCCTCAAACGAATCACCAGATTCAAGCTCAACCCGGTACATAGTGTCGTGGCCCTTTGGGAACGGGGCAAAGGCAAATGCCGGTATAAGTTTGCAACCGTCCCACGCAAGCACATGGAAATTAGAGTCTATCTTCTCAATAGGGATGGACTCTTTTTTTATTGGATCGTAGATTTCAGTATCGCCTGAAATGCATCTGTTGCCACCGACATAGACGTAGGTCTTGTACTGGTCACTATTCCACGCGTCCAAGATAAGCTGTTGTTTAGGGTTGGCTCGGAGATATTTTCCATCGATGAGCGGCCTGTTCGGATTGTTAAAAAACTCAACCCTATTATCAATCTGGTACCGTTCCTGCTGCTTCAACAGTTCCAGCTTCTTCCGCTTCAGCTCCTTCAGCCGCTCTTTAATTGCCTCATTATTTATTTCTTCTACCATTTATTCCTTCTCATGATGCACCCACTTCTCAATTCCGTTTCCAAAATCCTCATGGGTACTGTGCGATCCGTCTTCAAACCATATAGTACCTGTAATATACCCCAAAACATTGCTTGGAAAATAATTGAAGTTCTCTATTGAAAATAAGAAATGCCGGAAACCTACATCTCCGTCTACTCCAAGATAAACTGCGCTAAGATCATAACTATAATAGTCGTGGAAAACTATTTTAGCTTTCTTTATTTTTAGATTGCCAATCTCTGACAGGTGATCAAGGAACTCAGTCTTTGTGGTAATCATCATAATACACCTATTGCAAAAATTTTGCGTTTTTTCACTTGACACCAATCCCAACTTCCACTACATTAAACTTAACATTAACCAAGGAGGCCACCATGCCCAACCCGAATCATCCCAAAAAAGGAAGCACCATCACAGTCCAACCCATCCCCTACGATGCCATTCCGCTCCTGAAAGACTTGCTCCGGTCCAGCCCACGCGACTACCTCTTGTTCGTATTGACAATTAACAACGGTTTAAGAATCTCCGATGTACTCCGGTTAAGAGTGCGCGATGTAGTTAATCTTTTACCGGGACAGTACATCATCGTAAAAGAGAAAAAGACCAGTAAAAAGAATGTGTTAATGATGAATGATGTCACGCGAGAAGCTGTGCTCCGTTTTATGGAAACTATGCCCGATGACGATAAGTTCCTGTTCAGCAGCAGAAAAGGTAACTCTCCGCTGACCGTTCCGTATGTAACCTCTCTGGTTAAAGGATGGTGTAAAAAGGTAGGGCTGGTAGGTAACTTCGGTACGCATAGTCTTAGGAAGACTTTCGGGATGGTTCAGCGTACCGTTCACGGAGTTTCCTACGAGGTCATTTCTAAGCGGTATCGTCATTCGCATCCTGGGGTTACTATGCGATACTTGGGTATCAGTGACGAAGAGGTTAATGAGATGTTGATGAATAACATATAGCCGCAATTCTTGTCGTTACGGGCCATCGATCAATTTCATTAAACGCCACATTTTGCATCCCCATGCGTAGTTGTTTCGTTCCTCAAATACACGCGATCTTCGTTTTGCTGCGCTGGCTTTTTGATAGGTTTTAAAGCAGGTTGCGCGATCGCCGTGCATCAAAACCCCGCCGCCAGGAAGATCCTCGCGTAAGCACAATTCAAGAGGCTTTCCTTTTTCGTCCACAACGATATACATGGTTCACACCCCCTATCGTTCCACACATTCTCGTTTAACCTAATATTGTGGTAGCCGGTGTCCGACTCAAACGGCGATTTGTGCTCCCAAAGCACATTGTGTTACCATTACACTACACCGGCTGAATAACATCTAACCATAAGTCCTTGTCTCGTACAAAGTTGCGGCAATCCTCTTCAGGTCTGCCTTGCTAATTGTAACGCTGTCTCCATCACCATGTTCTGAAGCACATGACAGAAAACACATGCAACCTTCAATATATTTTATATACATTAGGTGTGTGTAAAGTTTATACCTGTCATCAATAGAATCTGCTTTGCATTGTCTGAATAACTCTTCATCTATTCTAACGTTTTTTGCGTCCACAGTTCTATACACAGATATTTGATTGTTTAATGAGATGTTGATGGATAACATATAGTTTTTGTTTGGCTGGTGCGGAAGGACTCGAACCTTCGATCTCTTGATTAACAGTCAAGCGCTGTGCCAACTCAGCTACGCACCATTGGTTGGCAGCTATCAGTTTTTACACTTATATGTCACCGATGGAACAGCCTCCATCTCAAACGCATCACACCTAATCCCAACATCGTCGTAGCCCATCGATTCAGACTTAAGCGATATTGGTCCACGCACACCAAAGAACTCGTCGCCATACTTAAATACAACAGTTCCGATGACATACCAACGGTGTTCGTCAAAATCAACTTTAGCAACCTTTACAGCGCCATCCATGTCAATCTCATCTTCTGCGTAGTGTGGAGAATAAATGCTTGCCGCGTTGATTTGGCTTATAAGTTCTTCCACGGTTTTCATTTTGACGCCTCCTTGCGCTGGCTTACAATTCAGTTACGCGCCTTCTCGTTTCACTTCAGCCCGCACCAGCACCTCAATCATCGATGACCGGCTCAGACCGTTAGACTCGCATAGTTTGGCGAGTAGGTTTATACATTCTTGGGATAGGGTGATGCTGGTTTTCTTTTTTGTAGCCACTTAGCTTACTCCTTAATATCTTGTGCGAACCAGAATCGGTCACGCTGCGTAGGCCCGTAACACTTATGGCACATCGTACCTTGAAGATGTTTAGAGCCACATACGCTACACTTAGTCCAGTTCAGCACTGCTTGCGGCTCCTTAACTGTTCCGAATATCGCGTCCCAATTATCGCGGCCATCTTTGGAGAGAATCTTTTGGCCTGGGCTGTAAAGGTTAGTTGGCATAAACTGATGTGCCTCCCTATAGTGATTCAAAATCAAACTTATACTTTTCAAGTTGTTCTGCTACTTTATCGTGGATTAACTTAATTACCTCTGTATTCCCAAGGCATCGCGTTAGAACAGCACTATTTCCAGAGCCGTCGCTATGTTCCGAGATGCAAAGAAAGTAGTTTCTGTCAACACCGTAAGCGCAGTCATTTGAAGATAGTCTCTTATCTGACCTAAGAATCCAGTTTTCCAGCGCCACAACAGCCTTCTCTGTCTTGTCAATCAGTTCTCTGAGGTCTTCAGCCAACTTTAATTTGTCCCTGGTCATTTTATAGAGCCTCCCTTTGCGAATTACGGTACATTTCAATCATTATCTTTGTTGCCTTCTCATACTCCGCGATAAGTATCTTGGCCCTACCCTCTGCCAACACTCTAATTTTGTAGTCGCTGTACAGAGCATGGACAATAACCAGAAACATCACTGTTAAACTTACAACGTGCGATGCTACGAATATGTATCCAGCCAATCCGTCCATTGCTTGCCTTTCATCTTGGATAGATAATACCGCCAACCTACCGTTTTGTCAAGCTAATAATCAATTTTTTGATTTATTACAACGCGATTTGTAAAATGCGTAGAATCCAGAACCAGGAATAACTACGCACCACAAACTCATCTTGCATCTCTCATCGCCGGATAGGAACCACAGCAAGCCGTCTATAGCAATAAACGCCAACACTATATAAAGAAACATACATTACCTCCTAATACGCCGCATCATATTCAATCAAACCCTGCAACAGCTTATCGTCCTCCAGATAAAACAAGTCCGTGTCGTGCCACCCAACTCCAACAGCTGCCCCAGAAAGTATCTGCCCTAACCGCCTGTCAGGGTATTTGTTCCAGACTAACCGGATCGCGTCTAACACTTGGTCTATTCGTTTTTGGTCGTGCATTTTACCTCCGTACTATACTCAAAAATATCTGACTCCATATTCAGTGCAGAGCAAGCCGTAGCCGCTGTTTCTTCGTCCTCGTACCACCCATGCACTGACCACTCACGCTCAAAGCACTGAAAGAAATAATTAGATTTTGGATTGCGCTTATCTAATCTGTAATAGACAGGAAAGTTACCGCGTGTCGCTTTCTTTTTGTGGCGTGGGGCTTCGTCCATGTGTAATCCTTGTCGTTATGCGCTTGCCCATAACATATGCACAAAGCTATCACACACATTCCAAGGAGCTGTCTTGCGTCCATCAACGGTACAGACGTGCACATAGATATCCATGTCTGAATTGTACTCTTCCTCTCCGTATTCGCAATCTTCGCAACATTCCGCTACTCTGTAGTTGCGTTCTGATCTGTCTTTCATGGCAAGCCTCCTTTCTCACTCTATCTCAAACTCAACAAAACTAACCAGACTCGGAGAACCGCCAACCCTCTTAACCCAATCAGGTTCGCTGCCCGATTCGTCGCTTGACAGCCAATTATAGAAGTCCTTGAGCCGCGATCTCGGGATAACGTACCAATGTCCATCATCATCTTCTACTAATACGTGCCTGTCACTCATAAAGCCTCCTATCTCATGCGAACAGTAGCGCCCTTCAAAAACATCCCTTGGCACACCACGCCGTATACCGGCTGTCCGTTCTGGCCAGTAGCAGTAAACGCCGTCTGGTAGAAATCATCGTTGCTACACCCGAACCAGCCGTACCCTGTAATCGTGATATTCCTGTAACCCTGAGATTGCAGAACCTTCAGTGCGTTGCCTGCGTCGGTACAG
>Ga0209417_1007575_pt1 | contig 10365 bp, 16 predicted proteins | sample RifGroF2_FD_184002 | JGI IMG/M metagenome (GOLD analysis project Ga0209417, IMG submission 184002) | Groundwater microbial communities from Rifle, Colorado, USA - Groundwater F2 (SPAdes) (version 2) | ecosystem: Environmental > Aquatic > Deep subsurface > Groundwater | place: Rifle, Colorado... | reverse complement strand
CCCCCCCGCCACATCATGCAGGCGCCGAGGTAGCCGAACACGGCGTCGTCATGTCCCCCGGGAATGGCCTGGTACTTGCCGCGCAGGTTCTGGCTGAAAATCTCCATCTGATCGAACAGCACCCGCGACACCGGTCGGATCGAGCCGTCGCGGGTCCACGACAAGGTGTGGTGGACCATCCAGTTGCGGGTGATGGTGTTGGTGTTCCACCCCGGCTTCCTGGTGTCCACGGGTCCCGCCTGCTGGCCGAGCTTCTGCTCGTAGTGCAGGGCGGGGTAGTTCAGCTCCACCAGCTTGTTGTTGGGGGTCTGATCCTTGTTGTTCTCGAAGCAGCCGTAGGCCCACCCGTAGTACTCCCCCATGTCGTAGGCCAGCTCCCCCAGCTCCATGCCGGCCAGCTTGCCGACGTACTCAGCGACCTGCACGCCGTCTTCGCAGCAGAGCCAGCAGATGGCCGAGTCGTCACCGTGTTCCAGGCCTTCCGCGGGGTCGCCGAACCACACGTAGTGCTTCTCGGGATTGGCGATCCGGTAGAGGCGCACGCCGTCGCTCACGCGGCCTCCACCACGCGCTCGAAGCGCACCTTGCCGTCGGCACCGCGCTGGGGCCACCCAATTGTATGGGGTGGCGCCGCGGCGGCACGCAGGGTACGAATGAGATCGCGGTCGAAGGCCAGTTTCATACCCACGGGGGTGAACATGCCGTAGGCGCGCGCGTCCATCTCGTCGGCCTCCCACTGGTCCACGAGGGCGGCCTTGGCGGTGTCGGACAGATGGGGGTTGTGGAACAGGCTCCAGCTGTGGAAGTCGATGTTCTTGCGGACGCGCATCACGTACAGGTCCTGGAAGATCCACGGGATGCCGTGCGTGCGGTTGAAGATCGGCGTGCAGGTGCCGACCAACTGGCCCTCGCGGTCGATGGTGCGCGCGTAGGTCTCCGAGTACACCTCCTTGGGCGGCACCTCGTCGAAGTGGCCTTTGTGGATCTTGGCGCCCTGAAAGGCTTCCCTCCCGGCGGAGGAGTACTTGAAGTCGATCCGCGAGCCGTTGGTGAAGCCGCAGTAGTTGTTGCGGAACCCGCCCTTCGCTGAGTAGTGCACCTCGTCGCGCACCAGCTCCCAGCCGAAGGACAGCTGCGAGGGCCCCAACACCTCGTCGGCGAAGGTGCGCTGCACGATCTCGATGGACATGGGCTCGGTGTCGTTGATGACCCACACGTCGATCGGCGGTTTGAACCGCGTTGAGCGGGTCTTGCTGATGAGGTTGATGCCGAGGCAGTCGGCGGCGTCCTCCATGAGGGCCAACAGGGTCTTGCCGCCGCGGTTGCCGGCGGTCACCCACCGCTGGCGGTGCTTCGACTGGCAGAAGCCGACTTGGCAGAGGTTGCCGTCGGCGAGGGTGTCGCCGAACGGCTGGAAGCGCACCAGCGGGAACTGCGCCACCTTGAGCACCTGCTCAAAGCCCCGCGGATTGGCCTCCGCCAGCACGTCCTTCAGGGCTGGCTGGGCCTCGAGGCGGCGCGCCAGCTCGGCGATGGCGGCGAAGTCGGCGCTGTCAGCTTTGGCCACAGACGTGTCGCTCGCAGACCGGTTCTCTCCCGCTGTGGAGGACGGGGATCATGCTGAAGTCTTCCGGAATGGCTCCCCATCTTTCGTCACCCAACCCTCGTCGTCGCACATACCACAGTGGAAGCCTTCGACAAGAAGGCCCTTGCCGTAACATGACGGACATTGGTGTCTCACGCGCTCGGGGGCGCGCTCGAAGACCTGCGACTCCGCGTTGTCCTCGACGAGGACCCAGCCGAGAGACGAAGCGAGAACATTGACAGCGCGCCGCGCTCGGTGGATCGCTTCGATCCCCAGGGTCACGTGATTGCCAAGATGGTCCTCTTCCCATCCACACACGTACCCGGGCTTGTCGATGCGCGTAATGCTAGACGTGACGTCCCTAGCCGCGATGCTGATTTCAACTCTGCGGACAGCTGGATTAGATAGGCGATCTTGTGCCTGTTTCCACCACATCTGTGCCGTGCCAGTTGAGGTCTTTTCGTGGTCTGGTTTACTCATCTATCATCAGATCCGCATAAGACGGTTGACTGTGAGTAGGTCATGCGGTGTGAAGATACGCCGGTTTGCCGAGTCGCGCCGGTCGGGGATGCGACCGCGGGCCACGTAGTTGACCAGCGTTCTTGGGCAGCAGCCGACGTGTTCCGCGGCGGCGCCGATGTGGAGCACGCCGTGGAGCGCGGCGCTCACGGGCCGACCCGCCGCAGCCACCCGTGGAGGTACTTCTTCTGGTCGGGGTGGGCCTCGCAGCGTTCCAGGTAATGCATCCCGCGCAAGCAGCGCAGCAGAGTCACGGCGGCCTGTTGGTCGCGTTCCGGGAGGGCCGCGCAGGCGCTCGTGGTGGCCGGACCCAGGTGGCCGTCGACGATGAGGCTGGCGCCGAGCACGTTGAGCGTGCGCTGCAAGTAGCGGATCGTGGAGCCCAGATTGACGTACATGTCGAACAGGACTTCGGCGAGGGGTTGCTCCAACCGCGCGCCGCCGATCTTGCTCCAGTACTGCTCGTGGTAGAAGGCGCGCACGTGGCGCTGCACCTCGGGCTGATCCAGCAACTGCCGATTCCAGGTGGCGCGGGCGAAGATGGTTTTCACCCGATCCACCAGCGCCCACCCGGGCCACTCTGGGTGCGCCACCCGAGAGATGCCGCGGTAGGTCTCGCCGCCGGCATCGTCGGGGTCGTTCACGTATCCGCCCTCGTGGCCCATGGTGGCCAGGAAGGCCTTCTCGAAATCCGCCATATCCCTTGACTCCGCCGTTGGTTGTTGCTATCTTGCATGAAAGATACAAAAGGAGGGGACCCCATGTCAAGCCTAGGCATCAGACCGCATATCAAGAAGATCCGCGGCTTCATCCAGCGCGAGCGCGTCTGGCGGGAGGGCGTGTTCCGCACCGGCACCCTCGACGAGAACCGCAAACGCGAGGAGAAGTTGGCCGACTGCGATGCCGCGCTGGCGGCGCTGGACGCGATCGAGCAGGTGTTCATCCCGCGGGTCGCACAAGAGCAGCTGCCGCTATGATCGCGACCGTGCCAACGGCGATCATCTTCGACCGCATCGGCAGCTTCATGCAGCCCTTCGTAGATCGCGCCAAGGCGCGCGGCTGGCGGGTGTACCTGGCGCAGGGCGAGGTCAACCTGGAGCTGTTGAACCAGTGCGACGTGATCTACTGCAACTGGTGCGACCATCTGGCGGTGAGCCTGGCGAAGCGTCGTTGGCCGGGGAAGTTGGTGGTGATGGTGCGCTCGTACGAGGCCTACCTCGGCTTCCTCGGTGCCATGGAGTGGGCCAACGTCGACCTGCTGGTATTCGTCAGTCCCCACATCCACGACTACTGCCGGTTGACGTATCCCCTACCGCCGGCGCTGCCGGTGCACTTCGTGCCCGACTGCGTGGACCTCGACCGCTTTCCCCTGAAGGCGGACCTGGCTCCAGGCAACCGGGTGGCCTTCGTCGGGCGCCTGGGGGCACCGAAGTGCCCGGAGTTCCTGGTGGCCGCGGCCTACGAGTTCCCGGCCTACGAGTTCTGCTTCAAGGGGCCCTTCGAGGACCGCCGTCTGCAGGCGTTCTTCGCCCTCCACGCCAGTCGTGCCGGCAACATCCACGTGGACGGCCCGACGGGAGACGGCCCGTGGTTCTCGGGGGCGGGGGTGAACGACTTTTTGGAGAACTGCCACTACATCGCCTCGCCGTCGTTCCACGAGGGCACGCACATGGCCTTGCTAGAAGGCATGGCGAAGGGCCTGTGCCCGCTGGTGCAGGAGCGGCCCGGGGCGGTAGTGGAGCCGGAGTACTCCACCTACCGGTCGATGTGCCAGTTCGGGGCGCTGTTGACGGCGGGCGCCCCGAGCGCCGACCATCGGTTGTGGGTGAAGGAACACCGCGACTTGCCGCGGCAAGTCGCGGCCATCGACGCCATGTTCGAGTTGGTGGCCCCGTCGCCGATCATCATGCCGCCGAAAGGGCGGCTCAACTGAGGAGACCCCCCATGAAGTTGATCCTGAGCGAAGACGAAATCCTGACCGCGGTGCGCACGCAGTTCGAGGTGGACCCCCAGCAGGTGGTGACCTTGTGCGTCGTGCGCAAGCGGGAGGCCGACCGGCCGACGTTTTCGGCTGAGGTCACCGACCCCGAGGCGCCGGCCGTGGACCGCGCGCTGAAGCGCGAGCGGCGCCGGCGCAAGGTGGCCGAGGAGCCGGAGGTCTCAGCGACCCGGGACGCGGCAGCCGACGTGCCGCCCGCCCTCAATGGAGAGCCGTTGGGGGAGCCGGGGGCATGAGGTCTTTCCAGGAGATCGAGGAGAACCTCAAGATCATCGGCAGTTGCCATGACCCCGTAGTCGCCGAAGTGCTGGTGGTCATTGAGCTCCTGCTCGACATCAGGAGGTTGCTGTCAGGATCACTGGTGGTGCACGACGACGACGCAGTTACTCTGCGCGCGACCGTCGTTGGACCGCCGTGGTCGGAGCCGGGAGCATGAACGGGTCTTCTGTTCTGGAAGTTCTACGGGGCTTTTGTGCGGTGTTGGAGGGCGTCGACGGCCGCTGCGCAACTTGCGTTGCCGACGCCGTGGAGCACAGCAACGAAGTGCTTACCAGTCTCGGCATACAAGGGCGGTATGTGGTCGTGTGCGGCTATGACGACGCCACTGACGATGTGGTTTTCTTCGAGGAATTAGGGGCATGACGCTCGAATGGATCAATTTGGACGACTCCTGGCCACCGCCGGGAAAGCAGGTGCTCTTCGGCCTCGGGATGGACATGGGCCAAGTCATAACAGTCGGGCACGTGAGCGTTTCCACTGGGAAGATCGTCTGCGTTGGCTGTCCAAGCCCTTTGTGGTGGTTGCCGATACCGCCAGTTCCATACCAAGTTGCCGGAGGGAGGGCATGAGCGATCCTGTCATCCAGGTGTACCCACGGGACGACCGCAGCGGCCGTGCTGACGACTTCTGGATCAAAGCCGAGCACCAGGGCTTGGCGACCACCTCCAAGCACGTCTTCATCGCCGGCGCCGAGGCCCCACGGGTTGCGCCGGGCAACCTGGCCGGCTTGGTGCAGTGGTTGTTGGTGCACGCGGCCACCGACGAGCGGACTCCGGTGGGCGCGGGCCAGGAGCGCGGGCCAGGTGATACGACTTCCTGAACTAGACCCCGACTACCTGAATAGCCGGGGATCCTATCACGGGTCGGTAAAGCGGCATCAAGCCAAGCATGGGGAGCGGGAGCGGCAGGCCAAGATCAAGGACGAGGTGAAGTTGTGCCGGGCGCGGATCGCACTCGACCGGTGGGCGCGGGAACAGGGGCAGCGATGAGGCAACGCCTGGCAATCCATGGGACTTTCCCTGGCACCAACCAGATGCTGGTGGCGGCCAAGTCGCATTGGGCGGTGTACGCACGGGAGAAGAAGCGGCTCACGGGGAAGGTCAAGTTCCTGGCGCAACTGGCGCGACTGCAGACGGTCGACGCCCCGGTGACGGTGCGTTTCTGGTGGTATGAAGCCAACGCCCGGCGCGACGTCGACAACATCTCCTCCGGGCAGAAGTATGTGCTCGACGGCCTGGTTGCCGCTGGGGTGCTGCACGACGACAGGCGCACCTGCGTGAAGGGGATCGAGCACCACTTCCCCGAGCCCGACCCGGATTGCCCCAGGGTTGAGATAGAGCTTGACACCACTTGATACCGGAAATATGTTCCCATTGATGAAGACTGCCCGCGCCATCGAGAACTGCGCCTGTCCAGCTTGCAGTCGTCGCCCGGCGACTACTGATCCCCTGCCGCGCGGCTGGTACTGGGATACGGCAGAGCCCGATAATCCTTGGGCGTGGTGCCCTACCTGCGATCCGATCCCGACTCCCAAGGATGGCGACTTTCAAGAGGTGTTCGACTTCGGCAGTGGTTCACTTAGGACCGGCTATCCCTGTTGGTCCTACAGCCCAGCTCTAGCATGACTGCGTCCATCATCTTCCGTCTCGGGCGAGACCCGCTTCCGGACCACGTGCCTGGCGACCAGCGGGAGGCGCCGCGGTGTGGCCGATGCCCGGCAACATGGGAGCCGGATGACCTGGTGTGCGCCGCGTGCGGGGCGGAGCAGTCAGCCCCCTTGCGCAAGGGGGCCCAGATTTACCTTGACAGGATGGTCGCCGCTTCCGTATCGTAGCCCTGTTGAGGCGTCGGGCCTCATGGGAGCTCGCCAGTTGCCCTTGGGAGATAGCCCCTCCCACGCGAACCCTCAGAGGATGTCCCTCCCATGGACCCCGACCCTCTGAGGGTTTCGTGTTCCTCTAGCCCCGCAAGATGCTGCCGGGGCTACGCACCGGCCGGCTCCGTAGGAGCCAGGATCGCAACGGGGAGAGCCCGCCAGGTGACCGCAAGGAGCCGGCCGGAAAGTGCTTGCCTGAATGATCTACATAGGACGCTACGATCTGGGACGCGACCCCGACCACACGCGCAAGCAGCGCCCGCTCCCCAAGGCCACACCGCAGACGATGATGTCCATCCCCCTGTTTGGTGGTGGTCCGCTTCCAGACGAACTGCGCCCATGGTGCACCAGCATGGGCTACCTCAAGACCAACTACCGGTCGAGGCCAGCGGCCAGCGGCGCGCTGCCGGCCGGCGCGTCCCCGCCACCTGCTCTTCCAGCAACGCCACCCCGGACCCCCGACGTGGGACCATCCTCGGGAAGTCCGTGCGCATCACCTGCAACGGCGGCGCCGTCACCTGGCGCATTGCAGACATACCCCTCGCCCCGCGTCCACGGCGCCGGCGATGACAACTAACCGCGTGGGCAACTGAGCGCCTCGGCGCCATGAAGACCCTGCCCAAGCGGCAGGGGCCCCGTCACGGGTCAAGGTTCACCCCAAGCCCAGGACTAGCGGAACCTGGGCCACCGAAAGAGGACTGGCGGTATATCCAGTCTGGGCTAACCACGTCGGTCTGCCCTGAGTTGGCTACAGCCCGCACGGGCTCCGGTGCGTTCGTCACCGGGGGCGAAACCGTTGGCTGTAGCACCCCCTTTGGGTATCCCTCTGAAACGGCCGACGGCGCCAACACCACAACGAACAGATCCACACCGCGGCAGGGGCCGCGGGCTCCATCCTGGGGACGGCTGGCTGCCGTCGATGTCGGCGCGGGTGTGCGCCAGGTGGTAGGGGGGCGAGGCTATGCCTCGCAACGTGGCCCACCCCTCCCCGCAGTACCGCCCTCTCCGTGTCTCCACGTTCGCCCGCGGTACACCCGTCGGAGGAGGGGTCCCTTCCATGGGGAGGGTACTGCTAGGGGAAGGGGGTACCAGGGTGGTAGGGGGGGGGTACAACTCGGGAGCACGGCCCGTGCTCCCACGTGCTCCCGCCGTGCTCCCAGAGGGGAAACACCCGTGCTCCCGCGTGCTCCCGTTGTGCCGCCAGTCAGGCGGCACCCGGTCCGGGCGTCTGCCCGGCCCCGTCGCCACCCGTGTCTCCACCCCGTGTCTCTCCCCGTGTCTCAAGGACGGGGGACAACGCCGGGAGCCCCGCCGGGGCTCCCGGCGGGGCTCCCGGCGGCGGCGGGTGAGCCACGGCGGCGGCTCTCGCGGTCCAGCGCACCCCGGGTGTTGCCGGGGTGACCGTTGGCATCGTCTCGCCCGGTGTGCAACAAAACGTTGCACTGACAGGGACCGGGGAATGGGTCCTGCCGGCCAGTACGGCATCTGCCGTCTCGAGCAGTCGTCGGGCGACGCCAGCGGTGTCCTCGAGGTGGACGTGCAGGTGTTGCGCGCCGACGGGGCTAACCGTCTCGAGGGACATCTGCGCGACCTCGCGCACGTGTCGCAGGAGGGCATCGGCGGCACGCACCGACCCGCCTACAGCTGCCTGGTAGAGGGCTTCAAGGACCTCGGGGAGTCTGGGGACGATCCCGGCGACGGTGGCGGCGAGCGCACCATGGAGAGCTGCGGGGGTAGCTGCCAGGTCGTAGAGGGACGATCCTGGGCGACTCCAGCCCATGGAGCGGGCCAGGCTCCGAAGGTCTGGGTGCTCTCGATACTCGGCGGGAGTGGCGAGCCACTGCCCGATAGCGACTGCGAGCTGATCGCGCGAGACTTTCGGCGCGCTCGGCGCGTCCGGCTCCTGCGCCGCCGGCGATGGGGCTACCGGCGGCTTCGGCGCCGTGGGTGCATCTACGTGCATGGATCCTCCTGTTCCACGTGGAACTTACGGCCATTCGGCAAAGATTTCCCGTGATTTCCCCTGAAATCGGCGATCTTTTCCCTTGACGCCGTGTCTCTATCTGTGTATCTTCATACTACACAGACACACACGGAGGAGGCGACCATGACCAGACAAGATGACCGCACACCAGCGCAGCAGCTCTCCCACCCATGCCTCGTAGTGGGTACCGACAGCTTCCTCTCCGGATGGGGCGGCGCCTCGGGCGGCGCCTCGTACGGCGCATGGGCGTGCGCCGAGCGGGACTGGTCCACTGTCGAGCGCTGGGTACGCCAGCGAGGCGACATGCGCCGAGTGCGCTTGGCCGTCGACCGCCCGGGCTGTAGATACCGACCCGGCAGCGCCTGCGCACACCTGCACATTTACGTAGTCACTCCAGCCCACCCCGCGCACGGAGGCACCACATGCAGACCGTCCGCGTAATCCTCGTGCGCGAGGGCACCCCGGACCCACCGGTCACGACTCCGGACGAGGTCGTCGACCTGCTCCGCGAGCGCCTGCAAGACCTGGACCGGGAACACTTCGTCGTCCTCCACCTCGACGCGAGACACGCCCCTACGGGTCTCGACACGGTCAGTATAGGCACCCTGTCCGCCTCCCTCGCGCACCCACGCGAGGCCTTCAAGGCCGCCATCCTGTCGTCGGCCGCCGCCGTCATCCTGGCGCACAACCACCCCTCCGGCGACGTGACGCCGAGCAAGGACGATGCCGATCTCACGCGGCGCATGGTAGAGGCCGGCCGCATCATTGGAATCGAGGTCATCGACCACATCATCATAGGCGATGGCCACCACCTGTCATTCAGAGAAAGAGGACTCATCTGACTCGTGCGGGGCGCCTGCGGGCGCCTCGGAACCGGTCGGCGTCCACCACACACGGAGGCACACATGGCCACATCGCACTACGCCAACCCCGGATCAGCCCTGCGCGCTGCACGGCGCGGGAACCCTCGCAACCTCCCCTGTCCAACCTGCAAGCAGCCCAACCGCTTGACGCCCGCCGACGTACGCCGCGGCTACCAGTGCGACGCCTGCGCCGACCGCGAGGAAGGCGCGGGTGACGGACGGCCGGGCTGAGGCGGCCCGGCCGGTGCGCCGGCTCCTCGGGTAACTCGTGCGGGGCGCCTGCGGGCGCCCGCCCTCGCGGAGAGGGGACCGGCTCTCGGAACCGGTCGGCGTACCACCCACCACCCGGGCCCAAGCCCGGGGCACTCACACAACGGAGGCAGTCCAGTGACACTCACACCGACCCCCCGACCCACAGTAGCCGACCCGCAGGACTGGACTCGCGCGCGGGCGATCCCCATCACCACAGAGCGCATCGTGTTCTGCTACTCGCTGGCGCTCGACCGCTACGCCTCCAGGCTCGTGCACTGGCCGGAGGGCGGAGGCGGGCCGCGCCTCGCGACCTACGACCTGACCCTCTACGAGGACGACGAGGGCCTCGTCGAAGATCTGACCGTCCGCCTCGGGTGACTCGTGCGGGGCGCCAGGGACGGCGCCCGCCCTCGCGGAGAGGAGGCCGGCTCTCGGAGTCGGCGACCGTGCGCGAGTACGCGCAGGCGTAGCCTGCGCTCTCCCTGCCGTGGCGCGGCTATACCTCCGTGTCGCTGAACCCAGGGACCTACCGGCGCGTGGCATAGGCCACGGGCGCGCCGGACACTCACATGAAAGGGTCGCGACATGGACCTCTACTGCACCTCCGCCGCCACCTCCGAACCACGGGAGAGCTCGCCCGGGGACAGCTGCTGCTCCACCTGCAACGGCACCGGCGAGATCCCGGCGCGCGGCCTCGAGGCTGTGGCCGCTGGCATGGCCACATGGCCCTGCCCACAGTGCTCCGACGCCGACGAGGATCTGCCGTACTAACTCGGAGAACACACCATGATCCCCGACCCCATCCAGCAGCACGGCGCCGACGAGGCCGACCGCTTCGACGCCGACGACGCCCACTGGGCGCGGATGCACCCGACCGCCGACCAGATCCGCGCCGCCCACGGCTGGCCGCGTCACGTCTACGTGAGCGCGGAGGCCGAGGCGCTGCGGCTCAGCGCTGCGGCACTCAAAAGGAGGATGCGATGACCAGACCACCGCCGTGGGACCGTT
>Ga0209417_1007574_pt1 | contig 10365 bp, 17 predicted proteins | sample RifGroF2_FD_184002 | JGI IMG/M metagenome (GOLD analysis project Ga0209417, IMG submission 184002) | Groundwater microbial communities from Rifle, Colorado, USA - Groundwater F2 (SPAdes) (version 2) | ecosystem: Environmental > Aquatic > Deep subsurface > Groundwater | place: Rifle, Colorado... | reverse complement strand
TGGTATCGTACCCGTCTGGTTTCTTCATGCTCTCATCCTCCAATTTCAAAATATTCTCTTATTTTTTGGTCTACGAATTTAAGATCATTGTCAATTTCCAGTGATTCAAACATTCCTATAGGCGACTTGCTAACCGCCCCATTCGATGATTGAGTAATAAACATGTGCTTATTTTCACTACTCACACACCGCAAAACGATTGTAAACATACCCTCCAGACATACTTTTTCATCCAGCATTTTGCCTATAGTCTTTGGCTTTATATCCCCGAAATCATTTGTATCCTCGTGCATCATTATGTACACGATTTTATCTGCCGGAAGCTGCAAAGTGATAAACTGTACCAGGCTCCAAAACTTATCGCCTATCTCATTGTAGAGACTGAACACTCCGTTCCCTTTCCCTGCCGATGAGTGATTAGCCATAAAGTGATTTGTGATAAGGTATCCTGCATCATCTATGACTATTGATTTTTCCTTTGCTCCCTTCAACCATGCTGTTACTTTGTTGTAATCGTCCGTTACGCCGCATGGGATTTTCCCTTTAAAGGGAAGAGGTTTATCTAACACCTTTATAAGATTAAACCCATCTTGGCAATTACGCAGGCTTGTGGATTTTCCTGAACCTGACTTTCCAATTATTAATACAGGTATTGCGATAAGTCATTCCCCCTCGTTCAAAATCATTTCTTCCCCCGTTTCAGCATCTACAGCCTTGCCGTCCTCATTGATTGAAGTAATTCTCAAATTATGCAAATTGTACTCCTTTCTAAAGCCCTTTCAATAGGCATTCCTTTATTTAATCTATCCGATAATGTGCTTCTATTTATTGAATATTTTCTTGCTGTTTGCGCAAGAGTCAACGCCTCTTTGTTTATTACAATTATACGATTGCGGCGATGATTGGAGGTTTGTTCAGCTTTAGTAGCCCACCTACAATTGCTTGGTTCGTAGTTGCTGTTATTTTCTATTCTTTCTATGGTTGTATCTTTTTCCCCATATGCACAAACATGCCGCAAATAGGATTCAAACATATCAGATTTAAAGTTATTGTAAGAGAGCCATCTGTTACACATCGAAATTCCTCTTTCCCCATAGTTTTTATAATCTTCAGAGTTGGGATTTAGAGTTCGGTGTTTAATACTTGTCCATACTGCATAAAATCTCGTATTTGAATCTCCGTGCTTCCTGACGCGGGCGCCAGTAACTTCTCTTTTAAGACACCCACAACTTAATGTTTTCATGCGCTTAAGGTTGTTGCCAATTGCAACAATTTCTTTACCGCAATCACATATGCAAGTCCAATAAGCATTCTTTTTAACATGAGAAAGCGATTTAACAGTTAACCGTCCAAATTTCTGTCCTGATATATCCTTTACTACCAAAGCATGACACCTCCTACATTTTATTTTTCTATGAGCTCACCTGTAACGCCATCAATTGTTTCGCCGTTTTCTTGAATTGATTTAATTTTTAGCTCACCATTTGAAACGCATGTTATAATATATTGGTATCCATCACCCTGGCACTCTGCAATGAATTCCTTTTGCCCTTTAGGTGACAAAGCTTCAAATCCATTTATGAGTATGATTTTCAACTCTCCAGCTGTTGCCCTTACAATATTCATAACAAACTTGATTCTTTCACCACCTGACAGGTTTATGATGGGGCGTTCATTGACCAGCGTATTACCCTGACCATCTATGGACATTCCTTCTATTGGGCATTTTGCTTGCGTGAGAAGCATTTGCGGCTTGGTTCTCATGTACTCAATCTTATCTGTCAAGCCCTGTGATTCAGTTTCTTTTGTGGCAAGTTCAGTTTCCTTGGTTTTTAAATCATCAGCTGTACGGATGTATGATTTCATTTCCTCTGCCTTCTTGTGGGCGGCTTCAAGAAGCTCAATGTCGATAGCGGGATTCTTTTCAAGGTATAGTTTAGATTCAACTACATCCTTTTCAACAGCATCAGCAAGCCCCTTGTAATGCTCCGTAGTGGTCTTTACTTTCTCAGCGCATACAGCATCAGCCTGAGCCAATTCGCTTTCTAGTGCGGCAATTTGCTTCTTAAGATCGGCAATTTTATCCTCTGTGTCCTTTTTGCCATCCGCTGATTTTTGCCTTATATCAGCAATTGCAAGCTTTTCCTGATTGTTCAGATTATCAATAACAGAATCCTTGCTGTCGATTTTGGCTTGCTGTATGCCTCTATCAGCATTGACCTTGTTGGCTGCCTTGATTGCATCATACTTTTCAGTCAAGGATACAGTGCGCCATTCTTCGGGATTGTAACCTTCGGGCAGCTTCGCCTTCTCGCCCTTGATTTCACCTGTCAGGTCCTTGATTCTCCGGTTAACCTCTGTACGCTTGTTGAAATACAAATCAGTGACATCCTTGCATACCTGCAAACCGTGCTTGTTGCAGTCTATAAACGGCGGGATTTCCAGCAGCCATTCTTTCAAATCTTCTGGTGTAACCTTGATAGGTATAAGCGACAGAATCAATTCTGACAGCTTTTTATCATCCATATGTATTAAGTCTATAGGGTTCAGCTGATTTTCAGTCACAAGCGATTTCAGGAAGGTTTCCGGGGTCTTGGGCGACATACCGCCTTTGTCTATGCTTGTGGTGGTTGGCTTGCTGTCCTTATTGAAATACTTTTTCATGGTAGTGCCATCGTCAAGGTCTATGTAAGTCTCGGCTTTGTCTGCCGGAGTTCCTTCCTCTGTTCGAATGAAGCTTGACCGCTCGGACTTGTTCCAGAAAAACCTTTGGATAGTTTCAAGGATAGAAGTCTTGCCGGTCCCTTCCTCTCCTTCGATTAAAGTTATCTGTCCGGGCTTGAATTCCAGTTCCTTGATTCCCAAGCAGTTCTTGATTTTTAACATTGATATTTTCATGCTTTCCTCATCCTCCTCAAATAAATATTTATTATCCTCATAGGGTGATCCGGGGCCGGAGCCCCAGAATCTATCCATTGCTTTCCAACTCCTTGATTCTCTCCTGCAATGTTTCTATGTCCCCTTCAAGTTCTTCAATGCGGCTGTCCTTTTCTGTAAGTGCTTCTTCAAGCTTTTCAACCTCGCTGGCGTATTCCTTCACCATATCGCCTATCTCATCTAAATCAACATAGCTTGATCGGTGATATATGCTTATTGTGGTGTTCACTTGCTTTTCCCCTCACTTTCTTGTATAATGTTGGCGATACATTTCGCCGCTGAAAAGCGGTATTTTTTATAATCCTTTTGCTAACATTGGAATTCCTACTTCTGGAGATAACACTGTGATATTTTCGCAAGTTATTTCTACACGATTCATCATGCAGAAATTGTCCATCATCCAATCTTGCAAAGGTTTTGCCAGTTTCTCCAGTTCGTCAAATTTCTCCTTGGTCATATGCTCGTTTCTCAAATTCTCCACCTCCTATCCCCTCTTATCAAACTTCCTGCCTGTCAGATTCAACGTCCTGCCCTTTGGCTGTATTGTAATTTCTCTGTCCTCAGTCAGCTTGTGCCGCAGATAACCTGCTCCGATTGCCAAAAGGATTATCCATGCTATGATGCCACTGTACATAAAGAATGATTGCATATATCTCCTTTCCTGCCCCGAAGGGCTGCCTGTATGCGCCACAGGCGGGCGTGTTAATCAATTACCGCTGCCTTAACTGGAATTATCATTTTGGGATTAAAGTTGATTTCGTACTTATGCTTGTTTACACTTGTACCTCCAAGATCTTCAACAATATAACTGATGTCTCTTGTAAGAAATACAAAGTGTTTATAGTACGTGCCGTCAGGTTCTTCACCTATGACCGCCAGGTCCCCATCTGATTCCTTGTTAATCGAGAAGTTACCTGTCATCTGGAATAAAACTGCATTGTTGCCATCCTCCGCCCTCGTGTTGATTACCGTGAGCTGCCTTGTTACATTGAAGTTATCAGCTTGCATTGACAGGTTGTAGCTTACCTTGTCGGCCTCGCGCTGACATCCTGCCAGTGACAACGCCATAACGATAACAAGTGCGAGTAACATGATTTTGAATACCTTTTTCATATAGTGACCTCCTAAAATTTATTTTGCCTTGCGGCTGGTGGAGAAGGTCTGGACTTGCACCAAACAACTTGACGCACGTTTGCATTTTTCTCTAAATGCCTGTCTAGAATGCAAATAGTTACTTTGCTCTGCAACTCAGGTCATGTTACTGCTACTTTAACTACTTCCCCATATTGCCTGCATATAACGCCATACAGGAGGCGGATAGACTATTTGCCGTCTATCGTGGCGCTGGTGGAGGGCTGAGGCTTCCCACACCTTCAGCCGTATACCAATCTCCGCTAAGTGCTATTGGTACCGCTTCCTCCATATTCGGCAGAGGTTCGACGGCCTCTGCCACTGTTACTTGTTAAACAGGTTATTAGTACTTTCCCTTATCAATATTGAATTTTGTAGTAGATGCACAGTCTTTAAATCTAAACGAATCCAGTAGGATATCCGATTACCACCGCATTTGAGTGTGGCTTGCTGGGTTTATCGCTTGTATAGCAGACTGTGCAATGCCTTGACATTTGACTTAACCAAGCAAACCAATCGAATCCGAATATTGCCTCCATAGGCTTCCTCCGACACTATTATTCTTTAGCCCTCGCAACCGACCATGCGCTCCGTAATGTGGGCTTTGCGGCGGATTTACGGCTCCGCTAGACCTATATTGCCCCAAGTAATTGCCATTGCATCTATGCCAGCCTCTTTGCTATCTCGTAAATTACATTGATAGTCGCACCGTTTCCGGCTTGTTTATATAACTGGCTTGGTGAATTTACAGCTGCTGCCTTGTCAAAATCTTCATCCGATGCTCCTTGAAGTCTCCAACATTCTTTTTCGGTTAACCTGCGGATTCTGTGATTTTGAATTGTTGCCTGATTGCATGATGTGTCAAGCGTGTTTGCTATTCCCCTGCCTACCCTGCCCCTTCTAGTTTTACTTCCCGGGACTGACAGATTAATGCTGTCACCTTCAAAAACTTCTGCATGCCCTTGCTTAGTAGCCTCCGTTATCATCACGCCGTGTTTGTCCTGTGCTGTCAATGTGAACATCGGTTCGCCAGGTTCCTTCATCCTTCGCCCGTTCTGTCGTTTTTCTGCCCTATCCGGGGTTAATACTGCCCTTGCTTCTAAAACTCCGGTCCGGGCTTGATGTGCATCTAACCCTTTAAAATAATTAGCATCAAGGCAGTTAAAATCATTACGGAAGGTTATTTTGCCACGGTTTTTATTGATAAGCCTTTGAATAATTTTTGGCTGCTTATTCCCGCCCTGCATGGTATCTAGGCATGGTGCTATTCCTGTTGTGCCGTAAACTCTTTCTGTTTGGCTTCCTCCGCAATTGATTTGCTTAAGAGCTTTGCTGTCTGTTCCATAGATAGGAAATACTTCTGGTCTACTTGTTCCTCTAAGATGTCCGACAATAAACACTCTTTCCCTGTTTTGTGGGATTCCAAAATGTCTACTGTTAAGCAATTGCCATTGTGCATCATACCCAATTTCATCCATTGCAGCGAGGATTGTTCCGAAGGTTCGTCCGTTGTCGTGGTTAAGCAATCCTTCAACGTTTTCAAGGAATAATAAACGTGGCCTTTTGATTTGAGCGAGACTGAATACTTCAAAGACAAGAGTTCCTCGCATATCTTCAAATCCCCCCCGTTTCCCAGCAATTGAAAAAGCTTGGCAAGGGAAACCTCCGCAGTAGCATTCTGCATCTGGCATTCTATTAGGGTCTGCTGCCCGTACGTCTCTTTCATACCATTCATCCTCACTTTTGCCATAAATTGCATAGTAGCTTTTAACCGCAAACTTATCTATTTCACAATATCCGACACATTTATGACCGGCTTTTTCCATGCCTTTCCTAATGAAACCAGCTCCGCCGAAAAAGTCAATGAACGTCATCCCGTCCCCTTCCCTTCCATCTCCCCTTTCAACTCCGCCACCTTAGCCTCAAACTCCGCATCACTTAATCTGTCAAAGTTGAGGCCTGTCAGGTCAACCGGTTCTGCCGCCTTTGTCTTTTTCGCCGACTTGCGAATTATGCAGTTGCTTGTCCATCTGTGGGTGAGGTATAGGCCGATAAATATGAGGATAATGGCTATGGCGAGGTATGCGAGGCTAATTAAAAAGATTGTCCAAAACATGTTAGTCCTCCACTATAAACCACTGTCCAACCCCGTCAATCGTGTCAACGTCTACAATCCATCCATTTGTAGACTGTAGCCGTAAGCATTCAGCCGCAAACCTGTGGACAATCTCTCTGCCCTCTCCGTCTGTAAACTTGTAAAGGATTTCCTTGCCTCTCCGCTTCGCCTTGACAGCCTCCATAAACGGGACGGGCTGGGGTGAGGGTGGAATGAGAGTCCATTGGTCTGCTTCATAATTACCATCCTTACTACCGATAAGCCTTAGATTGCCACTTACTCCGGATGATTCTCTGTCGTGATATTTAAGCCTTAAAATCGATCCCTCTATGTATGCTGTGTGATTTTGCGACTTATACCTCTGCTCCGGATTCGCCGCCAATTCACGCAGCATTTCCCATGTTTTCATATCAATCTACCTCCTGGCTTTATTTTTTTGAATAGCAATGGCGGTTGTATTCCTCTTAATAACCTTGCTGAAATCAATTTTGTATCTACACCAACCTCACGCGCCCAATCTGAAATTATCATTGTTCTACCTTCAAAAGTTATAAAGCGGTTATTCCTTCTGTTCTTTTGTTGCTCTGCATGTGTTATCCATCTACAGTTTTCCTTGCAGTAGTTTCCGTTATTGTCTATGCGATCGATTGTTAACCCTTTTTCATAAGTGCTCCCCATGTCCTCATAAAAACCTTCAAACGTGCGCCATTTATCGCAAAACCTTATTCCCCTGCCTCCGTAATCCTTATACTGATGAGCGTTTGGATTTGTGCATCTGCGTATTATGTGACTCCATATACTATATAAAGATGTGTGGCGCATGCCGTGTTTCGTCATATCTTCTCCCCTTCCGCCCATATGGGCCTATGCCGTTCTCCTTGCCATCTTTCTACGCTTGCTCTGGCTGCTTCTGGCGTTAAATTTGTGGTTAATTGCGCCCATGCTTTCAAAGTAGTGACCTTTGCCGCCAACACTTCCAACCGGATCTGATTTTTCCGCTTTAAACAAGCCTCCAAATAGGCTTGCAAGTAAACCGACTTTCTTTGCGCTTGTTACTTTTGATGATGTCTGCATATATTTTTCCTCCTTCAAATTATCTCCCTCACATCCCCTTCGTTCTCCGTAATGGTGTCAAGGGATGTGGACTTCTATGTGTAGTTGTCAAGGTGCAATGGTGCTGCTATGCCAGTACTGCTGCCAGACCGCCCGATATAATATCAGCCATTTTCATGACCACTGATAGTCTTGTATTCTGTAATACCAGAAAGTCCATAAATCCACCAAAATTGACTATGCCGGTAATTGAAACATCTCCTATTGGCGCAATTTCTTTGCCCACGCCTGAACCGGGCTTCAATGAACCTTGACCGACTGTGATATATCCAACATGGTCCATCTTCCCGAGACAAGCATCAACGGCTATTACAAGGGTATTGTCTGATACTTTGAATTCAGACAGGTTCTTTGCATGAAGAGGATTGTCCAATGTACCCACAACCTTTATATTGCTGTCTGCCAGCTTATAGCCAGCCAATGGGCCGAGACTGTCGCCTGTGCTTCTGTCAGTGCCGATGCAAGCCACGCATATTTCGTCATAGGCTTTGTCCACAGATTTTAGGGACTGCTTCAAGGCCTTGTGAAATTCAGTTGTGCAATTGCGGGAATTGGTGTTTATATATGTGGGCTTCATGGTGACCTCCTGATTTTTGCGAATAGGGTATTAAGGCTTGTACAAATTAAGCCGTGGTTAGGCTGATTTATTAAGCTTGCGCGATAGCCAATCTAATCCTTTAGGCGTTACAAAAACCTGGGTGCGCTGCTCGATCACATCGCCCTTTTTGATAGGTACCTGTTTGTGGACGAAATAGCCAGCATTGACATAAGTTTGCATTGCTCTGTAACTGTTGCCAGATTTGAAAAGTATCTCCCGGAATGTCAGAATATCGAAAAGTTTGTTTCTGCCTACGCCGGGAATGTTGAGTGTCTTGGCTGTTTCTTCTATTGATAGGCTGCCTGTTGCATTCATAAAGGTGTCAAAGGAATCGGCCTTGGGTGCCATAATCTGAATTTGCTCATCCTTTTGGTCAAGCATCTTTTGAGCTTCGATGAGTGCTGCAGCTATGAGTAGTTGAGGGGTCAGTTGTCTGCGGAAGTAGGTTTCAACCAACATGCCGTATACTTCCCATGCTTTGTCAGTGTTCAGGGATTTGGCATGGAGAAGTGCGCCTTTTTCTGTCCAAAGGAACAAATATGGGGCATATTTGAGGTTGTCCTCAATTTGATGGTCAGCTTTGAAAGCCTGTAATTCCTCACCGTCCAGTTTGTAATAGTGAACGCCTAGCAAATATCTTTCATCATTACGGATATAGTTGTTCTGAATGTTTTTAGTATCCGTTCCATAGCCTTCTGCGATTTGTTGAGTAGTTAATACTCTTTGGGATTTGTGTTCGATGGGGATTAGCTTGTCCATATAAACCTCCACATTTCCAAAAATCTACTTCTGTGATAAAATCAATCCCAGTGAAGGGAGGTGAATGTATTGCTAAGAACTTATATTGTAGTTTGCGACCCTGCGGCCAATGTTGAAGAAATGACGAAATTCTATTTAAAAACTCTGCCTTGCGTACGTATCATGCCTAATGCATGGATTGTTCAATCTGAGGAGATTGCCACATACCTGCATAATCTAATAATTGAACCGATGAACCCTAAAGGCTACATATTTACAGCGGAGATTACCGGCAATTACGAAGGCTATAACAAAACCGATATCCAAGGCTACATTATGGCTTTAATACGCCACGAGCCTCCATCTCACTAAAGGTCATTCTTTCATCTGATGTACTTTGATCAACTTTGAGGTTTGTCCATGGCTGCTCTGAAACTTGCACTTTCAGGGCGGCTACTTCTTTTTCAGGATCCTTTTCTTCCGGCAACCTCGTTGCTGCTGCGCATAGATATTCGATGGTTTTTGCTACGGCACATGCAGCGTGTGCGGCTTCATGACTGTTTACATGAAGGCTTTTCTGTGCCTCTTGAAGTTTTTCGATCTGTTCGTGGATGACTGCTTTGTAATTCATATTCTTTCTCCTTTCATGCATATTCCCTGAATTGGGTGGGAGCCTTATTAAACTAGCACTTCCTGCTTTTTCTTGTAATAACGGACCGTCCTATATGCTGCCCACGCCGTAATTCCAAAAACCTGTCCTATTTCTGAAAACGATTTGCCTTGTTTCCTCATATCAACAATCAATTTTGATTGACCTTTGATGTTTGAAGTATTAATGTCCTTTGCATAGTCAGCCCATTTCGCCTTTAACCTAAGTTGACCGTTTACTCTGTTAATATCCTTTTTACACACCGGGCATATGCTGTCCCCAGATAGGGTAATTTTCTGACACAGAATACATTTCTTGCCATTTGCCATGGGTGCCCTTAAGCCGGTTACAAGAGCGTGAATATTATTTTCTCGGTATGTGCACCACTCTAAATTTGAGACGTGATTGTTTTTAGTGTTGCCGTCTTTATGGTTTATGCAGGGTTTATTTTCTGGATTGGGTATAAATGCTTCAGCAACAAGACGATGTATGTAAAACGTTTCTTGTTTACCGTTCATAGTTTGTTTTATGCTTAAGTAATGGTTATTTCTTCCGATTCCATAAACGGCAGCCAGTGTCGCTGTTCCCTTTTTTATCTTGTAAACCTGACCACTTTCATTTACTTCAATCTTCCCGTTTAATAAAACCTTTGACCTCATTTTCTCTCCTTTGTAAATATTTTGATTTATCAGGAATATTTCCAGTATCAAGTGTCTATACTTATACTGGGGAAGTGTAGGGCTATGCCCTAATCCAAATATTTAATCCTCAATTCCCTGACAATCCCGGTATAAATCTCCTTAAGCCGCTTGTCTTCCTCGATTGCATCTATCTTCCTGTAATTCTCCACAGCTGTCTTTGTTGCTCCTGATTCCTCCAGACGTTTCCTTCCGTTTCTCGCCCTGGCTGCAAGATCGGCACCAGCTCTTTCTTCGAGAAGCTTGTAGCTATCTGACCGTAAATCCTCATGGTTCTGGCCTTTGTTCCCGAGTTTGATGCCGATTTCACCCAGGCTGTTGTTTACCCACTTGCGCCATTGATCTTTGGGGAGTTCGGCCATGGTGTCCTTTATATTGGAGATAA
>Ga0209417_1007573_pt1 | contig 10369 bp, 8 predicted proteins | sample RifGroF2_FD_184002 | JGI IMG/M metagenome (GOLD analysis project Ga0209417, IMG submission 184002) | Groundwater microbial communities from Rifle, Colorado, USA - Groundwater F2 (SPAdes) (version 2) | ecosystem: Environmental > Aquatic > Deep subsurface > Groundwater | place: Rifle, Colorado... | reverse complement strand
AGAAAAATTATTACCTGTTAATAACGGATCTTTAAATGAATCCATACATACTAAACCTTTGTATTTATCTATAGTCCAACTATCACAATCAATAAAATATACATTAAAATATTTATCAAATAAAATATTACAGTCATTTAAGTCACTAATAAATATGTTTTGATTGTGTAATTTTATTAGAGTATCTTTAATATCAACCAACATTTTAAGTATATCTTTTGATTTAATATTATTTGTTTGTAGATATTTCTTATTAGATAGTCTTTTAAATTCTTCACCTTCAACTTTATCCATTAAATATCCTACAAACTTACCTTTATTATAAACAATATCTTTAGGAATGATTACATTATCAGGTAGTGTTTTAGACATTAATAACTTTACTTTTTCTAATTTTTCATTTTTATCAATATTACTTTTGTACACTTTAATAATTTGATTTTGATATTCATAAATTATTCCTTCTCCACCTTCGGCTACTGGATTCTGTTTTAAGAATTTATCGTCTACCTGAATCATTTAATCATCTCCCTAAAATGCAATTGTAATATCATCTTTAAATAATTTATGTTCTCTGTTTATTAATCTTTTAATAGCAAATTCTTTTCTCTTAATTAAACTTTTTTCAAATTCTTCTTTAAAATCACTATTTAAAATATATTGCAAACCATCTGAAGCAATACCTATAGATTTATACTTATCTTTTTTATAATATCTTAAATCAAAATTCACTCCATTTTTATAATCAGATAAATATTCTTCTGGTATATAATTATAGGCATAATATTTAGGTTTATTATTTTGTTCTATTATTTCATATTCTAAAATATCATCATGTTTTTGTTTAATAATAATTCCATCTCCGCATGAATAAACAACAAAATGTTCTTCTAATTCTTCAACAAATAAAATAGTAAATAATAAGAAATCTTTAATACTATTTGGTTTATTATTTATAATATTACTATTAAATATAACATTAAAAAAATCTTTTGTACTAATAATAGGGCATCCTAAATTTTCGTACATATGACAAAACAATTTAACTCCCACTTCTGAATGCAACCCTTCCGAACAACCATCTACAACACATTTAATGTTATTATGTATAAATCCATAATCTTGATTATTTAAACCTTTTTCTAAATGACTATATCCTATTTTATTTATAAACATATTATAATCTCCTTAATTTATACTAAGGTAAGATATATTAATTCTTACCTTAGTATATTTATATTTTTTATTTATTACATTGTAAAAAAATCATCTGTTTTATTAACTACATTTTTGGAACTTTCAATAACAGATTTAGATAAACAATTAAAAGCCTTTCTGAGTTCTGATGCAGAACTTCCAACGCTAAGAATATTTTTAAATTCTAATTCTTTAGCAATATTTGTCGCTCCTCCTCCAAAACTTATAAATGCAGTTGTAATTTCTTCATCGTTAAGAAATTTTATGCTTCTTTTTGCATTAGCAATAGTATTATCAGAAATTGTATCTTCACCATCACTAAATATTGCAAATACAGCCTTAACTCTCATCCCTTGATTTTTAAGAAAAGTCATATAATTAATTAACTTTTCTTTACCTTCTACAATTACGTCATATAATGCTGTCATACCAGATGCTCTATAAGAAGTATCAAATTCAGATACCTTTTTATATCCACCAACATTAATTCTATCCGCAAAATCTGCTCTTGCAACAAGAATTTCATCAATTTCCTTTGAATTTAATAACGCATCTTGAAAATCATTTAAAGAACTTTTCATATCTGGTGCATGTGGAATCATTGAACCAGAACCATCAATCCCTATAAAAATAAGATCTATGCTTTCATTATCAATTTCTTCTACGGAAGTATTCTCAATTTCAATTTCATCCATACCTAAAATATCTAATTCGTTTGTCATAGTAAATTCCTCCTATTATTTTTATATTTTATTGTTTTTTAAAGTTTTAAATCTGTTGATTTAAGTATATTTACTTTATATTGCTTTTTGAAGTTTTTAAAAGCATCTTCTGTTGTTTGTTCAAAACCTGGAATAGAAGACATACAATCTTCAAGAATAAAAATTTTCTTAGTTAATTCAGATTTATTTTTATATTGATCAAATTCAAGAATTTGTTTAATTGATTCAAGAACACAATGTGAGGCAGCCTCACCACCAATTATTACTTTATTGAATTTTTCAAGTTTATTAAGAAAATCAATATTAATATAATTCTTAGTATCATATTCAGGTTTAATAATCCCATACATTTCACTTAAACAATCTTGTCCTTTCGGAAGTCTAAGTGTTATACTTTTTTTTGCTACCGAATGAAAATATACTATATTAGCAAATTGATTTTCAAAAGCACAACCACTAGTACCTTGTAAACAATGATAAGTCCATATAACTAAAACTTTCTTACCTTGTTTTTCAAGATTCTCAACGTATTCTCTACTTGCTATAGGATTAACGACAGGCATCCATTTTCCAGAATCTAAATCTGCTAAAGTTATTGCGGTAAAGGGAGGAGGATTATTTCCTTTAGCATCTACCCACCAGCAAGGATGAAAGATTTGGAATGGATTGTGTGTATCAATTGATACGGCAATTTGTGAGATTTTATCCATATTATCATAAATAAATCTAGTAAAATTTTCTACATCTTTAATTGCTCCTGGCACACCTAATGCTCCATTATCCATAAAATCTTGTTGAACATCAATACCGATTACTAATACACTTTCTGAATTCTTACTTGCAGGAATCATTTGTTCTTTGTTTGCCAATACTAATAAGTCATTCATCTTAATTGGATTTTCTGTTGCTCCGATAGATGATACATTTACGATTTCCTCAAATTTTGTTTTCATGTTTTTTAATCTCCCTTTTATTTATATTTTTTATTTGTTTTATTTACTGATGTTATTCTACCATACTAGTTATTCAATGTCAACATATTTATTTTAATATTCTATTAATTTTTTATTTATTTTTAGATTATGACCAAACCAATATTTGGTAATGATATTACTAATCATAAACTCCGTTTATCTCCCGTTTTCTTCGATTTACTCCGTTTTTCAATTGATAGATTCTATTTTCTTCAATATAAATCTAATTAAATTGTCCAACAATTGCTTTACTTAATATTTCTTCAATATTATCAAAATCCCAATAAGGAATACGAAGTAATTTTATATTATTCTTTTTACAATATTCATTTTTTAATTTATCATGTATTTGTATAGTCTCAAAACCATCATCTTCATATTGTTTTTCATAATGAAATATTCCATCATATTCTATTAACATTCTTAAATTAGTTTTTTCATTATCCCAAAATGTAGGTACATCAAATTTTAATAAACCGTTATTAATACCTCTCAAATCATCAAAAGTGTATTGTTTACCATGAGGTATATTAAATTGTGTTAATACTTTATCTATTTCTTTTTCTCCTTTTGATTCTGCACAAATTGGGCATCTTCTATCGTTTAAAAAATGTGCAGGAGTAACTTTATATAATGAATTGCATATATTATGTTTAATTTCTATTTTTTCATGTAATTTTACATATTCACCTATAACTTCATATTCATTACCAACTAATTGATAAACTTCTTCTTTAAATAAATTACTATCTCTTTTCATATTAATATTGGAACATTTAGGACAATATACGCCTTTTCTTAACATAGAAGATGGTAAACAATTCCATTCAAAACCACAATTATCTGCAATATGTTTAAAACGTGATTCCGTAACAGCATTAATATAATCACCTATAATTATTATTTCATTATTACAATTTTTATTTAATTTTTTTTGATATTCTTCTTTTGTAAATCCGAATATTTTCCTTTTAAATATCTTTCTACACTCTGGGCATCTAATATTACTCTTATTAAAATCTAATGGAGTCATTTTAAATTCTTTATAATTACATTCTTCATTATTATGTTTAAATAATATTGGAGTTTTACAATTTATATATTCTCCAATTACTTCAAATTCACCATTTGTCATTTTATCAATTTTCTTTTTATAATTATCAGTAGTATCCTTATGTTTTCCAAAGCATTTTGGGCATCTTACACCATGTAAAAATGCATTTGGGATAACTTCGTATTCTGTATTGCATACATTATGTTTCATTGTAATTTTTTCATTTGCAATTGTATATATTCCTATTACACTATATTCTTCTCCTACTAATTCAAATACTTCTTTAACAAATTTTTCATGAGTTTTTCTTTTTGCCAATTATAATATTCCTCCATCATTTATTTTCTTACCTAATTTACTTGCTGTTCTTATACTGTCATCGTTTTCAATAAACACATTAAATTTACCTTCAATTGCTTGTGCTTCTGCTAATTTTCTTTGATATCTTTTTATAATTCCATTTTCACAACTATTTTCATAATACAAATGATAAATTCTATTTTCTAATGTACTATTACTCCTATATCCACGACTATTACTTTGCAAAACAGTTTCATACATATAACTTGGCATGTAATTTATATATGTAGGTATATAAGTTAAATTTAATCCTACTTCAACCAATTTAGGATTAGTTATTAATACTTGAAAATCATCTTTCTTTTTCTCTAATAAATCTTTCCTATCATACGTTGCAACAGTTGTTTTTAATATAAATGTTTTAATATTATTTTTTGCAAGTAAATTTTCTATCCTTTTTGCAATAGTATCTCCTTGCATATATTCTCCACCATTATTGAAGTCAACGTATATACAACATTTTCTATTTTCAGATACATTTTGTTTTATAATATCTAGTAATATTTGTTCTTTTGGTAATATAACATTACTATCAATACATTTTGGTTGAATAATACTGGTTACGTCTTTGCCCTCTATTGTAATACTATTCCAATTAAAAGGATTATTAATATAATGCTTTACAATTGAATCTTCATACATCTTTGCATTAAATGCGTTTGCTGATTTTATATCATTCCATAATTTTCTTTCATTAGATTCCATTTCTTCTGTTTGTTTTATAGGAATATAATATTTATTTAATTCTGGTAAATCTTTTTCTAAATCATCAAGTGTTGCAAATATATAATTTTCTGCCAAATATTTAGCAAAAACTATAGCATTTATTCCCTCACACTCACGATAATCACTGTCTTTAACTTCACTTCTACCATAACGATAATACTCTCCATCTTTTTTCTTGCTTATTGCCATTAATGTTCCATAACTTTTTATAAATTGTTTTATATCTATTACTTCGTTTGCTTTAAGTTTATTAGATAATAACCCTAATAGTAAATTATGATAACTTGAACTATACCCTGAGTTTGAACTTCCACTAAGTAATAATATTTTCTTAGAATAATTAAACAATGTTCTAGTTGAGTTTCCGATAATACTTTCACTATTTCTATCCTTATGCGATTCATCGATCACGATACTATTAAAATGAATATTTTTTGTTTTGATAAATCTAATTAAACTACTTTTCTTTGTTTTATCATATGTATTTTGCCATAATACTGCATCACAATTAAAACATTTATAGTTACTTTTCTTAGGATTACCTTGAAAATCTTTATCAGTAAAAAATACATCTTCCTTTTTTCTTAATTCGTTTCTTAGTGGTACTCCGCAATCAGGGCAACAAGCAATAGTAATTTTTTCTTTAACTTCTTTTATTTCTTTTCTAGTATAATAATAACTACTATTTTCTACTTCTTTTTTATGTTTAATTACTCTTGTTTTAATGTTAACACCTGATATTTTCTTTGCATCAAGTTTAAATGTTTCTTTACCTACAAGAAAATATGTTGGTCTTTCAAATATTAATTTATTTTTATTATATATATTAATGAATTCAGATGTTTTTTTAATAATATGTATATCTACTTTATCACCTATACTATTTTTTATTTCATCCTTCCATTGAGTTAATGTAATAGCAGGTGCAATAATTAATGTAGTATAATTATTTTTCTTTTCAAATAAGTGACAATGATTTATTTTTGTTGAAACTAATGATTTGCCAAAACCCATTTCGCAAGCCAAATAAACAAACCTATCTCTCTTCAAAACTTCTAACCCTGCTTGAATCACAGGTATTTGACCATCAAAAGGTTTTAATTTACCTTCAAATATTTTCTCATTAACATTATTCTTATCATACAACACTTTAATATTATTCTTCAATCTTTCTTTAATCGGTTCAAGAAATTTGAAAATATAGCCCTCAATATCTTCAATCTTACTCCAATTAAAATCATCTATATATCCTTCTAATTTTAAAGAGTTTAAACTTTGCTTAAACCAAGTTACATTAATTTTATAAACTTTTAATTCTGTAAACATTAGATTATTTGTATAAACTGTACATTCACTAACACAACTATAACTACCATATTTATATTTTGCTTGTTCAATCTCATATTTATCTAAAATTATTTTTACAATTTCACTTGTGACAGGCAAATAATGAATATTTCTTAGATATTTAGTAATAATCTCATTTTTATCTTCATTATTCCAATTAATACAATACTGATTTATTTTACTATTGTATATAATTGTATGTGTTAAATTATTCTCCATTTTATCAGATTTATATCTATAATGATTATCTCTGCCATATAAATTCTTACTATAAAATGTATCTTCTCTATCTCTTAGTGACAACCCATAAGAATGAGATATTAAATCAGCACATATTTTTTTATTCTTAATATTTAAATCACATAAAGAAATTAATATTGGTTCACTTTCATCTAAAATAATTAAATCTACATTGCAATTAATTTTATTTTTACCATCTGTTTGAATGTATGGAATCATTATTCTATTTCTCCAAGTTCTTTAATTTTCAGTTCTCCATTTTCTGAGCATAAAATATTTAAATAAGGCAAACTCATCTTAATTATTTTTGTTTCAGTAATCTTTTCTCCGTTATCATCTTTATAAGTATTTACTTCTTTCTTCTGAATACTTTTAGTACCACCTATGACTACATGTTTCCCTTTACCATCTAAATCTATTTCACCATTAATCATTCCACTTGCTAATATATTTGCAATTTCACCTAATTTTAAAGGTTTAGGTACTGTTAATTTTTCTTCTCCTAGATTCTTTAATTCAGTAATATCTTTTACCCAATTCCATACACTATCATTTTTACTAATATAATTATTTGATACTTCTACATATTGATGATTTTCTTTTAAAGTTTTATAATCTATGTAAGGATAATTCATCATTTGATATGTATTATACATTGATAATTCAAATTCTGGTTCTGATTCAATTATTCTTTTTATGTCATTATAATTATTTTTATAATCCATTGCATCTGTGATATTATTTAAATCATATGGTCTATTATTTAATCTGGCAATGAAAATATATTGCTTAAATTTTGCGTATTCTTCTACATTTACTTTATAAATAGCATTTTTAAATACATTAAAATATTGACATATTACATCTAAACTATCAAGAAAATCATCTTTGCGAATAACAAATACCATATAGCCTGTTTTGTAGTCTTTTGAATTTTGAGGGTTATAGATAAGTTTTTTTTCTAGGATTTGGTTGATATAGTTTTTCACATTACGAATGCCATTTGTTGAACCATATGGACAATTAAATAAAATTAAGGATAATGAATTTTTTAGTAAATTCAATTCTTCAAATGATTTATTATATTTTTCATTAATATTAATATTATCTTTGAATCTTTCATATCTATTACTTTCTAATTCATTACCAATTAAAAATATATCGCCACTATATTTATCTTTTGGAATAAATGACTTAAATACGTCTAGAAATTCTCCTTCCCCACAAAATGGGTCGCAAATCGTAATGGGAAAATTTTCTTTCCTATTATTATAATTATCACTACCGAATCTAATAGTAAAGTAACTCTTAATTAAATCATATCTTTCTTCTTTTAACCATTTGTCAAAAATAACAAATCTTATTGGAATATTTGCATCGGCAGACTTTAAGAATAATTCATTATACTCTTCTTTACTTATTATAGTATAATCTCTTATGTATCTTTCTTTTATATAATCTAATTGCAAATCACCTAATAATGTTAATAAACGATATGTTTCTATTTCTTGTGTAGGATAAAATTGGAGTTTACTTTCTGCTGCTAAACTATTTCCCAATATTAAATACCTCCAATTCTCTATCTAAAATTTTTTCAATCTTATCAAAATCCCAATACCAAATCTCTAATAAATTTATATTATGTAATTTTGCGTATTCTTTTTTTCTACGATCATGTTCCAATTGTTTCTCAAAATCATCATAAGTTTTGTGAAATCCAGGTATATATCGTTCGTGTTGTTCACCTTGATATTCTATAAGAAGATTTAATTTTGGAATATAAAAATCATAAGATAATAAACCATTACCTAAACCTAATAATCCATCAAACTTCATTTGTGGTATGTAATAATTCTTAATATACTTATCTATTAACTTACTATATTGTTCTTGATAAATAGGTATAATATTCCTTGTTGTTAACGTATCAGATATTTTTATTTCTCCTTTTGATTCATTACAAAAAGGACATCTTCTACCTCTGAGAAAATTTTTAGCAGATACACTATATTCATTATTACATATATTATGTTTTATTTTTATTTTAGAATGAGAATTTATATATTTCCCATCTATAATAGTATATTCTTTTCCAACTAAATCATATACTTCTTTTTCAAACAATTCTAAATTTTTTGTTGGCTTGCCTGATTTTACATGTTGACAGACTGGACATCTTTGTCCACTTAGAAACTTACTCGGTTTCATTTCAAATTCATTAAAATTACATAATTCACTATTATGTCTAATTTTTAATTTTGTTGCATCATTAACATATGTACTTAATATTGTATACTCATTTCCTATTTTTGGCAAAATTTCTTCAATGTAACTTTCATGTGTTTTAACTATTCCTCCATTACATTTAGGGCATCTTGCTCCTTGTAAAAAACTATTTGGTTGCACATTATATTCATAATTTTTACACCTATCACAATTGTGTCTTATCAATATTTTAGTAGAATCACTTTTATAATTTCCTAAAACAGTATATTCTTCTTTTACCAAATTATAAACTTCATTTACAAATTGTTCTTGTGTTTTTCTCCTTTTATTTTTTGCTTGTATATCCATGCATTTTGGGCATCTATGACCTTGTAAAAAACTATTGGGAGTCATCCAAAATTCATTAAAATTACAATTTACATTATTATGTCTTATTTTTATTTTTTCACTTGATTTTAAATATTTACTTAACAATTCATATTCTCCATTAGAAATTTTATTAAATATTATTATAAATTCTTCATGTGTTCTTCTTTTTCTTGCCATATATTTATCCTTCTTTCTATTATATTTATATTCTTAATTTTTTAATTTTCCTAATAATTTTTTCAAAAAATCTTTCCCATTGACAATTTCCAATTTCATTTGTCATTTTATATGCTAAATGCTGGAACAATGTTACTTCAAAAACATTATTTTTAATATCTAACAACAAATCTTTCACTAAAATCCAGGCTTCACCACGTAATACAACACATCCAAATGTATCATTATAAATAAATTTCTTTCTGAATTCATGAACATGGTTATATGTTTCTATACTATTAAAATCTCTATGTTGAATATATAAATCATCATTATATATAAAACATGAGCATTTACATTTTTTATGTATCCAATCAATTGAAAATGATTGTTTAATATTTTTTAATTCTTTTGGTTTAGTTAATTTTGGTTGACCATATTGGCGTTGAGAATGAATAATTATTTCAGATTGTGGCTGAGGTTTATAAAATATACTTTTAATTATTTTTATGATTCTCCTTTATTTATATTTTATATATTACTATATATTTAGTTGTTTATTTAATTATAAACAACTAAATATATAACATTTAAAATCTACTAATCTAATATTATTCTAACACTAAATCCATTTCTATCTCATCATAACTATCACCATAACTAAATCCAATAATCTTGATACCAGTGAAAACTTTTAAAGTTAAATCATCATTAAATTTATCTTTATAATATGTTAATTTTTTATCATAATTATTTAATGGAATAATAATTACTTCTGCTTCTTCAAATCCTTCCATTTTAATTTTAACTCCAACATATGGATACCCTTGTTCTTTTGCAGAATTAAAACATACTTCTAAATTTGCCATTGTTAACATATAAATCATTTCTCCTTTTCATATTATATTTTTTATTCTTCCACAATCTCTACTTCATTTTCAAGCATATATACATAATAATGTCCTTCTTCGTGAATAAATATATCATTCTTTTCCCAT
>Ga0209417_1007572_pt1 | contig 10369 bp, 9 predicted proteins | sample RifGroF2_FD_184002 | JGI IMG/M metagenome (GOLD analysis project Ga0209417, IMG submission 184002) | Groundwater microbial communities from Rifle, Colorado, USA - Groundwater F2 (SPAdes) (version 2) | ecosystem: Environmental > Aquatic > Deep subsurface > Groundwater | place: Rifle, Colorado... | reverse complement strand
TAATTAGATTAAATATAAATACTGATGAAATTATAACAAATAAAAAAATATTCAATTTAAAAAATTTAAATAATATTAAATATTTAAATTTTAATAAAAATAATTATATAAAAGGTTTAAATTTATGTAATTCACTTCTATATTTATATTGTGAAAATACGAAAATTAGTAAAATTCCAGAAACATTAGATTGTTTGGAAGAATTAATTTGTTACAAATGTTATAATTTAATAAAAATTCCTGGAATTAAAACATTAAATAAATTAAATTGTGGTTATACAAATATTAGTGAAATTCCGGAAACATTAAATTGTTTGGAAGAATTAAATTGTTCGAATTGTTACAATTTAAAAAAAATTCCTGAAATTAAATCATTAAAGAAAATAAATTGTTCTTGTACAAATATTAGTGAAATCCTAGAAACATTAAATTGTTTGGAAGAATTAAATTGTTATAGTTGTAATAATTTAAAAAAAATTCCTGAAATTAAATCATTAAAGAAAATAAATTGTTCTTGTACAAATATTAGTGAAATCCTAGAAACATTAAATTGTTTGGAAGAATTAAATTGTTATGGTTGTAAAAATTTAATAAAAATTCCAGAAATTAAAACATTAAAAAAATTAGATTGTAGTGAAACAAATATTAGTGAAATCCCAGAAACATTAAATTATTTGGAAGAATTAGATTGTCATTGGTGTAAAAATTTAATAAAAATTCCAGAAATTAAAACATTAAAAAAATTAGATTGTTATAATACAAATATTAGTGTAATCCCAGAAACATTAAATTGTTTGGAAGAACTAAATTGTTCTTGGTGTCGTAATTTAATAAAAATTCCAGAAATAAAAACATTAAAGAAATTAGATTGTGGAGGTACAAATATAAGTGAAATTCCAGAAACATTAAATTGTTTGGAAGAATTAAATTGTTCTGAATGTTATAATTTAAGAAAAATACCAAATATAAAAACATTAAAAATATTAGATTGTGGATATACAAATATTAGTGAAATTCCAGAGACATTAAATTGTTTGGAAAAATTAATTTGTTGGAGATGTAAAAATTTAAAAAAAATTCCTGAAATTAAAACATTAAAAAAATTAAATTGTATTGAGACAAATATTAGTGAAATTCCAGAAACATTAAATTGTTTGGAAGAATTAAATTGTAATTCTTGTCAAAATTTAAGAAAAATTCCTGATATTCGCGCATTATGCGCGAATATTAGGACTGAAATTTTTGTGAATACAAAAATTTATCCTAAAATTAAAACATTAAAAATATTAAATTGTGCAAATACAAATATTAGTGAAATTCCAGAAACATTAAATTGTTTGGAAGAATTAGATTGTCATTTTTGTTTAAATTTAATAAAAATTCCAGAAATTAAATCATTAAAAAAATTAGATTGTAGAAATACAAATATTAATGAAATTCCGGAACCATTAAATTGTTTGGAAGAATTATATTGTTATTTACTGTGAAAATTTAATAAAAATTCCTGAAATTAAAACATTAAAGAAATTAAATTGTGGATATACAAAAATTAGTGAAATCCCAGAAATATTAAATTGTTTGGAAGAATTAAATTGTTTAGGATGTAAAAAAATAATAAAAATTTCCGAAATTAAAAAAATTAAATTATGCAACTTATATCGGCAAAACTTATTATAGGTTATTATTTATCGAACATTTTTATTATTTATAAAACAAAAAATTTATAGTATTGATATAGAATTTTTATATTTAAAAAAAATTGAAATATAAATATAATGTAATTTAATTTATTTTAATAAATGACGAATATAGGTATAATAGTCTGTGGCTCTGTCGATTCCGGAAAAAGCACATTCATTGGTGTAATAACAAGTGCTACAAGGGAAAATAATTTTCAATATATATTGGATGATGGAAATGGTTTAATGCGAAAACATATTTCAAGACATCCACATGAAATTATAAGTGGAAAAACATCGGATATTGCATTTAAAAATATTGTAACAAAAAATAATAAATGTATAACATTAATAGATACATGTGGACATGAAAAATATCTTAAAACAACTATATTTGGAATTACTGGATGTTTTCCTGATTATGCAATTATTGTTATATCAGCAAATAGAGGTGTTTTAGAAATAACGCAAGAACATTTTAATATATTGACATATATAAATATTCCTTTAATTATATTAATAACACATATAGATATAACACCGACTACTATTTATAATGATACTATTAATAAAATAAAAATATTATGCAAATCAAAACGAAAAACATCAATATTTATTAATGATTTTAATGATGATGATATCAACAATAAAATTATTAATATTGCGACATCTATGAATAGTAATGTAATTCCAATATTTTCAGTTTCTAATAAAACTGGGTATTTTATAAATAATGTTGGAATTTTATTAGAAAATTTACAACCACGAGAATTATGGATTAATAAATTAAAACAAGAAATTTCTTTAAATAATACTATATTTTATATAGATGCTGTTTATAATGTAAAAGGGATTGGTTTAGTATTATCCGGAATTTTAAAAGGTGAAATTATTAAAACAAATGATGTTGTTTTAATTGGTCCAATGAGTGGTAAAAATGCAAATGGTATTTTATATACTCCAGTTAAAATTAAATCAATTCATGATAATAATAAAAATATAATAGATTGTTTGCAAAATCATAATAGAGGATGTTTAGCAATAAGATCTCTTACTGATAAATTAAAACTAACAAAAAAAATGGTTAATAAAAAAGGAATAATTCTCGCAAAACATGAAGAGACACATATATTAAAAAATACTATTTTTGAATTTAAAGCGAGAATTAAAGTTGTTTCAAAAGCGACTGTGACCGTTCGTGAAAAATATTCGCCAACAATTCATTGTGGAACTATTAGGCAAACAGCATCTGTAATTAATATATCATTTGAAAATAAAAAAAATGACGATAATGTTGCCAGAATCGGAGACATCGCCAATGTTCATTTTAGATTTATGTATCATAAAGAATATTTGGAAGTTGGTGATGTATTTTTTTTTAAAGAAGGACTAACTCGCGGTATTGGTGTAATAAAAGAATTAATAACATAATTTATCCATAAATGCCTATAGTATCTGTAAAATTTATTGTGGACATTAAAGTTTTTTTACAACAATATCGTCTTAAATTATATTTTTTAAATAAATTTTTATTTATTTCGCTACGTTTTTCTGCGGACATTTTTGTATTTGTAATTTCATTTAAATGGCTCCAATAATCTAACCATAAATGACCAATTAATTTTCCACATTCACAACATTTTATATATACCATTATTTATTATAATAACATATATTTTTATATAATTTTAATTTCAATTTTAATTGAATATTAGCAAAAATTCTAATAAATAAATTTGTATAATTCTAATTTTATTTAACTAAATTTTAAATAGATTTTTTAAACTATTGGGGGTGTCTACATATCGGGCATTTATTTATATTTATTAAACATTTTGCATGGTATATATGTCCACACGTTAATACTGAACATTTATCATCTTCATTAAATTCCTCTAAACAGATAGCACATTCGTCACATGTATATATTTTTTTATCAAATTGTGCACAGTATCTATGATGAGGAATTGAATTTATAATATTTGAACTAAAATTATTTTTTTCACGATCTCTAAATCCCCGCGTATAGAGTGGTATTAATTCAAAAAAACTTTTTTTTTTACTATTAGTTTCGTAATGATGTGCCAATGGAAAACGTGGTATCCATTCTTTATCTTTTAACGGACGACATACATAAGTAATTGCTCCCTTATAATATGAACATGCTTCCTCATTTGTATTATTTACTATAATATTATATATCATATCTAATATTGATGATTCGTATGGTTTTACCATAAGTTTTAAACCTAATATAAAGAATTGTATACTAGCATTGCCTTTTCTTAAAATAAGTGTTTTTTCATCAATTTTTTTTTGCACATTAATCCACCAATTATTAATTAAATCCATTCCAATTTTTGAACGCACATAATTTTTGGTTGGTGTATCATCAATATTTTCATATTTACCTGTTAATTTAAAATTTTCATCATCAAATTCTAAATTTATTATTTCACAAAATTTGATATTATCCATCACACATGTAAAATCAATAATATCAATTCTATTCCTAATAATGGCTTTCATGAAAGTATAATAATATATATCATCGGATTCAAATTTCCAAAATAAATGTTTTATTTCATCATTTGTAAAAATTTGGTTTTTAATTAAATTATCCCATGTATTACCACAAATATTCCCCGTATTTAAATAATATTGTTTTATAGTTTCTCTACCATAAAAATTAATCATCCAGTCTAAATATATATATGCATGTGATGATAATACATTCATCACATACAATGCATCATCATATGAAATTATACCATCCATCATAAATTTAATTGCAATTTCATAAAATATATTTTTTTTTTCTTCATTTTTAACTTGTTGATTATTTATAATAAATTTAAATGCATCGATATTCGAAACAGATAAGTATATTATAAACCATAATATACTATCGAATGTGGGAACAAATTTTATATCGCGTGAATAATAAATTATGGTTTCTAATAATTTTGTAAAATTTTTATTTTTTATATATCTACAAAATCTTGTAATATCATTATCATTACCATTAAATATATGAATAATTTGATTAATTATATTTTTCCGACAAATACCATGTAATTCACATTTTGGAATATAGTGTTTTAATATATTTTTTATGGTTGAAATCTTATTTTGTCGATATAAATCTCCAATAGTTTCACATAAAATATCCTTAAATAAAATATCATTAAATTTTGCATCATTTATGTTTATCCTATTTTGTCGACATAAATCTACAATAGATAAACATAAAATATCCAATTCTGCTTCTGCTTCCATATTTATGTTAATAATAATATAATAAATTTAGATATTCCAGACAATTAAATTTTCAATTTTTTATAATTTATAGAAAAGAAATTATAAATTGAATTTTAATTTTTTAACAAATTATATTTATTTCAATTTTGATGATTTTTTTTATTTACATCTTTTTACATTTAAAACACCGATTTTTAAATTAAATTATTCCTTATAATTTTATTTTTTTTTAATATGATATTCTTTTGGTATCATTTTTATTTAAATATTTTTAACAAAAAAAAAATAAATATAGATTTTTATTTTTTGTAAAATATTTTCCAAATTTATTATTTTTTCTTAACATATCATATTAATAATAATCAATGCAAAATTTGGCAATTTTAATAATCTAAATTAAACAATATTAAAAAATAAATTTAAAAATTTTATTTGGGCTATCAAAAAATTGAAATTCAAATTAAATAGAATATAATTTTAAAATAATATGAATTTTATAGGATTATTTGATATTATATATTGGGAATTAAATGTTTATTATTTACAACCGAATATATTTAAGAATTTAAAAAATATAAAAAAAGTTTGTAAAAAGTGGAATTTATATTTTGTATTCGACAAAATAATTAGATTAAATATAAATACTAATGAAATTATATCAAATGGAAAAATATTTAGTTTAAAAAATTTAAATAATATTAAATATTTAAATTTTAATGAAAATAATTATATAAGTGATTTAAATTTTTGCGAATCACTTTTATATTTACATTGCGAAAACACATATATTAATGAAAATTTTTCCATTTTTTGTAAAAAAAAACAAACTGAAAATTGTGCAAATATGCAATTTTATCCCGAAACATTAGATTATTTGGAAGAATTACATTGTTTATGGTGTACAAATTTAACAAAAATACCAAATATTAAAACATTAAAAAAATTAAATTGTGGTGAAACAAATATTAGTGAAATCCCAGAATCGTTGGTTTGTTTGAAAGAATTAAATTGTGATTCTTGTTATAATTTAAAAAAAATACCAAATATTAAAACATTAAAAAAATTAAATTGTGGTGAAACAAATATTAGTGAAATCCCAGAATCGTTGGTTTGTTTGAAAGAATTAATTTGTGATTTTTGTTATAATTTAAAAAAAATTCCTGAAATTAAAACATTAAAGAAATTAAATTGTGGAGATACAAATATTAGTGAAATTCCAGAAACATTAAATTGTTTGGAAGAATTATATTGTAATGATTGTAAAAATTTAATAAAAATTTTTGAAATTAAAACATTAAAAAAATTAAATTGTTGGAATACAAATATTAGTGAAATTCCAGAAACATTAGATTGTTTGGAAGAATTAAATTGTTACAGATGTAATAATTTAATAAAAATACCAAATATTAAAACATTAAAGAAATTATATTGTGGTAGAACAAAAATTAGTGAAATCCCGGAAACATTAAATTGTTTGGAAGAATTAAATTGTAATAAATGTAAAAATTTAATAAAAATACCAAATATTAAAACATTAAAGAAATTATATTGTGGATATACAAATATTAGTGAAATTCCAGAAATATTCGAATATTTGGAAGAATTAGATTGTAGTGATTGTAAAAAATTAACAAAAATTCCAAATATTAAAACATTAAAAAAATTAGATTGTAATCGCACGAAAGTTATTAAGATTCCAAAATTATTACACAATTTAGAAGAATTACATTGCAATGAAAATATTGAAATTCCAATATTATCATTATTAAATTTAAGGTGTGTTAATTATAAATTTTTATTTTATTATTAGGTCGGTGTGTTCCAACTTAAAAAATATAAAAAAAGTGTGTAAGAAATGGAATTTATTTTGGATATATAATAATATAATTAGATTGAATATAAATACTGATAAAATTATAACAAATAAAAAAATATTTAGTCTAAAAAATTTAAATATCTAAATTTTAATAAAAACAATTATACGAAAGATTTAAAATTTTGCGAACAACTTTTATATTTATATTGTGGAAATACAAATATTAGTAAAATTTCGAATAAAATTAAATTGTTTGGAAGAATTAAATTGTCGTGAGTGTAAAAATTTAAGTGCAACATATTCATTATTGAATTCAATTAGTACTATTGTAATAATAATTATTGCTACTTTTTTTTAATTTTTATATTTGTAAATAGGACAATGATATTTAATTAAGTTGTGATGGCTAATGGTTTCACACATTTTTGTGTCAAATCTATTGTTCCAACAAAATTTGTTGGAGAAAAATTTATTAATATATCATTATAACTTTTCATTTTTGGATCATCCAAATAAGATATATAATAATTTATTGGCATTTTTTTTGGATTATATGATTTATTATTTTGTTCTTTTGCTATTTCTATATATGTTTTGGAACATGTTGTATAATTTTCATTTTTTCTATAAAACAATAAACAAATAATTATTATTAATATTACAATTAACATTATAATCATATGTATATTATACACTTATAATAAATCATTCACAATGTTTTTCGATAGTTGTATCTCCATTTTCTTCGTAATAATTACATTTCATTGTATCTGTTTCATAATCGCAATTAAAACAATTTTTTTCATCAAAATCTGTATAATATAATATTTTATTATTTTTTTTATTTTTTATTATTATTTCATCTTCGTTATTATTAGTTTTTTTAATATTCAAAATTATTAAAATAATAATCAATATTATTAATAAATATAAATATATATTTTTATACATATTTATAAATATAGAAAAATAGTATTTAATTTTTAATATTAGTTTATATATTATATGAACATTAATATATTATTATACGCATTACTTATATTTTTTCTAATGGTACCACCCTTATTAATTAAAAAATACAAAAAAGAAAAATTAATTATTTATATAATATTATCTGTTATATCATATGTTATGGCAACATACATATCAATAAAAATAAGTAATGGAAATTTGGGAACAATAACTCCATTAATATATGCAATTAGATCCATAATAATAATTATAATAGCAATATTATTATATAATGAGACATCAAATTGTATTTTATGGATTGTTATTATATTAAATATTATAGAGATTTATTTATTGTCATTAATATAAATATATAAAAAATATTAATATTATTTAGAGCAATATAATTTAAATACAAATGATTCACTATTTAATAAGTTTAACTAGAATTTAAAATAATTTTAAATTTTATATAAAAAATTGAAATTAAAAATATATTAAAAATAAATAATTAATATTAATATATGATTAAATTAACAAGAAATGGTTTAATAGTTCCATTAAATAATTTTAAGAAAGAAGAATTAGAAAAAATCAAAAAAGAATTAACAGTTACACCGAAAGATTCTGGATATTCTGATATATCCGAACACAAAATATATAAAACTAACAATGATTATATATGTCTTCCTCGTTTTTATGGAATTAAAAAATTTAAAAATTATAAAAATAAATTAAATGGGAAAACAAAAAAAATAAAATTTAAAGGGGAATTACGTGATTATCAACAAAATATTGTTAAAAAAGCATACGAACATTTATTAAATTATAATGGGGGAATTATTTCTGTTCCTTGTGGAAGAGGAAAAACGATAATGGCAATTAAATTAATATGTATGCTTAAATGTAAAACTTTAGTTGTTGTGCATAAATCTTTTTTAATAGAACAATGGATTGAAAGAATAAAACAATTTACTGATGCGAAAATTGGAATAATTCAACAAGATAAAATAGATATTGAAGGAAAAGATATTGTTTTAGGAATGATACAAAGTATAAGTATGAAAAAATATAATAAATCTATATTTAAAAAATTCAAATTTGTTATTTATGATGAATGCCACAGAACACCTGCTAAAATATTTTCAAAAGCATTATTTAAAACAGGTTCACCTTATGTTTTAGGATTATCAGCAACGCCAACTAGAAAAGATGGTTTAACTAAAATTATGAAATGGTATATGGGTGATATAATATATCAAGAAAAAGCATTAAATAATACAAATGTTATTGCAAAAATATTTCATTATGAAACAACACATAAATATTTTATTGAAAAAAAAATATTTAGGAATCAAAAACCAAATATACAAGGAATGGTTAATAATTTGTGTAAAATTCCCTCACGATTAAATAATATAATTGAAATATTAAAAACAATTATAAAAATAAATCCTGATAGAAAAATTTTAATATTGAGTGATAGATTACAATATTTAGAAACATTGAAAATAGAAATTGACAAAATTAAGGGGGATAAAATAAATACATATATGTATACTGGTAAAACAAAAAAAAAGGATCGTATTGAGGCGGAACAAAATGGAGATATATTATTTTCTACTTTTGGATTAGCACAAGAAGGATTAGATATTGAACGTTTAAATACAATATTTTTAATTACACCAAAAAATGATATTAAACAAGCAATAGGAAGAATCATGAGAAAAATATTATCACAATATGTAATTCCTCCTTTAATTATAGATTTTTGTGATGAATTATCCATTTTTAAACAATTTTGTTTAAATCATAAAAAATTATACCATTCAACAAAATATAAAATTCAAGAATATTATATTTATAATGGAAAATTAATTTCAAAAAAAGAATATTACAAAAAAAAAGAAATTAATGATAAATTGACTATGGATTATACACCAAATTATAATATAATATTTGATGACAATTCAAAAGATAATAAAATATATTTTAATAAATATGAAGAACCAAAAAAAGAAAATTTTTGTATATCTAAATATTTATTGACATGTGATAGAGAATAATATATTATTAAATTTTATACTATTTATTATTAATAATTTTTTTAAATTATGAAAATAATTTAAAAATTGAAATTTATAATAAATGTTATATTTATTTAAATAAAATACAAATGGCTATATCAAATCGTATTAAATACCAATTTTGTGCTAGTTTACCATTATGTATTTTGTCATCAATTATCGCATTTTCTGGAGTTATATTTTTAATATCATATAATAATATAAATACAATAAATTATTATTTCTACTACGACACTGATTTTTTAGAAAAAAATAAAATAATTTCATGTTATGTTGAAAATATTTTATATTTTCAATCGGTTGATTTTTCATATAGAAAATGTTTAACAAAAGAACATTTTTTGGATTATTATACACTTGTGTGTTCCCGTATGTTAATAAAATATAATAATTATAATTATGTTTGTTTTACATATGAAGGAAAATTTAATGGAAAATGTGTTTTCATTTCTGATATAAATAAATTTTATTCTCGGGATACAGATTGTTATCAATATTATGGAATGGAAAATAAAACTATATATAATTTCAATAATGAATTTATATTACAGAAGTGATTAATTTACTACATTAAT
>Ga0209417_1007570_pt1 | contig 10373 bp, 11 predicted proteins | sample RifGroF2_FD_184002 | JGI IMG/M metagenome (GOLD analysis project Ga0209417, IMG submission 184002) | Groundwater microbial communities from Rifle, Colorado, USA - Groundwater F2 (SPAdes) (version 2) | ecosystem: Environmental > Aquatic > Deep subsurface > Groundwater | place: Rifle, Colorado... | reverse complement strand
GGATAAATAATTTCAGAAGGGCATCTAAAGATTTTGAAATTTTAACTTTAACCGCAGAAAATGTTGTAAGAATAGCAATGATAAGGGTTACACTTAAAAAATGTTTTTAACCAGATGGCTTCTAAACCAACTAAAAAAATAGATGAATCAGCATGTATTTCTTCTGCAATAGGTGCTACTACATATATAATTATTCCTAGCAAAAAGCTTAAACTTGTTAATAGAATTGCAATAAATAAATATTTAAGATACAGAAATTTTATATTCCAAATAGTTTTAAAAGCCGTTTTGATGTTTTTGATTTTTAAAGATTCCTTGAAAGATAATTTATAGGAATACATGCAAAAAGCTAAAGGTACAATAAGTATACCGACAAGAATTAAAATCAAGTACATAACTTGAATCATATTGATTGAAGCAAGAAATAATGTGATAGGCAAAGTAATTATACCAAAAATGGCTATATATATATTTATAACCCAAGTCCCTATAAATCCGTGTTTTATGATGCGTAAAAAATCTTGTAAAAAGTTTGGAACTGCGGGGACAACATTATTAATAATATTATTAGCAAAAATATATAGATAACCTAAAATTAGCAGTTCAAAAACAAAATTAAAAATATCATTTGTATTTGGATCAATTGTTAAAAATTTTAAAGTATAACCAATAACTATAAATATTATTAAAGGCTGAGAAATTTTTAACAAAGATTTTTCTTCTTTAAATGGATATATTATCATTTCACTTAATTTCAATTTTATCTCCTTCTTTTATGCTACTTTTTTTATTTCTTCAAGCTGATCGCCATGAGTAGAAGATCCCTTAAAGCGTTCTTTTACATATTGTTCATGCTGACTTTCAGTCACATTTGGAGGATTATCATGTGTTGGAGGAGGGTTGCGCTTTACACGATCCTCCGCCATTGATGGTGTTTCAGCATTTGGATTTACTGGTGCGCCACCGCCACCTCCACCGCCGCCTACTATTTCGCCATGAACAGTTTGTTTAGTATAAGGTTTAAATGGATCTCTTCCCGTATTAAGAGGAGCTCGATCATAAGCTGTTCGACCAGGATTTTGTATCTCTATAAGTTCCCTTATAGTCATACCTCTAGGAATTTCAATTTGTTCATTGGGTTTTATAAGAATATTATTGCCATTAATTCTTCTTTCTTTTACTAACCAATCATTAGACCTTATTATATCCGATATACTTACACCATAATCTTGCGCTATTTTTGATATCGTATCATTTGGTTTCACTATATGGAGAGGTTTGGTAACAAACATGTCATTTTCAAAATCATTAATGTTACTTAGTGTATTTATTGTTTGGATTTCCCCACTTATTTTCTTTCCTACCCATTTTCCAGCCCCAGTTAATCCTTTTCTTAAAAGACTACCTCCTCCTTCAGTTCCAAAATTAGCTGTTATTTCAGGATAAGTATCGTGCCAAGCTTGAGCCTCTGCAAGAGTTTCATCCATTCCTGCATCCATATATTCGCGTTTTTTACTATCTACGCTGCCAAATGTTCCTGCTATACCCAATATTTCTAGGATAAGTGGCCACATATTAAAATACCTCTCTGAAAAATTTATTTAATTTATTTTGTAGAATAATTATTGATATTAATGAAAGAGAAAACATAACTAAATCCCAATAAATAAGGATTGACTTATTAAAATAATATACCCACACTGTCCTGCCCCCCTATAATTAGTCCAGAAAAAGAGTTAGTTTTTATGTAAAATTAACGGAAAGAGAAGGACGGAAATCAATGAAAAAAGGAGTTAAGGCAAAGCCTGAAGAAATTATTCCTACACTTAGGCAAGTGAAGCAATTGATTACATGCAACCTGATATAGTAAAATTGTTGCTTGATGCCGGGGCTAATCCTAATCAGAAATATGTAATGGGTTGCCCATTAATCTGGGCTATGAGATACCAACAGCCGAAAATAGTAAATTTACTACTTATTGCGGGCGCTGACTCTAATATTAAATATCACAGAAAAACAGCATTAACTTATGCAATTGGGAAAAAACAACCTGAAATAGCTAAATTGCTTATTGATCATGGGGCTGATATAAATGGAATTGAAGGCAAGAAATCTCCTCTTAGCTATGCCATAAAGAAAAAGCAAGCACAAATTGTAGAATATCTTGTAAATGCAGGGGTTAATATTGATGAAAAATCCATTAAATATGCTCAAAAAACGAAAGATGAGTACATTAAAAGTTTAATTCTATCAAAATCAAAACAAAATTAATTTACTTAAGCACTTTTCAGTACTTCTTTTAACCTAAAAATAAACTCCTCATCGAACCCAAAAGTTCTAATATTGTCCCATAATGGGTATTTTTAATTGTAAATTTTTTGTAAATTTATTAAAAAGGTGTTTAAAAATTTAAAAAAGCTGAATTGTAAGTAATACCTGAATTTTAAGCTGCCGTAATTATTATGCGTACTCAATATTTATATCTATTATAGTTGATGGGTTCCATTTTGCATATAAATGATATATACTATTAATATCGGTTTGGAATAATAAGTAGTAAGTCGTGGTAGTAATTTTTTGGAAAGGTAGTTGAGTATTAATGAAAACTAATAAGATTCAAGACGAGCAAGGTTTTGACTTAAACAGGCCTATGTTCCCTATCAGTGTTGTAGCGGATATTTTAAAAGTTCATCAAAGAACATTGAGAATTTATGATGAAGAACAAATTTTAATTCCTTCAAGGTCTCCAAAAAATCGACGGCTCTATTCGTTTAATGATATTGAAAGAGGTAAGTTTATTCAGTATTTAACAAGAGAATTAGGAATAAACATTGTTGGCGTAAAAATTATAACTCACCTTTTAAAGCAGCAAAAAATTGATATTAAAAATCATATAGAACATATTCATAAAGTCACTAGGGAGCTTAACATTAAACTTGAAGTTTAAGGTGTAAGAGTTGGAAGAAGGAAGTGTGTATGACTAAATATCAACTTATAGAAGCTCAGAAACAGATTGAAAGAGAACAACTTTTAAAAAAAATAATTTCCGTTATAAGAAGTTCACTTGATATTGATAAAGTTAAAGAATCTATTATAAATGAAGTAGCCAGCGCATTTAATGCAGATGGATGCTTTATCAGGTTATTTCAAACTGATAAAGATATTAATGACGCTGAATATTTTAATGTTAAATCAAGCTATTCTTTTCCGTTATGGAATAGTAGTGAATTTGTCGGTGTATTCGGACTCCTTTATACAAAAGAAAAAGTTGTATTAAATGATGATGAAATCGAACTTTTAAAAGCAATAGCTGATCAGGCTGCTATTGCTATTAAGCAAGCTGAAATGTTCACTACAATAAAACAAAAAGCGGAAAAAGAAGAACTACTCAGGAGAATAACTCAAAATATCAGAAAATCCCTTGATCTGAACGAAGTTCTTGATAATATCTGCTTTGAATTATCTAATTTATTTAACGTTGATAAAATTGCCATATCAAAATATTCCGAGTCAATGGATAATACCCCTGTCTGGACTTTTCTTGTTGAATACCAGAATGAAGATTTGCCGATGCTGGCGAGTATTAGTCCTTCACATAAGACAAGTCTCTTTTTTGCAAAGGAAATTTTTGATGAAGGAAAAAACATCGTTATAAATGATATAGATAACGTTGATTATCCTGATTATATGGTAGCTATCTATAAAAATTTAAATGTAAAATCTCTTCTTGCTATTCCTATTAAGAAAGATAATGAAAATTGGGGCGCAATTGGGCTTGTGGAGTATCATTCCTGCAGGCATTGGTCTGAAGACGAGATACATCTTATAGAAACAATTGCTAACCAGATATCAATTGCGATTAAACAGGCTGAGATGTTTTCAACTATAAAACAAAAAACAGAAAGAGAAGAATTATTGCGATCGGATGAAAGCATTGTTATAAGCAAAAACCTGGCCAAAAATCTCGGTTTAAACTGTGCAATTACGTATTGTACGCTAGCAAGCAAATATTACTATTCCAAAGATGAAAGTAAAATCTTAAAAAAGGGTTATTGTTTGCATTCAATAACAGAACTTGCAAAAGTTAACTGTTTATCAGTTATAGAACAACGTCACGCTATAGACAGATTAGCGGAGATTGATTTAATAAAATGTAAAAAACTGGATGATAATAAAGATCAGCTATATTTTAAAATTGTTAATGATGAAAGCTATATAGCGCATTATTTATCGGATAATACATTTGATGAAGAAATTTATTTGCCGATAAGTAAACTCTGTTCTGAACCAATTTTTTGTGAATTTTCTGAATTATACAAAACTTATTCAAATTATTTTTCGAAAGAAAGCGTTGAAGCAACAAAATATTTTTTATTGAAAAGCAAACAGGTTAATAATTTAGATGATTTAAGGATAAGTAAATTGTATTTTTCGGTAATCTGCAGAACTTTACATAGTTTTATGGTGAAAAACAAACTCAGTCTGGATGTTATGAAGTTATTGATAAATTACTGGTTTCAAAAAGATAGTTTTATAAGTGAAACTAATGTCATAAATCTGGATTCTCCTAATAAGATTTTATTAGGCAGGTTAAAGAAAATTTTATTTTACAGATTTTTGGAAGCCAGAACTGTAATGGCAACAAACTTTAATTCAAAAATGGATTTTTATTATTCTTCAGAGATGGAGGATAAGGATTTCCTGAGAAGATTATTCATGGATATGTGTTCTTAAACAATAATATAATTTTTGTTGTAACAAATCATTCAACATGCAGCACCTCTTCGTTTGATTTTAATTGTTTAAGATAAAGCTCATGGATTAAAACTTGAGCGGTCACGGCAATTGCGGGAGCAATAATTACCCCGATAACCCCAAGGAGTTTTCCGGCGGCCAGGAATGAAAATAAAATCACTAGCGGATGCAGTCTGAGAACTTTGCTAAAAATTGCAGATTTTATAAATATATTATCAATTTCCTGAATAGCCGCAAAAATGACTGTAATCCATATTATAGTTATGATACCCTTGTCTATGGCTGTTAAGATAGTTATTAATAATGCTATTATAGGTCCTACAAAAGGAATAATATCCAGTATGCCTGTAATTATCCCCAGTAATAAAGCATAATCCAGGCCAATAAGATAAAAACCCAGTGCGGTTAATATTCCTATGCTTAGCATAGAAAGCGATTGACCTGTGATATAACCTCCTACCTTTCTATATATAGTTGATCCCACGCTTGCGACCCTAGGTTTTGTTTCGTCAGTGAAAAATTCCAGAAATGTATTCTTCAAATTCTGCTTATCAAGGAGCATGTAATAAATTATTATCAGTAAAGTTACTATAATACCCAATCCGCTAAGAAGATTTCCTGTAAATATAACAGACTCATCTATTATCTTTTTTTGATAAACTGATAAGCTTTCTGTGAGTTGATAAGAGGCAGGAAACACCAGCGAAAATTCTTCCCAGAAAGCCGGAAATTTGTTGACAAAATCCAGTGCCTCTTTTGAAACAACCTGTATCAAAGGAATAAATACAAGTAATGAAAGAGTTAATCCTGCTAAAAAGATCAATAATGTCGCATATTTCCGAGGTATTTTTTTGCTTAAAAGGCTTACTAATGGGTCAAGCGCACTTGTTGCTATAAACGCAGCGTAAAATATAAGAATAATTTGCCATATACTAAAAAAGAATATAAATAAAAGTATTAATCCAAAAAAAAGACTATATTCTTTTTTAAGAAAAATTTTTTTGCTTCCATTAAGGTTATAAACTATCCTTTTTTTGATACAAAATCACAAAAATGTTTATATTCAGATCTGTCTTTTATATTTTGATGCCCGGGTTCTTCGGAATGACACCCCAAACAGAGTACTTCCACACGGTCAGTGAATTTTGTATATAACTGTTCAGTAGTAAAATGAATATTCAGAAACTTTTCAGCGTATAATTTTTCGATTTTTAGGTTACATTTTTCACAAACATATTCTTTTTTTTCTTTTAAAGCAGTTGCTATTTCCGGCCAGTTACTTTTGTAGCCCACTGGTATTTCATCAAAATTATACGTAAATGTCAGGTTTGAATAACCGGGCTCAAGGTAGTCTTTAATCTTAAAATCTTCCTTTAAAATGTTAGTTCTGGTGATTCTGTTAAACATAATGAAGCACAGGTTGCAGATTAAGAGCTTTTTGTAGTGAGTTTCCTCTTTGCGCCTCATATTTTCGTCAAATTTATAATCTCTTACCAGAAAATTTCCGTCTTTTCTTGTAGTAATTTTAAATCTTTTAGATTTTTGTTCTATCTGGTTTTTGACGATGTCACATTTATAAATATGAAAAGTCGGATCAACAGCTTCATCAAGCTTATCAGTAGTCCGGAAATGCCTTTCGGCCTGGTAAAGCAGGACTTTTTTGATGGTTTTGTCGGGCAGAATACTGTAGATGCCTCTGCTGGTGTAAATGAGATCGTTTAAATTAATCAACGAGCCGGTTTTACCTAGTTCTGTGTAAAGTCCGATAGAGCCCCTCATCGTGGCGAATTCTTCAACTACCCTGCTGAACTCTTCGAATTGGGTAAAATTATCATTCATTGGAAAATTCCAGTATTTTATCTATCCTTTCCTTTGTTTTTGCCATGACTTTGAATTCTACTCTTCTGGACTTTATTTTATCTTCGCTTCCGTCATTATTTTGTACAGTTTTAGCGAAAGACAGGCCATTAGCTCTTAGAATCCCTTTTAGCCATTCTTTTCGCTCTTCGAGCGGCATACTTGAAATACAGTATTTTAACACTTCAAATGATCTTTGCTGGGAAAGGTTTAGGTTAGCCAGATACCTGTTTTCGGAGGATATTGTTGTATTCCACTCGCTGGATGTATGGCCTTCGATCCTTATTTCATCAATGTCATCTTTGTACTTTTCGTTGTAAAGGATACCGATATATCTTGGAAAAAAGTCATTCAATATAGACTTGAAAACCGGCTTAATATCGGCGCTGCCCTGCTCAAAAAGCACCTCGGGCGCATAAAACCTGATGGTGTTGTCTTCTTCCAGCGATGCCTGCCATTTTTTTAAATCTTCCTTAAATTCCACTTCTAAATCCTGTTGCAGTTCCCGCTGAAATTTTGAGTAGGTTTCCGCCACTTCGGTTATTTTGTTTTTTTCGTGCTGCACCTGCAGCATATAAGATACCGCTATGAACAGGAAAATCATCATTAAAGCAGACATTATATCCGAAATACTTTGCCAGATGTCGTCTTTTTTCATGCTTAACCCTTATTCCTGGCTTATTACGAGTGATTTATAGTAATCAAGGAAGGTTTTGTAGTCATTTTTAAAGCCTTCGGACAATTTAACTAGGGAATGTTCCAGACTACCAAGCGATTTTGGAAGTTCTTTCTGGAAATTCATTGTCACGCCTTTTAATACTTCCGAAGTTTCCTTGAATCCCGGTAATAACTCGTCAACTCCTTTTTTCATTATTTCCGTTAACTCGATTTGAGTCATTATCCTTGTATTCATTTGGTGGGCCTGTTCCTGGTATTTATCTACCATTTCGCTGAAAAGCTGGTACACTTCGACTATCTGGTCGTTTTTCCCTGCAATCTCTGCAAGGGTTGTGTCGGTTTCCTTAATTGAATTTACTGATACTTCCAGGCTTTCCTGCATTAATTTGAGGTTTTTCCCGTATTTATCCTGCCACACAAGCAACCTGCCAATTGCTGTGTTTAATTCCTTAAAATTATCGCCAAAGCTGGTCGAGATTTCTTCATTAAATCGTTCTATAACATCTTTTAATGCGGTAACAATTTCTTTTGAAGCGCCTTCGGATATTTTTTTGATAGATTTTTCAAGGTTCTGGTTAACTTTTTCAAAGTTGTGTTCCAGATTTTCCAGTAAAATTGCATTTTTATCATTAAATTCACTGTTTATATTCTTAAGTTCACTTAATATTTCAGTTCCTGTATTACTAAAACTGCTCAGGTTTCTTAACTTTGAATCTATTGATCTCAGTATTTCGGTTTCGTCTTCAGAATGAGCTACATGAGGAGATTGTTTCTGGATAAAAGTTAATATATAAGCAGCTACCATACCAAATATTGAAGTTAAGAATGCTGTTTTTAGTCCGCTCAACAAAGGCGGAATACTTGCCTGGATGCTGTCGAGGTCTTTGGCGTTAAAATTTAACAATGCCCAAAAAATGCCTACAAATGTTCCGAGAATGCCCAGGCCGGTTATAAGGGATTTGTAATTTTTATAATCATCCGTATAAAAACTTTTGTAATCCAGATAAGCAAGATAAAGAGTAGCTATTAAAAATACAAAGTTAATGGGGGTGATTATTGCGAGTAGTAAATCAATTAGTAAATTCATAAATTGATTTTCTCATGTGGGACCAGTTTGTTCAAATCTGTTAAAATAAGTAAATAAATATTTAATACAGGTAATTATTATGCAGCGTATTTCTTCGCTGGAGCTTGTCGGTAAAAACGTTCTGGAATTTGACCTTTATGATGAAAATAGGCAAATTATTCATAAAAAGGGCGAAACTCTTACTCCTGATGTCCTGCTAAAGCTTAATTATAGGAATATCTATAAAGAAACAGAAATCCCTGCTGTTAAACCTGTTAATATAAAGCCTTCCATGGTAAAGTCTGTTAAGGTTTATTCCAAACCAAAATCGTTATTAACTGAAAAAACAACTAAAATTCTTATTACTGATACCAGAACTATTTTTGACAAAACATATGGTGGCGAGTCCTTGAAATACAGTGAGTGTGCGGCTGTATCAGATACAATCCTCACTGAGGTAACAGGACAATTTGAAAAATTTTACAGTATAGAACAATTGCGGGTGTATGATGAGTACACTTACTCTCATAACGTTAACGTCTCTTCGATAAGTATCCTTTTGGGAATACTGGTTGGATTGGGTGAATTAGAGTTACAAGAACTTGCAATGGGGGCTTTCCTTCATGATATCGGGAAAATGAAAGTTCCAAGAGAAATTCTTAACAAACCCGGCAGGCTGGAAAGGCAAGAACTCGAAATTATGAGGCAACATACTATCTTGGGATATAAATATATAAAGCAGAGCCTGGATATTGCGGACAGGATCGCCAGGATAGCTCTTGATCATCAGGAAAGATTTAATGGATCAGGTTATCCTAACGGTCTTAAGGGCGGAGAGATAAGTTTATATGCACAGATGGTAGCGATTTCAGATGTTTATGATGCATTAGTTTCAGAAAGAGTCTATAAAAAAGGCATGCATCCTCATGATGCTCTTGAAATAATACTTTCGGAAGGAGAGAAGTCCTTTAATCCTGAATTTTTAGATAAGTTTATTCAATTGACCCAAAAAAGTGAGACTAAGGACGAGGAATAACTCTTTTTTTTCTTTCTTGTTTCATAAACTCTTTCATGATAAATATTATTTAAATGCCCTGATAGCTCAGCTGGATAGAGCAACCGCCTTCTAAGCGGTAGGTCGTTGGTTCGAATCCAACTCAGGGTATTTTTTATTGGCAAGGGTTTCGGCGATTTTAAAAAAGCAAATTTGGGGTACTTTTGTCAAATTGTTCCGAAATTGTTCCAAAAATTTTTAGGGGTAGTATAGTACTATACTTGTTTTGAGGTAAAAAACGAGTTTTTTTAAAACTTTTTATGTCAATGGGATTTGCAGGATGGTCTGTTTATACCGTTAACTGGAGGATAGAACTTTTTTATTAGTCGACAAATCCATGATAAAAGATTTAAAGTAATTTCAAATAACATTATTTTATGTTATACCACTTACACTATCACTAATTGGAAAATAATTTACTGAAAACAAATAGGAAATAATGAGAAAAGAAGTCTTCTTTTTAGGTGCAGGATTTTCAAAAGCGGTCAATTTTAATTACCCTTTATTAAAAGAATTGACAGATACAGTAAATAGTAATTTTATCAATAAGTATTCACAAAGTGCTTTAAAAGCACATTTTGATGAAATACCTGATACATTAAAAATCAACATAGAACAATTATTAACTTATTTATCTTCAGATTGTCCTTGGACAACATCTATACAAAAAGATATGAATACAGCTTTGTATAAAGCTCTAACTAAAGAAATATCAAATTATATTGAAGATATAGAAACAACAAAAATAAATCAAAATATTATTGATTTTATAAAATATATTAATGGTAGAGAAAGTCCTATAATAACTCTTAATTATGATACACTGCTTGAAAGTTTGTCAAGCCCCCATTCTTTGATCCAAGTTTAAAGTTAGTAAGTTAGAATTTTTGATAATCACTGCAGGGGCTGGTGGTTGATAATTCAATGAGCTATGAGGCCTAATTTGATTGTATTCATTCCTGT
>Ga0209417_1007568_pt1 | contig 10374 bp, 8 predicted proteins | sample RifGroF2_FD_184002 | JGI IMG/M metagenome (GOLD analysis project Ga0209417, IMG submission 184002) | Groundwater microbial communities from Rifle, Colorado, USA - Groundwater F2 (SPAdes) (version 2) | ecosystem: Environmental > Aquatic > Deep subsurface > Groundwater | place: Rifle, Colorado... | reverse complement strand
TGATTTTACTATAAAGGAGAATACCACAGGATTGTTATATGCGATATCAGCAAGCACCATTCTATTCATTGTGTTCTTTTTATTCTTTAGACCACCTATTAAGTCTTTGTATTGTATATTGTTGTTCTTACAAGCTGCATTTATTCTAGATATCCAAACTCTTCTCATTTCACTTGCTTTTCTCTGTCTGTGATTATATGCATACTGACCAGCATGTAGATATGCCTCATGGGCAACCTTGTAAAGATTGCTTTTTGTCATCCTATATCCTTTTGTGGATGCTAGGATTTTATTATGTTTTCTACTTCTTACTTTTCCACCTTTTACTCTCATGGTCGTATATCTATATGTTAACTATTTTTCTTCTAATTTTTTTATCGTTTGTTTTACCAACAATGGCATTGGAAAGCTGTCTTCTCTTAGATCTTGAAGATCTTTTAGTCTTCAAATGTCCTTGGTGACTCTGCTTATATCTTAACTTCGGCTTTCTGTTCCCCCTCGGGTTGGATAACCGTATTCTTTTCTTCGCTGTTTTGTTTGTTTTTTGTCTTGCCATCTGATTTAAAAGTAATTGAAATTCTATTTCCTTCACTCTTTGGGTCGGTCTCGATACTACTATAATCTGTAAAATTAGTCAATATTTCGCTAAAAACTGCTCTTGCTTGATCCATACTCTGTCTGCCTTTTTTAACCATCGTGAGCTTGACTTGGTGTCCTTTGGTAAGAAATTCATGAGCCCTCTTTATTCTGTAGTCTGTGTCTCCAATATCCATGACGGGTGTAAACCTGAATTCTTTCTGTTCTTTCATTTTCCCGCCTTTATTCTGCCTTTTCTTCTTGTTCTGCTCGTAGATATACTTTGAGAAGTTCATAATTCTACAAACGGGAGGTTTTGCACTTGCTCCTACCTCTACTAGATCTAGCCCTGCGTCTAAAGCGAGTTTTCTTGCTTGTTCTGTATCTACAACTCCCAAATTCTCTCCCTTGTCATCAATTAATTGTACCTGTGGTACACGAATGTATTCATTTACTCGTGGACCGTAATCTTTTTTAAATTCTTTTTTCTCTCCGTAAGACATTAATTATTTATATATTTAATTTAATTTTCAGAGGATTTACCCTTGGTACGGACCTCTTCTTTTAATGTATCTATGAATTCTTGAGTCTTCATTAATCCATGTTCGTTACTCTTTCTTGCTCTAATTGAAACGGTCTGGGTATCTAGTTCCTTGTCGCCAAGTATTAGGATGTAAGGGATTTTCATCTTCTCAGCATCTCTGATCTTAGACTGCATGCTCTTGTTTCTGTCATCTATCTTTACTCTTAGATGTGCTTCCTTAATGTCATCTCTTACCTGTTTAGCATAGTCGTTGTGCTTCTCTGAGATTGGGATTACATATACCTGTTCTGGAGCAAGCCAAAGTGGGAAATCTCCACCATGGTGCTCAATGAGGAAGGCAAAGAATCTCTCAAAGGAACCAATTAATGCTCTGTGAATTACATATGGTTGCTTTTCTTCTCCATCCTCATCTATGTATTTAATATTGAATTTCTCTGGTAGGTTAAAATCTAACTGTAGGGTTGAGATAGAATCTTCTTTACCAAATACATTAACGGCTTGGACATCTATCTTTGGTCCGTAAAATGCTGCATCTCCAGGCATTTCTTCAAATTCAAGACCTCTGTCTTTGAGAACTTTTCTAAGTGTCTCTTCTGCAAATTCCCATCTTTTTGGATCTCCGGCATATTTGTCACTCTTTGTTTTCCAGTCGGAAAGTGAGAGTCTAAATTTGTAATTGTCGAAACCGACATCCTTGTAAAAAGTGTCTAGTAAATCTAAGGTCTCATTTATTACTTCATCAAGTTGATCTGGTGCGCAGAAGATATGTGCATCGTTTTGTGTAAATCCTCTAACTCTTTGTAACCCTTGTAGCTCTCCAGTCTTTTCATATCTATATACTGTTCCAAACTCTCCAAGTTTGTATGGCAAGTCTCTGTAACTCTTTGGAGATAGATTGTAAACCATCATTCCTGCAGGACAGTTCATTGGCTTTAGGTAGTAAGTCTCATCGTCGATAACTATTGGTGGATACATAGAATCCTTGTAGAAATCTAAATGGCCAGAGGTTTTAAATAAGATTTCTTTATTTATATGTGGAGTTAATATATGTAAATAACCAGCCTCTTCTTCTAGATCTAGCATATACTCTTCAAGTATTCTTCTAATCTTGTATCCTCTTGGAAGCCATACAGGAAGTCCCTGCCCTATCTCTGGGATAATGGCGAAGAGTTCCAACTGTTTTCCTAGTTTTCTGTGATTTCTCTGTTCTGCCAATTGCATTTTAGCTAAATGCTCTTTTAATTCTTCTTTTGTTTCAAATGCAGTCCCATATATTCTCGTTAGCATCTTTTCCTTTTCACTTCCTTTCCAGTAAGCTCCTGCAGTTTTTGTAAGTTTTACAAAACCAATTTCTTTTGTACTTTCAATATGTGGACCACGACAAAGATCTGCGAAATCGTTGCTACCTGTTATGTAGAAACTTAGCTCTTTGTCGGGAATTTCTTCTAGTAATTGTAATTTGTATGATTGATCTGTTTTTTCGAGATATTCTTGAGCTTCTTTTCTTTTCATAAAGATCTGTTTGATTGGTAAATCCTGTTTTATGATTTCCTTCATCTCCTTTTCTATCTTTGGGAGATCCGTTTCTTCAAGTGGTTCTGAGAATTCAAAGTCATAGTAGAAACCATTGTCTATTGCGGGTCCTATGCCTAATTTTGCATCTGGGTACAGCTTAAGAACCGCTTGTGCTAGTACATGAGATGCGGAGTGTCTAATCTTTTCTATTTTTGGTATTTCTTCAACATCACTGTTCATATATTTAAAACTAAAAGTTTATATTTAAGGGAAAAGCCTCATTAAAAAAAGAGTTGTGTTGTAAAAACTGTTTTACAGATTTTTTCTTTGTACAGACCTGTTTTGTTATACATTTTTCTAATTCTATATTTTTCTTACTGTTTTTGCAATTATCTTTTAGTATCAACGATATATATTGATATACAATTTAATCCTATCTCATAAGTTTCGAGCTTTTTCATTCCTGCGATTGCTAATTTCTCAATTGGATATCTTCGTGGATGTTTAACTATTAGGGCTCCTTTAAAATGATTTGTTTTTGGATTTTGAATACCGGTAATTAGGAGTGCTGCCATGTTCATAACTCTCTCCATCTTGAAGACATTTTTTGTATTAAACAGTTTGTAAGGAGGATCCATGAAAATGATGTCGAATTTGGGTAGTTTTTTCTGGTTTGTTTGCTTGAAAAGATAATCCTCTGTTTTTGATTTGATTATTTCTGTTTCAGGTAGGTATCCAGTATGGGCGATATTCTTTTGAAGTACAAAGTATGCATTTCTAGATGCATCTACAAATGTTGCTGATTTTGCACCCCTGGAGAGTGCTTCTAGTCCAAAAGATCCTGCTCCTGCGTAGAGGTCAAGGATATCTTTCTTAACAATGTCTTCTCTTAGAATGTCAAAGATTTTTATTTTCATTCTGTCTGTAAGTGGTCTTGTCGTTTTTGGAATTTCAAGTTTGAAGTTTTTTGCTTTCCCTCCAGATATTCTAACAAAGGTATCAATGGTGGGTTCTTTACTCATTAAGCGTTTTTTAAGGAAGCTATCTTCTCTCTCCTCAAATTCTTCTGGAGTGTCAACCTTCCATTTTCTTTTGTCTTTTCTTAATTTTTTGAATGATTCAATTTTTAAACTCATGCGGGTATTATACTACAATTAATCGATTTTGACGCCTCCAAACTGTAATCCTTCTATTTGAAACGATGTTTGTAGGGAAGAGAATTGGGCTGTGGCAGACCAAGCTCCTTCAAGATCAGCCGTGTCCCAGAATCTAATTCTCCAGTAATATGTTATGTTCTCGTTTGTTAATGGAGTTCCAGCATATGTGATATTTTCACTTCTATATCCATGAGCTATTGATGTAGCTTGTTGACCAGAATCCCACATAACAGTTCCTGTAAATGTATTGTTAGTATTGACCTCTATTTCATAGTAGTTCGCATCGTCTTCATTAGGATCTGCATGCATTGCTGAAAAATAGGGGGTAAAACCAGATATTCTTGTTGGATTGGTTGCACCATTGGTTAACAGAGCTGTTGGAGCAAATGGCGGACCTTGCATTAAGAAATTTGCAGTTGAGGACCATGGACTTGTGGCGCCATTGTTATCTGCGAATTTAATTCTCCAGTAGTATGTAGTACCGTTTAGTGTAAGAGTTGTGCCAGCGTAGGATATATCTGGACTTCTAGCACCAATTGCTGTGGCAGTCATTGATGTCAATGTACTATCCCACATAGATGTCCCAGAGAAATCCTCTGCTGTATTAACTTGTATTTGGTAATGTACACCAGTATCTCCCGTATTTGGATCGTTGAATATTGCGCTAAATTCTGGAGTTGTATCCATAACGGTATATGGATTAGTTACTCCCTCTGTTAGTAGAGATGTTGGTGCTGTTGGTACAGTATTCATTGTGAAGTTAGCAACAGAAGACCATGCACCTGTAGCTGCACTGTTATCTGCAAATCTAATTCTCCAGTAATATATTGTTCCGTTTAATGTAAGCGTAGTACCAGCGTAAGATATGTCTGGGCTTCTTGCACCAATTGCTGTCGGTGTCATTGCTGTAAGTGAACTATCCCACATAGATGTCCCAGAGAAATCTGATGCTGTATTGACCTGTATTTGATAGTAATCACCAGTATCTCCTGTATTGGGGTCATTGAAGATTGCACTGAATTCCGGTGTTGTATCTCCTACTCCCGTTGGATTTGTTGCTCCTTCTGTTAACAAAGATGTTGGTGCTGTTGGTGCTTCATTCAAAAGTGTAAAACTTGCGGTCACTGAAATATCTGCTGTAACACTTGTATCAGTTCTTGGATTAGATGTGGAACTATCGCTCCAATTCACAAAACCGTATCCTGAATCTGGCACTGCAGTAACGGCAGTACCACTACTATTTCGACATATTGATTGAGGACTTGTTCCAGTTATTGAGCCATTACTTCCTGGTGTATAAGTGAGTGTATATTTTAACAACCAACATGTCCTTGTATCTGTGCCACATGATCCACAGCAAGAGTCTTGATAATATTTAGTACATTCTGTGGTTGTAGTTGAACATCCAGTATTGGTTGTACTGTAACCGCTAGGGCAAGCGGGAGGAGTACATGTACATGTACCACAAGAATCATCACAGTTATCGCAGCACATATCTGAACCACACTGAAACTCACCACTATAGCAGGTAGCTCTAAATACACATCCCCCTGGGCCCGTACAGCCACAAAGATTGTGAGAATAACATTGATCAGGGCAGGTCCCTGAACATGCAGTTACATTTTTTAATGGTGTTGTAGACAAAAATCCAAAGAAGGAAAGAAGAACGATATTTGATATCAATATATATAGCTGTTGTTTTTTATTAATAATGATATTCAACATTACTTATTTATTCCTGTTGTTTTTATTTAGTTTCTTCTTTTCGCTGTATGAACCAAGAAACCAACCCAAAGCTGTGGCAAATAATATTACAAAGATAAAGGCAATATATTCACCTTTGTTCTCGAAAAAGGAACTTTTTTGAGATACTCCAGTATCTAGGATTGGTTGGATTACTTTTTTCCCTGTCCCAACGACTAAAGTAATCAATGGAGTTGTTTTTTTTGTATTTTCTAATTGAGCAGTTACAGGATATTTGCCCTCATTCATATTTGTTATACTGAAAAGAACAATCCAATCTCCATTCTCACGTGTAGTTACGGTTATTTTTTTGTCAGAGTAATATACAGTTACGTTACTTTTGGGTTCGGCTTTTCCGGCTATTCTGACAGCGTCATCTTTTGCAACGTAAATGTCCTTGTTTTCTGTAATTTCTACAATTTCGTTATTTACAGATACAGATGTAACAGTAAATTGAATCTCTTCTGTAGCTCCATTAATTTTCTGTCCATATGCTTGAAAGAGTATTGGGGCGTAGTATGGTGATTCCGTTTCAGAATCTTTATATTTATCTAAATCTGCGGATTGAATCGCTGAAGGTGAAAGAAAAATTACTAAAAAGATTAATAATTGAAAGAGGTGTGTTTTTTCCATTGCTTGAATTAATTTTGAAATATTACTCATTGATTGTCAATTTCTCTTGTAAGTTAAGTGCTGTGGGATTTCCGTAAAGTACGTAAATTATTTTCCCATCGCGAGGTAGGGATGGAATCTTAATTAGAACTTCGGTATCTGTGGTATTACACTCTCCTTCTATCCAATATGGAAGAGAGGTTTGATCGTCATCGTCCAAAAATCTTAGATCATCACAGTCCGGTTGTAATTTCCCGGAATTAATCAATTTCGCAGTATCAAGTTTTACAGAGACGGTTTTATTAATAAGCATTGACCCCTTGTTTGGAATTGATATAGATTTCTTGTATAACCAACTACTAGAGGTCCAGCCTAAACTTTCAGAGTCTTTGTCTGTTAAGAAATAGTAACCGATACTACATCCGACAATTATTAATGTGGCTAACCCAATCAGTATTGTTCTTCCTGAAATTCTCATCTATATATTCTAACAGAAAAAATTATCTTTCTCTTGTAATCTCATACAAGATTATACTTGCACAATTAGCGACATTAAGAGATTCTTTCTTTCCTCTCATAGGTATATATATTTTCTTGTCACTTTTCTGGAGAATTTCTTGATCTACCCCATTCTTCTCATGTCCAAAGACCAGTGCTAATTCTTCTGGATATTCTACTTTTTGGAAATTTTGAGCATCATCTGTTAGTTCTACAGAGTAGATTGGAATATTTCTTTCTCTCAATTCAGCTAATGCTTCTTTTGTAGTATCGTAGTGCTCGGAAGCTATCATTTCGGTAGCTCCAAGAGCGGTTTTCTCAAGTTTTGGGTTATCTATTGGTGTTGTCATACCACAGAGATATATCTTTTCTACACTTCCTGCTCCGTCTGCAGTTCTAAATATGCTACCTACATTAAATACAGATCTAATATTGTCTAGTACAATATGTATTTTCATCTAAATATATTTTCTAAAATATTTTCGATTTGATTATTACTTTTTAACAGTCTTTTTGCAACACTTCTTGCTTTCTTTAATGTATCTAAATCGTGTATAGAAGCAACTTTGAAGTTAGGGATCCCAGATTGTGCTATCCCATATACCTCTCCTGGGCCCCTACTCTGTAGGTCATATTCTGCTACATCAAAACCAGAGCTATGTTTACTAAAATACTTAAGCCTCTCTTCGGCCTTTGAATCTTTCTCTACCTCTACTCCTGGAATGGCGTAGCAGTAGGATTGTTTGTCGCTTCTTCCTACTCTTCCTCGTAATTGATGAAGTTGTGCTAGACCGAATCTTTCTGCATTCTCAATTACCATAATGGTGGCATCTGGGATATCTATGCCTACCTCTATTACGGAGGTGGATACTAAGACATTGTATTTTTTCTTTTTGAAATCGTTGAGGATTTTGTTCTTCTGAGTATCTTTCATCCTTCCATGTAGATATGTTATTGAGATATCTGAGAAATATTTCTCTTTCAATTCTTCAAAACTTGCTAAGACTGTTTTAGCAACGGAGACTTCTGTTTCCTCTATGAGGGGGTATATGATGAAGGCTTGCTCTTTCATCTCACTCTTCTTTATTTTATCTACTATCCAATTAAAGCAGTCATCTCTTTTTGCAAAGGGTGTGTAATAGGATTTAATTTCTTTTCTGTTTGTAGGTTTTTCTCTAATTTCCGAAACATCCATATTCCCAAAGAAAATTTCTGTTAAGCTTCTTGGGATTGGAGTTGCTGTCATTGTTAAATGGTGTGGAGTATGTGGTAACTTTTCAAGAAAATATTTCCTTTGTTCTACTCCGAATCTGTGTTGTTCATCTATGATTACTAGATTTAAATCTGAAGGGAGTTCTTTATTGTAAAGGATGGAGTGTGTAGCAATTATGAGTTTGTTATTTGCATCACTAATGTTTTGTTCAGAAGATATACAGAGCTCTATTGGAATGCTTAAGCCTTTAAATAGTTCCTTGAATGTTTCGTAGTGTTGTTTAGCTAGTACTGTAGTTGGTGCTAGGAGAATACTTGAAAAACCATTTTTAATAGTATTAAGTATTGCACCTGCTGCTACAACAGTTTTTCCACTTCCGACATCTCCATTGAGTAATCTGTTCATGGGTGTTTTGTTGTTAAGCTCTTGGAGTATTATTTCTAGAGATTTGTTTTGGTCATCTGTTAATTTGTAAGGGAGGGATTTTATGAATGTATTCAATACTTTGGAGTTTGTTTTTATTGGAAGTGCCTCTTGTGCACTTCTTTCTTGTATCTCCTGTTCAATTTTGAAAGCTATCCGCAACATTTCATCGAAGGCCAACCTTTCTCTTGCGACTAATATATCATTTGAATCTTTTGGAAAGTGGATTTTAAAGAGTGCTTCTTGAAGCGAAGTGTTTGTGTAGGAAGAAAGGGGATCTGTGAGGATTTGAGCTATGTCTTCTTTGACGATTTTTAATGTCTTTCTAATCATGTTGGATGTTAATCCTGCAGTCTCGGGATATATGGGTGCTAGCTTTCCTAGATTTGTCTGTTTTTCTTTTTCGCCTTTAAAAATTTCGTATTTGGGATTGTAGATATTCCTTTTACTTCCTTTAATTGTTACTTTCCCATCAAAAAGATATATTTCGTTTTTAATTAGTGCCTTTGAAAGGTATGGTTGGTTGAAGTATGTAAGGTCAATCTTTTTCGTATCGTCTTTGACCTTAACTGTGGTAATTGTTTTTCTACTTCTTGTTCTAAAGGTTTTGATATCTACAATTTCTGCAAGAAAAGTACCTTCTCCTTTTAGAAGAAATTCCTCAATTGAAAGCAAGTGTGATGAATCTTGGTACTTAATTGGTACATGAAAAAGTAAATCCTTAGCAGTCTTAATATTTAAACGATTGAATTTTGTTGCTAGACTCTCTCCGATTCCTTTGATTTCTGTAATCTTTGAATCTGCTGTTAGAAGCATATTAAGAGACGAGCAAAGATAGGATTATGGGAATAAGAATTCCTCCTAAAAGGATGATTGCAATTAATACATTCCCAACATTCTGTATTTTTTTAGTAGTACTTTTCTTCATGTTTTTAATTCTACCTTAATTCTTATTTTTCTTACAGATACCTTGAAGAATTTTTGTTCTACTAGATGCAGAGTTCACCATAGAAAGTGCAGTCTCTGCTTGGGAGTTCTTATCCTTTTGTGTTTTGATTTCTACGACATCATCTGTTTTAAGTACAGTATCCAATTTGCCTGCTATTCCATTGATCTTTGCTCCTACGGCACTATCTCCAATCTGAGTGTGTACTTTGAAGGCAAAGTCCAGTGCAGTATCTCCATTTGAAAGAAGTATGATTTCCCCTTTAGGGGTGAATGCATATACTTCGTTTTCGAAGATGTTACATTCGATTGGTATTGATCTTTCAAGTTCTCTTCTACTTATGTGACTTTCAATCTTGTTATGTACATCCTCTACCCATGAGTACACATCTGTTGGTTGGGCAAATCTGCTCTGGCTTGCCTTATATGCAATATGTGATGCTTTCCCATATGTGTTTGTGTAGTGCATAACATCTGTAAGTATCTGAATCTCAATTTCAAGGTTTGAAATCTCAGGAAATTTGATAACTGAGTGTATCGCTTGGTATCCATTTGGTTTGGGATTACTGATATAGTCGTCAAAAAGGTCTGTATTTAGTTCGGCATTATCCATTATTTTTTCTAAAGCAAGAAAACAATCATCTGAACTTTGAGTAATTACACGGAATGCAATCATGTCTGTTAGGCTTCCAATATTTGGGTCTTTCCACTCTTTCTCATATTTTTTTAATTTATTGTATATACTGTATTTCCCTTTTATTCTGCCGTTTACTTTTACTGGGAGATCTGTTACTTGTTTTGTAATTATTTCACTATATTTATTCAAAAGGTCATCGTTAATATTCAAGCTTTTCATCTTGTCTGTTATGCTTTCATACTCTACTGGTTGGTATGCTTTGAATGCATTCTCCTCCAATTCTTTTTTGATGGAATTGAAATTTAAATATTCTGCTAAGTTGGCATAGATATTGAAGATCTTTTTGAGAGTATCCTTTAGCTCTTCACTTGGAAGGTGTTCTATTGTCTGTACATTGTGTAGAGCACTAGCAAGTTTAATTATGATTGGTCGGATATCTTTAGATCTGTTAAGAATATATTTAGTAATTACTTCATCTGGAGTTTTACTGTTTTTAGTTGCATCGTGGATT
>Ga0209417_1007567_pt1 | contig 10377 bp, 6 predicted proteins | sample RifGroF2_FD_184002 | JGI IMG/M metagenome (GOLD analysis project Ga0209417, IMG submission 184002) | Groundwater microbial communities from Rifle, Colorado, USA - Groundwater F2 (SPAdes) (version 2) | ecosystem: Environmental > Aquatic > Deep subsurface > Groundwater | place: Rifle, Colorado... | reverse complement strand
AACGCTGAAAACTTACCTTCAAATGCTGTACAAGGAGAAAAAAGAACATATCGTTCAATTACAGTTGATGGAAATGAATTTGAATTCAGTGAAGGTTTTACTGAACTTCATACAGAGAGTTATAAAAATATTCTGGCAGGTAAAGGATTTGGGCTGGAAGAAGCACGTAATTCTATCCAAATTGTTCATGATATAAGGAACTCTACCCCTATTGGATTAAAAGGTGATTATCATCCATTGGCAAAATTGCCCCTTTCAAAGCACCCGTTTGGTTGGAAAGATTAAATATGAAATCCGATAATTATTTTGTTCATGAATCATCTTTTGTAGATGAAGGAGCTCAAATTGGAAAAGGAACAAAAATTTGGCATTTCTCTCATGTAATGTCAGATTGCAAAATTGGCGAAAATTGTAACATTGGACAAAATGTTGTAATATCTCCAGATGTAGTTCTAGGGAATAATGTAAAAGTCCAGAATAATGTATCAATTTATACTGGAGTCACTTGTGAAGACGATGTTTTTTTAGGACCCTCTTGTGTCTTTACAAATGTTGTTAATCCTAGGAGTTCTGTTAACAGAAAAAACGCATATGCTAGAACCAAAGTTTGTAAAGGCGCAACTATTGGGGCGAATGCGACAATCGTATGCGGCCATAGTATTGGTGAATATGCTTTTATTGGTGCCGGAGCAGTTATCACTAAAACAGTGAAACCTTACTCATTAATGGTTGGTAACCCGGCACTCCAAATAGGATGGATGTCTCAGTTTGGGCATCGGCTCGAATTCGATTCAAATGGAATTTCCATATGTAAAGAAAGTAATCAGAAGTACAAGCTAGATAATGGAAATGTGTCATTAATTGAATAATTATCATGAATCCAACTACGAATCAGCACAGTGATAATTTATCTTTTAAAGAAGATTTATTAAATAGAATTTTATATTCTACTGATGCTTCAGCATACAGAGAAATGCCAGATTGTGTTGTTTCACCAAAATCGAAAGATGACATTATTAGAATAATTAAGTACTCCGAAAGTAATTTGATTCCAATAATTCCAAGGGCTGGTGGCACATCATTGGCAGGACAAGTAGTCGGTAAAGGAATTATTGTTGATATAACTACAAATTTCAATAAAATTCTTGAAATAAATAAAACTGAAAATTGGGTTAGAGTTGAACCTGGTATAGTTCTGGATGAGTTAAACATTGCTCTCAAGCCCTTTAACTTAATGTTTGGGCCCGAAACATCTACTGCCAACAGATGTTCAATAGGTGGGATGATTGGAAATAATTCCTGTGGATCACATTCACTAATCTATGGAAGTACGCGAGATCATTTACTAGAAGTTGAATTATTGTTATCAGATGGAACCTCAGCCAGATTTTCAAAAATTTCTCTCGAGGAGTTAAAAAACAGGCAAATTGGAGAAACTTTTGAAAATAATATTTATAAATATTTTTGTAAGTTAATTGAAGATGATAATGTAAGAAATACAATATTAGATAGTTTCCCTGATCCTAAACTGAAAAGACGAAACACTGGTTACGCAGTTGATGTTTTACTCGGTATAGGTCAGGAGAAAGATTATTTCAATTTATGTGAATTAATTGCCGGTTCTGAAGGTACTCTTGGAATTATTACGGAAGCTAAGTTGAATTTGGTTCCTCTACCACCTAAAGAAAAAGTATTAGTATGCGCACATTGCAACACTATTGAAGATGCGTTTAATGCAAATTTAATTGCATTAAAACATCTTCCAATGGCAGTTGAGATGATGGATTCAAACATAATCAATCTTAGTAAATCGAACATAAGTCAAAATAAGAACCGGTTTTTTATACATGGAGAACCTGCTGCAATTTTAATTATTGAACTGGCATCTGAATCTTATGATGAACTTACAAATAAAATTGCTGCCATCGATAAAGACCTGAATGAATCAGGTTTAGTATATCACTCATCATTTGTTTTTGGTAAAGATATCAGTAAAGTATGGGAACTCCGTAAAGCCGGGCTAGGATTGCTTTCGTCTCTTTCAGGAGATGCAAAACCTGTATCAGTAATTGAAGATACAGCCGTAACCCCCGAGAGGCTTCCCGGTTATATGGCAGACTTTTCGGAAATGCTTAAGAAATATAATCTAAACTGCGTATATCATGCGCATATTGGTACGGGTGAGTTGCATCTCAGGCCGCTTTTGAACCTAAAAACTTCAAAAGACATTGATCTTTTTAAGAAGATTGCATTTGAAACAGCATCTCTTGTAAAGAAGCATAAAGGATCCCTAAGCGGAGAGCACGGAGACGGAAGGTTAAGAGGGGAATTTATTCCTCTTATGTATGGAAAAGATATCTATAATCTCTTTAAGGAGATAAAATCACTATTTGATCCAAACAGAATCTTTAATCCGGGAAAAATTACAGATACGCCCTCCATGAACGAACATCTGAGATATATTCCTGATTACCTGTTTCCGGAATACAAAACATATTTTGATTTTTCAAATGAGGGTGGATGGCTCAGAGCTATTGAGCAGTGTAATGGTTCAGGTGACTGCAGAAAATCATATTTATTTGGTGGAACTATGTGTCCAAGCTTTAGGGCAACCGGTGAGGAGAGAGATGTTACCAGAGGCAGGGCAAATGTTTTAAGGGAGCTTCTAACCTACCCCGCAACAAAGAAAATATTTGATCAAAAGGAGATTCTCGAATCATTAGATTTATGCATCTCATGCAAGGCTTGTAAAAGTGAGTGTCCTTCAAATGTCGATATGGCTAAATATAAGGCGGAATTTCTTCAGCATTACTATGATGTAAATCATGTTCCTATTAGAAGTCTTGCTGTATCTCATATGCCAGATATTCAAAAGTTAGGATCATATATCTCTCCTATATATAATTTTATTGCCAACAATAAAATCACATCCAGGCTTATTAAATTGGCAATAAACTTTCATCAGAACAGGGAGATTCCAAAGATTAATAAATTTAAAGTTCAAAGGCAGACGGCAAATATACCTTTTAAATATAAAGTTCATCTTTTTCTTGATGAATTTACACGATATAACGATAAAGAGGTTGTTGAATCTTTTGTTTTTCTATTGAACAAACTAGGGTATGAAGTTCTTTTCCCAAAACACATTGAAAGTGGACGAGCATCTCTTTCTAAAGGTTTGCTTAAAAGAGCTCGAAGGATAGCAATAAAAAATGTTAGTTTATTAAAAAATGTTATTAGTAATGAAATTCCATTAGTTGGGATTGAACCATCTGCAATCTTATCATTTAGGGATGAATATCCGATTCTGGTTGGCATGGAACTCAAAAAAGAGGCGGAAAAGCTTGCTCAAAATTGTCTGTTATATGATGAATTTATAATGCAGGAATTTGAAAAAGGACATATTACTGCAAGTCAATTTACTGATAATTATAGTTTCATAAAATTACATGGCCATTGTCATCAGAAATCACTGGCAACTGTTGAACCATCGGCAAAAATGCTCTCTATACCTGTAAATTATAAAGTTGACATCTTACCTACAGGTTGTTGTGGAATGGCTGGTTCATTTGGCTACGAAAAGGAACATTATGAAATATCAATGCTAATTGGAGAGCAATCTTTATTTCCATTAGTTAGAGAGGCTTATGCAAATCAAATAATTTCTGCACCTGGTGTATCATGCAGGCAACAAATTCTTGATGGAACTGGAGTTAAAGCCCTGCATCCAATTTCAGTTTTAAAAAATGCACTTTTGACAACTTAATATTATTAAATGGAAAATATTCAAATGGTTGATTTAAGAAATCAATACCTAAATATTAAAGAAGAGATTGATAAAGAAATACAGAAGGTTTTAAATGATAGCGATTTTATCAACGGGAAAAAAGTTAATGAATTCGCTAATAATTTAAAGAATTACATGGGGTGCGAGTTTGTAATACCCTGTGCAAATGGAACTGATGCAATTCAAATTGCTCTTATGGCTCTTGGATTAAAACCAGGTGATGAAGTGATTGTTCCAGCATTTACATATGTTGCTACAGCAGAAGTTGTTGGATTATTAGGATTAGTACCTGTAATGGTAGACGTGGATATAGACTCTTTTTGTATTACAGCATCAAATATTGAAAAAGCAATTACTAATAAGTCAAAAGCTATTGTGCCGGTTCATTTATTTGGACAATGTTGTGATATGGAGCCAATAATGAAAATCGCTAAAAAACATAGACTATTTGTAATTGAAGATAACGCACAAGCATTAGGTGCCAAATATAAATTTTCTGATGGTCGTATTTTGAGAGCAGGTACAATTGGAGATATTGGCTGCACTTCATTTTTCCCTTCGAAAAATTTAGGTTGCTACGGAGATGGAGGTGCAATTTTTACAAACAATCCAGAACTAGCAACCAAAATGAAGATGATTGCAAATCATGGTCAGAGGATTAAATACCATCATGATATTATTGGATGTAATTCAAGATTAGATACAATTCAAGCAGCTATTCTTGATGTGAAATTAAAAAGATTAGATGAATATGAACAACACAGATACAATGTTGCAAGTTACTATTCTAAAGGACTGATTGGACTAAATAAGTATATAGTAACTCCTAAAGAAATGAAATACTCTACTCATGTTTATCATCAATACACATTACTAGTTCTAAATAATAAAAGAACTGAATTGAAGGATTTTCTTGAAAAGAAAAACATCCCTACGATGATATACTATCCAGTTCCACTTAGCAAACAAAAAGCTTTTGAAAATATCATTAAAGAAGGCGGAAAACTTACAAACTCTTTAAATCTTGTTAATTCTGTACTATCACTTCCAATAGATACAGAACTTAAGTCAGAACAAGCTAATTATATCATTAAACAACTTAACGAATTTTATATCAATTACTGATGATTGCTAAAAATATTTTTGACTTTTCATTATCACTAATTGGAATAATTATATTATGGCCAATACTTCTAGTCATATATTTATGCATAAAAATTTTCATGCCTGATGGACCTTGCATTTTTCAACAAAAGAGAATAGGTAAAAATGGTACTATTTTTACAATGTATAAATTTCGAACAATGTATACTAACCATAATGGTTGTAGTATTTCAGTGAAAGGCGAAAGAAGAATCACACCTCTAGGTTCGATTCTTAGAAGATTTAAACTTGATGAGTTACCCGAATTATGGAATGTTTTAATTGGTGACATGAGTTTTGTTGGGCCTAGACCAGATGTTCCCGGTTATGCTGATAAATTGAGTGAAGATGATAAAATTTTACTATCAATTCGTCCTGGCATAACTAGCCCTGCAAGTTTAAAATACATTAATGAAGAGGAATTACTAGCAAAACAAAAAGATCCAATAAGATATAATAACGAAGTGATTTGGCCAGATAAAGTAAGAATAAATATTAATTATATCAAAAAAAGAACTCTACTTATAGATTTAAAAATTATTTTTTACACAATATTGGGGAAAAATATTAATAATGACTGGGCAAATTAATTTATTTTGTAACATATAATGAATAATAAAAAAATCTGGCTCTCACTGGCTCATATGGGTGGTGAGGAGCAAAAATTTATACAATCTGCCTTTGATACAAACTGGGTGGTTCCTCTTGGCCCAAATGTGGATGGGTTTGAGAAGGATTTGGAGGAATTTCTGGGACTGAAGGCTGCTAATGTGGTGGCATTAAGTTCTGGGACTGCAGCTATCCATCTGGCATTGATTCATCTGGGGGTGCAGCTTGGAGACGAAGTGATCTGCCAGTCATTTACATTTTCGGCATCGGCTAATCCTATTGCATACCTTGGGGCTAAGCCTGTTTTTGTAGATAGCGAGGTGGAGACTTGGAACATTGATCCAAAGTTGCTTGAAATTGCTATTGAGGATAGAATTAAGGTCACAGGAAATAAGCCAAAGGCAATTATTCCTGTGCATCTTTATGGAATGCCGGCAAAGATGAATGAAATTATAGAAGTGGCGACCAGATATGGAATTCCCATACTGGAGGATGCGGCCGAGGCACTTGGCTCAAAATACAAGGGACGTTTTTGCGGAACCTTCGGTGAATTTGCCTGCCTCTCCTTCAATGGGAACAAGATTATTACAACTTCTGGTGGTGGGGCATTAGTCTGTTCTAACGCCGAGACCGCTGGGGTTACAAAATTTCTGGCGACCCAGGCGCGTGATAACGCGCCGCACTATCAACATTCACATATTGGTTACAACTATAGATTGAGTAATATCTGCGCAGGAATTGGAAGAGGGCAAATGTTAGTTCTGGATGAACATATCTCCGTGAGAAGGGAGATAAATAGCAAATACAAGAAGATGTTACAGGGCTTGCCAGGCATATCATTTCTAAGTAACCCTTCCGATGAATTTGAATCAAATATGTGGTTAACCTGCATATTGGTTGACCCTAAAGTTGCCGGCTTTACTCGTGAAGATTTGAGATTAGCAATGGAGGATGCAAATATTGAAACTCGGCCTCTATGGAAACCTATGCACCTCCAACCTGTGTTTGAGAAATATCCATTTTATGGAAATTCAGATAGTAGCAGAAATACTAGTTTCTCAACATATCAAGGACAATTACCCGATTTTGATAAAAGTATTTCCGGGCAGCTTTTCAAAAAAGGTCTATGCCTACCCTCCCATCCTGGATTGAGTGATGAGGATTTAAAGAGAGTTAGTGAAGTAGTATTAAGATTGGCCGAAAAATAGTAAGAGACAACTATTTCCCCAACTCTATCAACTTATCAAAATAGGATTTCAGGTATTGTCTGTGTGTAACAAAAACTATTGTTACCTCTGGCTTTAATCTAAGCAGTGTTTCCATTATCTCTTTTTCTGAATCTGTATCTAACGCAGATGTGGCTTCGTCCAGTAGTAGCAGTTTGGGTCTGCGTAGGAGGACGCGGGCGAGGGCCAGGCGTTGTCTTTCGCCTCCGGAGAAGTGGTAGTTATAGTTTGATATGTGGGTGTCAAGGCCACTCTTTTCTCTGGTTATAAGGTTTTCTGCATTTACACTCCTGAGGGTATCCATAATAAACCGGTCTCGCATTCCCGGGCTTTCATTTTCCATATTACTGTCCCAGATAAGGTTATCTCTAATGGTTCCGTCAATAAAGAAGGAGTCCTGCGGGAGATATCCAATACTTAATCTCCATGCCGGAAGCATTTCCTGAGTAATTTGTAATCCATCTACATACAATGAGGATTGCGGGTTGAGGATTCCGGTTATTATATCTATTAGGGTTGTCTTCCCTGCTCCGGATTTTCCCATTATCCCGGTAATACTCTTTGCTTCAAAGGTTGCCCAAAAATCCTTAAACAGATATTTTCCGGGAGTGTGCGCAAATGTAAGGCTGCGTATCTCCACTCTATTGCTAAACTCTATCTCTGTTTGGCTTTTCTCCCTTTTAAACTCTCTCTCTTCAAGCTCACTCTCGAGTCTCTCGACCGATTTTACCGCCTCTTTGTTTGAGTACATATTGTTTATGTCGCCGTTCAGAGTCATAAACTGCGGAAAAATCCGGGAAAAGAGAAGTATTAAAACAACCATTGAAGGGAGCTGCATCTCCATCTTTTCATATGCCAGGTAAATAAATATTACCAACAGAACAACTCCGGCAATTGTAAACAGTAGCTGGGGTATGGCTCTGTTTTTTGCCTGTTTGTACTGGTTTGCTGACATTCTCTTATTTGTGTCGTTGAATTTATTAAAGTAGAACTCCTCAGAATTATGAGCTTTCGCAATCTTTACGGTGGTCCAAAAATCATCTGCCTCCTTGAGCATTTGTCTGTTTAAAAATATGTTCCCGGCTCCCAGTTTCAATGCCTCAGTAAGGTATCTTCGCAACAGAAGAAATAGTAATACTCCGGATAATGAAACAATCAGTGTAAACTTCCAGGATATCAGGAGTGCCAGGAAAATATGAGTTGCAATAAATATCCCCTTTTTTGCCAGCTCGGTAAAATAGTAATAATATACCGCCAGTTTGGGAATATCTGAGGTCAATACCTGTATATGGTTGTGTTTACTCTTACCGTTCAGATAACTCCAGTCGCTTGTAATAACCTTTTTGTACAATCGCTTTCGTTTGTTGTAGAGGTACTCCTGCTGATAATCAACCTGCGAAAGGCTTCTTGCGTAGCTTAGAAGTGCAGAGAAGAGGAGAACTGCTGAATAAATTACAAGTATTGTTATAAGGTTTAACTCTATGCCCAGATTCTGAGCAAATTTTGCTGCCAGTGCTGTAATGCCGGTTCCTGCCGCTTCAGACTGGGTTGGGTCCAGTAGCCCAAGGAGTGGAATCAGGAGTAATATTGTAATACCCTGTGTAAACCCGTGAATAAGTGTAAGGAGAAAGGTTAAAATGAGTTTTAACGGCCTGAATGTGATAAAATCATTAAGTACTCTGCGTTTGATAATACTGTATGGTCTGTAGAAAAAGTAGGCGAGCTTTGACTTTGAATCAATCTCCTCCAGATCGCCATTTCTTAAAAAGAGTGAAGATATCAGTTTTGCTCTGTAATCCAGGTCTTTGAACATAATGAATCTATAAAATATTCCATTCAGCATCTCTTTGATTGAAGATATCTCCTTTACCTCTGAATTCATAGATTTCACCGGGTAATTCTCAAATAATCCGGGAATCTTATTATCACCTTTAAATGGTGTCTCAACGGCGAATATGCACCCCAAAAGATGATTTGTCTGTGCAATTATTCTCCCGGCCTTGAACTCTCTGGCCAATTTATTAAAACCCATACGATTTATTAAATCGTAATTGTAATCCTTTAAATCGACAAGCCACTTTAGCCTGCTCCAGCTGTGTCTCGAACCGTGAATCATCAGAAAGAGCACTTCCAGATCTGGAGAAAGCGTTCTGATCCTTCTGCCGGCCAGTTCAATTGTCTGAGTGTTTTCAGATACTATTTGCTTTAGCCTCTCCTGCTTAACTGGCACTCCTTGCATAAGGGTCCAGTGAATTTCAAGTGTAATGTTTTTATTGCAATTGGTGAGGCTTACGTGGTGAACAGACTCAAGAATAAGCTCCCTCTGGGCAGGATTTTCCGGCCAGAAAACTCCTTTTGTTAAAGAGAACCCACTATTCAAAAGGACTTTCAATACATCATCTATTTTCTCCTTATCTATGAGGAGGTCTATATCGTGCGAAATTCTTACTGCAGAGTCTCCATATATTCGGTATGATAATGCCGGTCCTTTTAATGAGATAAACGGGATTTTGCAATTGTCAAGTAATTCGCAAATTTTTAGAAATTCCATTGTAAAATTGAGCAGCTTTCTCTTCTCTTCAATATACTTTGTACCGCTCTCCTCCCCCAGAATTTTATCTATCTGCTGATGACTTAAACGGTGTCTTTTGTGCAGATAGTTTCTATTTGTAAATTTTTCTACCATTTGATATCATTTCTTCTCCAAAGATATTTAAGAATAGGGGTTTTTATCTACTTTTACCTAATAATATTGTTACTTTTTATGGACTACAGGATAACCCATTTAAAACAGCTGGAGACCGAGGCGATTGAGATTATCCGCGAGGTGGCTGCAAATTTTGAAAATCCGGTAATGCTCTACTCTATTGGGAAGGACTCATCTGTTATGCTTCGGCTTGCGCAGAAGGCATTCTGGCCGGACAAAATTCCCTTTCCTCTAATGCATATTGATACAAAATGGAAATTCAGTGAGATGATTGAATTTAGGGAGAGAATGTGCAGGGAGATAGGTTTTGATCTAATCGTCTTTACTAATCCTGAGGGTATTGAGAAGAGAATTAGTCCTTTTGAAAACGGCTCCGAGGTTCATACGCGAATAATGAAGACCGATGCTTTAAAAATGGCTCTAAATAAATTTGGATTTGATGCAGCTTTTGGCGGTGCCAGAAGAGATGAAGAAAAGTCAAGGGCAAAGGAGAGAATTTTCAGTTTCAGGGATGAGTTTCAACAGTGGGATCCTAAGAATCAGAGACCTGAATTGTGGAATATATATAATACTAAAGTCAAAAAGGGTGAGTCAATTAGAGTTTTTCCTTTGTCAAACTGGACTGAGCTGGACATATGGCTATATATACAGAGGGAGTCTATTCCAATAGTGCCGCTCTATTTTGCAAAGGAGAGATTTGTTGTTGAGCGGGATGGTGCTCTGATTTTAGTGGATGATGAGAGAATGAAATTCAGAGATGATGAGAAAGTTTTACAAAAAATGGTTCGCTTCCGGACGCTTGGCTGTTATCCGCTTACAGGAGCAATTGAGTCAAATGCATCAACAATTGATGAGATTGTAAGGGAGATGTTGCTTGTTACCACTTCTGAGAGGCAGGGGCGGGT
>Ga0209417_1007565_pt1 | contig 10379 bp, 8 predicted proteins | sample RifGroF2_FD_184002 | JGI IMG/M metagenome (GOLD analysis project Ga0209417, IMG submission 184002) | Groundwater microbial communities from Rifle, Colorado, USA - Groundwater F2 (SPAdes) (version 2) | ecosystem: Environmental > Aquatic > Deep subsurface > Groundwater | place: Rifle, Colorado... | reverse complement strand
CTTTTATTGTGACTTTTGTATATATGCTCATCTTCGTTTTGCATCATAGCAAAATATACTTGCCATTTTTTTACGATGCAAGCATCGGGGAATTAAACCCTCCTCTGATTAAAACAACTCTAAAATATAGCACTTGAAAAAAAAATTAATATTAAGTTTGACTTCATCATTTCAAATCTTGAAGAAATCGGAAAGCGTATTATATTGTTGTAAATATATTAATAACAGAGGATGATTTAGGTATGTTCAGAAAAATAATTCTCTCCCTCTCCATTGTTTTCGCCCTTGTTTTCTATGTTAACGCACAGGAAGAAAAAAAGGCCGAAACCACCCCTGCCCCTTCAAATGACACAACAAAAGTTGAAACTGCCGCTCCCGCAGATACTAAGGCCGTGACTGATGACAAAGTTGCTCCGGCACCTGACGATGGCGCTGTTCCTTTCCAGCACACTATATGGAACAAAATGGTTTGGTACATACCGAACCGTTGTCTCGACCTCGATGATATTATTTCAACCTCTATAGGAGTTGGCCCGGAAATTTCCTTGTACGTCAGGGCGACTAACTATCTTCAGTTCGGCGGCGCTTACGGAGAGAAATATTTTCTTGCCAAAAATTATCACCGTCAGTACGGCGGCGGCTATTACGACGGCTGGAATTTGGGTTTTCTCTGCCTCTCCAAGGACTATGGATATGTTGATCCCTCTTTCGGTTTGGTGAAAAACTATGTTTATGAGCATAAAAATTTCAGCATCCCCTCATTCAAGAACGATATTTACAAAGACCATATCGTTGATTTCTGGGCCATTGAAGCAAGAGTGGGCTGGCTCCTCAACTTTAGCATAGCAGTGCATCCCGTTGAAATCGTTGATTGCATCCTCGGAATCTTCTTCCTTGACTCCATGAAAGACGATGAAGATGGTTCATGGAGAGATTTAAGACACTAATTTTTCAGACACAATTTTATCTGATTTGGTAAACTCCCGCATTTCGCGGGAGTTTTTTTTAGAACTGAATATGGCAATATTTCAATTTTCAGCCCGTTTCATGCTTCCATTTCCAGATAACTTTCAGGAATTCCGGGACTACCGTCCTGATTTTAGCTTCTCCTATGCCTTTTATTCTCAGGGCTTCTTCCGGCGTAACAGGCATCTTTCGGGCAAGCTCCGTAAGCGCGATATCCTGCAGAATACAGTAAGGAGGTATTTTTTTCCGTTCAGCCATTTCCTTTCTGAGTTCCCTGAGTCTTTCAAAAAGCTCACTGTTCCGTGTATTGAAATCTTCAGTATTTAAAGGTCCCTCTGATTTAGACGGATTTTTCTTTGGTACAGTACACTTTTTCTTCTCCGTTGCGTTTAGTTTCATCTCGGGGAAATCAAGCTTTACAGTTCTGCATCTCCTGAGAACGCTCCATCCGTCGGCGCTGACTTTGATGCAGGGATATTCAGGGTTCCCGGTACGCGCGATACATTCAACATTTTCCAGCGCTTTCATAAAGAGAAGGATGTTATTCTGGCTGAGATTTTTCAGAATGCCGAAATTCGGATGCCGGTCCAGGCCCAAATCCACTATTTCCGGTCTTTTAGCGCCGGCAAGTATCTGGCTTATTCTGCCGCGCCCGAAACGTCCGTCAAAATCTGAAACCGTTGAAAGTATTATCCTGATGATTTCCATTTCACCTCCACTGGCCTCTCTCAAGGAAGCGTGAACTGCCCCGGTACAGCGATCACAGTTATTGCATTTCCACTCCAGCGTATCCTCTCCGAAATACGATATAAGAAAACTCTGCCTGCAATCTCTCGAATTGGTATAGCTTATGACCTCATCAAGCCTGGCTATCTCGAAATCCAGTTTCTGCCTCAACGCTTCAAAATCAATATCCAGCGCCTTCTTCTCCGGACACAGAAGCTCCGTTGTTCTGCCTGAAAACGGCGGTATCCACTCAATACACTCCCCGTCGAGCGCTCTCAGAACACGTTTTATCTGCTCAACGTTTAACCCCGCGACATCGGCCAGCATCTCATAAGTGCATGACATCGGCGCGTTCAACTGCGCCCCGAAATGATTAATACAGCGGCAGATGAAACGTGAACGCTGAGTGGACTGCGCGAAATGCTGCCGCGAAAGACTTTCCGGATTTCCGGTAAAGCGCAAAGTTCCGGTATTCTGCTGTTTGAAGCCACGCTCGACATAGCCGTATTTCTCCAATATGCGCATAGCGCTGCTTATGTGGTTTTCTGATTTGGCTTCGGGAACAAACGCCTGCAATTCGGAAAGCTTCAGTTCCAGAATATTCGTTTTCTTTTTCTCGGCAATATCAAGAAGCGTTAAGTAAAGGCCCTTCAGTACCGCTTCAGACGGATTGCTCAAATCAATGAGAAATTCCTGAACATAACGGTCGCTGAATGAAAAGAGCAGAACACATTCCGCCGGTTCGCCATCCCGTCCCGCCCTGCCGGCCTCCTGATAGTACGCTTCAAGAGAACCCGGAATATTATAATGAATAACTCTCCGCACATCCGGCCTGTCTATTCCCATTCCGAAAGCATTCGTAGCGACAAGCACAGGGGCGGCTTCATTCATAAATTTTTCCTGCGCGTCAGTCCGGTCTTCATCACTCATACCCGCGTGATATGGGGTAAGCTCAAACTCTTTGCTCAACTGTTCAACCGCTTTTCTGGTGGACGCGTAGATTATCGTCGGAACAGGCGTTTTGAGAAGCCTTGAAAGCGCCGCGCCTTTCTGTTCTCCCGTATTACAATTCATAACAGAAAAAGCAAGATTGGGACGTTTGAAACCCGCGACAAGCACGTGCATATCCGCACGGCGCAGTTGTTCCTTTATGTCGTCCCTGACTTTCGGCGTGGCTGTAGCGGTAAACGCGCATACCTGCGGAACGTTATAGTCAGCTATCGCCTTCCCTATCCGCAGATACGAAGGACGGAAATCATGCCCCCACTGGCTTATGCAATGCGCTTCGTCAACAACCATCATCGAGGGCGGCTGATGCTCTATCAGCTGCTGAAAAGAACTCATATTAAAACGCTCCGGCGCTATATAGAGAAGCTTCTGCTCTCCTATGGCGGCCCCGCGCAAAATGCGTTGCTGCTCCTGCGGCGACACGGTACTGTTCACAAAAGCCGCCGGAATGCCTCTCTCCCGCAATGCGTCCACCTGGTCCTTCATCAGCGAAATGAGTGGAGAAACAACAATACCATAACCAGGCTTCATAAGTATAGGCAATTGATAACAGAGGGACTTCCCCGCTCCGGTCGGCATGATGACACACAAATCCCGGCCTTCCAGAATGCGCATGACAACATCTTCCTGATTGTCGAGAAAGCTTTCAAATCCGAAGTATCTCTTCAGTGCCGCGAGGGCTTTTTTGCCGGAATCTTCCATAATTACGCAAAAATACAATTCTTTAAAATATGCAAATGACAGACATATATTTATATATCCTCATAGGAAAAATAAAAGCTGACACCTGAAAATAGAGGGGCCTTTATTCACTATATTTTCTTTTTTCATTCTCAAGCGCTATTGATTATTCAGTACATGAAGGCTATTATATCAGTAACGAGAAAACAATTCGTCTGATATTATATTACTATCTTGTCCGTCAGACATTTACAATCAAACACAGGCAGCTTGAAAATGTGGAAGAAAAAAGATTACGTCACCAGCGGACTGCATAAAATACGCGAAAAAATCCCGGCGGCAACCAATCAGGTGCTGAACAGAAGTGATGACACTGACGAAGACGCCAAATCAAAAAAATCACCGATGGATGAAAGCCTCCGCAAAGCCCTGGAAAAACGCAGGGATGAATTTCTGAAAAACCGCCGCGACATAACAAGCCGCCTCACCGAAGCCTTGGCGGTCATCCCTGATGACACGTCCCTCTATAGCTCAATTCTGGAAGAAATCGAAAAATCACGGAAAACTTTTACCGAACTCATGGAGAAGCTCCAGGCCATTGATGAAACAAAATGGGATAACGAAAACTTCTCGGCTGAACTTGCAGATGCCACAAAAACAACTGAAAATTCCCGTCTGGAATATTTAAGGCTTTCCGCTAAACTGGAAAGAATTAAAGATAACCGCAAAGGTGAAATGGACACTAAACCTGATTCATTCATCCTTGAACTCACCTCCCTTTCATTTAAACAACTTTTCAGGTTCGGGCTCATATTTTATCTCCCCCTCATGGTTTCAATATTCATAGCGGCTTTCTTTATTATCGCCGCTATTGTTTTCTCAATGAGGTTCTGACAAATGATCGCGCAAAAGAGAAAACATGTTCCTGTCGATTACTGGAAGCACCAGCAAAACAGACGCAAACTTACAAATTACCTGCGGACCGGCAATTTCAAGAAAATAGCAGGCTCTCCAATTTATGCTATGGATACCCAACGCCGCAGGTCCATATTGCTGCTGGCGGCCTTTCTTTTTGTCTTCACCGGTCTATACTTCGTTTTTTTTTAGGAGTATCGGCATGAAATTCACAGTCAGACAACTTCACGTGGGCGGATTGGATGATAACTTTTCCTATCTCATCCATGAAAGTGTCTCCGGGGCCGCCGCCCTTCTCGATCCCTGCGGAGATGAGCGGATTATCAGAAACGCCGTCAAAGAAGCCGGCAATATCGTTCCCGCGTATATCCTGATTACCCACGGACATCATGACCATATATCCGGCATCGCGGCGGCACAGAAATATTTTACCGCGCCCATCGCGGCGCATCCGGCCGCTTCTTTCAGGTACGACATACATCTTGAGAACAGACAACGCCTTAAGTTCGGCGATTCTTACATTGAATGTCTCTATACTCCCGGTCACAGCGCGGACAGCGTTATATACAGGCTCGGGGATGACAGCGCCGTTTTCACGGGAGATACTCTTTTCATTGACTATTGCGGCTACTGCGCGCCAAAAACAATGTTCGAAACTATGAGAAACGTAATTTTTCCGCTGGCCGATTCCAATATAGTTTATCCGGGACACGACTATGGACATACCCCCTGCGCGCCGCTGGGAGAACAGAAAAAAGACAACCCCTATCTCCGCATAACGGATTATGAAGAATTCCGAAGGGAATTAAAAAACCTTTAACATAAAAACAGGAGGTGTTTTATGCCGTTGATAAAAGTGCTGACATCAGTCAAATGCGAAAAAGAAAAAAAAGAGAATGCCGTCAAAGCCCTCTCAAAGCTTCTGACAGAAGGTACAGGTAAACCGGAAAAATATGTGGCATCCATCATTGAGGATGACGCTGTAGTGGCATTCGCCGGGGAAATTGAAAATTCAGCCTTCGTGGAAGTCAAAGGCATCGGCGGTCTCACCCCTTCTGTCAATAAAAACCTCAGCGCGTCAATCTGCAAATACCTGAACTCCGAACTAGGCATAGACCCTGATAAAGTCTATATAAATTTCACGGATGTCGCCGCCACTAACTGGGGCTGGAACAGCGCCACCTTCGGCTGATTCTCATTTCTAATAGCGCTGCTTTATTTTCCCCTCTCTTGTCTTTGAACGAGGAGGGGAAGTTTACTTTTCAGAACAGCTTTATGCTTAAAAGTACTCAGGACTTCTCACGGCTGTTTTTTGCCGTCTAGATTGATGAGTTCATTGAAGAGCCCTTTTTCAGCTTTCAACTTATCTTCATTGCCATAGACACAGATGGAGGATTTGGCAAGGGTGTCCTTCAGCAATTTTGACATGTTTCTGATATCAGCCGGGGTGCACGTGAAGATTTCATCGCGTTCCTTTTGAACTTCGTCTTTTGTAATTTTCGATAAATATCTGGAAAAAGCCCTGCCGCCTTTTGAATTGGGATCTTTTGGAGTATCCATTCCGGAAATAACACCGATTATAACCTTATCCAATTCGTCTTGAGTCTGTTTAAAATCCTTCAGAAATTCAGGGGTTTTGTTATAAACATCCAATGTTTCCTTCAGATTGGGATCGCGATAACTGCTGAAAACCAGACGGCCATTAGGAGAACTTGAAAACCATCCGCCATACGCGCCGCCAAGAACCCTTATACGGTTCCATATCCAATTTTTCGATACAATTCTGTTCAGAACGTGCATTTTGCCGTTCCATGAAAAACCTGCTTCTTTGAAGTTGCCGCCTTCCATAACGTACTGTACTTTCACCGCTCCGAGGAGTGCTTCATTTTTCCCGAAAGGTGTGAGTTTCCAATTCTGCGCCGGATGGTTTTCCGTCCGTAATTTCCCGGTAAAGGATACGAGTGATTTTTCAAATTCAGCTTTATTGTCCTTATCACAGACAGACGTGGCTGTCAGAGTATTTTTTGAAAAAAGAAGCGCTGCGGTTTTCCTGAGATTGGCGGAAATTTCATCTGCTTTAGTGTCAAAATTTTCATAGAGATTTTTTATGAACCAGTAATATTCAAGACCTCCGGTAATTTCTTCAAAAACGCCCTGCCGGAAATCATCGGCGAAAAGTCTTATCGACGCGTAAGACATCCCTCCTTCACCGCTCGCGCTGGCCATCAGGTCGGCGTAATGACGGGATATAATAGTTTTAAGCCTCTCCTTATCGGAATAATTTGTCCTGTCTATTATCTCCTCAATCAAAGAAAACATCTCAGCGCTTTTACCCCTCAGGCATTTGGAGCGCAGTGCGAATTTTACAAACATTTTAGAGTCATCATGTCTTTCCTGGAAAATTGAAAATCCGGAACTGAAACCACCCGTATGCAGATTGATTAACTTTTCCAGTTCCTGAAAATCAGTTTTATCAGTGGAAGCCTTACCCAGTACCCGGGAGAGAAGCACCGCATAAGGGAGAAGTTCCCGCGGCAAAACCTCTGCGCCAAAAAACAATTTTGCGTAAATCACCCCGCTGCAGTTATCCAGATAACTGAGATAGGGAACGCCTGAATTTTCCGTTGCTGATATATCTTCCCACTGCGCCTTTCTGCTGATATCCTTGAGTTTAAGAGAAGGCACTGCCGCAAGGGCTTCGGGACTGTCTTCCATCTTCTGATATTCAATAAGTTCATTTGTTTCCTTCACCAAGGCGTCAAGCTGAGCGTTCGAAAGAGAGGTTTTGTATGCCGCAAGTTTTTCAGCAAGCTTCGCGTCATTTTCTTTTTCCAGGCCGGGCTTCGGATTTAATTCCACGAGCACCCCCACGGGCTTCTGCAACAGATATTGGAAAATTACAGTCTGGAGATACCCCTCCTTCACGGCTTTTCGTATTTCAGCAAGAGTTTTCTCATATTCCAACGCTTTAAAAGGATTGTTTTCATCCACCCAACTGTAATCGCGAAGAATTCCGAAGAGACACGTCAAACCTTTCTGCGCAGAATTGGCACGCTCGCGGAAGCTGAACTCAATCCTGTTCAAAATCCCTTCAAGTGTGACTTTGTCAATACCTTTTTCGGCCGCGGAACGGAAAACATCCATCGCTATTTCCTGCAACTTTTCAGCGTCCCCCTCAGAACAGCTCTGCGCCTGTATTCCGAAGATATTGTAAGGCCCGGAACTGTGAGCGTAAGCATTTACCTTATCCGTCATCCCTGCATCGCGCAATGCTTTGCGAAGGGGCGCAGCCTCCTGATTCACCAGAGCATCGGCAATCAGGTCAAGCGCCCAGGAGAGTTTGGTATCTTTAGACGGGCCTGTTAAAAAAGTCATACTGATATAAGTTTTTTTCTTCATATCGGAAGCTCCCGGCACTGGATAATTGCCCGATATTTTTTTTATTCCGCCGAGCGTCTTATTATAAGGTATGGGCGCAGAAAAAGAGTTTTTGTCATAATGTGAAAGATATCCCGCGTCTATAAATTTAAGCTCTCTGTCCAAATCGGCATCCCCGTAAAGGAATATGAAAGAATTAGAGGGAGTATAGAACTTTTTGTGAAAATTCTTTATGTAATCATAACTGAGCTGCGGTATCGCGTCGGGATGCCCGCCGGAAGAAACTCCCAGGCTGGTGCCGGAAAAAAGATTTTTTGAACTGAGATAATAAAGCAGAGACTGCGGGTTTGAAAAACCGCCTTTCATCTCATTATAGACAATGCCGCGAATCATGAGCGGCGCGTCTTTGTCCGTAAGCTCGTAATGCCAGCCCTCGCGCTTCAATATCCGCTCGTCATCCAAAAGACGCGGATGGAAAACCGCGTCCAGATAAACGTCCATCAGGTTAAAATAATCCTGTTCGTTCATGCTCGCTACAGGATAGACAGTGGCCAAAGGCATAGTCATGGCATTCAGAAATGTCTTCATCGAGCCGCCTTTGCTGAGAACATCAAAAGGACTCTTGACTGGGAACTTTTTTGAGCCGTCAAGAACGGAATGTTCCAGAATATGCGGAGTCCCGCAATCATTTTCAGGAAGGGTGTTAAAAATTACCGCGAAAGTTTTATTGGAATCATCTGCGGCAATTTTGAAAAGCCGCGCCCCGCTTTTGACATGCTCAAAAAACAGGCACTCTGCCCCGACTTCTTTTATGAAACGTTTTTCTTTAAGCTTGAAACCATGCCTGAGCTCGCCGGCTGCCATATTCTCAGCGGCAGATAGTGAAAAGAAGCTTGAAATAAAGAGGAACGAATACAGAAAACAGAAAGTAAGTTTTGAGAGCATGGAAATATCCTTTGTTTGTGATGGATAAGCTTACAGCATCCCGCGATATTTCGCAAGTGCCCAGGCATGGTTTTTATTAATGACCTATAACGCTCCGTACCTGTAAGCTTTGGGGGAAATCCCCGTGGCATCCTTAAAAACACGACTGAATGAATAAAGTGATTCGTATCCGCATTTTGACGCTATATCGCCAATTCTCATGCTGGTACTGCTCAAAAGCTTACGTGCGTTCAAGAGCCTGAGCTCCTTCGCGTATTTTCCCATGCTGATACCCATGGTCTTTTTATATACCGCACGAAGACGGCTGGGAGAATATGAAAACTTTCCGGCAAGTTCATCTACCGAAACATGACGTGAAATATTCATAGCCAGAAATTTATTTATTCTGTCAACCAGTGCCTTTTCATGGGACTGAACAATATTCAGCATCTCCGGAAGCCCTAAAAATTCTGAAATCATTATTTCGTTGAGAATAAGAGAAGTGAACAGTACAATTCTCGCGGCCTCGGCCTTCCTTTTTAAATTCGCGCCGATATAGGCATTCAGAACTAGACGCAGATACTCAAGTGTTCTCTCATTAAGCTTGCTTATCCGCCCTCTGAGAGTTTCCAATTCTCTGTATTCCTTCTTCTCAAAAGTTATGAAAATCCATTTTATATCTTTCGGAAAAGAAAAATGATGATATTGATAAGGAAAAATCAGAAGGCAGTGCATTGCCGGAAGCTTGTACCGTACATAATCCAGAACAGCCTCTCCGTCTCCCTCAAGATTTATCGCAAGCAGAAAACGGTAATGCAGATTTCCTGAAGCCCTGGCCGGATACCGTTTTGCATGGCGCGCGGCAACAATCACATTTTCAGGAATAAAAAAATCCGTTTCCGCCGTGCCTTTGTAATAAGTCTCAGGCTCCGGTACTTTCAGAAGTCTGCTTTCTATTTCACCGAGAATATCCATATAACAGTCACTTTGGATAAATAAACAGTCATTTTACCTATTTATTTAAATAAAATAATATGATAGAATACTAAGAGATACTTAAAATTCAACATAGGAAATGATTTTTAAATGAAAACTCAGGGCATAGGCGTTATCGGTTGCGGTGCGAGAACTCAGGGACTGAGCAGCAGAGCAAAAAGAATCGGACTGGAGATAAAGGCTTTCTGCGATATCGAAAAAGAAAAAGCTGTAAAATTCAAAAAACAACACGCTCCCGAAGCAAAAATCTATGATGACTATAAAGAACTCGTAAAAGACCCGGAAATTGATTGGGTATTGATCGGCTCATGCAATTCCATGCACGCTGAACAGACCATCGCGGCATTCGAGGCGGGGAAAAACGTATTCTGTGAAAAACCTCTTGCCATAAGCATGAAACAATGCGCCGCCGTCAAAAAAGCACACGAGAAGAGTGGCAAGAAGCTTATGATAGGCTTCACTCTCCGCTACAGCAGCATGTACAGAAAAATAAAAGAACTTCTGGACGGCGGCACAATCGGCAGAATACTAAGTTTTGAATTTAACGAAACGCTGAATTTCAATCACGGCGGACACATTATGTGCTGTTGGCGCCGCAAAAGGGAAACAACCGGATGCCACATCCTTGAAAAGTGCTGCCATGACATAGACATAGCAAACTGGCTGACAGATTCAAGAGCAAAAAGAGTGGCTTCTTTCGGAGGGCTCAATTTTTTCACTCCGGAAAATGCGCATCACCGTGAAAAACTCTCCAAGAGCAAAGAAGGACACCCGGCCTACTGTAC
>Ga0209417_1007563_pt1 | contig 10380 bp, 9 predicted proteins | sample RifGroF2_FD_184002 | JGI IMG/M metagenome (GOLD analysis project Ga0209417, IMG submission 184002) | Groundwater microbial communities from Rifle, Colorado, USA - Groundwater F2 (SPAdes) (version 2) | ecosystem: Environmental > Aquatic > Deep subsurface > Groundwater | place: Rifle, Colorado... | reverse complement strand
GCACCGCCGATACCGAACATGCCGGCAAAGAACCCAGACAGCGCACCTCCTGAGAAAGCCGCAGTATTGCTGGCCGGAATCTTGAATTTAGATTGGTACATAAGGAATACAGCGTACACTACCAAAAAACTCCCCAGCACCCGAAGTAGCGTGGGCTGATCCGCTCCCAGCGACAGGGATGCACCAAGGTAACTGGCGGCGAGACCGATGAGCCCAAACCAAAGAATGAGTTTAAGATTTATCCCCTGCCGGAACAGCGCCACCTTCCAAATATCGCCAAACCAGTGGATGATGGCAACCAAAAATATCGCTTCCACCGGCGGCAGGAACATAACCAGCACCGGGATCATGATGGTGGAGGTGCCGAAACCGGTGATGGTCCCGATAGTGCTGGCGATAAGAGTCAGCAGGGCTATGTAAAATACTTCCATGCAGCAATTATATCATTCCTCGCTTGTCTCGTTTGATTTTTAGCCTTTTTAGTCGGCTTTTCGCTAAGGTAGCCCAGCTAAGAACACCGATAGCAGTCAAAACTGCTTCTTTTTCTGCAGGCTTAAGTGAACGCTTGCCCGAAAGCTTTATTAAAATTTCAACCGCTTCTTTGTAGTCCATAAATTTTAAGCACGTGGGTCAGCCTGTCGATTTCTCTTCTTTTGCTAATTTAAGTATTTTTACAACGAAGTCACCCTTTCCTTGATTGTAAATTTTACTTCTAGACAAATCAATAAAATCCTCCTCAGGCGTAACTCTAATGTTTTTTAATTTGAGATCATTGTACTCTTCTATCAACTCGGGATGCTTCTTCAGGTAATCTCTAAATAATATTTGTCGTTCCCAAAAAGTATGTTTTGGGCTAGCAATAGAAAGATGGTACGCAACAGGATTTCCTTTCCTCAAAAAGATACGTTCGGCGGAGGACATATCCGGTTTGTAAACGTAACCCAATGGCGTAACCTTCTCTGTAAAAAATGAAATGTCATCGATTGAATCAACCAGGACACCAATATCGATAATAGGTTTTGCGATTATTCCGGGAATTGATGTGCTACCAATATGTTGAATGTCTTTTACGGTAGCTCCCAAAATTGCGTTAACTTTTTCAGCTTCAAATTTAAATAAGGATGTCCAGTCCTCGCTGTATTTTTGTAGCTGGGGTTGGTTCATATTTTAATTGTAGGCTTTAATGTAGTCTACGGAAAGACCCACCTAAGCAGGTGGGTCGCCCGATAAAAAGTATTTATGGCGGTGTACTCGGGTCTAGTACCCCCACACTACAGTGTGTTGAGAGGTTTTTCAAGCGTCACTGAGGGGCGGGATTTTAGGCACGTGGGTCTGCCTTCAATTTAATATAATTAAGTAATGCATTCGAGGTCATAATTGTCAGAAAATTCATTTCCGTTCGATTGTCTTTTTTTATCGACTGCAACCAAAAATAATTTTTTTAATTCTTCTTTTGCCAGAATCGTGTTGCTTGCACCCCAGAATTCAGTCGTAGTTGACCCACTATTAGCCATCAAGTAATCATTTAAGTACCGCTCGTAACCAATACCAGAGCCAATCAATCTTGTGTCAATCCAAGAGGTATGTGTAAATTTAGGAGACCAATACAATTCATGAAACTCAAATTTATTGTTGGAAAAATTTTTACCACATAACACAAACGCAGCGCGAGCAACGTTCTCTGTATTGGGTTGGCTTTTTGTATTAATTTCAAGTTGTTGTAGTATGTCTTTTTCTATAAAATTTTTGAAATCACTGCATATTAACTCTAGATCTCTACCCACCCATTGATTCTTTTTTTCATATTCGGAACTGAACCAATCCCAAGATTTACCATTAAACTTATTAACCCCATGGTTAAATATAAATAAAGGGGCATTTTTAAATTTATATATCTTGTTTAAGTTGTCCTCTGTTTTTTCTAATATGCCGTTGGTCCATGTCTGGCTTCTTTTATCAGCACAAACACAAATCCCATCTTTACATAATGCAGTGAGAATTAAAGTCATATATTTTGGCGGGGTGTTATCTAGCTTAATTTCATTAAACTGATGTCATCTCTATATGCATCAAAGTCAGAATCACACGTTACGAGCGTATACTTTCCTATGTGTGCTATGCATGCGTACAAAAGATCAGCGCCCTTCAATTCCTTAAATTTTTCAAATATTCCTCGTCTCTGGCATTCATCGTATAATTTTCTGTTTATATCGATAAATTTTTTGTTTTTTAGTCGATAATTGCCTGGCAGTCCTTGAAAGTCGCCCCCCTTTATTTTTCTCGACCGAGATGCTTGAAACTCAAAAAGCGAATGGATTGGGAAAAGTAACTCGTCATTTTGGTGTTCCTCAAAAAATCTTTTGCAAACGCTGTGGTACCGGTCTTTTGTATTTGCCCATCCAAACAGAGCTGAATTATCTATCAGGTAGTTGTTTGTCATATTTTGATTGTAGAGCCAAAGATGGTCTACAGAAAGACCCACCTAAGGTAGGTGGGTCGTCCGATAAAAAGTATTTATGGCGGAGAGGGTGGCCAGCCCGAGGCTGACAAGGATTTCTGCTCACTCCGATTCGCAGCCGGGGCGCTACACACAGAACGCTGCGCTCGCTCGCGTTCTACTCGCGCCCTTCAAATCCCTACTCTTCAAACTAACAGAACATAAAACCCCACACAAGGTGAGGTTTTATGTTCTGGCGGAGAGGGTGGATTTGAACCTTAAATAGGCAAAATCACAATCTCCAATAGACACGGGATTAATTGCTAAGTGTAGCCGAGAAACAGATTATCAGTTGTTATCAGCTGTTATCAGTTTAAGTCACCTTTTATCACTTTATGGGCAACAGGCGGTCAACACTGACCACTGGGAAGTGATGAGGTGGCGAAGGCTCGAGGCACTGGACGATGTCAGAACCTCTATTGTGAGTGGAAAGACCTGCTTTCTAGTAAAAAAAATGTTGTTTGTATAGTTACCCCACCCCTGGTAGCACTATAGTTTTACTTAGCTAGCACTGGTAAGTTATAAATAAGATATTAGAAAATGAAGTTGGATTTATTCTAATTAATAATGTCAACAACATTTTGTGGCAATATTTTTAGAATTCACATTAAACTCAATCTTAAATTTAAACTTTACCTTACAAGAATAAAATTATTCTTTCCTTTTTTTACAAGAGACAGTTTAGTTAAAACCTCATCTACAGAAATCTTCTTCCCATTTACGGAAATTGCACCGGATGATATTAAACGACGAGCCGCCCCACTGCTTGATGCATACCCAACCTTAAATAATGCTTCTACAACAGTGCCACCTTTGTTAATCGTTGGAATTTCACTTGCTAATTGATCTACATCATTGCTGTTAAGTTTTGTAAATTCGCAACGACCAAACAGAACATCAGTAACACGTTCTACTGAATTGCGACGCTCGACACCATGCACAAGATCGGTCACATATGTTGCTAATGTCTTCTGGGCAATACGAGAACTTGGATCTTCAGTTTGTTTCTTTGCTAGCGCCTCAAGATCATCCCAAGACATTAAGGTATATATCTTTGCATAATCTATCACGTCTTTATCATCAACATTCAACCAGTACTGATAAAATTTATAGACGCTTGTTCTATTAGAATCAAGCCAGACAGCTCCTTCTTCAGACTTGCCAAACTTCTTACCAGTAGCCTTATTAATTATAAGGGGCATGCTGAGAACGTGAGCCTCAATGCCATCAATACGACGAAGTAAATCCACGCCTGTAATACAATTACCCCACTGGTCTGCTCCACATAGTTGAAGTGTGATGCCATATTTACGATTCAAGTAAACAAAATCAAAACCTTGAATCAAAGAATAACTAAATTCGGCATAACTAATTCCGCTGCCACTATCACCAAGACGACTTTTAATGAATCCTCGGCTAAGCATTTGGCTTACCGGCATATACTTGCCAACTTCTCTTAAAAAATCAAGATATTTGATATCTTTAAACCAATCGTAATTATCGACAACTTTAAATTCTTTTCCTTCAAAAATTCTAAGATATTGGGTGGCTATACCCTTTCTATTTTTTGAGACTTCTTCAATTGTTTTTAAGTTGCGTTCATCCGCCTTACCATCTGGGTCTCCAATCATTCCAGTGGCACCACCTACAAGCAGGTATGCATTATGTCCGGCGTTGATAAAGTGGCGAACCAGCATTGCAGCCGCTAAATTACCAATCGTCATACTATCGGCACTAGGATCTACACCGAAATATAGAGAAATTGGTTCTCCATCTAATCTAGCTAAATTATCGTAAGTGGTCTGGTTTACGAAACCGCGCCACTTTAGTTCTTCTGATAATTTCTCCATAAAAACTACTTTATATTAACACATCCTCTAGGAGAGCGCTAAGCCAAAGTCAAGAGAGCGTATTGGAACTTTTACCTTCTGCCTTTCGCGATCTATCCACACATAATTGTAATACTTCTCAAATGAACTGTGTTCATAGTATTCCGCTCCCAAATGAGGAATAGTACCAGTATCAATTAGATACCATTTACGCTCACTTTCATCCCAAATAAAATTGCCTGGATGCATATCAAGTTTGTATTTTTTTACAATATACGCCATGTATCGAGTATAACAATCCTCAAGTGATGCCAGTTGCTCTCTATCTAATTTATGCTGTCGAGCTAGAATACGTTCGCCTGTTTCACCTTCAACAAAATCATGTTTAATAATAGAGCTGGATTTTATAATTTGATAGTTCCTTGCTATGTATATACCAAAAGGCGTTTTCGATATAGCCAATGCTGTTTTGTACTCTATATTCGCCATAAAATTATAGGCGGCTGCATTTTTGGGCACTTTATACACTGAAATTGGAAATCCTTTTTTAATAAAAATATCGAATAAACCTCCACTATCTTCGTAAAGGATTAGGTTGCTATCATGTATGAGGTTTGAGTGGGGAATTACGCGATACAAACTCATCACGCTAAACTCGGCGAGCTTATACATCTGACCAAAATCTAAACAGCTTGGAATGTGCCAATCAGAGAAAGCATAAAAAACAATCGGCAGTATACCCATTAAAATAAGACGCCTATTAAATAACGTGGCCTGTATAAATCGGTCTACTGGCAAAGAGGCGCAAATTTCGAGATACGAGGCTAAATCTTCAATAGAATTTATATCCTCGTGTGTGGTCAATTTCTGCTTGCTATAACTTACGAGCAATTGATTGGTTAATGTGAATACTTCTTCCTCATTCTCAATATTTATATAAAGCGAACGAATATACTTTTTATAATTTTCATAGTTATACCCTGGTTTCATTCCATGCAAATGATTCTTCTGGGCAACAAAGAACATGCGATTACGATCCTTCGGGGTTATAGTGCGAGCTTCTCTCAACAGTTTGAAAACAGCATCTTTTTCCATAAAATTACCTGTTCAGCCCTGTTGGATATTTCCCAAGGTATGTGTTTGTCTCAGAACGAACATATTCTGCACCTTCTTTATCCTGAAGACTATAATCATGAAAAATGTTGGGGTTATCAAAGTAATAGGTAACTTCACGTACATTCAAACCAAAGGGGTTCAACTTTTTAATTACGGCATTAGAATCTACTCCATCGGGAACATGAAAAAAATGATGATTACGAAGTGGCGCAGATACGCCTAGCGTATTCTGGTCAATCACCAGGTTGATTCGTATGTTTCCGTTACAATACACGGCGTCCATGCCTTTGTGAAGCGCGAAAACTATAGCCTCTTCAATTGTATTGACGATTGGCTCGCCAATATCATTGAGTGAAGTGTTGCATAAAACTGCAACTCCTGTTCGCTTTTGAAACTCCTGTAGTAGCTTCCAAATGTCAACATTACTTATTTCGGATACAGTTTGAGCACGGGCTGTATAATCGAAATGTAATACAGCGGGAATGGAGGACACAACATTCTGTTTGACATTAAAATTAAGTAGCATGTTTGGAGATCTACAAAAGTCGAAAAAGTAGTTATAACCTTCATTTTCAAGAATCATCGGGGCAACTGGTCGCCACCACTCACGTTTTTTTATTGCATTTAATAAACCCTTGGTGCGCATTTGCCTTGGATCACCAATAATTGACCTGCTTCCTAAGGCTCGTGGACCAACTTCTGCGTTGCCACTCAGCCAAACGATTGCAGTTTTATCTATAATATCCGAAACAATCTCATCAGTTCCCACAGAATCTACAGACTTGATTACGTCTTTATACCTATTTACAGCCCCATCCAGATCGCGGATAGGGTCGCCGTAATATGCGTTACTAATGTCCACTTGACATAAGCCACTTTTTATGAATGGGTAAAACGCCGCTAAACCTATTCCCATAGCAATTCCCGTATCGCTTGCGCAAGGAGGAATTTGATACGCCTTGAACTTGTATTTTTTCAAAATTGCGGAGTTTATAGGACAATTTAAGGCAAAACCTCCTGCCATACCGAGCGTAGTTGACCTAGTTTCTATACCATAGGTCATGCATATGGAATCGATGTTCTGAAATAGTATGCTAACAGAAATATCTGAAACCATCTTCATCAACATACTCATTCGATTTTCAATATCTGAAAATGCGGGGTCAAACAGACTACACTTTTTTCCAATCTCATCCGACGTAATCGAAAAAATCTTGTTATATAGATCATCAATTATGTATGATGCACTGCTACGAGCTTCTTGCGAGGTAAATTTTAGATGTTTAAAACGACTAATATCACTAAAATATTTTGTTCTCGTCGCGCTTGCTAGAGCCATAAGTGTACCTTCTTGTAAACCAAGTTTCTTTGCGGCACAACTCCACAGCCTGGCGGGAGATTCGATTTTAAATATCTGAAGAGAACCGTCTTGTACTATACCCCCTGAGTAATAATCAAGTTCATATGCATTTTTTTCAAACTGGCTATCAGGTCCAGCGTCAAGGGCCATTAAGAGTATCGTGTCTTTAAATGGGTCTGTATTCCCATAAAACAGCGTGGTTAATAAGTGAGCAATATTATGAAAAGCAATACCTGTATACGCAAAGAAATCACGGTACATCGTGTCCGTCTCAACCTCCTCTGTTCCCCATATTGCAAGAACATCACTGCGCCTAAGTCCTTCTTTCCCAAGAAGGTAATCAAGCAATTTATCGAATGCCTCCATGTTATACAAGGCCCTTGCGTGATGTTTATAGCCACTCAAACGTTCGAGCTCCCAATACCTTACAAGTTCGATGTAACCATTATCACATCGCCACAAAGCTATCGTCTGGTCATGACGAAGTTTGATATTCATTATATTCTGCAACTCATTTATGCAGACAAAAGCTGAAATATAATAACCATCTTTCATTTTTTATTCTTCTTCTACTTGAATACAAACATCCGTGGTTTATGAGGCACTTCCTTGGGTTCAAAAGTATCTTTAATCTTGTCAAACTCCTTAAGGAAAGTAAGCATGTCAATAGTCAGTTTGTTGGCACTTTCTTTATCGAAGTATGGTGACATCGGATATACTTTTAGTACACCGATCTTCATCCCATTCGACAATCTCTGATATCCAGATGAATAATCAATGACGAACCAACATTCATCAGTCTTCTGTTTTTCAAGAAGATAAAGATAGAATTTATAGTTATATTCGCTAAATTTTCGTATTTTTTCGATATCCAAACTGCCAAGATCAAAAAAGGATATTTTATTGCCGGCCTCACTAGCAACTAGAAGTGTCACAAACCCATTACTATCTTCCTTATTTATTGCTTCAAAGCGTCCTGTCTCATCAAGCTTGTCCTTAAAGTATTCCGCACTGTTCATAAGATCAGCAATCATCTTTTGATACCCCTCAACGCCAAATACCTTTAAATTCACATAAGCGCTTAAGGGTGCACCAACTGATCGTGAAAGTTCGAGGGTATATTGAAATGGAGAGTAGTTTCCATACTCCAACTCATCATATGGTATTCCATTAAACCCACCAGATTGATGGTATAGCTCGTTTGCGTCTTTCGTCATATATAGACTTGAAATATAGGAGGTGAACCCAGTTTTATGGAAATCGACACCAAATGAATCGGCTCTGTTTATATCTTTGATGCGATTATACTGATCTTGAATCTTCTTAAGAGCGCTGACATCGATCCTGAGAGGATTCAATTTATAATCATAATCTTTAAAAAATAGCCATACCCAACCACTAACTGAGTCCACGTGTACCCGAGGGGTATAGTCGAGGGAATATTTCTCAACAATTTCATCTCGCATTTCCACAACTTCTTTAATGGGGTCGATTGTCATCTGAATAGTGGTCCCTCCATTGAGTATAATTGTAGCAACCTTCTTCCTGGATTCGAGAGCAGATTCGATTGCCTTTCTTAGCTCATCAACTTTTATACGCCCCATTTTATCGGTGGAAATACGAATGCAGTTCTCTTCACCAATACCAAGCCAACCACATACTTCGCTATGACAAGGGTGACCTTGTTTCGATGAAAAAACGACTACTTTATCTGTGATACCCTCGTTTATATACCCTCTACTTATTCGCTGCAAGCCGTGTTTTACCCCGTGAAGATTGGTTGACTTTCCACCAAAAGTAAATACCCCTCCCGATTTTGTATAATCTATACCTGCAAGTTCGCTAATCATTTTAACAACAGCAAGTTCGGTTGTGAGTAGGTATCCACATGACATATCTTGGGCGCCATTTGGATTGTAGAGGGAAAAATAACTTGATGCTACGGCTGCCGGAATAGATGTTGGTGGATTTATATTTATAAGTGCTCCAGGATGTGCCCATCTGATAAGACCCTGTGAATATCTTGCAAGATCAGTATATACATCTTCGGTATTCATACCTTTGATAGGTAATTTTTCACGCTCTAGTATCTCCGCATACTTCCCGGTGAAATTACTATTCATTCTGGCAATTTCAAGGTTCGTGTTCTTTACAACCTTATTATTCAAACTTGTTATCTGATCAATAAATGGTTGTAGATCCATCGTATATGGATTAATAAATTGTTTCTTTGTATCCATTTGCAAATCCTTTCTATATGAATATCAAAAATACTTACCACCAACTTTATAGAGCATTAACTGACTTACATAATTATCACTATAAGCGTGCATACTTTAGTTCTAAAATTGATTTAATGCAGTACGTTTGTTTCATTGATTTAAGATTTATGAGAATAGTTTTCATACCTAACTTCTTAGCAGGACGCAAATCTATATCATAATTATCTCCTACCACACATACTTGACTGGGGTCTATTTCTGTCTCATTAATTATCGACTGATAAACTTCCTCCTTGTTTTTGAAGCCTTCATTCACCGAAAACACCCCATCAAACAGTTGCCTAATCTTCAGAGTATCTAGCACCTTATTGATATGTAATCGCGGCGATAACGAAACGACATATTTTTTCATATTAAAAGAGGCTAGCATTTTTACGAGATTTTCATTGGGCTTCAACTTATTTAGATAGCTAGTATCTCTATATACATAGTTATCAAAATCTCTTTGGTCAAGCCCAAAGTATTTAATAACATCCAATACATTTGGGATTTCAGATTCAAGTTTCTGAAGTTTCTTATCGGTTATTTCTGGAACCCGGCCCTGTATGAATTTTTTTATTTTTAAGTCAATATGCTGAGAAATCTTCTTGTTAACATAAAGTGTTTTATCGAGGTCAAACACTATCACGGAGATAGTTGGCTTTAGATGCTTATTTTTTGACTGTTGATGTGTATACATAGGAATCCTTTTATCATAGTTGGTTATTCGCCACCAGTAAATTCCACCAATAAATCAATAAGAATACAACCCTATGTGATCAAAGAAATGCTGGAGGAATGGGTTAGGGGTAAACTCAGAACTGTAAAATCGTAAATCAATTTTTTCATAGATATATAAATTAAGGATTAAGATTAATCCCCTCCCAATTCTTTGCGTTAATCGACCATTAGGGATAGATCTTATTGATGTTTGATTGTATTCGCATCTTACTCCAACTATAGGGTTAGTCAATGGGTTATTTTGACTGGTGATTAAGCGGTATAGACCTTTCAAATACATACGAATCTAGGGCGATATCGGGGCACTGGACGATGTTAGAACCTCATCTAGTTTACCCCACCCCGCGCATCACTATAATTTGGGCAACAGGCGGTCAACACCCGTGATTTGAAATTCCATCCGCTAACGAAAAAAGCCCATGGATGGGCCTCATTCGTGAATATACAATTGGCGGAGAGGGTGGGATTTGAACCCACGGGACCCCTTACGGAGTCACAGGTTAGCAACCTGTTGCTTTAGACCGCTCAGCCACCTCTCCACGATTACTTAATGTTAATAAGCCACTTGATTCTTTC
>Ga0209417_1007561_pt1 | contig 10381 bp, 10 predicted proteins | sample RifGroF2_FD_184002 | JGI IMG/M metagenome (GOLD analysis project Ga0209417, IMG submission 184002) | Groundwater microbial communities from Rifle, Colorado, USA - Groundwater F2 (SPAdes) (version 2) | ecosystem: Environmental > Aquatic > Deep subsurface > Groundwater | place: Rifle, Colorado... | reverse complement strand
TATTTTCATTTCTTTTTGTGCCACCTCCTTTAAAATTAATTCTGCGGCATGTTCGTTTCATACCGATGAATTGCTTCAAAACTATCCAATTTTTTGGATTCGTCCGAATTAGAAATAAAAAAAGGCATATGTTAAACCCTCTCCTATTCTGCAAAAATAGCTAACACCTGAGTTAAGTCAAACATTAGCTTGTCAAGACTTCGTATCTTGCTTCAAAATTTTTCAGACGAAATGATTGCAAAAGAACTGATTTGGCCGAACAGTATTGTGGTGATTGGAGCCTCAAATAACACTTCAAAACCAGGTGGCAAACTCCTGAAAAACCTGATTGACAACCGCTATAAAGGAGATTTAATGGTAGTGAACCCAGGCAACGGGCAGGTACAAAATACGCCCACTTATTCTTCGGTCAACGACCTTCCACCTGTTGAGTTGGCAGTTTTGGCAATTCCGGCGAAAGCTTGTTTGCCTGCAATTGAAATACTTGCCCGCGAAAAAGGAACAAAAGGATTTATTATTATTTCGGCAGGATTCAGTGAAGAAGGCGAAGAAGGCAAAATGCTTGAAACGCAAATTGTAAAAGTAATTGAAGAAAACGGAGGCAGCCTTATTGGTCCGAATTGCATCGGAATTATCACCTATGTACACGCCAGTGTTTTTACTACCCCAGTGCCTAAACTCGACCAAATGGGTTGCGATTTCATCTCCAGTTCCGGAGCTACAGCAGTATTTATTATGGAATCAGGCATCCCTAAAGGGCTGCACTTTGCGAGTGTTTTTTCAGTAGGAAACTCAGCGCAAATTGGGGTTGAAGATGTGCTCGAATTCATGGATGAAGTCTTCGATCCGGAAACCAGCACAAGGGTTAAATTATTGTACATCGAAAGCATTAAAAATCCGGATAAACTACTAAAACATGCGTCGTCGCTCATTCGCAAAGGTTGTAAAATTGCAGCGATAAAAGCAGGCAGCAGCGATGCCGGTAGCCGGGCAGCTTCTTCACATACAGGTGCAATGGCAAATTCCGATTCTGCGGTCGAGGCATTGTTTCGCAAGGCCGGAATCGTTCGCTGTTACGGACGTGAAGAACTAACTACTGTTGCCAATGTTTTCATGTGCAGAGAGTTAAAAGGAAAGCAAATGGCCATCATCACCCATGCAGGCGGACCGGCAGTTATGCTGACCGACAGCCTTTCCGGGGGGGGACTTCAAGTGCCTCCGATCAAGGGCCCGGCAGCTGAGTCCCTGCTGAAGAAAATGCACCCGGGATCCTCCGCAGCCAATCCGATAGATGTGCTGGCAACAGGTGGAGTTGAGCAGATGGAGGCCGCCATTGAATGCGTGGATAAAGAACTGGACTTTATCGACGGGATGTGCATCATTTTCGGGAGTCCGGGGCTCTCATCGGTTGAGTCAATCTATTCACTGATCGACGAGAAGATGAAGAGCTGCAAAAAGCCGATCTATCCGATTCTGCCTTCTGTTATTAATGCCCGCGAAGAAATTAATTCCTTCCTGGCAAAAGGGCGCATCAATTTTCCCGATGAGGTTGTTTTTGCTGAAGCACTCGTAAAAGAAAGAAAATCAAGAATTTATCCCGATAATGCACACGACTTCGATGATTCCGTGACGGAAAAACTAAGAAAGCTTTTTCAAGAATTTCCGGAGGGGTATCTTGCCCCGGAACAGGTTCAGCAGCTTCTCGATACCGCCGGTATATCAAGGATTCCGGAAAAGGTGGTTACCTCGTTTGAAGAGGCTGTCAGCACTGCACTTTCATTCGGATTCCCTGTTGTCATGAAGGTAGTTGGACCCATCCATAAAACGGATGTTGGCGGTGTGCTGCTGAATCTTTCAAACTACGAGGAAGTGGAGGATGCTTTTGATACCCTGATGGGAATCCCGGAAGCAACCGGTGTGCTTATCCAGCCTATGCTGCGGGGGCGCGAACTGTTTGTGGGAGCATCCCGGGAAGGATCCTTCGGGCATGTTGTGATGATTGGCCTCGGAGGTATCTTTATCGAAGTTTTGAAGGATGTGCAGTCGGGACTGGCTCCCCTCGGTGAGGAAGAGGTCAGGGACATGATCGGCAACCTGAAAGGGAAAAAGCTTCTCGAAGGCGTCAGAGGTCAGGCAGGCATTGACATTGCCAAATGGATTCAACTGATCCGGGCGGTCTCCAATCTGGTTACTGCCGTACCCGAAATTGCCGAAATGGATCTGAACCCGGTAATGGGGCTTTCCGACCGCGTAGTTGCCGTTGATGCCAGGATCAGGATTGAAAAAATGTAAGAATTTCTATATTTGCTCATATCAACACTATCAACATGGATAAAATCGCCATTCTTTATGGCCCGCAGGGAGGCAGCACCGAAAAGGTGGCCAGAATGCTGGCAAAGGCTTTCGGAGAGGATCAGGTTGTACTGATCCCTGTTAAAAATGCGTATGAAAATGATCTTGCCCCTTTCAGTAAGATCATATTCGGGGGACCGACCGTCGGCACGCATACATGGTCGGACACCAGTACGAAAAATGATTGGGATATTTTCCTGACCCGATTGTATAAAATGGATCTGACCGGCAAAACCTGTGCGGTTTTTGGCCTTGGTGACCAGGTCAGCTATTCGTTCAAATTTGTCGATGATCTCGGAGTTATCGCCGGGCAGCTGACAGCTGCAGGCGCCAGGCTGGTTGGCCAGGTGGAATCGGATGGGTATACTTTCGATGATTCCCAGGCCTACAAGGACAAGAAATTCCTAGGACTGCCCATTGATGAGGATAATGAGCCGGAAAAAACCCCGGAAAGAATCTCCCGCTGGGTGGAAATCCTAAAGACCGAATTCTGAAACTTTGCAAAGAAAAACGGTGACTCAGGTTGCCGTTTTTTGTTTAATCATATGAATATTCTCCGGCCTGCCTTTATTCTTGATCCTGCGAAAGTGAAGGATAACATCCGGATGATGGCCGTCAAAGCCAAAGAATCCGGAATTATTTTCCGACCCCATTTCAAGACCCATCAGTCGAGGGTAATCGGCAGATGGTTCCGGAATGAAGGAGTTGCCCGGATCACGGTTTCATCCCTTACTATGGCCCGATATTTTGCGGAGGACGGTTGGGACGATATCACGGTCGCGTTTCCGGTGAACCGGCCCGAGGTTGGGCTGATCAACGAGCTGGCTTCACAGATCCGGCTGGGATTGGTAGTGGAGGATTTGGCGACCCTGAATGAACTTAAACTCAGGCTTGCCTCGCCGGTTGATATCTATATCAAAATTGACAGTGGCTATCACCGAACCGGGCTGGAACCCTCTGATAAAGAAGATATAGTAAGCATCAGGGCGGCGGCAGACGACGGCCGCCTAACCACCTTTCGGGGAATCCTGACGCATGCCGGGAATACCTATTCTGTCTTCGGTAAAGCAGCTGTGACCGAAATCGCCGGGAAATCCATGGATGCGATGCTTCAGGTAAAGTCTTTTCTGGGTGAGGACCAGGCCTGCCTGGTTTCTGTGGGTGATACTCCATCCTGCAGCCTCATGGACAAACTAACCGGTATGGATGAGATTCGTCCCGGCAACTTTGTTTTCTACGACCTGATGCAAATGAATATCGGCTCCTGTACTTTCCACCAGGTTGCGGGAATTGTTGTATGTCCGGTTGTAGCGGTTCACCCCGGTCGCCACCAGGCTGTTATTTACGGGGGTGCAGTCCACTTGTCCAAAGACCGGATTTCGATCGAGGGCAAGACTATTTATGGCCAGATGGTGGAGTGGTATGGTACGGGTTGGGGAGAGCCGGAAGAGAACAGTTTTATTGTTTCATTGTCGCAGGAACATGGGATACTGGAGGCGCCCGACAGAGTACTGCGGAGACTCAGCCCCGGGATGCTTATCGGAATAATTCCGGTACATTCTTGTCTGACTGCCAATGTATTACGCGGTTATCGGCTGATTTCAGGAGAAACAATTGATCATTTGGAAGGAATTTGATAATTTTCATTTTGGAGTAAATAAAATAATTCTATCTTGCCCGATGGTACCAATCACACCTATTGACAGCAAAATCGTCAGGGAACAGATCGCCCTCTCAAGGCTTCCCGACCTCGGCCATGCTTCAATTCGCGAAATTGTCAGGCTGGTAAACAAGATTGAACAGGAATCCGGTGAGAAATTCATCCGGATGGAAATGGGTGTGCCCGGGCTGGAACCGCCAGAAATAGGGATTGAAGCCGAAATAGCTGCTTTGCACAGGGGGGTAGCCTCTAAATATCCTGATATCGAAGGGGTTCCTGAACTTAAGCGTGAAGCCCAGCGTTTTGTTAAGTTATTTCTCGACCTGGAAATTCCTAAAGAGTGCTGTATTCCAACGGTGGGATCCATGCAGGGTGCCATGGCTGCATTCATGGTAGCCAACCGGTCGGACCGGACCAAGCTGGGAACGTTATTCATCGATCCCGGTTTTCCGGTGCAGAAGCAGCAATGCCGTGTACTCGGACATGATTTTGAATCATTTGACGTTTATGATTACCGGGGGGAGAAACTGGGGCCAAAACTGGACTCCTATTTATCCACCGGGAAGATTTCGACACTTCTCTATTCAAATCCGAACAACCCCTCCTGGATCTGTTTTACCGAGGATGAACTGAAAACCATCGGGACCCTGGCAAAAAAATACGATGTTATTGTTATTGAGGATCTTGCCTATTTCGGAATGGATTTTCGCAAGGATTACTCACAGCCCGGACAACCTCCCTATCAACCCACCGTCGCCAGATATTGCGACCATTGGCTGTTGCTGATCTCCAGTTCCAAGGCTTTATCTTTTGCGGGTGAAAGGGTAGGATGTATGATAATCAGTGAGTTGCTATTCAACAGGACGTACCCTGATTTGAAACGCTATTATACCAGTGACCGTTTTGGCCATTCCATGATTTTCGGAGCCCTGTATGCCTTGTCTTCCGGGGTTTGCCATTCGGCTCAATATGGATTGGCTGCCATGATGAAAGCAGCTAATGACGGTGAATTCAACTTTGTTGAGAATGTTAAGGAATATGGCCGACGGGCCCATGCTTTGAAAGAGATATTTACCAATAATGGATTCACCGTCGTATATGACCGGGATATTGACGACCCCATCGCTGATGGTTTCTACTTCACCGTCTCCTATCCTGGGATGACCGGTTCGGAATTGCTGCAAAACCTATTATTTTACGGGGTCAGCGCAATTTCATTAACCATATGCGGAAGTACACGTACCGAGGGACTCAGGGCATGTGTTTCGCAAATTCATGCAATCCTTTTCCCGGTACTGGAGGAGAGGTTGGAGCAGTTTAACCGGGATTATAAAGATCGTGACGCGTGACACGTGACGCGTGACCGTAGGGGCGCACGGCGTGCGCCCGTGAATCGTGAATCGTAACAGGTTAATTGTATATTGTAAATCGTAAACAAATATAACATGGCAAAAATGAAAGGAGCGATCGTCGTTGATGTGGAGAAGTGCAAAGGCTGTGAGGTATGCCGGGTTGCTTGTCCCAACGATGTGATCGCGATGGCACACGATGTGAACCACAAGGGGTATCACTATGCATATCAGGAGAAACAGGAAGACTGTGTGGGATGCGCCAACTGCGCGGTCGTTTGCCCTGATGGAGTTATAACGGTGTATAAAGTCAAAGTATCCGATTAATATTAAAAGTTCTGGATAATGAAGGAATTACGTTTGATGAAGGGTAACGAAGCGGTGGCCGAAGGGGCTATCCGCGCGGGTACCGACGGGTATTTCGGATACCCGATCACTCCGCAATCGGAGGTGATGGAGTATCTGATGGCCGAGCAGCCTGAGAAACGCACCGGAATGGTGGTTTTGCAGGCCGAAAGTGAAGTTGCATCAATAAATATGGTTTATGGTGCAGCAAGCACCGGCAAGCGGGTGATGACCAGCTCATCAAGCCCGGGAATCAGCCTGATGCAGGAAGGAATCTCCTATTGTGCCGGAGCCGAATTGCCCTGCCTGGTCGTGAATGTCGTTCGCGGCGGTCCGGGACTCGGAACCATACAGCCCTCGCAGGCCGACTATTTTCAGTCGGTCAAGGGTGGCGGCCATGGGGATTACCGGCTGATCGTACTGGCACCGGCATCGGTACAGGAGATGTTCGACTTTGTTTTCCTCGGATATGACCTCGCATTCAAGTACCGGAACCCGATTTTAATTTTGTCTGACGGACTGATCGGCCAGATGATGGAAAAGGTTGAGCTGTGCGAGCAGCGACCGCGGAATACCGTGTTTGATCCATCATGGACTCTAACCGGTAAAACGCCTGACCGCGAGCGCAATATCATTACTTCTTTAGATCTGGACGCATCCCAGCAGGAGAAGCATAATCAACACCTCCAGGAGAAATACAGGAAAGCGGAGGCTGAAGAGGTACGGTACGAAGAACTGCAGACTGAAGATGCCGATTACCTTTTCGTAGCCTACGGTTCCTCCGCAAGGATCTGCCAGAAGGCTATCCAGCTGGGACGCGAAAAAGGGATCAAAATCGGACTTCTAAGGCCGATTACCTTGTGGCCATTCCCGAAGAAACCCCTTGCTGCAATAGCTCCGCGCTTGAAAGGCATTCTCAGTGTTGAGCAGAGTGCCGGTCAAATGATCGAGGATGTTAAACTGAGTGTCGGATGCGGAATCCGGGTAGAGCATTACGGCAGAATGGGCGGAATGATTCCTTCACCCGAAGAGGTTCTTGAAAATTTTGAAAAACTCTTTATTAAGAAATAATTATGGATATCAAGGATATAATTAAACCGGAAAACCTGGTTTATCAGAAAACCAAACTGATGACCGACAAGCCGTTGAGCTATTGCCCGGGCTGCGGTCATGGTACGGCTCACCGTATTCTGATGGAAGTGATCGAAGAGATGGATATCCAGTCAGAAACCATCGGGGTTGCACCGGTGGGATGTTCCGTTCTTGCCTATGATTTCATGAATGTTGATATGGTTGGTGCAGCACACGGCCGTGCACCGGCAGTAGCAACCGGAATCAAGCGGTGCTGGCCTGAAAAGTTTGTGTATACCTACCAGGGTGATGGTGACCTTGCTGCCATCGGAACGGCTGAAACCATTCATGCAGCCAACCGCGGAGAAAACATAACGGTCATTTTTATCAATAATGGTATTTACGGCATGACCGGAGGACAGATGGCCCCTACAACGCTGGAAGGAATGAAAACCTCCACGAGTCCGTATGGGCGCGATCTTCATTCTATGGGTAATCCATTGAAAATGAGTGAATTACTGGCTCAGTTGCCGGGTGTGCATTATGTGACGCGACAATCGGTTCATTCACCACGGAATGTGCGCCGTGCAAAGAAAGCCATAAGGGCAGCCTTTGAGGTTCAAAAGGCCAACAAAGGGTTCTCACTGGTTGAAATTGTATCGAACTGCAACTCCGGGTGGAAACTCGAACCGGTACCGGCCAATGAATGGATGGAAGAAAACATGTTTCCGTATTATCCGCTTGGCGATATTAAGGTTGACGGGAAACTAATTGTCAATCAATAATTTAATCCGAAATAAAATGACTGAAGAGATCATTATAGCCGGATTCGGGGGCCAGGGAGTCCTTTCGATGGGCAAGATTTTGGCGTATTCCGGTATCATGCAGAATCAGGAAGTAAGCTGGTTTCCGTCCTACGGACCGGAAATGAGGGGAGGAACAGCAAACGTAACCGTTATCCTGAGTGATGAAAGGATAAGCTCCCCGATACTTCATCTTTACGATACCGCCATTTTACTGAACCAGCAGTCACTGGATAAGTTTGAACAATCCGTTAAGCCCGGTGGCGTCCTGCTGTATGACAACAATGGGATCACGCGGCATCCTGAAAGAAAGGATATCCAGGTATTTCTGGTTCAGGCGGCCGATGCCTCTGCGAAAATGGAATCCACCAAGACCTTTAACATGGTGGTTCTCGGGGCTTACCTGAAAATCAAGCCGATCGTTGAGCTGGCAAGCGTATACAAAGGACTTGAGAAGTCAATTCCCAAGCGCTACAGCCATTTGCTGGAGCCGAATAAGAAGGCGATTGAGGAAGGGCAGAAGATTGTGAAGAAGGTTTAATTGGTTGAAGTGGTTGAATTGGTTGAAGGATTAAACCATTTCAACCATTTCAACCATTTCAACTATTTTTCAATCAGCAAACCTGTTTTTCTCGTGTTGCTGATGTAAGTATGCATTAACAATTTTTGGTGACAGGCGGTAGAGGATCGGGCCCAGGATTTCCTTACCACCGTAGTGGATTTCCAGTTTATCTTTTTTGATGCCACGGATCACGACTTCTGCAAATTTCATCGGGTCTTTACCATGCAACTGATTTTTGCTCATCTTGTTGAACTTGCCGCCGGTCGGGGTTATGGCGTTCACCGAGACCTGTGTATGGATATAACCCGGGCATAGCATCGTGATTTTGACTCCTGTTTGTGCAATCTCAGCCCGGAAAGATTCGAAGAAGCCATGCAAGGCGTGTTTGGCTGCTGAGTATGCAGAACGCAGAGGTGTTCCGATTTTTCCCATTACGCTGGAAGTGACCACGATATGCCCCTCCTTCCGCCCGATCATTCCAGGTGCCACTGCCTTGGCCAGGGCGATCACACTGAAATAATCGATATCCATAACCTTTTTATCAATCTCAACAGTAGAATCGAGAGCCAGAGCCCGGCTGCTGATGCCGGCGTTGCTGAAGAGAACATCCACACGGCCAAACCGGCTATTGACCTTTTCAACGAGACCGGGAATCCTGCTGAGGTCAGAAAGGTCGGCCGGAAGGATCAGGATAGAGTCTTCTGATAATCCGGTACGACCTGCTACACGGACAAGTTCATCCTCGCGACGGGCGGTCAGGACCAGTTTAGCGCCCTCATGCGCACATTTTAAGGCCAATGCCTCACCAATACCGGAGGAGGCGCCGGTTATCCAGACGATCTTGTTATTCAGGGATTTCATCGGTTCAGTGTTTAATAACGAAAATAGTAATTACTAGCTGAATGGTACGGTTAGTTCGTATATTTGTCGCGCAAAAATCGAACAAAATGAGTGAAAAGAGGATTACAGGTATCCAGCAGATCGGGATAGGTGTTGAAAACTTAAAGGTAGCCTGGAGATGGTATGGAAGTCATTTTGGAATGGATGTGCGTGTTTTTGAGGACGATGCGGTGGCAGAACTAATGCTTCCCTATACGGGTGGCCAACCGCGGAAGCGACATGCTGCACTGGCTGTAAACATTCAGGGCGGCGGAGGATTTGAGATCTGGCAGTATAAAGGCCGGGTTCCTGAAGCGCCTGCTTTTGCGGTACAGGCCGGCGACCTGGGCATATTTGCAGCAAAGGTAAAATCCAAAAATGTAAGGAACAGTTATCAGGAATTAAGGGAGCAGGGGGCCAATATTCTCGGCGATGTTTCCCTGACTCCGGACGGAAAAGAACATTTTTTCGTTAAAGACCCATTCAATAACATTTTCGAAGTGGTTGAAGGAAACTCCTGGTTTCATGACGATAAGAAGCATGGAGGGGGAACCTACGGCGCGATCATCGGGGTATCCAACATAGAACGTGCCTGCAAGCTTTACACCGGCATTCTGGGATATGACAAGATTGAATATGATGTTACCGGCGAGTTTGGTGATCTTTATGCGATTCCAGGCGGATCCTGCAAATTTCATCGGGTTTTGCTTAGTCACAGCCAGAAACGGTCGGGCGGGTTCAGCCGGCTTTTTGGTGACAGCAAGATTGAGTTGATCCAGGTACTGGACCGCCAGCCGGAGTTTATTTTCAAGAACCGCCTGTGGGGTGACCTTGGATTCATTCATATCTGCTTCGACATTCAGGGTATGAATCACCTCAAGCAGGAATGCGAAGACAAAGGCTTCCCGTTTACCGTTGACAGTGCGAAAAAAGAGGGCGGATCCTTCGATATGGGCGAAGCTGCCGGGCACTTCAGCTACATTGAGGATCCCGATGGCACCCTGATTGAATTTGTTGAGACTCACCGTGTCGCCATCCTGAAAAAACTCGGTATTTATATTAACATGAGAAAGCGGGATCCCCGGAAGAACCTGCCGGATTGGCTGGTTAAGGGGGTGAGGTTTAATCGGTTTAAAGGATAGTTGCCGGTTGCCGGGTGCCGGTTACCAGTTGCCAGTTGGTTTGGAGCATGGTCATACCGGTATCACTCATAAAAATGCATATTCACCATATATTCCCATACTCCTGTGGGTACATAGAACCGCACATCTTTCCCCTCTTTGATAGAATTCCGGATGAAGCTCGATGAGATTTCCATGATGGGGGCGTTTACCGGCTCGATGGAGGGATGGGTTAGTAA
>Ga0209417_1007559_pt1 | contig 10385 bp, 8 predicted proteins | sample RifGroF2_FD_184002 | JGI IMG/M metagenome (GOLD analysis project Ga0209417, IMG submission 184002) | Groundwater microbial communities from Rifle, Colorado, USA - Groundwater F2 (SPAdes) (version 2) | ecosystem: Environmental > Aquatic > Deep subsurface > Groundwater | place: Rifle, Colorado... | reverse complement strand
AGAACACCGATCAAGAGCATGGCAAAAAAATGTTTCTTGGAAATGCCGGAGAGCATGACCATGCCAAACCACACAGAGGCAATGACGAGCGCCCCACCGAAATCCGGCTGTAGCAAGACGAGGAAGAACAGAACAAATGCGTATGAGCCCGAAACAAGGATATGCCGCATGTTGGCAATCTCTATATGGCGCCGCGAGAAGTATTTCGCCAAGATGAGAATAAGAATAAGTTTCGCAGGCTCTACCGGCTGCAAGTTGAGCACTCCGAGATTAAACCAACCATGAATGCCGCGCGTGGTGCCCGGAAGAAAGAGAAGCAACAACAAACTGCATCCCAAGAGAAAGAGACCGAACAAAACGCCGCTGCGGCGGACAAACCGCCAATCAATAAAACTCGCCCCGAAAAAAGCAGCCAGCGACAAAAGTAACCAGATAAGTTGCTTTCTGAAAAGAAGATTCGGCGAATCCGTTTCCTTCCCGCACACGATGTTGCCTCCGATAACCGTCTCGGACGCAACGGATGATTCGCAGGAGGCGCTCTGGCCTCTCTCAAAAGAGTACATGGTGATAAGACCCGCCGCTATGATAGGAAGTAAGGCAAAGAAAAGGAGCCAGTCAATGGACTCTCGCGGGCGCGTGACGGAAGTGCTGATTGTGGATATCATAACAGGTATCCTTTCGCGTGATATTCGCATCTTTGGAACATGGATATGCGCCTGCTGGCACGTTCCTGTTCTTACGGGGACGGTATACTTTTTCGGAGTTTCATTTCACTTCGTTTGTAAAAATCCTGGAAAAGTCTTGCGGGGGTATAGGCATTCGCTTCTCATTTGCGCCGGCGCGCTCCGCACTGTTCCCAAAATGCGAATATCACTCCAGGAAAGATGTGAGGATATCATGCTGAATAATTTATTCGACAAGCACGGATGGAGTTATTTCGTGAGTTAGTCATGTACTAATAACGCAGTTATTCTCTCCCAAGAACTTTGTAGTGGACCTCCGTTCGCGCAGGACGCGGAAGAGAGCGCGGCCACGTAAACGTAAGCGTGGCGTTACTTTGGGCTTGCAATATGGAGATGAACGTGGCGGACGCGCCGCTAACGTTTCCATCCGTCCCAAAAAGCAGTGCGATCGCGTCTATGCGTTCAACGGGCAACCTTGTTGGGTTCGTAATAATGGCGCGTAGCGACGACTGGCCGGCTCCGGTCTCGAAATCTTTGGTATCAACAGTAAGCTTGGGCTCCGCCATGCGCTCAAACGTGGATGCGCCCTCAAAATCAAATGCCGTGCGAGTCGGTACTCTGCCTCCGGTAAACATTCGCCCTTCAAAAATGGCGAAAACCTTATCCGGCGGTATAAAGGCGGTTCCATGCCGCTCGTAGATGAGTAGATTTCTATCGTCATAGAGCTTGAATACATATGGCGCGCGTCGGGAACCGACCCCCCTATTTTTGTTTTCGCCGTACGCCACGGCTCCCCACACATCATCCCGTATTTGCACCGCTCGGACAAAGTGAATGATAGGAGGGACAATGTCTGCCGCGCATACGCGAATGCAGTCGCCGCCGCAATCAATGCCGCGCTCATTGCCGTCCTCCACGCCATTGGAGCAATTCGGGGCATTGTAAAAGGCGAAGAAACCGTAAGCTCCAGACACCGCTAAGAGGAGCGCGACAGCTCCCATGACGAACAAAAGTTTGCGCTGCTGCGCCCAGGAAAGCATATGGATAGCTGTTAGCTTCTAGTTGATAGCTTTTAGCCTTAAGAAAGGACATGCTAATCATAACTCACCCCAGTAGTAGAGCATAGCTCACTACGGGGCGCGTAACTGAACAACTGGTAACTGAATGATTCAGAAGGAGGCATAAACGCAAAAACCCATGGAAACGGATTGGAAACTGGAAACTCCATTTTGGTTCACCCAGTAAGGTAAAGTCCAATAGTTTGTTCTGGCGACTAGCTACTCTCCCCCGCTCGCGCGAGGTACCATCGCCTCAACAGGGCTTAACTTCCGAGTTCGAAATGAGATCGGGTGTGACCCCTGCGATGAATCACCAGAACAAACTATTTGATTATTTATATCCTGCTCACATTCGGCCAGGCAGGCCCTTCATGGGGGGAAACTTTCATCTCAGAACTTTCAACCACTTTTAAAGACGGGATAGTAGTGATGCTCTGCTATCCATTATCCAGTCTTCATCCCGTAGTAGATTTTCGGCTCGCGGCTTCGCCGCTTCTGCGGTAAGCCGAAAATTCACTACGGGATTCAAGATATTTTCCTCGAATCCGCTTGAGACGGAAACGAACAGGTAAATTTTCAATGTGCTCATGGCCCACAATAGTTCATAAGTTAAAAGTCTTATTCGTTTCGCTCGCTGTAAGTTTTTAAGTCTGAAACTTACCAACTTACAAATTGAAGCGAAGCGTAACTTATCAACTATCCATAGGATTCCATGGAGCAGGATTAATTCTCCGGGCGCTGATGTACGCTGATGTGACGCGGATTAACGCTGATTCTTCATCTGCGTTATCTGCGTTTCTATATCTGCGTTAATCCGCGCACGCGAAGTGTGGTTGCACATTTCCCGATGGGAATCGGCCGATTAGTACGCCTCGGCTAAACACATTACTGTGCGTACACCTAGCGCCTATCAACGTCGTCATCTCCGACGGGCCTGCGCGCGCGAAGCGCGCGAACAATTAACCATTGACTTTTAACTGTTAGCAGTCAAAGGTCAAAAGTTAACGGTCTGCGTGCTTCGCACGCTCGATTCCTCATCTTAGGGGCGGTTTCCCGCTTAGATGCTTTCAGCGGTTATCCGTTCCGAACATAGCTACCCTGCGATGCCCTTGGCAGGACAGCAGGTACACCAGAGGTCCGTTCGTTCTGGTCCTCTCGTACTAAGAACGAATCCCTTCAAGAATCAACGCCTGCAGCAGATAGGAGACCAACCTGTTTTACACAACAGTAGCCACAAGAAGCTGTTAGGTTTTAGCTTTCAGCTTCTAGGACGCCGCCGTTACTGGCGGGATCGGACTGTAACATTATCCGTTCGTTTGTGACGAATGAGGATAGTTGACATTCAGTCTCTACGGCCTTTATGAATTTTGTTAGGAAGGGGGGAATATATTTCAAATCCTCCATTTGTTGCGCCGGAACGACGACGCGTGCTATGGAGTACTTTCCAGTGCAACCCTGCGACGAGCTTCCATGTAACTTTGAAGGATTCCGCTCGTTATGAGGTCGTACCCGAGCCGATTGCCTGGCGGTAAAGCGCGTTTTTGCGCTGGCGTAAGTCTTGGTAACTGTTTTTTCTTTCGATTTCTTTTCATAACTGTATTTTTCCTCATTTTTTCCTCCTAACAAAATTCATAAATTGCCTCGGTATTCCCCTGCTCTTAACTAACAGCTAAAAGCTATAAGCTAACAACTTCGGGATCCACCGATATGAGTCAACTTGATTCCCTTGTATTACTACAAGAGACCGCTGTAATCGATTGGTTTCTTCTCATGATTTCATAGACGAATCTCGATTTTATTTTGTCATTTAAGAGCGGATTCAGACTGTCGAAGAGCTGAACTTTTTACTTTCAACTTTATACTTTTTACTTGTCGAGAAGCTCCGCTTCTCGACGGTCTGAACCCAGCTCACGTAACACTTTAATTGGCGAACAGCCAACATGTTTATTCCTAATCCGCTATTACTAGCGGCATAGACTATACCTTTGTCCTCACATTTCGTATGAAGACACCAACGTGTTATAGAAAGCAATTACTTTCTATCTCGCGCCCGGTCAAGCCGGGCAAACGAAGTCGTTACGGGGTTAAATGACAGTTTGTAATACATTGATGGAATGAGGTTCGGATATACAGTCTCGCAAAAATGCTTCGCATAGTTGCTTGGAATGTATAGCCGATACCCGTCCTGAATCCAATGTATTCGCGTTTCAAGAGAAAAATTCTTCTGAAGGCATCGCTGTAGGAGTTCCTGTTCGGGAAGCGTGAACGAGAGCGTGTTCAGAAATAAACCGTAGCTGTCGTTTCTTCTCCCCCCGTCATCCATGAACCACACGGCAAGACTGAGTGGCGAAGTAAGCAAATCTGCAATATCCTCGGGAACGATTTTGATTCGATTCCGATAAAATATGCGGTGGAGTGATGTCCACCAATCTGCCGCATTTGTCGCAAATCTCCACTGGCGATATGTCTTTCCATATCGCGCGTCCTTTATCTTTACCAGTCTCGGCGTTCCGCGCATAAAGTGCTTGAGTTCGGCGTGCTTCCACAGTACATACTCTTTCTGCTTTTCAGAATGAGTAACTTCAAGCCGAGCCGCAGTTTTAAGCATCGCGATATGAGCGTCGCCTAGAATGGTGCCGATTAGTATTTCTTTTTCTCTTGACGAAATTTTCTCTGTCATCAACTTCCCACGGTATTACCCAGCACTTTCTAACTTCAAGGCAATCGAGCGTATTCTCCATATTTTATCATAATTTCTACGACAAAATCTCTGCTTGAAATCAGAAAGTGCTGGGCTCCACCGTTATGAGTTGGTTTGCTGTAAAGAATTACTCCTTACAGGGGCAAACGCTGTTACCCTTGGGACCTCATGTGTTTGTTGCCTTGCGTTACCGCAAGTATCAGACTATTCCTTCACCGTACTATTGTTGTTACCAACAGATAGTCTTAGGTGCAAGCCGTGTGATACCTCCTTTTATGGAGCATATCTCATCCGCCAAACAGCGGAATCAGTCGTTAGAGGAGATAGGTATTTTGATCATTGTCGCAAAATTTTTACGGCGATTCTTAGACCGCACATTCAAACTGGACAATGTATCAGCCAATTGAGCATTCTTCAAAAGATCTTCTGGAATTCGTATGTTACTTCGCAAAATTCGTAATGCAATACTAATTTGCTTCTTTTTCAGCCTGCTGTAGGGTTGTATGAACTCCAATAGCAGAGCAACATCATGTCTGTCGCGGATGACCCAGTCGTGTGTTGCAAGGACGGTATTCCGTCTATTGCATCTCACCTGACCTATCTTAAATTCGCGGGCGAATTCTTCCAGTAATTTCTTTTCTTTTAGGGTAAGTTTGACTTCAACTCGTACCCTGAAACCAAATTTCTTCTCGCTGTGACGTTCTATGGTTGCCATAATGCAACCATCACCGTCAATGAAACCAGCAAGATATGCTCGTTTAACTTCAACATCTATCTTTCCTACGGCGTTAACCTCCAGCATTAGATGTGATTATAGCACACCTGGGACCTGCGAAACTACAGATCATGTGGATTGGTCTTCACCGTTTTGAGCTTGTTTATTACCCCTATGTTTCCATAAGGGAGAGAAGTTATGTTTTCTCCAGCCCCGGGATGTGTTGAGCCGACATCGCTTGTCGGATTTTTCTGCGATTACTCGCAGGATCGGACTATGTCTTCATCCAGCTGTCATTGCAACTGGAGATTGGCGTGTAGTCTCTACGGGTTTTAACCCAATCTTGTAATACATAGACGGAACTATGTACGGTTGTATCTTTTCTATAAGTAGCGGAATACTGGATGTTTTGAATCGAACTCTCCAATACGTTTTATCTTTGTTCAATGATGCATCCAACCCAATTTCTTTTAGCATCGTTAAAATCTTTTCTTGGTCCTCAACGCTGAACTGTTGAGTATTAAGATAAACATCGGAAGAGCGACATCTACTGCCGTCATCCATGTACCATATTGCGAGCATCACCGAATCCAACTCCACTTTTGGAATGACTTTCATTCCATTCTGATAGAAGCGCTGATACAACTCTGTTACTTCCGGAAGTGCACGAGTGTAGAAACGATATGCAAGTCTTGTGCCATTACTTCTTCGAAGTTTTGGCATTCCCCGAACGACATTTTTCAGCATTTCATACTTCCATTCCACATATTCACGTTGTGAATATGAATGATTTACTTCGAGAAATGCATCTTTTCGTCCAGGAACGATTCGCACATACCCGTCGCCGAGTAGTGTTCCTATAATGAGTGATTTCTGGAATTGAGTTAATCTTCCCACGGCATTGTCCATACATATATATATATTGTACCATTTTCATGGTGGCTTCTGTATGGAGTTCACCGTTATAGCCAATTTGTTTTTGTAGAGAATTGCTCCTCTAGGCACCCCGATGTTTCTTGAGGTTTAACTCAAGAGTTAAGGTGCCGAACTCCGCCGTCGATATGGACTCTTAGGCGGAACTAGCCTGTTCAATTTATCTTTCGATAATTAGACTATATCTTCATCCAGCCGTAATTTTTGATTCCAAGGTTCAATCTTGAATCGGGAAGAAGGTTGAACCTTAAAGCCCAATCAAAAATTACGGCTGGAGGCGGCGTATTATAGCGGTGCTATTCGAACATCGAGCACTCGGGCATCCACTATCTTCATCTTATCTCGCCTGTTGGCGGGACTCGAATCCAGTCGTTACGGGGTCCCACTTTACTTAAGTAGTGGGACTTCCCACGGTATTACGAGAATACGAAAACCTCTTTTGAGGAAAGACCGATTCTCGCTCCACCGTTATAAGCCGCATACTAATTCTATCATTACTGATAGAAGGGACAACAAGACGCTTATTTCAGCGTCCATCCCCGGAGTAGCTTTTAGCAGATAATCTTCCGCCGCATCTAATGCGAACGGTCGGTTCACTATGCCCCGCTTTCGCGTCTGTTCGGCACTTACGCCTTACAGTGAGGCCAGCTTATGCCATTGCACTATCGGCACGGTTTCCATTCGCGCCTAGCTGACCTTGATGGACCCCTTCGTTACTCTTTAGAAGGGTAGCGCCCCACTAAAACTGCCCGCCAGGTACTGTCTCTCGCCGTTTTTGCCGGCGAGGTTAGCCGGTACATTTCAACAGAGCGGTGTTTCATCGGCGACTCCATCCCGACCGAGATCAGGACTTCAAAGTCTCCCGCCTACGCTACGCAGTTAAAACATACAAGCAATACCAAGTTGCAGTAAAGCTTCCGGGGTCTTTTCGTCTAGCTGCAGGTAACCGGCATCTTCACCGGTATTGTATTTTCACCGAACGAGTCTCCGAGACAGTTGCCCAGACGTTACACTATTCAACGCGTCGGAACTTACCCGACACAATCTGTTACTTGTGTTCCGCGACAGAAGCGGAAGTGACCGAGCACACTATCAATAATGTGCTTGGCGGTTTGGCGCGAGCCAAACTCTGCATGTCGCCATGCAGTTCAGGCCATATCATGCCGCTTCCGAAGCGGCCTTGGCGTATGGTCGTTGAGGATTTCCGCAAAAGGCGGATCTTTCCTGCTGATTGTCCGTTGGCCGTCCGTTCTTACGGATTAGGCCGCACCAACAGATTGTTACCTTTCGGTACTGTTGGATACACCGGATGTTCCAGCATATAGCCAAGTTTTCCATCCGCAACGGCGGATGGTCCCTATCTTTAAGGAATTGCGCTATCTTTTGTTAATCTGCATGTCGCCATGCAGGACGAACTCTATCTTCTCCGACTTACATCGGAGCTAGCGTTTGGTTTCTGAGGATTCTTGTGAACTTCGAGGACTCGATGAGAGCCCTCTAGTGATTCTTATCGAGTTTTGCCGTTTTGGCGGCTGTTTCGTTCTTCGATCCAATGATCGCATTTTACTGCTACCACCGCCAAAAAGACGGTGACCAATACAAGGGTTGATCTTCCATCAACGCTTGTTGGAGTGAAAATAAACCAGTATGCAAACCAGCTTAGTCCACCGAACAGAATAGTGGGACCCATATATACACCTCCTTTCTTTTATTTTTCCTCAATGAAGTTCACAAGCTTTCCTGCTGATTGTCCGCACTTCAAGATTTTTACTCCTGTAAAAGTTAAACTTCTACAGCTTGTGAGTACTTGAAGATACTCGGATATTCCAGCATATAGCTAGTTTAGGACATTCCGCTTTTGCGAAATGGGCAGCGTCTTATTTTACTGTTTGAATAGTTTAATTTTGTTTATCAATTTTTACCCATAATCGTCCCAATCCTTTCACTACGCAATTTGACACTTTGTCATATATATTGCGTAATGAAACCTTAGGACGATTATAGTTATCGCCGACATTCACCAGGGCTTATAACAGTCAGCACTACAATCTTGCGACCATAGCACCGCCGTTATTTGACCTTCTGGCATTGGTCAAGTGTCACCCCCTATACATTCTCTTACGAGTTCGCAGGGAGCTGTGTTTTTGATAAACAGTCGCCAGGCAGACTTTAGCTGTGGCCTCGCGCGAAGCGCGAGGAAATCCTAAAAACTAAACTCTAAACCCTAAACAAAACACAAATCAGAAATCACAAGCCCCAAACAACCGCGTTTGAGATTTGAATTTTAGAATTTGGAATTTGTTTAGAAATTAGAAATTAGAAATTAGAATTTCCTTGTGCTTCGCACAAGGCAGGCCTTATTCCGAAGTTACGGCCGCTTTTTTGCCGAGTTCCTTGGAGACCTCTCATTCGTTCGCCTTGCTCTACTCGAGCTGACTACCTGTGTCGGTTTACGGTACGGTTTTGTCGCGTTTAATCTTAGAAGTTTTTCTTGGAAGTCCGATTTGCCATATCCCCGCCCAACTTTGTCTCCGAACAATAGAAATGTGTGCTAGTTAAGAATCTCCAAAAAAATTCTCAACCAACAACACTCTCAATTTCCGAAACAAAGTTAGGCGGGTCTTCTCTGCTCCTTCGACTCGCCATTAAAGGCAGACTCCCGGATTTGCCTGGAAGTCGTCTCCGAGCCAAGAACGTCAAATCCAATAATGCGCACGGCATACTAGACTTCGTCACTCCGTCGAAACGCGCCAAAGTCACGGAATATTAACCGTGTGTCCATCAGGTGCGGCTTTCGCCATCCCCTTAGGCCCGACTAACCCTCCTCTGACAATCATCGAGGAGGAAACCTTAGTCTTTCGGCGTGCGGGTTTCTCACCCGCATTGTGGTTACTTGTGCCAACATTCTTACTTCGCAACGCTCCACCATGGGTCACCCCTTTGGCTTCACTGCAGATGCGAATACTCTCCTACCGCACCTCGCGTAGAACGCGAGAAAATCCCAATAACCAAGCACCAAATTCCAAACAATTGACATTTCTTAATGTCATCCCCGCGGAGGCGGGGAACCAAGAAATCTGGATTCCCGCTTTCGCGGGAACGACTTAAGATAAGTCGTTTGTTTGTGATTTGGGAATTGTAATTTGGAATTTCCTTGTGTTCTACACGAGGCACCCTCAGTTTCGGTACTGCGCTTAACCCCGATTATCTTCGGTGCAGAATTTCTCGATGAGTGAGCTGTTACGCTTTCTTTCAATGATGGCTGCTTCTAAGCCTACATCCTCATTGTCAGAGAAATTCCACTTCCTTGTGATGTACTGAGCGCAGATTTTGGGACCTTAACTGGAGATCATAGGCTCTTCCCTTTTTGACCTTTGGAGCTTAGCCCCCACGGTCTAACTGCCGCATTCTACCCGCATCGCGCGAAACGCGATGCGGAGATGTATGATTTAAGAAGTAGGATTTAAGAAATAAGACTGTCTTATTCATAAATCGTAAATCGTAAATCCTACTTCTCCGCATCACATTCCCTGTGATGCGGGCGCTTTTGGTATTCGAAGTTTGATTGGTCTAACGGTCTTTCGACCTATTTAGACCATCCAGAGCTCTACCCCCAAAAGGAACACACGACGCTAGCCCTAAAGCTATTTCGGAGAGAACCAGCTATTACCAGGTTCGATTAGCTTATCACTCCTTACCACAAGTCATCGCAGAGTATTGCACAGCTCTAGCGTTCGGACCTCCTCCGCCATTTCTGGCGGATTCATCCTGCTCATGGTAAGCTCACCTGGCTTCGGGTCTGATGGATTCGACATATTGTCGCGCTATTAACACTCGCTTTCGCTTCGCCTCCGCGCTCTCGCACTTAGGCAAGCCGAATACATCAACTCGTTGGCTCATTCTTCAATAGGCACGCGGTGACGGCGCTCCGCACCGCAACTATTAACCTTTAACCGCTAACTCTTAACAATAAAGTCAAAAGTTAATAGTCAATAGTTAACGGTCGCGGTGCGAAGCACCGCTCCCACTCCTTGTAAGCATATGGTTTCAGGTCTATTTCACCGCCCTCACCGGGCTGCTTTTCACCTTTCCCTCACGGTACTAGTTCACTATCGGTCTTAAGAAGTATTTAGCCTTGCCGGTTAGTTCCGGCGGATTCCCCCAAGCTATTCGTGTCTTGAGGTACTCAAGAACAGAAGCAAGAAAGATTGTTTGTTTTCATGTACGGGACTATCACCCTCTGGGGTGTCGCTTTCCAGCAACTTCCATTAACAAACAATTTTGTAACTTTCCTC
>Ga0209417_1007555_pt1 | contig 10394 bp, 7 predicted proteins | sample RifGroF2_FD_184002 | JGI IMG/M metagenome (GOLD analysis project Ga0209417, IMG submission 184002) | Groundwater microbial communities from Rifle, Colorado, USA - Groundwater F2 (SPAdes) (version 2) | ecosystem: Environmental > Aquatic > Deep subsurface > Groundwater | place: Rifle, Colorado... | reverse complement strand
ACTTGCCGATTTGGTGCCGGGGCTGTGGCAGTAGGTGGCGGTGCAGTTACCGAAGCTGTTGGTCTGGCTGGGCAGGTAATCGTTGAGCGCGCCGGAATAGACGCCGCTGCCGTTATTGGGCGCGGCGGCGAAGCTGATGGCCAGATTGCGGTTTCCGGCGCTGGTGGCATGCTGAAAGCTGGTATTGTTGGCGTGGCATTTCAGGCAGTTGGATGTGCCGGGAAAATACTGGACATGCCTAGCGTGGCTTCCTGCGGCGCCACTCGAACCACCGTTGGGGGGCGCCCCGTGGCAGGTAGTGCAGGATGTCGCCGCCGGGTCGCTGCCCCAGGCCGGCGTTACGTTCTCGAAGTGGCAGTTGACGTTGCCGCAGCTGCCAAGAGACGGGGTTGCGCTCTGGTTGAAGGCGCTGGTGCTGTTCTTGTAGGTGGTAATAAGCGGCGAATTGTTGATGCGGGATGAGAGCTTGATCTTTCCATCGCGGTGAGCGGATATGTATGCCGAACTGCCTGGGTGGCAGGTGTCGCATGCGGAAGGAGCCGACGGCGCCTCCATATGGGTGCGATGGTTGCCCTGAAAACCGCCGGTAGCCGGATTACGGCCGGCTTCATCCAGGGGGCGGTAATCGACCGGTGCAGATGTCCCGTGACAGCCATTGCACTGCATGGCGGCATCGGCTGACGGGAGGGAAAAGGCCAGCAGAGCACTTGATATAATTACATGTTTGAAAATTGATAGTTTCATGGTTACTCTCCCCGCTGACCGCCAGCAAAGCCGTAAAATCAAACCTGATAAATCTGAATTTTATCTTATTTTTCCACAGCTTCAACTGTCCTTGGTGATATTTTTGGTGTCATCCGCAGTCAACGTCGTTTCGGGGTGCAGGTCCGCCCTGGACGTGGACTCACTCCGGTGTGAGAATCCAACCTTTGCCGCTGGTCGGAGTTAAAGGGCTCCGCTTGTGATGGAAAAGATTGTTTATGGATGGATGGATTGAGTAAAAATTGAATTTCCATGGAGCAGGGCAGTATGGAAACTCCGATGGGCGTTACATGCGTGAACAAAGCAGAAACCGACGTTAGCGTTCATCAGCAACAATTCAAAAACATCGTTCTAAAGCATCTCATAAGTTTAAATATATTTCAACAATAAATTCAAATTCAAGACTGGATAAGCACTCAAGCGATGAGGCCTGCGGCGAGCAAGGTGTACAAGCAGCATGTTGAGAAGCCGAAAACGAGCCAAAATGGAGAGGGTTTTGAGGAGGAAACGCAGTCGTCGATCAGCACCTTGCGGGATTGGTGAAAACTTACGATCCACATACTCCCTGGCGAACTCCTCTCTTTGGGGAGTAGCACTTGTAAGCCTTACTTACTCCTTGGCCGGAACGATCGGTTTGCTTCGGTAGGGGTAGTTTTTCAGGCGCGTATCGGTGCGTTCGTGGGGCCTGGGTATTGTTTTGGCTGGGTCGATCCACTCATCCCAAATGAAATTATCGATGATTTTAGCTTGATAACTCTCCTCTAACGGGTGATCCAGAATATCGTTGACATGCAGCCATTGCTGGTAGCGCATGAGATCAACCTGGTAAGGCGTAGGTTTGCCGCCGGACTTCTTTACGACCGCTTTGAGCGCCTCAACTTCTTTCATTGTAACCTTGGGTTTCCAGCTAATTTTGCCGGGCAGCATGACAGGCTCGCCAGGAATATTATTGACGCCCTCTTTCCATGTTGCGAGTACAGCAACTTTTGTGTCTTCCCGATAGATTATGATGGCATGACTGTAGCGCTTGTCTTTGAAAAAACCGAGATTGCCGTATTGCAGGCGAGCGCCGGTCAAAAAAGCCACCGCATCCGACCAGCAGGGCGACTCGCCGCTTATGCCCCACAAAACGCTCCGGTCGATAATGCCGTCCGGAAACAGTATTTTGAACGCCATCCAGGCAGAGTTGGCAGCGGTCGTTGTTCCCTCGCAATCATGGCCGTGGTACCTGACAAGGTCTTTCAGTGTCACGGGATAAGTGTATGGATAATAACGACCCTGTGTGCCTTGCGTGGCCAACATCTCAAATACCGGCGCATACGGTTTGGCGAGCATGGATGCATACCAGGTTGGGTTGCGGTCCGGCGCTTCCACTCCGGTTTCAATGAAAATCGTTTCCCCTTCCCTGTAGGTGGGGTCCGCGGCCAGTGCTCCGGTAGCAAGTAGAATTAAAGTGATACATACGTACGTAGCTGACCGAGCAACTTTTCGAATTGGATCAGGCATGTCGTTATCCTCTCCGCTGATAGAATGGCTCCGGATGATTCCACTGGTCACTGCAGACTCGCGATATATTCGGCAAGGTCTTCAGCATTTTCACGAGTATTAAGCATTAAGACGGATTCTTTCCCTTTCCAATTCATGGGGCTCGATCTTCTAAAATTAAATGTAGTAATTTCTTTTCCCGTTGCCCCATCAACTATTCTTCCGTGAATTTTCACTTCACTTTTTCCAAATGCTCCGAAAAAAATTCTTTTTGCGGCGTTTCCACCGTTTATTAGGGTGAATTTACCTTCGACAATCGCGCTATTTTCCATAGGCAAACCGTTTATTCGTACGGTGTCAAACAACTTTTTTGAGTTTAATTGATTTGCAAATTCACTCGATAGTTGACTGACCATGCTTGTTTTTAATTCATTAAATTCATTCTGTTCATCTTTATCATCAAGATCAATATTGAGAAGTACGGCGTCATCGACGACAAAATCCTTAATCACAATCGATTTGTAACCTGCAAGGATTTTTGTCCGAGGAGAATCACTATTTTTGTTTTCAGTAACAGTAGGGTTGTCAGCATCCATTGTTACGACTAATGGCGGTTTGGTATATTCGTCCCCCAACTCTCTAAGCATGTACCTAACCATATACCCATATTTCACTGCATTTGCATTTGCCTCTTTGACTATGACCGCAGTGGAGGTTTTTTCTTTGGTATCGGTGACATTTAATTCGCCGATCGTAATGGTTTCAACGTCAAGAACCTCCCCTGTTTTGGGATGTTTTATTACTCTTCCCTCCTTGAATACAAGAAAACGCATTCCCGGTTTCACACCGTTACGTCTTCCGAGATCTATTATTACTTTATCTTCGAGACGCTGGACCACGTAACCTGAAAGCGGGAATGCCAGTGCTATTTTTTCAGCTATCTTTGAGATAAGTTCACTTAGCTGGATAGTTGAAGCAGATTTAATTTTTTCCGCGGCGATGATTGACCCGGTTTCAACGCTTATTAACCGAGCATTGATTTCTATTATGCCTCCGAAACAGAGAACGGTTCCAGTCACGACCGTCTTGACACCGAGAACCTTACCAAGCTTGGATGCGCTGTTTTGGTCAATAACCCCGGATATCCCGATCTTCTGTTCTTCCAGCAGTTTTTGGAGAAGTCTTCTCTCGACGATATCGAATCTGCCTGTTTCGACAAGAGATGTTGTCAGCCACTCGGCGGCAAATTTGCCGATATCTTCGATCTCAAACTTGCCTTGTTGTTGGAAATCAAGAACGGCGATTTTTGTTTTTTTGAAATCATCCGCAGCGACTTCCGAACCTGACGAAATCAAGATAGAAAGCAGCAATGAGAACAATAAATACATGAGTACAAACTTTATATATTTCATGATGACCTCGTTCTAAGATCATATCCACTCAGGAAATTTCGATGCCGTTGGCATTGATCGTCAGCCGGGACAGGTCCCAATTATCGCGGCTGATCTCGTATTTGAAGCAGGCGGTGCGATAGACCGTTTTCCGGAGGATCCGGTTCTCGTGGTTCGCCAGCCACTCCTGGCGCGTGTCCACGTACTGGATGATCCAGACGCGTTCGTCGCCGCCGCTGGCGGGGGGAGATTCCGGGAAGCGCTTGCGCAGAAAATTCAGGATCGAACCGCTGTGGATGAAGGAATCGTAAATTACCAGCGCCGACAGCGGCAGGCTGAAGCCGTTGTTGTCGGCCCAGTTCATCGCCGGAATGAAATAGCGCTTGTCGAAGAAGGCATCCTGGGTCTGGCGCATGAGCGGATCCTTCCGGCCCGCATCGCGTAAAAGCTGCACGAACAGGGCGTCATCGGCCAGCGGCGTCACTTCGATCCTGTCAAGGTAGGGGCGCAGCGCTTCGCTGTAGATTCCCCCGGCCTTGACATACATATCCAGCAACTCGGCAAGGTTGCCGAATTCGGTGGTCTGCGAGCGGCCGTAGGTCACCTGGCGCTGGTTGTGCGGTCCATCCTTGTAGATCGAAATCGCGCTGTAATTTCCCAGGGGAGACCCGGATTCAAAAACATTGATGATCTGTTCACAGAGTCTCTTCTGTTGGGCCGTCAGATTCATTTACACGACTCCTTATGTTAGTTGATGAGTGCGGCCGAGGCCGGTCCCGGAACCCTGGTTGTGGCCGCCAGGACCGTGGTGCCGGTGACCTTTGAGCAGTCCGGAGCAACGGTCACCGGTGGGCCGTCCGATTTCAACGCGTGCCAACCGCTGGTGTCACGCTGCAGGCTCAGTGCGTTGAGGCGGTTAATCTCGGCGATCCATTGATTGCGCGTCCGGTTGCCGTTTCGGGTGAGAAGCGAGTTGATTTGCGTCTCCACCGCTGCTCTCGTGCCCGGGCCGAATGTGCGGCCGGATGCGGCCACCGCGTTGATGATGTCGGCCCAGCGCTGCAGGGTGAGTTGATAGGTCCGCTGATAGTCGCTGCGGTGCTCCTCCTCGGCCAGTCGGGCAATGTTGGACATGGCTGAGTCAACGGTGGTGAAGAAAGGGACCCGCCTCCCTCGCGGACCGCATTGTGGCCCATTGGCCGTAACCAATGCCCCCGGAACCCTGTAGACGCCCGGCGCCAGGAAGGTCAGGCTGACCGGCCCCATTGCGGCGGTGGTCGGCCTGACCCTGCCGCTGCAGCTGTTGCCGGAGCCGCTCCAGTCAATATCAAGCCTGGGATAGGTGGAGTTCCTGGGGCTCCAGCCGGTTTGGCCATACCTGAGCCGGCCGTTCGCAAACATGGTTACGGGATTTGCCGCCAAAGCCTCCTGTTTCAAGGGCTCGGCGGCGGGACAGGGTTGTTGGCAGCTGGTCGCTCCGGCAGTCTTTTTTTCCGTGACCGGTGCATGCATGATTCACCTCCGCTTGAATTGAAGTTGCCGGAACAGTTTCACTATTTGTCTTTTATCCCAGAAAAAGCAGTTAACCGCCGATGAACGCAGATACACGCCGAGAAATCAAAAACTTAACAAAATACTGGTTTAACCCGTATGGTGATTAGCTTCTTTGATTTAAGTCCAGGTTTTATCGGCGTGCATCCGATTTTCTCGGCGGTTAACTGCCGTTTATAAGTTTATGGGACATGGGATGCGTGATGTTCCCAACATCAGACTGTTCTTCCCGCTTTGCGGAATTCACGCCGGATGCCCTCTTCCATATCTTCCAGCAGGATCGTTTCGCTATTGCGGCTGAGCGCCTTCAGCGAGGCATGGCGGACAACATTCATGATGGTGCCTCCGGCCAGTTCATGCTTCTCGGCGATCTGCCCGAGATCGATGCGCTCCTCCAGTATCGCTTTCTGCGGAAACGCGCCCTTCCAGATCCGCAGGCGCTCATCCGGACCGGGCATGGGAAAGTGGATTACCGCCTGCAGCCTGCGGTTGAAGGCTTCATCGATATTGCCCTTCATATTGGAGGCCAGGATCACGACCCCGTTGAACTCCTCGATCCGCTGCAGCAGGAAGCTGATTTCCTGGTTGGCGTAGCGGTCGTGGGCATCATCGACCCTGGTGCGCTTGCCGAACAGCGCATCGGCTTCGTCAAAGAAGAGTATCCAGCGCTTGTGCTCGGCCATGTCGAATATCCTGGCCAGGTTCTTCTCGGTTTCGCCGATGTATTTGGAGACGATCATGCTCAGGTCGATCCTGTAGACATCGCAGCCGCACTGTTTGCCCAGCAGGCCGGCCGAGAGGGTCTTGCCGGTGCCGGGCGGGCCGTGAAACAGGCAGGTGCAGCCTGGCTGCAGCCTCCCTTCCATCCCCCAATCCCGCATGAGCCGGTCTCCGTACAGGATCCAGTGCCCGATCTCCTCCAGCTGTTCCAGGGTGGTCCGGGGCAGCACCAGCTCTTCCCATTCGAGTCCGGTCGTGATCAGACGCGCCGGAAATTCACTGTTGAAATTCGGTTTGCGCACGGTGGCGGTGGTCAGCCACGAGATGTATTCGCGGGAAAGGGTCAGCGCTCCGCTCAAGAGCGGTTCGCCGGCCGTTGCCGGGGAGAGTTGCAGAATCGCATGCAGCGCGAAGATATGGTCGCCTTCGAACATTTGCGTCACTTCGAAACGGGCGGCCAGGTCGTCGCCGGCCAGGATGAAGGCGGCGGTCTCGCCGGTCGGGATCAGGCCGCCGTGGGCCGTGCCGCGCAATCCGCCGAACTGGGTGAACCCTCGCCCGGTTTCCCTGTTGGTGCTCCAGAGCACGTCCAGCAGCTGCGGGCGGACGTGGGGGATCAATGCCAGCAGCAGCACCAGCCGTTCAGCGGGCTGCAGGTCGTAGTGCCGGATGAAGCGGGCATAACAGGAGTCGCTTCCGCCCAGGTCCGGCGGCGGGATCGGGGGGAGGGCGCCGCAATCTTCGCCGAAACAGGCCTTGATCCGCTCCTCCAGGGTCCGGGCAAACCATTCAAGCTCCAGTCCGAGATCACGGGCGTTTTCATTCATGGGGTCACCATTCTGTAAATATCGCTCGTTTCATCCACGGCAGTTTGACGATGCCGATGCCCCAGGGGAGCTGGCCCAGCAAAATGTCATATGATTTGCGCTCCAGGTTCAGTTTCCAGCCGCCATCGTCCCTGCGCAGCAGTCCGTGACGTTCGATGAAGGCGGAGCGCAGGCCGCCGGCCGAGGTGTTCTTGAGTGCGCTCCAGTGTTCGATGGCCGACTGCAGCACTGTTTCGGCCTCTTCGCGATCCTCGGCGCTTAGCAGTCCGGCGCAGACCGGCAGAGCTGTCCCTGGATCGAGCCCCAGCAGTATCTTTATCAGGCCGAGTTCGTATTCATAGAGATCTTCGCGTCCGGTGGCCAGCAGATGCAACAGCGCGGCGGCACGTGGCAGGGAGGTCGGGCGCAGTTCTTCCCTGCCGACCTCCTTGACGTGGGAAATCTCGAAAAAACGGGCCAGAAAGGGATGCAGCAGCACCAGTCCGGCCTGGTGGACCAGCAGCGGGTACAGACCCTCCGAAACCTCGGCGCGGGTTTGATCGCTTCGACCGCCAGGAGCGGGCGGATCGTCGCATTTCCCGTCAGCGGCTCCTTCATCTGTCCGAGGTGTCTCAACCCTGTTTTCAGATCGCCGTTCCCGCTGCCACACCGGGTCCGGGCTGTCCGGCGCTTCGACAATTCCGGCTCCGGGAGTGGATTCAGCCTCCCCGCCAGCGCTGCCGGACTCCTGCTCCGGTGATAACGGCGCGCCGGCCGGTCGCGGCATGGCCGCGACGGATTCTTTCAGCAGGTGTCGCTCTTGCGGCGGCACCGTGCTGGCCGCCATCTTCAGGAGTGAGCGGGCGGTGGTTTTTTTCTGCCAGGCAATGCTCTCGGCCAGGACGCCGGCCATCAGGCTCAGGCGAGTGTAGTGACTGTGGCGGAAGCGCTCACTCTTGCCATCCAGAAGCAGCGCCAGGCATTCCATGGCCGTCTCCCGGAACTCCTCCGGGATCGAGTCCGAGAGCACCCGGATCAGCATTGCGTACTCATTCTCCGGGAGCAGCTGCAACAGGCGGAAGTAGAAGGGAGCCTCTTCCCGGACCGCTTTGAGGAGTTCCAGTATGCGCGGCCATTGCTCCCGGCAGGTTTTGCTTAATTCCAGCGCCTGATCCGTTGCGCTGCCGTCGGCCGCCTGCCAGGGGAGCGTGCCACTCCGCAGGTAGTGCAACAGAATCTCGAAGCGGCTGTACTCTTCCTTGACCGCTTCGCCGGGTGGGGCTTGCGAGCTTGCCTCGTCGGCCGTCATCATGAGCCGCAATTGCCTCCTGAGCTGATCCAGCATCGCACCGGGGAGCAGCTTCTCCAGCTCCTGTTCGGAACCGAGCCGGATATGCAGCTCGACCTTCGGGATGTGAATGACCCGCTCCTCCGTGGCGGCTTCATCAAGCCCCTGTTCGAGCGCCGGCAGCAGCAGATCGGCGCCCTTTTCCCGCAGCAGCGCGCGCCAGGAGAAGGCCGTGGCGGCCGTTTCCGCGCCGACCTGCCAGCGCAGCGAGCGTATCCGGTGCTGAGCGCCGTTCATGACGACCTCATCTCCTTCTGATCTCAAGCATCGAATCCATGATCAGGTTCAGCCCGCTGTTGTTGGAACTGTTCTTTATCGTGCCAAAACCGTCGGTTACCATTGCCACGGCCTTTTCGTCTGTCATGGTCCGCAGGCTGTTTTGCAGCTCCAGCATGGCTGACATCCCCTCGCTGCCGACCGAAACATCGGTTCTCGACTCGGCCACATACCTGGTTGCATCGGTAATCGCCAGCGCCAGATCGGATTCAGCCTCCTTGGCCTGCTGTTCGTAAAGCGTGCGTTTCTCGGCCGGCAGGTCGCTCTGGACGGACTTCTTCCGCAGATAATCGGCCACCAGCTGTTTTTCCCTGGCATCAACTACCTTCTGTTCGAGGGCTTTGTCGGAGAAACCGGCCAGGTTGGCGTCGGCGGCAATCGTCATATCCTTGCGCGAAATCAGCGCGTTGCCCAACAGATTGACCGATTCTTTCATGGTTCCGAAATATTCCTTCTGCTGTGAATCGAACTTGCGGTTCCAGTCCTGATCCAGTTCTTCCTTCAGCACATCCACATGTTTGAGCTTGAAGTCGTCCAGCCTGCTCTTAACGAACCCTTCCAGCTGGTCGGTCTTGAAGATGTTCAGCCGGTCCCGTACAAACTTGTCGCGCGACGGCAGTACGCTGATGCCGTTGCCGACGATCCAGCCGGGACGCAGCCCCGGTTTTTTCAGCGGCGGCTCGGCCGGTTCCTCTTCGATCGTATCCGAGCAGCGGTAGGGGAGCGTGAAGTCGGCCACCACAGTCCGGTCTTCGTCGTAAACCAGCACCAGGGTGCCGCCGCTCGTGACTCCGCCGCTGTGCTGCAGGCCGGGATGTTGCGAGACAAAGGTCGAGAAGAGCAGTTTTGTGTCTTCCCGTTCCTCCCGGGCCTTGATGATGTCGTCCAGCCAGTCGAGCCACTGGATCTGCGTATTGCCGATCAGCGAGTCGAAGGGGGTGGCAAACTCCGTTTTCACCACCTCGCCCAGCCGGGACTTGAACTGCCCGGCGGCCTGCATGGCGGGGGCCACGTTCTGCTTCCAGCTGCTGTCGGCCTTGTAACCGGAATAGCCGCGGTTCAGTCCGGACCTGACCCGGGCGGCGTTGCGGGCCACGATCGCGTTCTGGTCCTTGGAGATGTTTTCCAGGGTTTTGCCGTTTTCATCATCGGGGGCGTCGGTGATCAGGTTGTCGCGTACCGCCCGATGCACCTTCTGTTTGAAGTTCTGGCTGAAATTAACCACTTCGCCCAGCTGGTGGCTGACGTCCTGCCGCAACAGGTAATGGAAACGGTGCAGGTCCGTGTAGCGGATGCCCGGTTTTTTGACGATCCGGCTCCGGTCCGGTCCCAGCATCACCGCATGCACCCAGAAGGGGAGATTCCAGTCGACGATCTGTTTTTCAATCGCATCGGTCACGGTTTTGAGCGACTGTCCCAGGTGCCCTTCGACGCGGAAGAAGCCGAAGCGTCCGATCTGCGCCGCCAGCGGAGCGGCTGCGGCTCCCGTGGCCCGGTACAGCGTGGCGTTGTAGGAGTAGTTGCCGCTGTCCATGCCGCAGCGGTGGAGCCGATGGTTCCAGTTGCGATGGATCGGGTTGCCGGAATCCACCCGGTAGTAATAGGGTATGGCCCGCTCTTCCAGCGGCTGTTCCCCGGACAGGCTGGGGGTGATGCGAATCGCGGCCCCCTGTGGCTCCGGCAGCCGGAACACGCGGATCAGCGTGTCGAGCTTTTGCGCCAGGAAACGGGCATGATCAAGCTGCTCGACGGTCCGGCTTGCCAGCGGCGACGGATAGAACTGCGTGCGGTTCTGGTCCGGGTCGCCGCCGCCGGCCAGGTTACCCAGCAGCAGATGCTTGGGAAAGGCGGCCGGGTCGGGGCAGCACCAGCTGCGTTCGCCCGTGAGCAGGCAACGGAAGTCGTTCCAGGTTTCCACCAGGTCCCGCAGGAAATCGTAGTAGTATTGCATTCCGAAAGCCTGGGCCGCGAAGGCGGCATTCAGCTCTTTCAGCGCGGCGACCCAGGCGTCGGAAGGGTCGCCGGGGAACAGCCCGCCGAGGAACGCTGAACAGT